>JAAUXT010113172.1_pt1 | contig 14764 bp, 14 predicted proteins | sample 7278171 | NCBI WGS metagenome assembly JAAUXT01 (sample SAMN14350112, study PRJNA611818) | marine sediment metagenome | isolation source: surface marine sediment (1.8m) | place: French Polynesia: Moorea | collected 2018-08 | reverse complement strand
CTGGCACATAGTCTTTGGTACCACAGCAATCGGTCATTGCATAAGTCTGCGAGGGCGCAAAGGTTGCCAAGAACATGATCGGTCTCATCGTGGTTGAATTCTACCTCGTACGAAACACGTTCGTCTGCAGCGATCCTCTTTGCAGTGGCGTTTTGTGCTGTTATTTTCGGAAGAGAGACAACCACCAAGTTCAACGAGTTCACGAAGACGTGGATGCTTCTCTTGATGGAGTCTGGGGGACAACCGGTTGTCACAAGCGTCAAATTAACGTCACAAGCAACAGACTATGGAAGTTTCCTGTTCGTTGTCTTGTGCGATTCCACGTGTGTACAGCAATGAGAACCAACAAGAGGGGTCTGCCACCATGGAATTTGCGAGACAAACAATTGTTTTGAGCATCTCATCGCCAATCAACAGCAAAAACAGACCCGTCTGCAATTGAATGTCTGGCTGGCCAGCCTATTTCGGCAGTGACCACTCGTCTCTCGTTTCAGCACACGGCTTCTTGAAGGTTTCGAGGAGCCTGTGGCGAGTCACCACACCAAAAATATACTGTATTGTGATATCGGCAGAAACACCCTTCTGCCGGTGCACATACTGCTTGTCAACTCACAAAGCAAGTGTGGGGGGGGGGGTCTTCGAGGACTTGTGTCAACCCGCGTAAGTTCTGGAAATGTTCACTGTGCGGCTGGAGAATACAAGATGACTTACTCTGCTCGGCTAGCGGCCTGTGGTAGGTGGCTTCAAGTTCGACGACGAATTCTCCGAAGGAATAGGTTATTCCAGACCGGAGAATGGTCAGTATGAGTACACACAAGCAAATCGTCCAGCCTTTGGAGTCCTGTCGGATCGCCACCCGCAGATTGGCGAAGAAATTCTGCAGGTAGATGGTTATCCCTTGCAGCACAGCCATGTTGAATCTCAGCCTTTTCTTCCCTTCTCAGTTGCCCTGGATGTGGTGATTTCAAATCGGAGAGTGGACTCAAGAGTCCCGTCCTGTGGTGATGTGGTCAGCCAAGCTGACTTGCCCAGACGCGAAATCTCAGGAATCCATGTTTGAGTGCTCAGAGATTCAGCGTGGAAGTTCGTTGGATGATGTTCCACCGAAACCTCCAACGAGGCCTGAAAATAGAGATGAAAACGTCAGAATATGTGTGCCATGGGAGCGAAAGTTGCCGGTTTGGTAGGTAGAATTTTGGCCGATCACACAGGTTTTCTTGCGAAAGAAACACGAAGCCACGAAAGCTTTCTTAGCTTTTGGCCGACCTGCGAACCCTACGATTCCAAGAAAATAGTGGAGTCAAAACGCCATTCAGATTCAAGTGTGTTTCCATTTTCAGTGGAACTTGGGAGTGAATGATCCGTCTCTTCTGTCTTCTGACATTGCTCCACTTTGAAATGCGTGACACACAGGAAGCTGAGAACGATGGGAGACGTTGGAGGAGGCGTCTCCGGTCGGAGCGGACGAGACTTCCGGTCCGACCGAAGGAGCTCTTCCCGCTGCGACCCGCGCTGCAATGAGGACTTTCCAGGTCTTGGCTCTCTTGCTCTGTTTTTCTTTAGCAGAACACTGTCTTTTGAAGAAAATGGTCAAAATTATCTTGTCTTTTGATCGATGTCCAACGGGGCACATGACACATGGAGTTCTGACCCCCAAAATGTATTTTTGCGCCCGGCACAGGCACAAACTTGTTGCATCAGGTTCACTCAGATCCATCTCGTGATTATGTTTCCGTTTTGGTTTTCCTTCAGATGCCATTGCGCTGCTTTCAACATGAACTGCCAGAGGCAAGTGGGCAAAGTACCATCACTCTTTGAAAACAAGGGATTAAAGGCCAACGAGCACAGTGGGCATTGTGCTCACAAGACGCATTGTTCCAGCCCCCTCTTCCCTTGCAAAACCAACCGTCCACAGACAAAAAATGTCGCGGGCTCAAAACTATTTGAACTCAGTTTTGAATTCATGAAGGTTCACACCACCAAACCCAAGCTGTGAAAGTGTTATTGCTGAGACGCTTGTGCGGCAGCAAACCGGCAGCAAGTGAATTTCAATCACTGATGAAAAGCGACCAGGCACTGTCTTTTTCCTGTCACTGTGCTCAATGACATGGTATGATTCAATTAACTTCGCTCGCAAAGCATTTGTTGTGCGAGGCTGTTGACATTTCTTGTATTAATCATGGGCAGGTGTTTTCTTACCCACTAATAAACTCAGCTTGGGCCTAATCCAAGAAATGCTTTGTGGTTTCGAACGACAAGTTAGATTTCCTTTGCACTCCACGTTTTCGGGATCACCGTGTGCTCATAAAGACTTGTCGTGAGAGCAGGAAGGGAAATGACAAATCCACATTTCCGATCCACACAGCACAACTGCATGGATCTCTCCTGCCTTCTGAGCTGTCACGTTTTCATCTGATGCGCATGAGAATTTGGTCACGTTGGACACAATGGTTAGTGTTGGTCAAAAATATAACTACTTGGGGCAGAAGGGGAAACCAAATCGTGTCGTGACGTTCAAGCTCTTTGGGTTGGGATGTTTATGGACACGCATTTGACGGTATGCGGCGGCACTTGGCTCTTGTGTGCACAGTGTCATTTTTCACCACACCTAATCCTTGTGCTGGAGAGAATCATGCAGCTCAAGCAGCCGTCAATAATCTGTCGGACAGATCCGAGTTAAAACCGTGATCCTCTCACCGGAGGTGGTGGATGATGCACCAACACTCGTCCTCGGCTTGTTTGCAGGCGCCTGATCGAAAGTGGGCGACCAAAAAACGAAAAATGAGCATTTCCAAAATGTTCTTGCTATTTTGGACTCTCCCTCCCTCCCCCAACATACAGCTCGAAACACCACCTTTCGTCCGCCAGTAAACTTTCGGGCCGGTGATGAGGTCATGACCTGTAAGCTGTCGTTGGTCGATTTTTTTTGTCCAAATATTCTTGGGTCAAGGTGTGCAGAACTTCTGAACCAGCTTTTCTTGGTGTTTTCTTTGGTGCGGGATGAAGAGCATTTATCCACGATGTTTGGGCGCTTTTTCCTGGTTTGTCCCCTTATTTATTGATGAAGGTTTGTTCCCCGTTTGTCTTATCAGGTAATCACCATGCTGACTTCAGAATGATAAACTACGCCAAAATTGTCCCCAATTAGTGAGTTCTTCGCTGTGGAGAATTTCTTGAGCTTTTCTCTTGAAAATTTCCAGCATGACTCATGACGAGACATCAAAATTTTGTCCTGCACGATAAAACTGCTTGTGTGAGGAAGGAATGAATCTGTGCCTCAATAGAACTCTTGAAGTGGATCTCGGAAGTGATTTATTTCAGTTGTCCCTTCCATACGCGGGTTACTTCACCCAGAAGGAGCCGTCGGAGCGCGACATGCGTCAGTCCGCCTCAGCGCGCGTCACCCAGACAGGAACGTGACTCCAATAGCTCGCCTCAGTCGCCTCCCGCGGATCCAGAAGCCATTGGAAAGGACAGGGAGCCTGTCAGAGATGCAGGTGGATGGAATTCGTGGTTTGCACCATTGCCTTGGCTGAAAAGGCTGGAGTTTGGGTGTGGGAAAATTTATTGTGCAATCCTTCTTCAACCACTGCACTCTTTGGAGAGTTTCCCTTGTCTGTGCATGAGTCACTGACATGGCGTAGTCTAGATACGTGAAAAAGTTGAGAGAAGAAGCACAAGAGCACATCTTTCGTGGGTTCTTCTTCGTAACAACTGGCGGAAGATCTCAGCTTCAAAGAAGACTCACGGCACGTGAGAGAGCCCCGTGTTTGACGCCGTGGAGCCGCAAACGCCACCCTGAGCGCGCCAAACTCCGAATCAACGTTGTCAGTTGAGCAGGATCAAGATAGGGAGAGCAAGGGTGAGGGCAGCAACCTCATTCATGCACTTGGCGAAATTTCAGATTCACATTCAGGTGTCACCACAATTCTGAGATTTCGTACTTTACTCCAACATGGAAATAAAAATTATGAACGCAAGCATTTCTCAGGTGGTCAAACGAGAGCAGAAATATACGTGTGTGCTTCTGAATCAACGCTCATGAGCAGTCCAATGATACGTTCCAGGAGCCGCCTCCAAGTTGTGCACGGAGATGGTGAGTAGTTGCCATTGGCAGTTGAGTGTGTCAAAGATTTTTTCTCACAACTCTTTGTTGAGGTGTTTTAGCGAGACGGATTGAAGCAGCTCAGGCGTGAGATCGACTATGATTTGTGGCGTTGCAGCCAAAAAGTCTTCGATTGATTCGATGATCTTTCAAGACTTGTTGTTTGGCAAAACGTTTGCAGAGTTGCCACCAGTTGAATGAACCCAAGAAGACCCTGTGCTTCGCTTCCAAGACGATTCAGAGCAGAAACTGAGAGATGAATTGTCTGCGCCTCGTAAACTTAAAAATAATGCACCAACATTAATTTGCGACAATATTGTGTCCCTGTCAATGTGTCGCTGCCGCTTCAGTGACGAACAGCAGTGGCTGACAAAAGCCACCAGTGCTGGACCTGACAATGCGGCTTCCGTTTCCCTTCCTGTCCTACTCTCGAGTACCTCCTGCCACACGCCCTGCACCAGCCGGGTAATTACAACCTCCCTTATCTGAAGGATCATCATTCCCTCGTGTGTCTACGAAACCAATGGGATGAATGTTACAAAAACTTTTTTGTGTCCTCTGGGAAAACTGGAACTTTTGGCAAAAAGGTGTTGGCTGGAAGCAATGCAAACTTGAGTTGAAGCTGTTGGGTCTTTCGTCACAAACGAGTAAAGAAATAAACCCATTCAGACTTGTGAAACACGGTGCAAATGGAGATCGATAGTCACAGAAACGCACAGACGGAGTGCAAGAGACGTCCAAATTTTGTGCCAAGGACAGAGTTGGGTGACGATGAATTTCGCACTGGGTTCTTTCTTCAAAAGGATCTGGATCTGTTCCCACGACAGGTTTGTGTGAGGACGAGCGCGAAAAGAAGCACAATGAACAAGAAGTTCCGAGGCGGGAACCCTGATGGTCGCGGAAACGGAAGTCCCAGAGGGGAGGGGGGGTGTTGGTAGGGGAGGGGGGTGTTGGTAGGGGAGGGGGGAGGTTACATTCCAAAGTGTGGACAGATGCACACTTGAATACTAAGGGTTTTTAAGCCAACAGCGTCACCTAGATGGCCGGCTACGCGACAATCAACAAGATACCAGTCAAATCTGGCGTGAACAGAGACGTGCACGGTGCTGGTGTACTCATGTCCGTGTGTGCCTCTGTACGGTGTCTCAGTTGAAATTTTCCCAAAAAAGGCATTATGCGGAGGGAGTTGTTTCTTCTTGACACTCAAAATAGTGTGGCATAGACACAAAAAATACAGGCAAAAACCAGTTTTTGCTTGCTGTAACAAGGGGCCCAAAACTATCACCACCAACATGCTTGTCCTTGCACCTTTGGTACAAAGCTCTGCGTGAGGAAACGAGGGTATTTGTACGCGCAGTGAGAGTCATTGTGAGCAATGTGACACGTTATTGGCTAAATTAAGGCTGGTGGGAAGGAGACATGCGCGGGGCACTCGTGTCGCCTGAGTCGTTTATCTCAAGCAGAGATTCGTGCCAAAGCACCTCTCCTTCAAATAATTCAATTCATATCAACACTGTGATTCTGCTTCTCACTCGAAGTCAGAATGAAAATTTAGAACAGAATAAATAACCTTCCATCATTCCTGCAAATTCTCTCTGAAAGTGTGTGCGACTCTCACGTTCGCGTGCGCTGAAGAATGAGCACAGACGTCCAAAACATAACAGTCGATCACTGCAACCCTGACCCAAGCGTCTATGTTGCACGAACATGTTGGAAGAGTTGATCCCCAAGCAAATTCAGAAATGCGCTTTATTCAGTTTTTGTCCCTGGTAAAAGTGGGCCAGACGACCCACCATCCATTCTGTGTGTCCTTGTGTGGGTTCCGCCGCTGGGGAATGATGGTTCTCTTGCGGGGGCCTTCAGAGCTCTTCGGAATCAGCGCGACTGCTTTCGGAAGGAAGTGTCACTCACTTACCGTTCCCCCTCTCAGCGCATGTTTCCTTGGCCCCGGGACACACCTCAATCCCTGCGCCTTCCCCTGCAACACATATCAAACACACATCAAAGTATCTGCGATGTTCCTTCAAAAGCCAGAAAAACAGAAAGGGGATTTCTTTGGAGAAGTAAAGTTTGCGGAATCTGCTCTTGCAGTGGGCTCTGGAAAAGACAGCCTTCACACAGAGAATGAACTCACACAAGCAAAACTGTCAGGCAGGCGAAACAGTTTTGTTTCACGGCCCTGGAGGATGAAGCGTGTACTGTGACAAACCTGTGTTGGTTGAAACTCTGATTCATTTTGCAAACGCAAAGGAAGTGACTTTGCAAACAAAAGGCTTCTCACATTTGCTCCAAAACGTTCTTGACAATGGCTTGCTGTCTTTCTGTTGTGAAACAATCTCCGGCGGATCCGGAACAGGCAAAGCAATGGAACTGGTCAGTTCCTAAGAAAGGCCCGACTAACTGAACGTTGGAAATGTGGAGAAATGTCGGAGGATGGACATGCCAGAGTCTTGATACACCTTTGGATTTCGCTCCCTACAAGGGAGCTTCGGTTCCTCAGCCTGGATTTCACTTCAGGCGGGTTGGTCTGCGTGAGCATTGATCAAGGAAACCAGAGACGATTCGCAAAACTTATCTGAAAGGGTTCTGTTCTAGAGCGCGCAAGGGGTGCGTGTTTTTGTAATTAGCATGCTGCAGTCTCTTGTAAAATTAAGATGAGAACCAATCATTGACCATGTCAATAATGAAGACAGATCTGACCAGATCTTCTGGCAGAGGCAACGGAGTGAGGTTTGCACTGGTCTGAATTTTTTCTGTGTCGGCATCACAAATTAACGGCCCCAACAGAAAGGTATTTTGAACTGTCCCTTTGTTCACTTGTTTCGGACAGGGGAAAGGTTTGTGTGTGTGTGTGTGTGTGTGTGTGTGTGTGTGTGTGTGTGTGTGTGTGTGTGTGTGTGCGTGTGTGTGTATTGTTTTTCAGGTGGAGTTAATACCGGTGAGCCCATCTGATTCTTTTGGCATCAGGAACCACAAGGGGATTTGCCAACAAAGTCACCACTCCAGTTTTGAAGACCAAAATCGTCAGAAGATTTGGGACTCAGACAAAATGTCCATTTCACTTGTTCTTTTTGCCTTTTTACCAGACGCATTTCTAAAAATGTGCCACATTTGAACAGCAAAACCACTCTTCGTGATTCGAGACGGCAAACCAGCAAAAAAAGATGTTCTTTACCTTCCTTGTTCAAATCCTCCCTTGCTGATATTCCAATCTCTCTTTTTCCCAATTTGCTAATTTACATGGCGGACCTTCTCTTCCAATTTGGCTTGGGTTCTTCCTGCAGGCGAAAAGAAGGATCTGGCAATGCGCATGCGTCAGATCGGGAACCAACAGCTCTGTCCGGAAGCTGATAGGTTGCCAAGCGTTGACGTCACAGTTTTAATCTATCCGTACCTGCGCGCAGAACAGAAACGGGACACTTTGAGGCAGACGAGCCTCGTTCTGAACAAGTGAATGCTGCAGAGTGGTATATGCATACATTATCCTTGTCTGCTTCCCCCTCTCTGGACCCAAATACCTCCAGAACCCCGACTGTCCTTTTCACCATTTCTTCCCTTCAGGCAACTCAAACATCTTGATAACTTTTCACAGAAATTGAAACCAGGCCGAGATCACAGAGGGGGACATTCAGCTCATCACTGGAAGGTGTCCTGTACTTCAGATAAAGTTTTGGATAAAGAAGATATCGACTTTTCATTTTGAAAAGAAGCCATATTGGAACTCAATTTTTGTCCAGCATCCCCGAAAAGGTAAGCCAAAACTTTTGTCTTCTCATCTTTGCGTTCACTTCTGACGCTTCATTTTCAATGTTGTGTTGTACAGGCCAGCGTTCACTTTGTACACAGAAGACCAGAGGGAAAACCAAGAAGTTTTGCGTGCGAACCTGTTTCATTGACTTGGAACTAAAGTTGAGTCTGAGCAAAATTTTGAGACGAAGCGTCCTTCAATACTGCAATGAGTACCTTTCCGAGAATTCTCTCTGCTTTCAACTTTCGGATCACAGGTGCGACGATGCCACCTCAGCGGGAACCAGATGCAATGTGAAACACCAAAATGAGAATCAATCAAACTTTTGGCGAACGCGCGTTTCAATTTGGGCCTTCGACTGCACAACTGGTCACAGGAGTCCGCGTTGTCGTGGCTGGGATCCGGAAGAACCATCAAGCAAAACGTATCAGTCTGGCAAACGGCGCGTCTTCACTCTCGTTATTTTCGCTCGTTCAAAACGTACATATTTTATGAAATCCGGTTTGCAAAGTCTGGTTACACTGCAGTGTACGTTCACTCCATCACATCACTGCAGTGCAAACTGTTGAGTGGGTGCGAGGCGCCTCGCTAGAGTCTTGAGACTCAGGAGTGGCAGTGAGCCGCGCTCCTTGTGGACTCGCGCACTTGTTAATGAGACTCACCATTAACTGCGTCAACATGCACGACACAAAATCCCGTCACAACTGAGCAAGAAGCAGGCATTGCTGCGCATAAACACAGGTTGGCTTGCCAAGTTTGATGAAGTGATGCGTTCCTCCTCCTCAGAGAATGATTTCCGTGTTCCAGGTGTCAAATCATCTTGTCTGAGTTGCAGACAGAGCAGCAAATGCGTACTTCCTGCTTCAGGTAACGCACGAATGCACCAATCTGGCTCCGACGGACTTCTTCAATGACTTTCCTTGTTTTTGCACTCTCACTGTCACCCACCATCTTCCGAAGTTTTCATGGTCACAAGTGTGATCCATTTTTTGAGTCAAAGCATCCCTTTCATACTTGCCCAAGTTACTGAGCACCAAACCACCGAACACCAAAGAGCTTCTATGCGTACCAAGTCTCATTTCTTTGCAAGTTACAAGGAATTCTGCTGCATTTACGTGTCAACATTGTGCACAAAAGTTTACCTGGAAATGGCGTGCAGACGTCGCGCGCGCATGTGGCCTGCAGCGCGAAGGAGGGAGTCGGGCTTGACGGGGCGGGGAGGGGCCAGGTCTGGGCCGTGCCGCCGCCGCGGCGCGCAAAGCTGCTGCCTGCAGGGTCCGCGCCGCCGCCGCGCTCCGCGCCCCGTGCAGCTTCAGGCCCTGGGACGCTTAACTGCGAGAAAACTTCCAAACTGCGAGAACACTTGAAGTTTGTCAACTGCATTGTTCATTAAGTCGGTCATTCAGGACTCTGAATGCAAAACTGCAAATACTTGGGTTGGCATCAATCTGCCAACGTGCCAACGTTCTTGCAGATTGTGGTGGTCAGCCAAACTGATTTGGTTGCCTTCAAACAAACCACACTTTCAAACTCACGGTAAATGCATGTTGTTGCTGTCAAGAATAGAGGCACAGACTGAGACTCAGCCACAAATGTGGGACTCATTTGGTCCTCGTTGGTTGGTCTGCAAAGGCAATCTTCTCTGCGTGCTTTCGTGCAACATCCAAACTGGGTCTTGCAGAGCCAGATTGAGCCAGTTCAAAAAGGCGAGGTTTGAATTGGATGGAGTTTTCCACAAAAGACTCACATGGTGTTGTGCCAAGGTTCAAAGAGTTTGGGACTGTCCACACCGAGTGCGTCAACTCGTGTGCGGCTGGATTTCAAAGTTTTTCCACACCGGAGGCGTGGATGCATGAGTGCATGTGCTTCAGTGTGTGAGAGTGCCTGTGTCTCATATGTGTTGAGAGTTTCCTCCCAAAGGAAGGGTTGGGGTGGGATCCGTCACCAAGAAGACCAAGCCCATGAAGAGTCAAGAGAGAGGCCACGCACATGTGGACAAACAAAACCTCGGCAAGATGACGAATTGTGTCCCAGGGAAACGCTGCTGCCCCAGTGGGGTTTGTTGGGCAGAAACACACAGGTTGTTACATCTGCTGAGACTACCAGACCAAGAAACACTTGCAATTTGGGTTGCCGTTCATGATCCCATTCCACTGAAAAGGCAAACGTGCCTGTCTGTTGTTTCTTGTTCTTGATTTTGGACACCACCTTTGGTCTGACAGACCTTACAAAACCAAATTTTGGCACGCTTTTGAAACATTGAGTCACACAACTTACGAACAGACAAAACGACACCCTTCAGACTGCATTTTCTGTCATATATGGGGTGGGCCGCTGCAATATGATTGTTGGAGTGGAGATGAAGGCTCTCTTCACTTGCTCACGTTGTGGCCTGCGGCGATGAGAGCATGCGCCTTGTCCCGACAACAGGGGATGCCGTTTGTCCTTTGTGACCCGTTGTCCTCTCAATGCTAATTTGGGGCTCGCTCAATGGGTGAAACCACTTTCGCCAGCAACCCGCATCTTCAGCTCATCTGCAAAGAAACAAAGCTGTCGAATTGCATCGTAGTCGTCTCGTGAAACGTTTGTCTCAGAGCTGCAATGCGCGTGAAGTTTTGGCTCAGCGACGCGCTGCACCTGCACATTTTTGTGGTTGGAATCACCACTCTTCACCCAGTACAGATCAACAACACCAATATTTTGTTGGTGTGTAGTTAACCAATTGCTTCTTCCTTGAATGAAGCTTTGTGTTTGTTGTTTTGGATTTCCAATTGGTATCACGGCAGCGCCTTTTCGCTCTGCCGTGACGGTCAAAGGCACGGGTGATGTAAACTTGTCAATCCACAATGTTCACGTGTTTGGTGCCTCATTTCGCCTCTGGAACCACATCGAATTTTCTGCTTTCACAGTGCGAGAATTGCTCTCCTTCACCCTGCATTGTACTTGCTTTTAAGTGCTTTACAATAGGTTTGTCTCTGTGAGCTGATGCAATTGCTTAAATTAGGGAATAGTCATGTCCCTGCGTTCTCTCATGTCCATTTCCGTAATGGATTTCTATGGAGGAATTCCTCATCCACTTTTCACTCCGCAAACCAGAAAAGCATTTCCACAGGAGTGTCTAAAGACGAGTTTTCCACTTTGAAGCATTTATGACTGCGGAAAATTTCACCACAATTCAGGGTTTTTTGTCAGATGAATTCCTTTTCATCACCAATTGCAGACATGATCTGGTCACCAAGGTGAACACCGCACTGCCAAGAAGGAACCATTTCTGCTTGTATTTTCTCGCACAGAAGGTGCTGAGACAGTCTCTGCTCCTGAAATAGAGCTCTTCATCAGCATAAGGATGTTGAGTTTAGATCAAGGGTGTCGGGTGTCAGTGTGTGATCCGCCCTATTGATGAAGTCAACACGGAGCAGGGAGAATCGGGAAATCTGAGCAGCAACAGGTTTTCAATTAGCCTCCCCGAGCCCTGTCAAAATCAACTCTCTACTTTGTCTGCTGGAAAAATGTGGACAAAATTATCACTTATCAAGCTCATTCAGACTGCTGTTGCTGTGTCTTTCGCACTCAGCCGTGTCTATGGACTGCCGAGTGCTGCGTGACCGCACCCATGTGGATGCGTGATTTGGTGTGAAGGAAACATCACGTGGAAAAGAAGAAGGTTTTAGGGAGTCCGCTGCATTCAGGTTCCGTAAGACATCTCATCCATGATGCATGGGGAGTATCAAGCTCTGAACAAACACACTCGATAGGATCCTCCACGCAGTCTGGCCCCGCAGCGGGCAAAGGCGTTTCTTGGGTTTGCACAAAATTTTGCTGCTGTTCAATGCGGCTGAACATTTCGCAAAGGGACAAAAGAAAAGGACTGAGTATTGAACTCGACAATATCAGCAAGACCGCAGGCCATGCTACGGACCTATGCCATGTTGTTGTTGCCTGTCGATTGTTTTTGGTTTTGTTTGTGTTGACTCGAGATTGATCTGGCTGCTCCTCAGGATTCTGTTGTCTACATGGGGTTCACCGATTGTTGTGACAAATTTCCCTGACAAAGGGGTCTTTGCAGAGAGAAAGAGTTTTTGTCTCAGTCGTGCATGAACTTCAAACAGCTTTGTTGCCAAATCTGATGTGGAACAAGGTGAACTGGTCAGAAAGACACTGCAGGACCGCAAGAAAGTTGTCAGCCACCCTCGACGTCCGTCAGCCTGAGGAAACATTTCTATTCAGTTGAAACGTGTGGATCAAGGAAATCAAGCGGCAATATTGATATTGATATCAGTGTTTTGATTTTCTCATCAAGAGTGCATTTGGCATGCAAGCTGGTTCCTACTGCCCTGTAATTTTGCACTTGTGACAGCTTCACCACAGATTACATGACCATAAAGAGCAGTGTAATGCCGTATCGATATGAATTAGCAGTGATGATTGTTGTTTTATTGGGATGTAATCGTTTTGACGATGAATACGCACGTTCTTGATTCTTCAACCGTAGTTTTGGCATTTTCTCCACTGTTTTTGAAATCTTCTTCTGGCCACGGGGAGGTAGGGTCCACGTGCAATGGCCTTGGCTCGTCTTTCTGAGTTTGGGTTCAACGCAACGTGTGTCCTGAACTTGCAGGCTCATCAATGTGGTACAGTCACAGACAGACAAGCGGCGGGTCGCATGCCAGGTGAGGGGATAAGCTGCGCTGATTAATCTCAGCGCTCAACTGATTGGTATTGAGCGGATGAGTCGGATCTGTCCCCGCACCCGACGCCAAACCTCACCACGCACGACTGCTGTCAGCGGCCGGTTCGTCTGCATCGGTGCACGCACATGCACCAAGCTGCTCACACGGTGTTTCCTGACTAAAAATTTGAACTTCATGTGGGCTTTGTTCAGGGTTCGAACAGCATTGTCTTGAAGTGGATTGCATACCTGGACCGCAGTCCGACAAGAGGGTACAACATGCTGTCTTGAAAGAACAAGAAAGTCATTATGGAAGCTCTGCAGCCAGAGTGCGACAAAATCCCTGTCCGCAGATCATGCCACGAGTCCGTCTTGGTGCCAGAGAATCTTTTCCGTGGCGGTCTTTTCATGCTTCGCGTGCATCTCTCTTGTGAGCAAATGCACAAGTCGTGTAGTTTGTCACTGCTTTCGCTTGCGTGACACACGAGGCCTTGCGTTTTCCTGCCTGTGAGACGTTTGATGAAAACTTTGGCTCCAACACACAGCTTTTCCAATCACAAAAAGAAAAATTGAATTTGTGTGGACTGATACTCGTGTGTAAGAGTTTTCTCTTCGGCACTGAAGGTAGCGGTGGAATACGTTTGGCTAGCTCTGCGCAGTAAGACCCTGTCCTTCGCCGGATGAACATTACATGAGCAGATGAACATTACAAGGACGGATGAGGGTTTTTACACGGCAAACATTTGTCAACGTAAATCCCCCGATGTACAGCTCCACAATCCTGCGGGGACGTTGGGAATACTAATCAACCAAAACCTTCACCCGGCTTCGACCGTCATTTCCATTGTTTTCAAAACAATGGGCTTCACTGTCTGGCGGAAAAAAAGAAACTAGATATTCGCCTGTTCGTTACTGGAGGATTTGAGACACAAAAACAACCTTGACGAGGTGTTGTTCTGCTCCAAAGTTTCCACCAGTTAGGCAGCTCCAACTATTTTCCTTTCAATAGCTCCTTCAGACTGATTGAATGGAGTCCATAATTACAAGCGAGATGCCTTTTAATGTGCATTTGGCAACCATGGTAAAATTGACTGCATGCAACTGGGAACCCTGAATGCCTATTGCCTTGATAATTAAAACACTGTGCGGCGGTGAGCAGCTTTTGGAGTCGCCTGGAAATCTGGCTGCGGAAGTGACGAGATTTGTGCCTTTCTGGGCCGAGTCTTCGCACAGCTGCGGCTGGTGATGAGTGGATAACAGACAAGCGGCTTATCTCGGCGCAACATTCCTGGGCGCGGGATGTGTGCACATCGACAAGACAGATTTGACTGGAGGCAATGCACCCACGAGGCAAAATTTAACTTTTTTCGGGTTTTTTCACTTCGCCGATTTTGCCTGTTTTCGCTGATTGTCTTTGGACTCTATTTTTGTCTGTTGTCTGATTTTCGACGTGTATCTGCGTGAACCCGAGGTTTCGGTGCTCGTATCCCTGTCTGCTTCCCGTCTGCTCCTTAATTTGATTTCGCAAATGCAATTTGCTTATTGTTGAGCAAATGAGGTTAAACAGTGTAAACTGATGGTGTCAACACTAATCATATTACAACCTCTATTTACCGCTGCATTCAGCGAGAAGTGCGGCGAAGCTGTCTTCAGCGGGACGAGCGCCCGTCCCCGGTGGCGGAGCGCCGAGTCTCTGTGTTCAAAAAATTCGCTGTGCCGACACGAGAAATTTCAATTTGCAAAACAATGAGCACAAACCTGGCAAAAACAAAAGGGTTGTGAAGTCGTGTCTGGAGAGCACTGAGCCGATTCTTTTTTTTTCCAAAGAAGCAGGGTTTGTCCTGTCCTTGTTTCGAGAAAGCTTCTCTCGCAAAACTTGTGTTTTCTCCTGGATGCAAAATTCTTGCGCAAACAACACACGGCAAGACTTAGTTTTTACTTCTGGACAAGCGTTGCGACTGACAAGAAGGGAAAAGTTTGAGGGGAACTCAGCAGGAACAGCACCGGCCAAAAGCACCATCGCCCAAACACGCTTCACATGGAAATGCACTGAAGAGAACTGCAGTGAGCAGTGCACATGTATGTGAGCGTGCAGCCCGAGACTTGATGAGAAAGGTCCGTGGAATTTGATGGTGTCAAATGAATGAAGGACTGTCTCATTACCATATCACAGTGTTGTTCCCAGCCTGTCCCTTTGCTTTGTGCCCCAACAAGACAAATGGCTGGGAGGTTGCAGAGCTTG
>JAAUXT010004642.1_pt1 | contig 14765 bp, 16 predicted proteins | sample 7278171 | NCBI WGS metagenome assembly JAAUXT01 (sample SAMN14350112, study PRJNA611818) | marine sediment metagenome | isolation source: surface marine sediment (1.8m) | place: French Polynesia: Moorea | collected 2018-08 | reverse complement strand
GTGAGTATGAGTCTTTTGTACAAAGTTCAATAACTATTTCTATTGTACAAATGGTATTTCTGTCGAGATTTGCAGAAAATCGAGACAGAAAACACCATCCGTGCGATAGCAGTGATTGATCAGCATGGACACGCGCCTCGCCTCGGCTGCGAACGGAGAAAAAACTTTTTACGCGGAAGAAAACGACAGAAGATTCAGAAGAATGGTTGTTTTTCTGCCAAAAGGGTTTGAACTTTTGTTGGTTTTTCCCGCACCGTTCACTTGCAAAAAGGAAGAATTGTCGGCAGCTTTGAATTTACGCTTGCATTGAAATTGTCCAACGTTAAACCTACCTAAATCCACAGGCAACAGTGGGAACCCGGGTTTAGTAGTGGTAGTGGGTGAACTCTGGGAGAAAGCCGTCACCACCTCAACGGAAAAACACCAAGCCGACGGAGCCGCGCGGCAAAAACTGGGTCAAAGCGACGACGACACGCTCTCTACGTCTACGTCAGCGTCAACACACGAAAACGTGAACTCGGAACACACGGGAAAACACATCGTCTCGCATCGCACAGGGTCAGGTTAGTGCCGTTGGTGCAGGGTTCGGAAGACACATGCCGGATCAGATCTCTTGTGTGACCAATGCAGTTAACATTATTTTTCGCGTACATGTCGGCACCACAGTCCACACAACTTTGTTTCGCATTTGCATACACCAGTCAGTTTGAAACACAATGCAAAACTTGAACATCATGTCTTATTTGCTGAGCACACACCTGGAACAAAGATTTGAGTTGTGTCACAATTAATGAGGGAAAATGCGTGTACGAGCACGAGCAATCACAAAATGAGGCGACCGACGAAAGATCCACAAACGAATGTTCCCCAACAACAGGCGCTTCTGGGTGACCAGACAGGAGAGTGAAGTCCCCCAGAAACATGATGTCACTTTGAAATCAGAATTTTGGGACTGAAATTCTCCAGATACGCAAGAAGGCGTGACCTTCCTCGACAGACCCAAGATACATGGGGGAATGTTCTTGTAAGGAACCCCCATTTCAAAAACAATGGTCTCACATTTTTCAGGGGACAATCAGACCCAAAAGGGTCCTCACACCAGGAGCCCGTCAATGTCATGGTTCAGGGGTTTCCATTGAACCCAGTGATGAGGAACACACACAGGCCGTCGGGCGTGCCCCCCAATGCGGATAAAACGTTTGCTCGGACAGCCCGTGAGTTTGGTCCATCCGTGAGAGGCAATTCAAAATGAAGGCATTGAACAGTCTCCAGGACGCACCCTTGGAGACCCGATGGTCAAGTTGGATCGTGTTGCGTGGCGCTACGTACCTGAGGAAGGGCTGGAGCTGCGGGAACTGTTGCGCACGGCGTTCAGTTCGCTGCTGCGGATGCAACAGGCGTGGCCCTGGCCCGGCTTGTTCTGACGGGGCAGGTCGGCCGCACACTTAAGCAAGCTGTACACGGGGTCTATCTTCTTGTCTGCTGCGTGGACGGGAGTACGGTCAGTCGGTCGGTCGGTCAGTCGGCACGGACGGACGGACGAGCGAGCGAGCGGCGGGGGCAGGACGGATGCACGGACGCAACGAGATGAGATGAGATGGAGAAGAGAAGAGAAGAAACGTGGAAATCACGGGTTGGCTCATCCGTATTAATACTGTGCGCCTTACGAGCAAAACAAACAGAACAACAGCGGAGGTGGTGTCCCAATTTCTTCAAAATGCAGCTTGGGAAGCAGAAGCACAGACTTTACTGACACCCGTCTGTAAAATTCCAGAAAAGAGTGTTCGTTTTGACGCCAATGCAACGCGGCAAAAATTTGCGCCCTTAAGTGCGGTACATTCGACGCACAAAACGAGCACAACTTTCTTCGACACGGCCATGGATTTCAACAGGAGCAGCTTCCGAACCAACCAGGCCTGGTGTGACTGGGCCCCCCGAATCTGGGCAATTTGGATCGTGGTGACTCGGTTCACACGGCGTAAAGTTTGTGCAATGCCTCTTCTTTAGTACGTAACGAAGCACATGGAATGAAGACACAGGGACGTGAAGGTTCTTCGTGGCTCACGGGGCACAAAAACAATTAGTTCATGAACGTGGGAGTCGTAGTAAAGAGCCAAATATCTTAACGAATATGGCGGCTGGGTGGAGACAAGGTTAAGTATGGAAGTGTTCTCAAATAACAGTTCATACTCGAAAAGCAAAATGCTTTTGTCTGCAGTACCTTGTCCCCTGATCAGCCCCGTCCTCCTCTCAGTGAGGAAACTCGTCTTGATTCGAGTAGGGAGAAGGGGACAGGTCGTAATCGAACGAGGCTGAACCGTCACCGTACTCGTCGTGGTCTGGGATCATGTGAAGCTGTTCGGAATCGTACGAATAGTAGCGCTGGTTCGGGCGACGCTTGGCCGAAGCTGCTCGCAAAGTCGCGAACACAGGGTCCATGTCCCTCTCCCCCGCTGAATCAAACACAACACACGTACTGTTTGCTGCCACCTTCTTTTCATAATTAGCCCAGGGGCGAATCGTGGGAGGTTCCAGGGCCCTCCTGACCCCCCATGAGAACCCTTCACCCTTTGCAATTTTGCAAAGGTGCAATGTTGTCTTCTGAAACATCAAAAATGTTCAAAGTTGAATTTGGTTGTCCATGAGGTGAGCGATGGTTGATGAAGGGTGCGGGGTCCTCCACACTCCGCCCCGTGACACAACCCAAAGGTGATACCGGTTGCGAAACTGAAGTTGGACACACTGGAAATTGGGACAATCCACAACTGAGCCAACGCGACTTTCCTGTTTTGATGATAGCTATTCGTTCGCTCAATGCCTGCTTCTGCCCAAGTTACGAACTTCAAATATAGGAAATGAATCTTGCGTCGGCTCAATGATGGAAGAGAGATACAGAGTCCGACTCGGAGGAGCACAGTGACAACATGAAACAAGAACTTTACTTTTCCGCCTGAAACTTGTGTGCAAACAGCGCAGATTGTTCTCAAATGCTTGTAAACAAACAAGGGATTCCAGATGAATTTCGCTCGTCAAGGTTGACTGGAATGCAAGTGTTCTGTCGGCCGGTACTTCGCAAGTACGGCCCATACGATTGAAATAAGTTTCAACAGACGTCTCTGGTTCGTCGAACCTCCAGGCGCCAGTCGTCACTATTTCAGCGACGCTGGGCGAGAACAAACAGGCTTGGGCCACTTCGGCAACTGTGAAAAGTCTGAATTCAGAGACTCTCATCGACTGCAGACAAGCGATTGGAGTATCTCGCTTTCCGAACTCTGTTTTGGCCACAAGCACAGACAAACAACACACACACACACACACACATACACACACACACACACACACACACACACACACACACACACACACACGGCCCCATGACACTGGACTTTTTCGGGTCGCTATGTTCACGTTTCGCAGTCTCACGGGAGCAAAGCTGTTTTCCTGCGTTGTGAATCATTCCTGCTCTGCTCACCGGATGCAGCCTTCACTGCACGTGGGAACCACCCGCAGAGCTGCATCAGGGCGAAATTACACCCACCACACAGACGCGCACCCAAACATACCAGCGTTTCATCCTCAGTAGTGCTGACAGAATCAGAACCACGTGCGTAGCAATGCGTCGCACGTGAACCTGATTCCCACCCGTCTGCGCGCATGCGAATCCGTGTTCACAGCTCCTGACTGAATTCAGCGACCAGTGCGGAACTTCACACTGGCAATGCGCACCTCAACCGAAATGAAGAGCCTGAGCTCTTCCTCGCACCAGGTGTCCCCGCTCCAAGCGCTGCGCCGCAAGCAACGCAACGCACGACGCAAGCTTGACGCACTCAGAGCGGGCGCGTTCTATTTACGCGCGCAGCTGACCGGCGCCACTTCACCCCTGGCTTGGAGATGGGGTGAAGTCGGATCGCCGGCACACGTAAGTGGAACACTTCCAGTGAAACGGTCGAGACGCTGAGGTGAGCGAAGAAAGATGAATAACTCACGGTCGTCGAAGGAGGGCATGTACTCGGAGTCGGAGGGCGTGCTCGCAGACGCGGGGTCCTTCTCCTTCGAGTCCTTCCGGATCAGCTTCTTGAGCGACGACTGCCGAGACGACTGCGGGACGAAGAGAGACGACGTCAGTCAGTGTGCAGCACGCTTAACTCGTTGTGAGCCTGTTTTTGTTTGATGTCAAGAAGACAGAGAGGGGGAGATACAATTTTCAAGAGGATTTTGCAGCGGCGCAGACGCGCGTTGGTTTCGAGTACAGTGGAGAAAATGTTGATTGCGCGTCAAGAAATCCTGTTTCAATTGAACGAATCCATTTTATCGAATTTTCGCGTGTTTGGTTCAAAGCATGTTGAACCAGAAAGAGTTATTCGCTCTTTCCGGTTCTGAACGTCGTGTCAAACCAAGCTCAAGTCAGCTCTGAACACCCGAGCTCCACACAAAGCGCACGTTGCACATTCCAGAGCTGAGGACGCAGACTGACATGCTGCCTACAAAGGGAAGAAGCCAAGCAAACGCCACCAAGCACTTCCGAGCCACGACCGACCCGTGACCTCGGATCCATGACATTTCACGTTGCCCCTGGTTCCACACCGTGACCCTGGTTTTGCTTGAATCCGCAGCACTGCATAACAGCATCCAGGACCCAGTCCAACCAAAGCCGTAAGTTTTCAGAGGGCAGATTGAGGCTGCATCTCTCATGCAGCGATGTGGGTCCTGTGTTGGTCTCTGGGCCCAGAGATCTCAACATCGGAGCATCGTTTGAACGCGTTGAGGTGCCGCACAGATGGACGGAAGAGCTCAGGGTGGCTGCATGCTCACCATTCCGGTGCGAGCGGAGGACCAACAGGGAGTCTGGAAGGGCATTCACTATTCCCAGGCTATTTTCAGTGTTAGTAGGCTGGTGACAGTGATGAACTTGTTTGCGTCAGTATCAACCAGCAATCGACGAGTTCGATGGTCAATACCATTCACAGCGACAGGAAAATGAATTATTAATGCAAACATACCGGTTAATATGTTCTGAACAGCACAACTTTGGAAGCACTCGAAAATAGTTTGCTCTACTTTTTCAAACGAGTCCTGTTGTGAGAGAGAGTCTCTGTCTCTGTCCCGGTCCTTGTCTCTCTCCCTGTCCCGGTCTCTGTTGTCTCTCTCCCTCTCCTTGTCTCGACTTTCCTTCGACTCAGATCTCCGCAAGAATTTGCGCAAAGACGACTGCCTCGAGGACTGAATGGGAAAATTGACATTTTCAATGGATCTGAAATCCTGTGGCTTCCTCCAACCTTTGAGGTTTGGTGCACAGGACATTATTTACAAGGAAATGATCTCTTTGTCAGTTGAATCTGATGTTGACGTGAGTTACTCACAGACTTGGTTCAGTCTCGGACAGACAGGAGCTTAGGTATTTTCTGTACAACGGTTTCAAACTGAGGGAGGGAGGAGTGAACGCATTAGCGTTTGCTTTGTCACACCTCAAAAGAATTCAATCCTTTGCTGATTGTCAGTGCAACCTGCTGCAAAAGCGACAGTGAATGCGATTTGCATAGCTGAATAAAACCTCGAACCAAAATGTGAACAGCTGAAATGTGAACAGCTGAAATGTGCTCGGGCTGTCGTTCGTTCTCTCACATGAGCAATTTTGACCTGGAGCGCATAGCGCGCGGTCTTTTGTAGTGTTTCAAAAACTTGTGGACAAATTGGATGTGCACCTGCACCTTCGACGGGCACCGCACGTGCACACTGTGCAAAACATCTTTGAGCAAAAGAGGACCCGCGCGTGTGGGTGCAGACGCCTTGCTTGAAACTGATTACATGTACTGAGCTTTTGCAGCGCGATTGAAATGACCTTGCAACTACGCAATGGAAAGTGGCTGCTAACTTTAGGCGAGTCATGGTTGCGGTTCTGGGAGTCCTGCTTGTAGTGGGGTTCGGAGGAGGTGCGTCTCAAGCGGTCTCTCCCAGCGGCGGGGCTGGTGGAGGAGTGGGGTGACTGTGATGAACAAAACACGTTTCCTGTCGCTCGTATCCATGACAACTTTGAGCTGGTCAAACTTGAAAACATGGCAAAAGTGTCTTTGCAGAATTTTGCGCTGTGAAACTTCAGGTTTTAATGGTGCGACGTTTGACTTTTACTTCGAGCAAAAAAAGATTCTGTACAAATGCGGACAGAGAAATTGGCTAACTTTTGGCGGAGTCGAACTGATGACTTTTTGTGGGTACTTCTCTGTGCTAGATTTACGATTCCTAAATTCTTGCGACTTGGACCTGCGTGCGGTGTGGAGAACCGTTAACCTGATATTGGACTGCAGCGAGACAACAAGAACAACACGAGATCAGCAGACGGGACCAACATCAGTCCCAGGAAACGTTAGGTGTCGGTTAATGGACCAATGCACCGTTGATGAGATGAGCGGGCGGTGCAGCGTCTGCACGCGTTTCGTCAATCAGGGTCTTTTGATGCTTCAGCGGATCCAGGATCGGGGCGACCTTGGTCTCAGTCAGGGTCCGAACATCAATTTCAACTCCAAGCGCGTAACTTTGGCTTGTTTGAGGCAAAATAGATTTTGTCTGCCACGTGAAACTGGGAACTGGGCAACAAGTTTTGAGGATCAATGGGGCCAAACGCCGAGACCCGATGGATCCGTTTGAGCAGCGAACTAACGATGTTAGCAGCCATCACAGAAGAGTCAATATCAACGTGTGCAAGTCACATGTGAGGGAACGTTTCTTGTTTGTGAAGTCCAGTCCGTTTCTGCAGAGAACCAGGCAGCTTTCGGACACTTGCGCCAGGAAATGACGACACAGCTCTTTGTTCAGGGGTGCGGTGTGCGCGCCACATGGAGCAGGGAACAGAACCCGTCTGAGCATGGTTTGCGCCAACGAGTCTTGAAACGTGTTTGTCAGTCGGGTCTGATTTGTGGAGGCAAGTTCCTTGACGCGAACCAAACTGTACGGGAAGGGGTCGAGAACAAAAGAGGTACCATTTTGGATATGTGACAAAAAACGCCTTGTCAAGGCATAAAATTGTTGCGCCGTTGGAACAAGAAGGAACGTAACATGTGGGATGTTCTGATCAAAAGGTGCGGAACAACTTACGTTGTGTTGAAAATGTTCACATTGAAAGAAGGCCAAGAAAATTGAACGGCCCCAAAAGCGTCTTGCGAGAGATGTGAGACAGGTCGAAGGTACAAAATGTGAAAGCACTGGCTCGGTGAATTCAAGACGCCAGTCAACTGTCGGGCGTCGCTGTTCATCGTCCCACTGAGGAAGTCTGCACAACTGTGACCAGAGGTGAACACTCTGGAGGGAAACCGTCCCTTCTGTGCAAAGCCCAGAGAGCAATCGTGCTCCAGTCGGGAGGGGGGCGTTGTTCAACTTCGATGTGCCTTCACATCTCTCGGGGCAGGAAACAACATTGTGGCAACATCCCATGGCATGAAAATGGGGCAGAGGGAAAAAGAAGAAAAGACTCTAACTTTGTCAAAAGTTTGAGACTCGTCATGATAAGAGAGTGAGGCGGCGGCGTAATGGCGCGCCATGGCCGCATCGCGAGACGACGCCTGCGAGTCCACGGACTCGGCTCTCCGCAACAAGTGTTTCAAGCTCGACTGACGGGACTAAGAAATAATAGCACATAGAAAAAAATGTACGTGTGACCCGTTTCACACTGGATGCGTTGTACATTGCTGTGCGTTGCGTCCCTGCACAAGTGAACAGGCGCAACGCCCGTGAACCTGCACAGCGACGCGTGACACATCGAGTGTGAAACGGGCCTGCAATCGTAATCTGAGAAGGCAAAGTGCAAACTTGCGAGAGAAACCGTGGGTCACTGGAAAAGGAATCCACACTGGATTGCGAAAGGAAAGTAAAGATTTTTTGGGGGATCCGCGTGTGGATCAGGGGAAGACCTTGAACAGGAGGGGAACAAAAACGGTGGAGAAAAAGTTTTGAAGACGTCAAAACTCTTTGGCTCTGCCTCAGATGTTTGCTTTTTTTCCAGTGAGCCGAAGGTAAGCGGTTAGTCACACCGAAGCGATTAGCAAAAAGTTTGAAGGCATTAGTGGAGTAAACCTGAAAAGTGAGAAAATGGTGCTGGTATTGAAAAATATAGTCTGTCTCTCTACAGTGCACGAAAACACTCAAGCTGCCCGTGATAATTGTGTGAAAAGCAAAGTGATTTGAAACTTGTGGACAGAATCCCAGCAATGAGAGTACTAACGGGGTACACTTCGTCCTGTATCTAGTACCATGCGTTGGGCGTGCAGTGAAAAGAACAGGCAGGTCCGAATGAACAACTTGCGTCAGTCAGTCAGTTAGTACAACTCAATGAGACATTTGCATCTTTTGGACAAAATAGCGCATAAGACTGTTGAAAGAATATGAATTTACACACAGGCAGTGAAAATATACAACTCAAGTTTACAATTCTTCACTTGTTGAACGATGTCATGACAACAATACCGGACAATTCATCATTTGATACATAAACTTGAACCGAGTCGCGGGCACGAAGAAAAATATTTTCACAAAAGGAAACAAAAATCCTGCTTACCATTCTGGAATATTTGCCCTCTTGCCTATCTACTCTGTCTTCTTTGTCTTTGGTGCTTCCTTTGGAGTCAGTCTTGAGGCTCTTGAAGGCCTTCTTCCACATGCCCTTTATGCTGGCCTTGGAGTGCGCCTTGGGCGGCTCATGGCTGCTCGCGGTGCTCCCGTTCTGCTTCGGAGACAGAAGTTCAATCTGCAAAAAACAACGGAGAGGTGAAGCCTGACGTGGAACCTTCGTGTTCATCATTTTGCCTGTCAACCACGTGAAAGAACAAGTTGTATCTGTTGCGCCTGGTAAACAGCCACGAAGGGATTCTTCAAGTCCCTCATTCGTGTTTTCACACTCGTGGCGGCGGTTTCGCACGCCGAATCAGTTTCAAGCTTCTGTCACGCGTTCAAAATTTCTTGTTTCCACCACCAATCCACAAAGCCAGAAACGTCGCGAACACGCACGCATGTGGCAGGAGCAGCAGGAGCGAAACTCGTAATGAGCGAAGAACCCAGTGGAGAAGCTTCCGTTTGAGCCCCAGTACACCTAGTACCAACAGTACACCGAGTTCAAGACGCAAGTACGCTTCCAGTTCAACAGAAGGAGCAAAGGAATTCAAAGCAGATTCTGACAATTTTCGTCTGTTATCGGTGTTGAAAGGCAGCGAGAAGCCGGAGGTTGGCGAGGATTGACGAGCGAGTGAAGAACGTGAAGTTCCCCAGAACTGAGTCCGAACTGAGGAGGCTGTACCACGCACGAGAAAGTTGGGTGTGGATGTCTCCGCATCCAGCATCACCAATCAGGGGGAAGACGGACACGGGCCTGCCTGTGGGCAACTTTCACTTCTGCAGCAGAGCAGAAGCCCAATCAATTCAGTACATCCAGCAGCGCGGAGTGCGTCGTCTTCATAAATGATATATTCCGCAGCCTGTGCGCTGGTGTGCCGTCTTTAACTATCTGCTCAATAATGAATGACTGTTCGAAGCCTCGACTCGCAGATTCCGACTCAATCTGCCTCTCGAGTGGAACTCCAGCAGCAGCTCTTTTGACGAGTGAACCAAGGTAAACCACGAACAACCAAAGCCTCTCAAGCTGAACAAATCTGCCGCAGAACGAAAACCAATTTATCAAAAGATCAAACTTTTGAGCTCTTCAAGAACCTTTCTGGGTTTGCTTCCGTGTGCCCTGGGAATTTGTGCCTCACCTGTCCTGGGAAAAGTCTGAGTCTCACCTGTTTGTGCCTGAGGCTCATTTCTGTGTCCATAGTCCTGATGACTGCGCTTAGCTCCGCCATGGCAGACAAATGAACCCACTGCAACGCAAGTATGTCCAGAACCCGACACGTTCTGCGCGCTGACTGTGGGCCGAGTGTGTCCGATGCACACTGACTTGAGGCCAGTCCACTTCTGCACCAATTTGTGTTTCATAGACACAATCAATACACAACAATTAGAGCTTCAAAACACCAACAGAGTGAGTGACAGCTTTAACGCACTCTCCTTTGCGAGGCGTTGGTCCGCTCATCACAACACGACCACCAATCGTGTTCGACAACATTCGCTATTATTAGAGTCGGAACACAACAACAGAAGCAACCCGATCGCCTTCAGCGGATCCAGCGGAACCTCAAGCCCCCAAACGCAACATCATTTCTGACGCAGGCAGGTCAGAATTGAACGAACCACCCACCATGGCTGCCACAAGGAGCCCTCAGGCCTCAGTCCCACCTTTTGAGCCACAAAATGTTTTGTTATCCACACACCACGTTCTTCAAAGCTGATACCAGGCTCCCTGAGAGTCGAACCCACCGCACAAAAACTCATGGATCCGCGCCTGACCACACAGGTGCGAATGGAAGGTCTGAAACGCAAACGAGGATGTAGAAGTAGCTGCGTTTCTTTCATCGATCTCGCAGTGGTTATTCTCGGCAATCCGTCGGAATGGCTTCTCGCTAATTGTTGATTCCCTCGCCTCACGCTGGACGGCGGAACACGACACGTCGAGTCGGAACGTGAGTCGAGCGACTCCATCAACAATGCCTGTTTTCCACCACCAGCACGACTCTCCCTCCAATTACCAGCTTATTTTTTGTGATTCAATGCAGGACGAGAGGCAGATCCAAAAAGTTTCCTGCAGCTCAAAATGATTTCTGTCATGTGTTTTTCTTCCCAAATGAAATTGGGATCCAGGAATCAGGAGTGCGGGGAGTTGCTCCCCGTGGCTGGGCGGGTTGCTGTGGCTGACCGGGGGTTGATCCTCGGTACCGGGGGTTGATCCTCGCAGCTGAGGGGCCAAATTCCCATTGCAGTGATTGCTGGGCAGGTGGTTGCTTGCTCAAGCGTTGCTGTTGAAACCGGAGGAGCGGCACGGACCAAGACACCAAGAGACTACCGGCCAACTTGACGCGTTCCTGCAGGCACAGACCAAGTCATGATGTACTCACAAACTGGTCAGCTCAGCCTCAAATCAAGTTGAGCAATCAGAATTTGCGTGTCGTGAGTGTGAGAGGGGGATTGAACAAGCCTCGCACATTTTCAGCCAGAGATTCGCTCAAGCTACACGCGCAGGATTTCAAGGCCTGCAGCGCGGCTGCAGTTCCAACTAGCAAGTCGATTGCATCCTGCATCGGGGGTTTCACTGGATCTTCAGGTCAACGCTCTTTTCTGAATCATGCCAGTTATAACCCTGTGTGTGTGTGTGTGTGTGTGTGTGTGTGTGTGTGTGTGTGTGTGTGTGTGTGTGCAATCAAAGACAACACATCAAACCTCCTAGTCTGTCACTGTATCCTCTGTTGATGCTCAGTTTCCTGCTGCACCCATTTGTTCTGCATTCGTGGTATCAGTGCCAAGTGGTATTTTGCCACTGGTGCTTCACTGCTCGCCTCTTGTGGGACCCGTCTTGTCACCAGAACAAAACGTGGCCCCAAAAGAGCCCCTGACACAAGTGAGTGTTCGTGGGTTGGTTTCTTCGGAGCTGGTGTTTGGTTCATCCAGAGGCGGCGCAATCTTCGGGTACGCAGATCGCATCCAGGTAACAACCCGCTCCAACCGACCGACCGACCGACCGACCGAGATCCACCCGAGGCGGGTCCGGGGCTGCAGCGCATTTGCATTTACGTCACTCCCGCCTCCCTCCCCCCGCCCAGCAAAACTACTTTTATATAAATCAGCGGTCTTCACCCTCCTGCCAAAACAAAAAAATGATAAACACCGCAACTCTCTCTCGGCTGTACAATTCTACGGGGTGTTTTTCCCCAGTGCTCGCTGTGTGGAATGAAGCGTTGATAACAGATTTACGGACTTTCATTGCACCGGTGTTTTTCTGGAAACTCTGCACTTTCTTTCTCCCGCGGATCCAGGGTTGTGGTCGAGGGTCAAACCTGTGGTGAGGGCGAACCCCGATATTGAACAATTTTGCACACAGAACTGAAAAGAAGGGGTGAATTGTTTTGGTGGTTGTCATTTTTGTTGGGAGATTCTGCTTTGGAGCCTTTTGATCGGAGACCCTCCAGCCCCCGTTCCTCTCCAAAAAGGCACCTGCATTGACTTGTTAGAACTTCAGTCTCCGCCTATTGCGAAGGAAGGCGACGTGAGCATGTCTTCAGCCACGGACCTCAAGCCCGACGTCAAGAGGAATATACACGCTGTCCGCAAGAACTGTGCTCACGTCGCGTCTCGTCTGCAGGGTTTACCCAGCTGGGCAGATGCATGTCATCTGCAGTCAGAGCAGCACAAGTTCCACCACCATTCTCAAAAGAACTTTCTGGTGTATCGTCCTGTTTCTTGACACAAAAATAGCTCCATGGAGCTCGCGGTGATTTGAGGAAATTTCTGATTTGGCTTGCTCTGATTTGGCTTGCTCTGATTTAGCTCAGACTGATTTGGCTTGCTCTGATTTGGGTCACTTTTTTGTCAACATTCTTACTTTTTGTCACTCAACATTCACAACATAGAAACTCATTTGGCACACACCCAAATAGAATAAATTTGACCAAATGGAACTTTTACACATTGTTTCACAACAATATCCATACATTAACTGAAAGAATTGTCCAATATCTGTTTTTAAATTTTCTATTAAACATGACTTTTCAACCCTAAAATTAGCCCCACCTAAAAACTGTGTGAAAATTTTCAAAAATCAAAAATTGAATGCTACCTCTCAAACCCCCATACAATATACTATATTTTACTAATATACTTCTTTCACCAAATATTTGTACCTTCTGAGATATGGAGACATTTCTAAATCCACACTCCATATTTTCCACACTTCCAAATATGACCAATTTAACCTCAGGAACCCAAACATTCAAATTTGATAAATTCTTTCCTTATGTATTATCCCCAACCCAAAATAAACCAGAAGAGACCAAAAGATCCAAAATGGATCCTCATCTTAACCATCAAACTGCTGTACACATACTTTTGGAAGATGCTGCCTGTAGGCTTTGATTTGGCTTGCACCGATTTGGCTCACTTCAGCCCAAATCGCGCAACCCACCTCAAATCACCTAAAAATCGCCTGGCAAAAAGGTGCAGGACGCTGAAATGAACACAAACAATGGTCAGGACCCAATCAGTGTTCTGATCAGCACGCAGGAAACATTGACCAGTCAACAGCCTTCCACACAAGTTGAAGTTTCTGAAACCGGCCACGGTCTGTGAACAAACACGCCCAACCCGGCTGAGTCTGCAGACTACAAACCCACGCAACTTGTGGCCTCTGCTCTGCAGAATGTGAACTTCAACAGAACCCGTTACGTTTTGCCAGACAGAACTTTGCGGAACATCTCTTGCGCAACATGACAGTCCGTCCCCTCAGGGCAGAACGCGGCGCACCACCGAGACCCGTCCGCTGCAAGCGGAGCCAGCATCGAGGTCAGAGCGGGGCTCCAAGACAAGGAGCAGAGGTGACTTGACCTGGAAAAGGACCAGAGTCAGAGGTCAACGGCCAGACGCCCGTCTCTCATGGGGTCCGCTGGGTCAGCAGACAAACCCAGGTCCTGTTGGAGTCAGTGGAGCTCCTGAAGGGCGCAGGCCTCCTGGCCTGGAACTGATGGAGTTCTTGTTGGGCGGGGGGGGGAGGGGGAAGGCCCCACCATGTCTCCCTGGATCCGCTGGACCACTCCGGGTCTGAAGTTTTGCACAACATTCAGATGCGCCGAGGCCGTGGAACTGAACACACCACCGACCCACAAGCTGCACATATATTTTCTTTCATTCAATACACAGCGTTTTGTCTATCAAGAGTTGCAGGGGTTCGTTTGCCAAAGGAAGGGGTGTGCTCGTAATCATTGACTAAAAATAACATCACAGAGACGCTGATTCTGTGAAAACAACGTTACAGTGTCAGGCAGGATTTTATTTATTGTGATTTACACGGCAATATTTTTCAGATTCGAATTGGGCCGAGTCACCACCCGAGGAGGTTGGGATGGATTCGACCCTCCGGCTCGTTCAGCATCTGGTGGAGCTAAACACCGCTCCAGCCGCGTTCACACCAGAGGCGTTCCAGTCAACGAGCCCTCATCAGCAAATATGAGCCAGTACCCGACCCTCGCACGCTCAATATCAGGCTCAGAAGCTTGTGTGTTCGAGGGTCATGTCCTTTGCGTCGTTGCTTGCGACGTAGAGAAGCCACTCATGACGCACACTGCGGTGTGAACGCGGCCTGAGCCCCCGTGGAGAGGCAGCTGGTCTTCGCCACACAGTGGCAGAACAAGTTTTATTTGCCCGGGAATCAGTGGGCCCCGCGCGGCGCACAGGTAGCGCTGCGCCGTCCGTCCGTCAGTGGGAGCGGGAAGCGATCCAGCAGCCACCGCGCTGCGCTCCAGTTTCGCTGTTTGGGATTCAGCGCTGCTCTCTGTTTTTCAACACAGGTTGAAACCGAGTTGCAGTTTGTAAGGGTTTCACTCACACTGTATTTATTCTCCAGGCCTTTTTCGTTCGAAAGGACTGCAACACGACAAAACCAAGTGAAATACGGCAATGACCATCGCCTGATTTTGGATTTTTGAACAAGGGATCCAAACGAACTTGCCTTGGTACAAATTGACCGACCGACCGAGACTACACTGCACGGTTTTTAGGTGATTTGAGGTGGGTTGCACGATTTGGGCTGACGAGCCAAATCGGTGCGAGCCAAATCGAAGCACCTATAGGCAGCCTCTTCCAAAAGTATGTCAGCAGCACTTTTATGGTCAAGATGAGGATTGATTTGGGATCTTAAGGAC
>JAAUXT010028818.1_pt1 | contig 14767 bp, 12 predicted proteins | sample 7278171 | NCBI WGS metagenome assembly JAAUXT01 (sample SAMN14350112, study PRJNA611818) | marine sediment metagenome | isolation source: surface marine sediment (1.8m) | place: French Polynesia: Moorea | collected 2018-08 | reverse complement strand
TAGTTTATTGTAGAGTATGAGTTGGAGCTCAGTGGTTTAGGCTACCTTCCTCTATGGTATCACAAGCTATTGTGTGTTGGCAGTCTGGGTCATGTGCCCAGCTTAGGATAGTGGCTCCATCGAGGGAATGATATGATTGGCTGTGGATGTTGCTGTGGCTATGGAAGGCCATGGCAGTACTTAGGGGGTGGTCATGGTAAATATATATAACAGTGCACCCCTGACGTCGCGGTTACCTCGTACTGGTTTTCCTTTGACTCTGACATGACGTAGTGCAGCCACAGGGTGAGCCTGTGATCGTCACTGACAACACTGTAGCCCATGCTGTTCCCTCGCTTGAACTGGTAGAAAGCTGCCTTCTTGTCCCAGTTTCCGGCTGTTGCATCGCTGAGCAGGGGAACCATGCTCGAACCTTCTCTGGAAGCGAAACAGACAAGTTTGCGAAAAGCAGGACTTCGGACATGTCTGTAGTGGCGCAATGAACATCCAGAGAAATTCTTTTGTGCCTTTTGCATACTTGCACACACCCGCACACACCACACACACTCGCGCACACACCCACCCACACACATACACACAACTACAGACGTGCTTCGTGACACAGCTAGATATTTGGTACTCGTACAACAAAGCACTGAGACACTTGCACACCAACACACACGTGCACACACGCACCTGCACGCTGCTGTTTTGCGGGACTCAGCGGGATCCTTGTTGCAGACGGGCACCGGGTCCACATTCGCGAGCTCCAGCACCGTCGGGAGAACGTCCGCCAGTTCGACGAGCGCCTCCGTGCTGCGGCCCCCGGTCTCGCCCGGCTTGTAGATCATCAGTGGAACCTGAGGCAACGCACACATGAGCCCTGAATACGGTACTCCTGGGTTCGGCGGAGGTCTTGCCGTTTGTGTCAGCATCAATTCACAAGATCGGGAAATTTGGACGTCATCGTGAAAGACGGGACGTGGTTCTAAAGATACTTGAACCGGGTGCGTGACAGGTCCGACGTGATGAAAGCGATTAGATTCTCACGCGGTTGTTCATCTCGAAGTTGCTGTTCTTGTTCCACTGGTTGTGCTCGCCGAGTGAGTACCCGTGGTCACTCATGAAGATGACCGCCGTGTTGTCCTTCAGACCCTGTACGAGAAACAACGAAGTCAGGCTGAGGGGCAAAAACGTACACACGGCACACTGACCGGAAATGGGACGAATGGGCTTCGTGGATCGATGAAGGCACAAGAGCTCATTTGAGCCGTCATTCTTCCTTTTGGAATCAGCGATGTTTTGAGCAAGTTTCAACAACACAATGGTAGTGGGGTTGGGCGTGGCTCTGAATGAAATCAGACATTCGGGCAAGTCGACGGACAACCACGCACACGCACGCACGCACGCACACGCACCTGTTTCTCCAGCGTCTCGAGGATCTCCTTGATGAGCGAGTCCACGTACATGACGGACGCGTAGTATCCCTGACGCAGACGCGTCGTCGTCGGGTCGGCCATGCACGTTCCCATCGTCCCCGAGTAACCTTCAGAAAATGGGAGCCTTTTTGTGTCAGAACTGGATGACTTGTACAAACAGCCAAGCACCACACCAAAAGGACAAATCTCACACGGTTGGCTGATTGTTTCAATCTGTTCCCCCACCCGCCCGCGCATCGTACATGTTGTGTTTCTTTTCAATGGCAGCATTTCTTCAAACAAAATTCCAAGCAACAGGTGGACACTCACTGATGTCGGTGAACTCGCGCAGCTCGCTGCTGTCGTAGAACGCGTCCGTGGGCATCCCGGTCGGTTCACTACAGTGCATGTACACTCGTACAGTGGGTAATCGGCACATTACTATCGAAACGTTGACGTTGATGCGTCATCCAACACCAAAGGAGGTCACAATACTGGTTGATGAAGACCCCACGTCTCTCTCACTCACTCGCCCTGTGTGCACAAACTTGACAAAAAAGACGATCCACACAAGGGCGTCGGCATACAGCACACTCAATAAGTCTGTCTACCTGCAGGTTTTGGGTTTGTCTCCATTAACTTTGTCGAAGTACTCTTTGGGTGCGATCCATGGCATGTGCGGCAGCTTCAGCCCGACCGCCAGGAAGAACGGGTTGTCTGCGGAAAGCACGAGCAGCCGAAGGTGGCGAAATGCGCTGGTGAGATTTCGCCCAGTGTCGCAGACAGAGACCGTTTTTTTGTTGGCTGTGTCGCAAACTTCGAGAAAATGATAACGTTCACTTTGGAAGATGACGAATTGTTACCACGGCAATGTGGAGACAGAAATTCCTCAGGGTTCTTGGAGTGTGAATGACGGAGAAGTGCTGAACTCAAGTGTCCATGGGTCTCACAGTGACGCATTCAGTGTGAAATACCCGAACTGCCATGTTTGGGAGACAAAAATGTTTGCAGTGCATGTTTCTGGAGCAACACCTGACGTCCCAAGATCTTTGCTGGTCTCACCTGTGCCGTCGCTGAACTTCTTGAGATACTCAATGGCCGAGTCCGTCGTCTCCCTGACAACACAGTCAGTGACCAGTGACAGCGACGTCGGACAGCGGACCCGAAGGACAAGAACATTTTACCACAAGAACGTTCCGTCAGGCACGAAAGTTCCTCATTACCTTTGCGAATTTTCGTGTTCAAAGTGAAACCGTGCGGCTTTGGATCAGCCTTTGCACCTAAGCTTTGGCTTGCGCAGCAAATCCATTGATCTGTCCAAAGTTGCCCGTTTGACGACCGGTGCACTGACCTATCCATGAACGCTCTCCACTTGCCCGCTCCCCGTGCAGTCTTGTAGTCGGCCTCTACGATCTCCTCTGTCGCGTGGTCGTGTCCGTACTGAGCCTTCCACCATGCTGCAAGGGTGATCATCTGGCGTTTGTGTTCCCTTTGTACTGGAGGACAACAACCCTACACAGATACGCGCACAGACAAGCAACAAACCAAAATGAAAACTGAGGGTCGAAAAGGCTGATGAAAAACATACTGGCGTTTGCCGGGTACTGGTACGGGTAATCGGTGGACCAGGACTCCTTGTCATACAGTCCATCTTTAGCGTAGTCTCCGTGATAGATTTTGCCTGCAAAACATCACGCGCATGAGTGCTTGGACATACGAGAACGTCCTTATGTGTGCATCAGCGTTGTTGAGAACCTTCAAGTACCTTTTGGAATTTCTTGATTGAAAAAGGAAAGACTGGAATTTCCTTGGCCAACCGTCACTGAACAGTTGCCATCTGCCCTGTCCCCCACCCCTCTACCGCCAGCTGTCCCCCTTTACCTCCCCTGTTACTCACCCATTCCTGCGGTAGTGAACCCATGTCCCTTCAATATCTCCGGCAGCGATTTGATCGTCTTTGTTCCCTCCTGGGTCCTCCAGTAGATCTCGTTGCTGTAGACTCCAGTCGTGTCCGGTCTCCGTCCTGTCATCAGTGCTGTCCGGCTGCAGCGTCAATTGTTTTTTGGAAAATTGAGCTTGAATGACACCAAAATTTTGAGTCTGTGGAAAGGCGGTGCAACGGAAGCTGCGTATGACAAGATCGGGACGAGGGCCAGCTGTCCCGAAACACAATTCAAGCCCATGCAGATGGCAGCTCATAAATTCGAGTTCACATGAAAGCCATTGTCTTCGCATTCGAGGGGCATTTGAGGGATGACAATTTTTCGGTCTGTTGGTGATTCGGCTCGGCCCCTACGAGTCCATTGTAAGCGATCAGTGGATGACAATGTTGGAAAATCAAAATTCCGCAGCACTAAATCAGGAACTTCACGCTCGCGACCACAGTGTGAACAGGGCTTCTGACCTTGGTCCACAGATGGAGTACTGGCAATACGCGTTCTGAAAGGTCGTGCCCCAACTGGCCAGTTTCTGCAATGGGATTGAGAAAAGCATTATCGTGAGAGAAACAAGATGTTGGGTCCATGTGCACATCTGCACTTTGAAGGCGTCAACTTTCGGACTCAGCAAAAAAGGGTCCCTGTCTGCAGCGCAAACCACATGCCAGGTGCATGCAAGCCTTGTCACTTTGGCAAATAGGCAAGGCGCTTCCTGTGTGCGTGCGGGCCTCACCATGAGTCCTGGTGTCTTCAGGTCCTGTGGCCACGTGTCCCAGCGCTGCGACGTCTGGAAGGGCTCCGCCTCCGGGCGCAGATCGTCCGCCATGAGGAACAGCACGTTCCGAGGGGTGGCGCCGCACAGCGCCACCGCCCACGCCGTCAGGAACAACAACGCCGTCAGTGCCATGGTTACCTGGATAAGACGGGAGTGTCACAGCACCACACAATGGACGCCGCCGTCAGTGAAAACAACGCCGTCACGTCAAGATCAGAGAACCACACAGGTGACGAACTGACTTTGCATGCGACCTGCTGCAGCAATGGGATCTCGAACAAATTTTGATGCACCTGGTACTTATACAGCAGACTTTCTGTTCAACAACACGCCTCTTGGTTCAATTTTGTACACACCTTTGCTTGCAGCTACTGACTGTCACCTACCGCTCAAACCTGGAGTTCACTCGTACCTGTCAAGCGAGACCGATTCTCGATCAGAGTAGTTCCTTTCTTGATTTCGCAGTGAATGAGCAAGAGCTTTTCGTGGCCTCCTGTATTTGTCAAGTTTTTTTCTGAAGTGTCCGTGACAAATTTCGCAAATGAGTGTTTGCGCAGTTGAACACAGCTTGTTTGCTTGGACAGCGCGAACAGAACTATTCTCATGAGGACAGCGACACCAGTCTGAACATTTCGACTTGTGCGTGTGTGTGCGTACGTGCGTCTGGTTTGTTCGTTCAGGCTCCTCTTTCCAGTTTCGTCCCACTCGCGCTCGTTGCTTTTCAACCTGAATTTTCCACAAGAGAACGTTGTCTGGCTGAGTCAGGAACCCGCGGTACTGACTGAGGCACACGGTCCGGACACAAACTGACTCTCGTTCTGAGACAAATTGACATCGGGTCCAGAGGTGCACGGTGAAGAGGGGTTGGCAGCGGTTTCTGGATTTGCAAGAGATCATGTCAGGCCCTGTTTCTATTCTTACGATCACAGGTCTGCTCAGAATGGATAGTTTTCCATTAGGCCCAATGAAGATGACCACTGCCTTCTTCGCGCTGCGTCCAAACGGAGCAGCGACGAACGTGCTGTGGTGAATGCGACTTGCACTTGCTACTGTCCACGCCTCATTCCGTCCGGGGTCTTGCCTTGATTGAGGTAATCTTCAGGGTGCTAATTCCGAAGGCAGTCTTGTGTGAAAGAGGCCCAATGGCGTCCGTTATTTGCTCTTTGAAACAATTGGTTTGCACAGCTTTCTGGTACAGACACGTCCAACATAAATTTCTACAGCTGACGTGAATACTCGAGTAGTCTTCGTGTGGGAATTGACTGAAGGAAAAGTTTGCAACAGACAGGTGTGTTTGCCAGGGCGTTTTTATCAATTGCGTCACCTTTTGAGAGCCTGACATTTTGATAAGTTCAATGACCATTGATTCACAAATGAGGAAAAATGTGAATGTTTCTGCCACAAATCGTGTGCGTTGAGGTTGGTAAGGGCCCCAGAAGCTGCACGATGCTTCGATCCCAACAACAATTTGTGGTAACAGCCAAAACATGTGACCCAGCACAAGGACACCTGGGAGCGTACCTTCACTTTTGCTTTCAGTCAGGGCTGGCCGGCGCAAGCGTCCTCCTTCGTCAAATTCATTCCTTGTAGAACGGCTGTATTTGTGCAAAACACCAGGAAAAGGCGGACTCAGTTGATTCGGAAAAGTTTATTGTGCTTTGATCTCAATCTTACAAGAAAGTTGTTCTGTTTTACACCAGACTGGGAAAAATGACCTCGTTTGAAACTTCTGGTGCTGCCACAAACAGCATCTCTCGGGCAAAATTCGCACAGGATACGTCAGCCGTTGGGTACGTTCATGTTTCATGGAAACTCTGCTGGTGGACACAGCACCCATTTTCAGAAAACAATACGCACAGAGAAGCAAGACAAGACGCATCTGGTGTGAACCCTCGCGGTGGCGTCGTTCTACTGGTTGTCTGCGGAGTCACCCATGTTCTCGTACCACTTATGGCCGTTCTCGACGAAGTCGCGCAGAGTGCCCTCTGTACCGGAAGTGGCGCCCGTCGCGATGTTCGTCGTCTCGTAGCGGTCGTTCACCAGGTCGTACAGCTCGTAGTACTTGTTGTTGCGTGATGCCCAGTTCACCTGGAAATCGCAATTCTGCTGAGTGAGGTTTGGTACAGTTTGCGTCGCCTTTCGAGTCGCTGTTCCAAATGGGGCTCAGTTGTGAACGTGGGAAAAGGAAAGGCAGCGCAGGCTGGGTCTCGAGACTTCCTCCTCCAGGCACACTGGACACGACACACCCAGGCCACACGCGCAATTCACGGTTTGTATGGGCTCAGCTGAGTGGACTCTCTTATGTTTGACCTTCAGCGTACATCTGTGAGGGCATCCCGGCCGAAACGAATGTGAACTTTTCTGCGGACCCGACACAAATTCTTGCATATTTTGTTGGCAGATTCACACCTGTGAAAGATCACCGACAAAATATTGTGGCATTTACCGACATGACCGCAATAATGAGAGAATGATGCATAAAACACAAAGAAACCAGAAAATGAAGGAACAACGATCTGAAACAAGAGATTCTCTGCGCATTTTTGGTGGGAATTTCACAAGTAAAACACCGAACCTCCGAGTTCCAGGCATGCACAACTGCAAAACACGCAAAGACCTCCCATATCAATGCCACAAATTGCACCAAAAAAAAATTTGGTCACACAAGTCATGCAATGCGCTGCTTGTTTTCGTCAACACGTCAGGACTTAAGTCCGACACCACCACAACCTGTTGCATGCTGCCCGAACGTTACCTCGAGGGTCGTGATGCCGATCGGCACCCACATAGTGTACCGATATTCGTCATTGACAACGCTGTATCCCATACTGTTCCTGCGTTTGAACTGGTAAAACGAGTGTGTCCTGCTCCAGTCTCCCTCCGTGGCGTCACTCAGCAGGGGAACCAAGCTCGAGCCTTCCCTGTGCGAGTGAGGACAAAGGTGCCGAGTGAAACATGTGCAGCAGTTGTTTGAATATGGAAAGCCGGGTTCACACTGAATGGTCGTGCATCTCATCCCTGAACGGATTGCTTCAGTAGCGCAACTTTGGGGACCCATCAGGGAAGAGCAGTCTCCACACCACTGACATTCAACGTCTCCACGTCAGTAAATTCAGTCGCCCTGTGTTCCCTGTCAAAGATGCCCAGAAATGCAGTTTGGGATCCTGTGCAAAAGTGAGGGGGCACTTTTGCCCCTGGTCACACCACGGATCCAATCTTTACCTCAATCGCACAAGGACGGAGCTTGTCGCGCCTCCAGCGTGAACCCGACCTGAAGAAGGTACCTCTTTGGTTCTGATGTTTATTGGGGTCCAATAGGTGTATCTGTCAGTTGTGCGGACCACACTGTAGCCCATGCTGTTTCTGCGTTTGAATTGGTAGAACGCCACCGTTTTTTGCCAGTTTCCTTTGGTGCTGTCGCTGAGCAGGGGAACCAAGCTTGAACCTTCTCTACAATGATTTGCATGGAACTTTTTCATTTCTCCTGCGCGTATAGACACGTACATGGACATGAACACAGAGAGACAAGCCAGTTAGACAGACAGACAGACAGACACACACACACACACACACACAGAGGCGAGTACACACATACACACACACACACATTGTACATGCAGGCATATGCTTGTTTCATCCCGCACCAACAAGCAAACAACAACAATGCAGTTGCAGCCAGGCGCAGCGGTTCATTGCTCCCGGCAACTGAAACACACAGACACACACACACAGACACAGACACAGACACAGACACACACACACATACACACACAGGCACACACCCACATCTGCATTCACCCACTCACGTGCACGTGGGGTTCGCTCGAGACTGAGTGACGTCCTTGCTGCAGACGTCGACCTCACTGAGGTCGGCGAGGTCGAGCACTGTCGGGAAGATGTCGACCAGCTCCACCGGGGCGGACGTCGTTCTGCCTCCGGACGAGTCGGGATCATACACGATGAGCGGCACCTGCGCAGAGATACACGTGCTTCCAAACCACGGGACTCAAAACCAATTCAGAGTGTCACGTGGTTCAGAACGACTTGAATCAGTGGAGGACGGGTCCAAAGGCCAAGGGCCCAGAGCTCACTGACCCCCGAACAAAATATATCCTCCCAACGACGAAGGTACATGATTTGATGTTGAAATTGTGCCCTGAGTGAGTCTGGCCCCTATCAGTACCCAGTCTAAGCATCATGTGAAAGGAAATGTGACTGAGTTCCTTGCACAGCCAGGAAAGCTGACGTTTAGCAAGTAGATGTGCCAGGCAGCAATTTGTTGAGGGTAACTTGATGGAACTTTGTGGCCTTCACTGCAAACTCACGCGATTTGCTATCTCGAAGTTGCTGAGCTTGGTCCACATGTTGTGTTCGCCGAGTGAGTACCCGTGGTCACTCATGAAGATGACCGCTGTGTTGGACTTCAGACCCTGTGGAGAAAAGAAGGAGCTCGAGTGCAAAGGTTAAATATACCACCAGTCACCATCATCCGATATTGCTACCTTCAGTCAAGAACACACACACACACACACACACACACACACACACACACACACACACACACAAACCTCGCTCTCGAGCGTGTCCAGTATTTCCTCGATGAGCGAGTCCACGTAGCTCACTGAGGCGTAGTATCCCTGACGCAGCGACTTCGTCATCGTCGAATCCAGACACGTGTCCATGTCAGCAGTCGACGGGGCGTATCCTGTGGCATCTGGCGTGACAAATGTGAAGCATGATGTCTGAATCTGGTGAGGCTGGATTTATACTGAGCGTGTCAGCAGCAAAATTTGACACGGCACGTGGTTTTGTTGACATGACACATCAGTCGTGGACATTGAAGATCTATGACATCAAGCACACTGAGCATGTTGATTGGCTGACATGACACACCAGTCATACTTGCTGTAACTCTGACACATGTGAGGGCAGCAAAGCAAAAGATCTGCTGTTGTTTACAAGTTTGGAAAAAACATAGTGCATAAAATAATTTTTCTGTGGCAGAACAGCTATTTTACTGGCAGGACAAGTCAAATTATTTTTTTTGCAGCAAAATAGCTATTTTGCTGGCTTTAGGTAATTTGGAAAGAACACAGAAGAAAAGTTATTCTTTGCAACAGAACAACTATTTTGCTGGTTTTGTTTACTTTTAAGAATACAGAGAATAGAATTGGTACTTTGTGGCCAAACAACTATTTTTCTAGCAAAAAGCAGGTATGGATTCAGCAACAACATACAGCAAAACATACAAAACACAAGCAAATTCTGTATGATTTGAGCTCGTGTCACATTCCTGCACAACATGGTCAAAAACACGCACTTGGCACGGCACGCTCAGTGTAAATCCAGCCTGAAGGCCGCTGAACCGTTGAACCAGCAGTGAGTGAAATGCAGTGTGACGTGGATGCAGAGGAACCCCAAAACGGAACGCTGGCGCTTCACCCCATTCGTCATTGAGCACGACCCACGTCCAATGGAGTTGTGCGCTCTCTCTAGATGACTGCCGCCTGCTACACGGGCAGGGCAAAAGGCTTCACCAAACCGTCGTTGGCGAGAACTCCCTCCGGTCTTTGGCGTTCCATTCAAATGTGCGACCAGCGGACGAGTGGGTTTTGGCGTGTTTGCACAACACAAGAAGCTCTGCTCAATGCATCTCAGGGTGTGAAGTCCCTCTTGAAAGAAAGAAGGAAGGGGGAAAAGGAAAGAAAGGAAAATGAGAAAAAATAGAAGGACAGAGAATATTTTCTTGATAGTGGGAGGGGAGGGGGCTGTTGGCTGCGGGAGGGGTTTGGGCCACAGGGCGTATTGACCATGGGGGGTTGATATGGGGGGTTTGGCTGTGGGGGAGAGGCAAAGCGGGGGATGGGGAAAAGGTGGGACAATAGGCTCACCTTGCCTGTAATTCGCACAACAGCGGTGCGTTCTGCGCATCTCAGTGTTTGCATGCACGTGGGTGGACACCGGAGGGCGGAAACACTCAAGCGTGCTGGATCGAAGACACTTACTGACGTCGTCGTAACCGATGATTTCCGAGCTGTCATAAAAGGCGTTGTCTGGCATATTGCCCGGGGTGCTGCGGAAGAAACGAGCCCGAATTAGGCCTCTCCAAAGTAGTTGGGTATTAGTTTTGCAGCAAATACTCATGTTTCTACTTGACGCACGCGCGCTCCCAGCACGCATACCGGCAGGTCACTGGTTCATCTCCGACGAACTTGTTGAAGTGCTCCGTGGGTGCGTGCCACGGTAGGTGAGGCAGCTTCATCCCGACGGCCAGGAAGAACCGGTCTCCTGCAAAGGGGGCGCACAGGCTGCCGTACTCTTTCAACAAAATTCCACAGAGGATGCCGACATCAGCACAAAATGCTGACTATCAGATGGAAAATGTAACCTGTTACCTGTGCATTAAGGTACCATTTCGTCTCGACAGTTTGGAGTTCGGAATCAGGTCCAATGAGGTTGGACAACAGAGACCACCAGTTTCGGTCCCGCACCCGAATCGTGTTTACTTGTGGGAACTGACCTACTTGTGGGAACTGACCTACTTGTGGGCACTGACCTGAAGCGCTGAACTGTTTGAGATACTCGATGGCGGAGTCAGTCGTTTCCCTGCAAGGATTGAGGAAAGGCCAATCGCTGTCCACTGTCTGACAACATCAGTCGTCCTTCCTCAGAATTGGATGTTGCTTGGGGGTTCGGTAGAAGGACCACAAGCAGACAATCTGTGTACAGATTAGAGGATCACATGGCGAGTATCCCGCGCTGAGTCAGCACTGACCTGTCCATGAAGGCGCGGCTGTACCCGGTCGCGGGAGCAGTGAGCCCGTTCACCTCCGCCTCATCCCGGCTGAGAACAGCCAGTGTCTTTCCGTACTGGCTTTTCCACCAACCTGCAACACAAGTACGTGCAAAAACCACGCACACACAAAAGGAACACCACTCGCTTCCTTGGCGCTGTATTTTTATGGGATTGAGACTGATCCCTCAACCCGGGGTTGTCTCTTTTCACATTGACTCCAGCGTTGGACAAATGGAGCCCGACCCAAACAAGAACACTGCTGTTTGATGTCATACGTACTGGCGTTTCCCGGATACTGGAAATCGTAGGACCAGGACTCCGAATCGTACGTCTCATCTCCATCGTAGTCTCCATGATAGATTTTACCTGCAGAAAAGTGATGTGTTGGGTCATGACCCGCAAACATCGCAGAAGTCACACTTTGTGGACCAGTGGAATATGTGAACTTTATTGAGATCGAAACGAGTCTGCCCCCCCCCCTCCGATGTTCCGAGGAACAATTGAGATCGAAACGAGTCTGCCCCCCCCCCTCCGATGTTCCGAGGAACAGAGTTCTGCTGGTTTTCCACAGGCTGTGTGAACCAAGTGAAGTCAATGGGCACTGCCATTGAATTGACCAAAGTTGCCCGTCTAGTGTGAATTCTACTCAAGCAGTGCTCACCCAAGCCAGCCGTTTTGAATCCGTGGTCGTCCTTGAGCACTTCCGGCAGACTGCGGATCGAGCTCGTCGAGGCCTGGGTCCTCCAGTACACGTTGTTGTCGTACGCCTGCAGTGTGTCCGGGCGACGTGACGTCATAAAGGACGACCGGCTGCGGATAATGCAGTTGTCAAGATGAGCCAGTTTTGTCTTGGGACACACGACTGTCCCATCAGTTGGTGCGGGTTTGGTGTCCAAACAATTCAGCCCGCAGCACAATTTTCCACAGACAGGCCATTGAGATTTTCATGGGACGTCAATCTCAGTATCAATGAAGAGAAGAAGGTGAAAAAGGCCACACCGTGCTCAGTTTTTCGGATGGAACATCTGCAAAGACGCAACGCTATCAGGTGAGCGAGGGCCACTGACCTGGGTCCGCAGATGGAGAACTGGCAGTAGGCCTTGGTGAAAGTGGTTCCCCAACTCGCCAGTTTCTGCAATGAAAAAGAAACTGTGTCACTGTGCACCCAAAACATGTTCCATATTTTCGCCGTGTGTTACGCTGGTGGGCGAGAACCGCTTGGAGGGAAACTGCGTCAGTTCCTGGCTTTGGGGAAGCAAAGCTCATGAGCAGTAGGGCCAAAATCCCGATTACGCACAAGGCAATCTGTATCTGATCAGGGCGCAGTGGCAAATGATGAACAATCGAAAAATGGCCTCAGAGAAGGTGCTTTCACTTCTTTCAATCACTGCTAATTTGTATTGGAGTGGAGACCTGACCAGTCAACGACAGTGTTGCATTTACCGAATTCATTTGACCAGGCGCAAAAAAAGTCTTCCGACGCAGGCACCGGCAATTGTCAGGTGGGGTACCTTGGTATCTTCAGGTTCCAGCTTCAACAGTTCCAAGGCTTCCCTTCCGGACACACATCCCTGAACAACCTCGAGACCACTCCCTCATTCACACAATCACACGAGGCCACACATACGGGCGCAAGCCAGACACACAGACACATGTGCAACACACACACGCACGCACCTTTAGTCCTGGAGTCTGCATGGCGTTCCCGTCCGTGGTGACGGGCTGCTGCTCCCAGCCGAACGTCCCGTCGAACGGCTCCGCCTGCGGGCGCATGTCGTCTGCGATGAGCAGCAGCACGTTCTGCGCCGCGTCGCCCAGCGACGCCAACGACGCCGTCAACAACAGCAACCCCGTGATCGCCATGGCAACCTACGAGCAAAATAGACCCCGATTGTCATAGTGGGAACTTAGCAAAGAATTTTCAAATGTTGGAGCTCTCGGATGCGATGCACTCGATGCCTAAACAACCTGGCCGCTGCTAAACAGAACATCACTAGTGCAGGCCAACGTCGCGTATGACGTGCCAAAACAAGGTAGAAAGGTTCAAAACGTTCAAAAGCAACAACGTACAATAAATCCTGGATAAATCACAAAGACTGCAGTAGCTGACAAATTGTGCGTGTTCGAGAAACAATGGACATGAAGAAAATTTTCGTGAGAAATTCAGTCCCAACAACTGAGAGAGTGTTTTGGTCTTCAAATCCTTTCCGATGAAAAGATGGTTTTCTGTTGTAAGAGTGTTTGCCTTTTCTTGAAAAACAGAAGACATGTCCAGCTTGGTGAACTTTCTCAAAAGTCTAAAGACACCCTCACAGACCAGGTCCAAAGGCAGAAAAAATTTGGATCACAAACACTTGGACGCGCAACTCACTGGTTCTTCAGTTGCACGACAATTGTCGTATTGGCTTTCTCTCAACCGCATTCGCACACCAGAACGGATTGCGGTGCAAGAACAGGCCCACGACAATCTCATGTAGAATAGCCTTGTCCAGAAAAAATACTCACCTCAGTTTAGGAAGCTTCTGAAGTGTGCGGTGTTTGGTGTGTTGTGTGCACGACAGGTTCTACAAATGGTCGTTTGGCCCTGGACACAAGCACAACTTTGCGTTGGCAATGCAAGCTGGAAAAATAAATGAAGATGTTTTGTTTGCATTTGTGGTGTTCGGTGCTGTGTGTCCATGTGTGTCCGTATGAGTCTGCTACGTGCGTCATGGTCTTGGCTTCGGTCACCAAAACATTTTGGATGTTGTTCGAATCACGACATATGCTGCATGGTGTTCCCACTTCGTGAACAAAGTACAAGGTTGACAGAATTGTCATTCATTCAAGACAGAAAAAAGTCGACTTGGCACGTTCTGGGAGCCGTGTGTTATTCATGTGGACTTCTTTTGGCTCGGTGATGGAAAAACACAAATGTTCCCACCAACTGGTTTTGATCCTCTCAGCTTGAACACCAGGCACGACTAAAGTTGGTTGTATCTCATGTTTCAAAGTTTAACCTGACTCGATTGGGTTGGCTCTCCTCCCCGCATGTTTGCACTTTCTGCACCCAGGCGTTTGTTGCGTCACGACGCGCGCGCATCTTGCCCCGCGTCGCGCCCTCTCCTGACAGTGTTGACTCAGAGGCTGAGCGCGTGTGCGCAGCCGCCAAGCCGGACACGCAGATTCTTTATTGCAAAAACTGACGCAAAGGACACCGGCTGTTGAGACAGAGGATCGCACGGGCAATGCTTGCCAAACAAGACAGCTGTATTGACCGGATGATGTGTCAATTGTTACTCATTTGAATGGGCACACAGGTTTGAAAGAGTCACGGATTGTCAAAATTTCAATCGTTCATATAAATTGAGTTCGGAAAAGCGTGAAGGTGATTTTGGCATCGATCTTGTTGCGCAGAATGAACGAAGGGTGCACAAACAAGTGTTCGATCCGTGTCTCCAAGCATGCTTGGTGGTTCTTTCGCGCTGTAGCTTTTCTATTTTATGCTTGAAGAACACAACACACCAAAATTCATCCCTTCACTGCAGATTTGGTCTGAACATCCACGTTTTGTCAACAGCGCTCAAAAACATGGACTCTTTTTGGGGCGAAATAGCCAAACAGTTCTGCGTCCATCAGCCCTCACTTCCTGTGCTTGCCGACACAGAAATGCAGCGCCCATGCACTGTGTGCAAAACTTGTTCGGCTTTCACTTGCAGTTCTGTGTCGTCCACGCGCGTGTACCTTTTGCGTCTTTTCACGGTTGCGCCAGGTACGAGGTTGATTCAAATAAGTTTGGCCAAACATGTTGACGATCGCGTCGCATTCTGAGTGCGGTCAGTTCATTTTCACACATTGCAACGTATCACTGACCTGGCAGACT
>JAAUXT010017610.1_pt1 | contig 14768 bp, 14 predicted proteins | sample 7278171 | NCBI WGS metagenome assembly JAAUXT01 (sample SAMN14350112, study PRJNA611818) | marine sediment metagenome | isolation source: surface marine sediment (1.8m) | place: French Polynesia: Moorea | collected 2018-08 | reverse complement strand
CACTGACCCAAAAAAAAATTCCCCAAGCCCATTTCAGCAGGATTGTGACTTGCAACGGTTGCTGTACGGTACAAGGGACTTCGCACTGCAGTTGCCTTGAGCACTGCTTCTCGTTCTGTAATGCTGTCCTGCCGTTCAATAGTGATTACGGATGTGGGATTGCATTGTGAAGTCCCACAGTGCAAGACAGTGATTGTTCGGTACACTGAGCAGCCCAGACTGCTCATGAGACAAAAACTTTATCGCAGTGAAAGCATTGCGGCGTTCATATAGAATGACCCGTGAACCACACACCAAGTCTCCTTCAGGACTTGTTGAATGTGAGTTCACTGCGTGCGGCCTTGATCTTCGGATCCCAGCAACAATCTGATCTTTGCTTTCTGCACCTTTTGGAGGTTCTTTGCATTGCATATGGCGAATCTGTTTCGGTGCTGCTGGCCGTGGAGGCGAGACACAAATTTGGCTTTTCTCGTGCTGCACCTCACAACCAGGTCCTTCTTGACCGTCCTCACGTGGCGGCCATTGGAGGTGCTTCACCACGTGCAAAAGCGACTTCATGCCCGGCCTGCAACTCCACGCACAGCAGTGCATGTCAGGGGCCGTGCTGTCATGGTACAGGCGACAGTCACGATTCACCTTTGGAGCGGCCGAAATGGATGGCATAACCCCGTTCATCAGTGTCTCATGTCAGGATGTTGGATGCGACAGACATGTGAAACGTGGAGCCAGACTCTCTCTCACTTGCGCACAACTTGCACGTCTGAGGGAGCCCCAAAGACCCAATGCTGAAACAAAGGAAAGATTCGTTTCCTGTTTTGACTCTCGATCCAAGGGTGAAAGCAGGATGTGGTCTTTGGCAACGGCTCAAGGGGGCAACTTGAACTTCGGAACTGTCACGTGTGAAGCAGGGTTTTTGTGCGTATGTGGCAAAACAGGGGTTTGGGGAGGGGGGCGTAAAGCTATTGGGGGTTTCAGGGGGAGGCGGGTCCCTGCCCCGCTGAATCCGTCGTCGTCAGCGAGAAAACTTGGGTGAACTGAACATCACTGCTCACTGTTGAAAGTCTTGTCAGCCGATCTTGTACTCGCACATCTGGTCTACTCGTTCTCCCTGCGATGCATGTTTCTTCCAAAACCAAAATGGCCTGACCGAGGAGAGACTGGGGAGAAAAGTCGACCTTTTTTCACTGTAGACTTGCTCTATCTATTTCATCCCGTGCACTACTCGTTCATGGTGTCTCAATTTTGTTTGGTTGAATGCTTCTGAAAGCTACAAATGGCTGTTCTCTGCGTCAATTGTAGCCTTTGAAATTTGATCTGCCACCGAAGTCTAACCTTTCTTGGACTGAAACCCTCGACTGAATCTTGCCAGTCATGCCACGACCCACAAATCAACTGGAGTCCGTACCAAATGTACTTTTTTTTACCCTTTTCAGGTGAGGACAACAATGGCAACGCTTCTCCTACAACTCGTGCTTGTGGTTGGTCTGCTGGGCAGCGTGCAGCTGGCACCCGTCTACGAGAACAAAAACAGCAGCGTCGGCCTTGACAACACCAAGGTTTGTTGGCAGGAAATTTGCACGCGACTACAGACCACGTTCTGTGGCACCGTCACACGTGTCGACACAGTGTAGAGAAATAGACAAGCATTTCCAAAGCTACTCAAATGTCTCCACTGTTTGGGTTGCAAATAGATCATGATCTATTCACACAATGCGTTTGTACTTCTCGTCTGCGCTGTTACCTAAACTACCGGCCCAGGGGATTCCCAACAAGTGAACCCGTTTCCTGGAATCGGAAGATCTACTGTTGTATCAAACAGCCGGAAAAGTCATGGGGATAGGCTTGTACCCTGACAATTGTCATTGCCGTGTAACTCTGTCTCAGCGTACTGCGTGACTGGGATGGTAAAGCCACATGTTGTGAAGTAGCCACGTGATTCCAACGCGTTTCGTGCGATGATTTTTGCAGAGTGACGGGTCGGACCGGTCCCCGTTGTACCCTCCTTGCTCCTCCACCCAGTGGCTGGACGTCAAAACTTCATTGTGCCAACAGTGCACTGTCTGTCGCAAACGTAGGTCTTTCAATGATCCACACCTGTTGAGGAAATTTAGTTTTCTGCACTTGAAACAGTGGACGTGTGTGGTATCAACTGAATATTATGCGTCGCTGGTCTGTTTGCAGACGAGTATGAGTTGGTGTCGTGTGGGGAGACGACCGACACTGTCTGCTCAAGGTGCCCCAGGGACACACCGGTCTTCCTGCGAATCAACTACCAGTGCTATGAGTGTGGCTGCTGCAAAGGAGAGCCAGGACGGCCCTACAAAAATCAGGTAGTTGAAAATATGTGCAATATACCCATCAAACAACAACAGTTCATAGCCGCGACAACTCGCATTGGAGTCTCTCGAGGCTAATGTCCCGTCATCATGCACGAATAACTATCTTCAGAATACTCTCGTTGCTGCTGGGTGCAGCCGAAAAGTCTGAACAGCGGAGGCAAATTGTTTCCTCATCTGTTCCGGATCAAGCCTCTCATTGGCCAAATCTCTTGACCAATTGAAATGCTGGGGCCTTTTTCTGTGGTTCCCACGTGATACAGTGTTGGGCACAGGCTTCAGTGTTCAGTGAAAACGAGAGTGGGTGGTTTGTTGTGGCCAACACAGCACCCCAATCGGACCAAGTTCGATCACAAGGGAAAAGCCCGGCAAGTCTGCCGAAATGGTCGTGAAACTCACCAAACTTGGTGGAAATTTCTTTGCCTCTTCTGTCTTGAAAGAACGTAAAATTTCCTCATGTGTGATGACGTTACGCTCTGCCCAGAAAACCTCTCATTTCTTCTTTCATAGCTTGCTACAGACATTCTGATTGCTGCTCCAACTTTCACATTTCTGGCAAAATGTTATTTTTACACACACACTGGTGTCTTTCGATGGCTGTATTATTCTTGAAACCAGTGAAAAAATGGTGTGCTTACCATTCAGGTCCAGGAGATATGTCAGAAGCTGGGCTTCCCTCTGGAGAACTCGTGCATCAAGGACGGACCGTGCCCGACGACGCCTGTCACCTCAACGACGCCACGTCTGCCGCCGTCCTCGACGTCCCGTCCGACGCCGTCCACGACGCCGCGTCCCACGTTAACGTCAACGACACAACCGGTGACGTCAACCGCGGTCTCCACGCCAACGTCGTCAACAACGCCACACACGACGGTCGCCAAATCGACAGTGACGGCGTCGTCCACGCCATCGCTACCAACCGCTCAGCCCGCCACTGAAAGCAACAAGACGTGGGAAATCGGTAAGTGCTGCGAACTGACAGGCATCAAACAGTTAAGCTTTTCTCAGAGAATTTTTGTGTCTTTTGTTGACAAACATATGAGGAGAAAACTGAAAGACGAGAGTTCGTCCTGCGTGGACCCTGGTTCACACTGCGTGTTGTGTGTTTGCAGTGGGCTGGGTGGTGCTTTTCATTGTCATCGCACTTGTGCTGGTCCTGGTATTCCGCTGTTGGAGAAACTGGCGCCGCCAAAAACGTCTGCGCAGGCGAAATGGGGACTCCATGACCGAAATGGAGGAGTTCGCCCGATCACCACCAGGTAAGAACAGTGCATGTCTGTGACGGCAGAAACACTACTGAAACTCAAAAACGTTTTTCATTGCAAATCTCGTTGGTCACGTCAACTTCAGTTGCTGTATCTGCAGGTGGAGTCAACAACGAGGGGCAAGGCGAAGGTGGGGAGGAGGCGCAGCCGATTCTCGGAGACGGGGTGGGAGCTACAGAGGAACAGGGTGGTGAGGGCGACGAGGCGGACCCGACTCTGAAGGACGAGGCGGGAGGTCAAGCGGAGGAGGAGGGAGACGGCGAGGGGAACGGAAACGCGCTGCCGCAGGCCCCACCACCGCCGCAGAACCCAGTCCCGCCACAGGGCCCACCATTGCCCCATCAGGGCCCACCGCTGCTGCCGCAGGACCCACCACCGCTGCAGGGGCCACTAGTACCGGCACCTGGCGGTCAGCCGGCCGCGCAGAACGCGAACGAGGCAAATCCACCTCCAGTGGGAGTCCCTCATCCCATCAATCAGCTTCAACCTCCAGCTTTGGCTTTGCGTCGGGATGAAGACGAGAATCCTGACGCTGAAGCTGACCGAGTCAGTTTGGACTCCACTCCCGAAGCAGATCAGGGACCTGGCCCGGTTTTTCATGCTCCCACGGCAGAAGCTCCTTACAATCGAGAAGGACCACCATCGGACTTATCTGTAGACCAGTGGGCCAACCAATGGGCCAGTGGCCCACCTGACCAGGACACGTGAGACACGTTTAAGACCTAGCGAAATTGACTAGCAAATTTGGAAGTTGCAGTCAGCAGCGTCCTGTGAAATCCGCCAAAGATGTTCAATGCACAATGACTGCCGACGGAAATCTCAGAAGTCGTCCCGGTGTTGCAGGGTGGGTCTTCTCCCAAGTGCGGTCTTCTCCCACGTGCGGTCGGTTCCCGGTCACTGAGACCCGTGGGAATTTGTGTCGGAATGCGCTGACTGTCATTTTTCGTGGGGACAAGTTCACAAGGGCTGAGTCAGACTGGTCGGTTTGACCCGTCTGCTGGCAACGTCACAAGTGATTCCGTGTCATCAAGAAGTGATTTTTTCTCCTGATGTTCAGATGTGTCAAGTTCCCTGACGAAACTTGGGAATCAAGACTTGTCTTGAATTCCATTGTTGTAGCTTCTTCCTGTTCAAAGGTGCGAAGCACCGGTGTGCTTTCCAGATTTGTCTGTCTTGTTACTTCCGTAGTTTCCAATCACTTCTGCGCCATCTGTTGGAAACAACTTATTTTCACATCGACGGTGCCTCGTGTGTGATTCGTGGCGCATGTGGGTGACCAGAAGTTGGTGCTTGTGTCGTGTCCAACGCACGAAAAAGTTTATTCTGTCGTTGCCTGTGTTCAGTACGGTTGTGACGTCTTGTGTGGACGATACTGACCCTTCGGTGCGTGTTTTGTACCTGGGTTTTTACCAACTGAACGAGCTTATTCGCGCCTCCAGTGGCGATTCTCTGCAGGTGCGAGCGATCAACAGCTGAAGATTTGCAAAGTTCAAAACCATTTGATCAGAATTTTCTGTTGTCTTTGTGGCCATCTGCTTGAAACATGATATCATCTCGTACGCCTTGTTCTGTCGCTTTGCAAGTGGATCTAGATTTCTATTTAGCTTTTGCAGAGATGTCTTTTATTTTTGTGTTGCAGTGTGTTGAATTTCGTTCTTGATCTGTTGTTGCCAAGTCGTTCTGTTGCAGATTCATTCGTTGGTGTTTGAAAATGTCATGGCTTTTCTGTGTTTGACTGCGATGTTCGTCCGGTGACTCTGGTATGCAGACGGTGCAGTTGTGTAGATTTTTACCGTTTTTACGTGCAAATGATCCAATGATCGATACTTTGTGCGTGACAGATCATTGCTTTGTGTTGCTTCCTTTCTTGTCCTATTGACATTGACTGCAAATCCCAAAAGTGATGGTTCATCACATGTGATGGTGAAGGCGACTTGAATGAGGAAGCTTTACCTGTTGCAAAAATGGAATGTACCAGAGATTTCTTTTGACGTTGGACGTTGACGTCTCGGCGCTTGACAAACTAAATCACTCATTTGTGGGTGGGTTGGAACACGAGCCGAAAACTCTTGAAATAACACACGCACACACACACACACACACACACACTTGTGTTCAGAAAGAAATTCTGAATCCGAGAAAATTATTTTAGGAGGAACAAAAGGAAAACTTTCAGAGGTGAAAGATTGTCAAAACATAATTTAGAATTATTTCGGGGGGGGGGGGGGCGCGGGTTGACTGCTGAATAATTCAAATGACGGCACAGTGTCCAGATGTGGGGGCCCAAGGGGAAGACCACTTTTTGCCTCGTAAAAAGTAAGAATTTAGCAGAATATTCCGTCCGTCTTAAAGTTTGCAGAAAGCCCCCAGCCCTCCAGTAACATTGGAGGATGTACCATTGGCAGGCCAGTGGACCGCCAGGGTTGTTGGTCACAGCGCGTGTCAACATCTGAAATGTTATTGTTCGTTGTGGATGATGTAAAATATTGTGTTGAATCATGAAAAAAAATTTGTTGTGGATGTGTTCTGTTGTGTTTGTAGAAATTTCGACATGAACCTGTGTTCGTTTGTGTATGGTCTTTGCAAAACTGCCGCAGAGCGCTCGATCTCTGTGGACGCGCGGACGAAACTTGTTTCGTGAAGGTGATGCCTTTTTTGTGATGATTACGTTGTACACATGTGCTACAATGAAAATGAAACTGTATCGAAATCATGCAAACAACCGTTTTGTGGGTATTTTTGCGAACGAAACATGTTTGATTGCTCCGAATAAGCCAGGTCGCTCCCACCCATGGATCCACCTGAAGATGAAAGGTGCCAAAATGCTTCCACTCAGCCTCCCGCCTCGGCCGAAAATGACGGGAAATTGCTAACTGCTGGAATGCTCACGGAACCTTTCTGGGGAAAAGCTCGCGTGAATCGCGGTTCTTCAAACCGTCAGTGTTCTCGTTTTCGTGCAGTGGTTGTTTGTTGTCGCGACAGTACTAAGTACCTGCCGACATTTTATTGGCGCCATCTGTCGATGGTTACTTTCTGACTGCACCGTTGCTCCTGCACTGTGCACGGAAAATTCCTGAATATTGAATATGTTTGTCAGCAAAACTGAAAATATGCTTGTTCGACACAAATTTGTGGTTGTCTGCCAGTTCACCTGTTTCCAGGCTGTTTGTGCCCTTGCATCTACTGAAACTTCTGAATTTCTCGAACGGGTCCTGGTACTCGCTCCCACCCGTTACACAGCAGCGGCGAGTACAATTCCACGACCTGAACAGCCTCCCACCGCCCTACATTATAATTCCTGCGTGAGTCACAAAGTCTCCGGGAGGCACTGACCTCCAGGTATCAGGTGTGGAAGGACGTTCCGTGGGATTGAAGTGCAAGTTTCTTGGTTTAAGATACCTGTGCCTTCAGTGGGGACATTTCAAATACATGTTTGGGGTGAGTTGTGGGTTTGAGCATTTTGGCTGAACCTCCATGTTTTTGCTCAAGTTTTTCATATTCTGTGCGCAATTTACCAGAGAAGGTTTATCTTTCTTGTTCGGACCAAAGGAATGGAGATATTAAAATTGACAGCTCTGAAAATCGATAACGGGGGTAGTTGCTGGTTACTTGTGCATACTGTTGTGCGTTCGTTGGCGTACTGGCCTCAATTCCAGAGTCACATGGCGATGATGTCAGCCAAATTATCTGTGTGGATTCCAGCCGGCGTTCGTAAGTACATGTAACTGATCTGTTTGCACGTTTGCACCGACTTTTGTGCCGGAAACAACCATGGATTGTGTCCAGAAGTTGCGTTGCAAGCACGGCATACGTGTTAAGTGGTTTGGTTGATGCGGTTGCACTTGAAACTTGGTTTCAGACCCTAACTGGGTCAAATCGTCTACCGCCCTGCAGATGCGTCAAACGGGTTCCCAGTGATGGCTTGGACATACTGGCAGTTTCTTTCTTGTTTGTTGTCTCGTGATTACGTAACCATGCTGAGTGAGTACACGTATGTGTTGGTGCCACTGTGCCCCAGAGACTTATCTTGTGAATTATGATCAGTGCGGCCATCTTGAAATTTTATCATGCTCGGCCACAGCTCATGCAAGGAAAGTCGCCCCTATTGAGTCTTGTGAGGGAGATCTGATCTCCTCGATCCTCGCAAGAATCAAGCCTGGATGCACCGTTTGAACGAAAATTTGGAAAAGGATGTTGGGACGTTGACAGTCGAGATTGTCTTTCGCGTGCGTGCCAACAAACTGAACTGTTGCAACAGCCAGGACGGTGGTTTCGTGCGACAACTGTTTTCTAACCTGCGAAAGCAAATCTTTTGGTGCTGCCCAGGAGCGACCCCAACCTGCATGCAACCTACCGACCTGTCAGTTTGTGCGAGAGATCTTGAAAGATGGCCGAGAATATTGTGACGGAAAGGGGTATTGCATCGAAGGCCCAAAATCATTAAACTTTCCACGAGGAAATGTTCAAACAGACCCTGCAGTTTGCCAAAGGTTTGCATGGTCCACCCTGGGTCGGCTGGAGTCTGCCCCAGGAAATTGTGGCCTTGTTTCTGCCTGCCTGCATTGTTTCACGAGGCGACACTGGGACACAAGACTTGTGCTCTGTGCACATGGATGCAGGTCTGATCTGCGACACAAGAGCACTCCCCTGCAGTCGTGCACGCTTGTTCATTCGCGTTGGGAGTGAACATTTTTGCAGAAAGGTGAAACAGACCATGGTCTGGGCATTCCTCTTGAGAGAGGACCTGACAGACACCCACCCAACAATGAACAATTCTTCCCCTGATGGCACTTTGGTGAGGCAAACGCATGGAAGGGCCGGGTTTACCATGGATGAGCGCAGTGGGTGCAAGATGACTGCGTTGAGGAAAAGTGGTTCCCATGCAATATAGACAGGTGCAGGCGCTTGTCTGGTTCAACATTGTTCGGTCGGGGGTTGGTTTGAAACTGGTTGAAGGAAACCAAACGCACTGCTGAGGGTGTTCAAGCGTGTTTCCGGATTATTTTTGGTGTAGTTCGTGATACCAGTCAACAGGTACCGAACGTTCTGCTTCAGCGCTGTTGTACTTGGATCTCGAGAAGAGAAGATGAACTCACCTTGGAACTTCCTTCGTCCCTCTGCATCGCTGGTCGTGCTGGTCACCTTGATGTGTGCCGGGACGAACGCTGCTGCCTCCCCGGTGAGTTTCGCGTTTATCCGTACGAATTGGAAACACCAAATGTCGCAAAAAGGAAGCTTTCCGCAACCTCATATGAAGGCTTCAGTTTCCTGACGTGCTGCTGTTACGAAGGTCGGGCCTTTTCGGGATGCTAAAGAATCAGGCCACATGCAGGCCCACACTGATAAAATTCCACTGTGAAACCTTCGTGGGCAACTTCGCGCAGCTCTCCATTTCACATTCTCTGTATACGCATTGAGACCCACGTTGATGAATCATGGTCCGGCGCGCTGTGACGATGTCGTGCGATGCGTGGTGCGACAGCCCCGGTGGAAAGCATCTGTCGCACACATGCACGACGCAAAAACAATTCTCTTTCATTGTGATATCCTCGGGCATTTTCCTCATGTTGAAACACACAAAATTGACCCATTTTGTCCTTTGTAAACGTTTGTAAAATTCGTTCCACGAAACGTTTCTGGAGTCCACCTTTCTTCTCACCTGAAGAATCGTCTCCAGAATTTGAATGTGTTTCTATTTTCTCTGTCTCGCAAATGAATGACCTGCACCTTCGTACAAGTCCAGGTTTGGGAAAATGAACTTGTGTATTGCTGCCTTTCGGAAGTTCTAAATTTGGAAACTTTTTGCAGTGGCAAGTTTATTTTGCGCGCACCAATGCCATGGTTCTTACCGTGCACTGCAATGCGATTTTTGAAACTCGTCAAGCAACAATCGTATTTTCTTCAAGCCTGTCTCCAACGCACAGAGAACTTTCTGCCACGTGTGTGTGCTTGCAAGTGGAGAATGAAATGAAAATTGAGCTAATGCTCTGTCTTAGCTTGAGATATTTTTGGAGGAAGGAAAATTTGAACCACGGGTGTGTGACACACACGCCGAATAAAGATCATGCTCATGCAGGAAGTAAGGAATAGAACCATGTGGTCCGTGCGTGGTGTTACCGTTTGTCAGATTCAATCAGATAGCTCGTGATATTGTTGATTTTTATAACTCTGTGTACCATAAATCCCGCGAAAAAGACCCCTTCACGTACAAGACCACCCCCCTTTTTCAGCCACAAAATCAGTACAAAGCTATTTTTTCACATTTTCAGAAAATTTATTCAATGTACACAAATTTTAGGTTTTTCTGAATCAAAATCTAGGAATTTCTACTTCAAAATAATTTTGGTCAAACATTTTTTTCCTCTCCCAATGTTTTTTTGTTTTAACTTTTTCTTTAAGTTATAAATATACCCTTCTCAGGCAAATCTTTTCTATTTTGTCTTTGTTTAAACTCAATTTCAATGATTCCTTGACTGATCCTACTCTCCTTTCATACTTTATTTTCTTATTTCTACTCTTGACTCATGACTTCTTGTAACATTATTGATCAATGATGTCAAAAGTCCAATCCTCAGGTATCAGACCACCCCCTTTTTTGTCATTAATTTTTTGGCATCAAAAGGGGGTCTTATACGCGGGATTTTACGGGTACTTTTGCTGTACTTTTGCGCTGAACTCCAAAACACACGACCGACAGTGCTTTGGGAAAGAGTGACCTGACATGCACCAACCACAAACATCTTTGCCCATGCTGGTTGTTTGGACTCCGTCCGATCGTCTCGCTCAACCCCGCGAATGTGCCCACTCTGGCGTGCGTCGACTGGACACTGCAGTCATGTTTTGGGTTCCGGGATGCATGGGCCCTGGAGTCAACCCTTGATTGGGTTCTCTCGTGAGCATGTCAGACCCGCGTCTGCGGAGGTGAAGACATAAAACTCCCCCTCTCCGAGATCAATCAGATCTCCCTCCCCTGTCGCCAGGGCTCCCCCATGAAACTCACTGTGGGCTCCTGAGTCCCGCACAGAAAGCTACCGAACAGTGCCATCCAAGTTCATTGTGATTTGTTTGTCAAGCAGGCAACGTTGGTGGATTCCGACCCGGGAGGCGCAACAAACCTGACCTGGGTGAATCTCCACTGCCTTCCGAACCAGTTCGTCAACATGCACGTCACACCAGCGGCCTGTACTAATTGCACTGTGTGCTCAACAGGTGAGGCAATGCTCCTTTTGTTCCTTTCAGCAGTTCAGCAACACTTGTGATCCTCTGTATAAGATTACTTTGGTGCACAATTCAGGCTCTTTTTTTGGAGGGGGCTGCGTGAGTCCCTCTGGTTCGAGTCAGAGCTCACAGTTACCCTCTGCAAACGAGACTCGAGGTCTGCTGTTCAGAGTCAGGAAGCTCCAGGCTCCAGGTCGCAAGCCTCTGTGGAAACCACTCGAACGCAAAGTTGTGTTGCACCTGATCCAATCAAGACGTATTCACTCTTTTCATGAGAAGACAACGACTGTGTGTCAAGAACAGGAAGTCCCCTCCAAGCCAGCATGTGTGCGATTCCAAAGAAAATATCTAACATTTCAAACTGTAGCTTTGTCTTGCAGGTGCACCATACCTAATCAAGCCTTGCGGAAGGATTAGCGACGCTGTGTGTTCGCCCTGCCCGAAAGGACAAGCGCAAGACCACATGGACTATCAGTGCTACAAGTGAGATCTCGAAACGATTCATATTTCTTTTCGTATATACTGTTTGTGGAAACGCAGCTCTTTCACAATGCACGAAGAGCCATGCATCAGCAAGCAGCTTGAGCATGGCACTGCTTCTGTCGCCCTTTAGATGTGAGATCCTGAACAACATCAGAAAGATTTTGTGTGCACCCTTTGGTTGTACGTATAAGTATAAGCTCCCCTTTGGTACTCCAACCTGTAGTTGCATGTGGAAGATTCCATGCACGTTCGGACAGAGCATCAATTTGTTTCTTTTGAGTGTGTCCAGACTGTACGTGGACCCGTGCACCTGTAGACTGTTGTTGCATGCGCAAGCTTTGGTTGTCCAGGTGTTGCTTGTGCACGGGGGAGGAGACGCAGCCGCAGCAGCAGTGCATGGACGCTGGCAGGGACCCACAGTATTCTTGCCTTCAGCAAAATGAATTCGTTCCGTGCAGCCCTCCACAGCCAGGTACAGCCACGGAAGCTTCAATTTGTGCGGCTTTCTCGCACGCACACAGAATAAGTTTGATCTTGAACAGCAAAGACACGAATACGCAGGCAATTGAGAAGAAGCACTTGTATGTCAACGGACACTCTTCGCACCGAATGGAATATTGACACAAACAGGTTTTCTGTTTCAGTTCCACATAATCACGTGTTGACGATCGGTCTCGGGGTCGGAGCGGGCCTCCTCGGCCTTCTTCTCCTGATCGTTTCTGTGGTGTGCTCCGCCAGATTCAGAAACAGGGAAACGGCGGCTTCAGGGGAGGAAGACCGTCTGTTGCAGGCAGAGGCTCCTGATCGGTGCCCTGCAGGGCGTGGTGACGCGGAAGATCCAGACGAACCTCCTGCTGCAGCTCAACCCCAGCGTCGTGCGCCTCAAGCGCGCCGCTTGGAGAGGCACGCGCCGGACATCGGTCAACCCAACCACCCTGAAGGTTCCACTGGTCGAGGCACTGGAGCTCAACCCGGACGTTTCGAACCGAAGCCGTCGGGTTCAGTCGAGCGTCGCGCCCGCGTCGTGAAGGGTACTCCACGTCCAACGGAAGATGCGAAAGGAAGTAGGAAGAATCTTCCTGCTGAGCTGCGTTGCGTCTCTACTGACCCCGTGATTCCGATGGACCAACAGCGCCCTGCAGCTGATCGATTCCGCCGTAAACAGCAGCTGACGCCACCATCGCGTGGGAAACTGCGACCAGAACCTCAGGTGCTATTTCCCAATCCACAAAGAACCGAGACACACCCAGACCGTCCAGGGAACTTCGAAGCACCAAACGCAGCGGGAGATGGTCAACCTCAAATCGGACAATGCCTGTGCATCTGTCCTGAGGAACCCCCCACAACAAAAATTTTCCAGTGGCACCCGTGTTGTCCTGGTGCAAAGCACAACCAAGTTGTGTTTCCCCACTGCTACCCCGTTTGCAACATTCGCGGACTCATTCACAACACAGATATGAGTGAAGATCCACGGTACACATGTGCCCAGGTTCCCGGCATCACGCAAGGGAGCGCCAGTGGCGTCATTGTCCCGGAACGGTCGAATCTCCAAAAAGAGGAGGAAGCTCAGAGTTCGCAACCTACGCAGAATACCCTCACGGTTCACGGCACAGGTTTTCCAGGTGACGAGGAGACTTATTTGAAACGACGCAACACTTCCGACAAAAGCTCAAACGCCTCAATTGGACCGGTGCGATCTGAAGACGAAGTTCCTGCAGGACAGGAGGACGCAACTCGAGAGGAACCGGCCCCACCGCCTCAGACCATCGCAAGCGAAGTTCCAGGTCCTGAAGGTCAACAACGTTTCGTCCGTGCAGAGCGGAGTGACGACGACCAGCTTCCGGCCCAATGTCCGACAGCAGCGGAACCGACGTGTGGTCCACGAGCTCAAAACGTAGAGAGTCACATGTCTCCCAGCGAAACCTCAGCGGAGCCCCAAGATTCCGGCCGCGTTCTGAATCCTTCGGGTGTTCCCTGGGCCGATCCACCGCCTGAAGCAGTGTCAAATACGAGTGGGCAGGCAGCAGGTCCCTCTGGAGCAAGGCCAAGCGAAGCCATTGACTGTCGAGGTACCTCCCTGGCAGAGCCCCACCAAATGCACGATTTATCAGAATCCCTTCCCGGTGGAGATCTCGCAGAATCACCCCGAGAGTACGAGGTCCGACCGATACACTCCGCCTCGTGCAGGAATTCAGCTCAATGCTCGCCTCCTGTACGAGGTGTGATTCTCTGTCCAGACCACAACAACAACCCGGACACAGGTCCGGCTGGTTCTGAGGCTATCCAGGGGCCCCGCCCTGCAGCACGGGATGTAGCTCTTCGTCCCAGTCCGCCGAATCTCCCTTCGGCTCATCCCGCGGCAGCACCTGCTCTTCTGAACAGGCAGCAGCTTCCCCAGCAGGTGGAGCCTCCGCAAAGCCTGTCGGATGTGTCTCTTCAAAGTTCTCAGTGACCGCTCAACGGACTGTTTGTTGGAATCATGACAATACATTTAGTGAATTTCAATTTCATGACTGCACAGACTGGTATCTGAAGAAAGGACATTCCTGCAAAGTAAATGTTCGTGTCACTTGTGTCGGCGGGTCTGGTTGTGGTGCAATTTGCACAGTATTTACATGAAGAAAGCATTTTATATCACAAATGTACATTTCTGCTGGAAAGATTTTTCTTTCCGAATGTTTGAGACGGCAAGTCTGGGTAAAATTTGCTTTGCACGTTATTCAAGAATATGTATTCACACGTTTTCAGTTGTATGTTTTGCAACCGTGTTTTGTAAATTTAAATGCTTTCAATAAAAATGTGAACTCCGAAATCAATTTCTTCTGCTTTGAACAAAAGTTCGAGGCGGTCTCAGTCTCGATCCTTAATTGGTAAAACCAGCGCGCGAAAATTCAATCGGTTTGCGATGTCTGGGCGACTGTGCGGAAGTTGACGAAAATCCGGTTCTGACGTCACAGAAGCCATCTTTGAGAGGAGTCGACGAGAACATGAGTCACCAAGATATTTTGTGTTCACCGGCTCACCATGGCATGAGTGAAACGATGAATGATCTGGACATTTCTTCTTGAAGAACGTAGTTATTCAGGTAAAAGCTCGGTTATTTCTTCAGTTTTGGTTCAAAACGGTGAACGAAACAAGGAACATGACCTGACGGCGAGCAACCTTTCGTTTGTGCCCTTCTGGCAAAATCCAGACTTTAGATCTGACCTATCGCAAGAACAAACGTGTGTTCAGGGATCTGTGGCATCTTTCGTAGAGTCCAGATGTACAGGATTGACGTAGATCTACAGAAAGTCTGCTGCCCCTCAGATTTGCATGAATGACCGTGTCAACTGGCATGTCCGAATCGTGGTGTCGTGTGGAGTGACTTACCCCTTTATTGGCCGGTCGCCACCGACCAGACGAGGCGGTCGAAGGCTCGGTGCGAAGTGGGCCCCAAATTAAAATATGCCCTCACAGCCTGGAT
>JAAUXT010125055.1_pt1 | contig 14769 bp, 16 predicted proteins | sample 7278171 | NCBI WGS metagenome assembly JAAUXT01 (sample SAMN14350112, study PRJNA611818) | marine sediment metagenome | isolation source: surface marine sediment (1.8m) | place: French Polynesia: Moorea | collected 2018-08 | reverse complement strand
GCCCCTACCCCTGCCCCCACCCCTGCCCCTGCCCCCACCCCTGCCCCCACCCCTACCCCTGCCCCTGCCCCACCCCCTCCTCACCTGTTGAACAGTATGTAGTGCTTGTGCCTATGCTCGGTGCACTCTCCCTTCTTGTCCATCTCGCGCGGTTCGATGACGACCTCCCCGAGCCCGCTCTGGTACCACCGCCCCCGCCACTCGTCCGGGAAGCGGCAGTTCGCGTCTGCAAATAGAACGTCCCACGTGTTACTGCGCGTGTCATTCAATTGGTGTGGTTCAGTGGCCCGATGACCTCCTTCCTTCCTCAGATTTGCTGGAGATGCCTTCAAATGTGTTAACGTGTGTACTCACAGGTGGATCCAAGGACTGGTTAGGAGGGGGTCCAACCCCATGGAATGGGCAGGCCGAACTTTGAACAAGCAATCGCGCCTTTTTGTGAAGATATTTTTTTCAACACACAAACGTGCCAATTATGTTGGCGCGGAGGCGAGTCTGAATTTTTCTGGGATCTGAAGGGCCCTGGATCCGCCCCCCGCCCCATGTACGCACAATCTGGATACCCATCCCGCGGATCCATCCCTGCGGAAACACTCTGGATACCCGTATCATTGCTCGCAGTTTGTTCCGCTCCGTTGAACACGTCACGTGGTGTTTATCCGCAACAATTAAAGTGTTTGTCGCGCGAATCCAGAACCACGTGGTATCAGGGGGGCGCATCCCCTCCTGCAGGGGACCCCTGGGGGCCAGGCCCCCTGGACCCGAACGAGGGGTCCCATTGCGTATTGAAATCAGAACCACCAAGCTGCACCAGAGGCGGCCCTTGGGACCAACATCCCCCTGACCCCCCGGAAAAATTCCCCCCCCCCTTTTTCACCGAAGGTATTCATATTTTTCGTGTCAAATTCAGGTTAAATGGGTCTTCTCAGTGGGGTTTGGGTCCGCCTGGACCAGCCCCCGGACCCGCCCCTGGAGCCCAATCCGATAATCCATAACGAGGCTGTTAGACGCTGTTCTGCTTTGTTGCGTCAAACCCATTAAAATGTTTCCCCATTCCAATGCGTAAAGCCACGTCCACGCCGAGTGCGTCACGTATAAAGTCGCGTTCACGCCCCAGTGCAGAACGGCATGCGTTTCGTCCTAATGCACGTGCAAAGTGCTTGTGTAGGGACTGGGTCCAGCCTCCTTTGCCCTGCGATGTCTGTGCAAGAACGCGTGGCGCATCCAGTCTGGCCCAGCATGCACCCGACGCAAAACTTGGGTCATCCGTGAGGCAGGGTCCGTCGACAGATCTACACGTGAGTGCAACGCGCACGCGCAATGCGTCTGGTGTGAAGCGATGACGCAGGGACGCAACGCATGACGCTTCCGGTGTGTAGAAGGCCTCATCGCACACAGAGAAAGTAATCTTGTTGCGTGAAATGTGCCGGTTTCATCGGGGGTAGGGTGGGGGAGGAAATTTGGCGCGGCTTTTAACTCAAATCAGAATTCCAATAAAATACAAACATTTGTCTGTGCGTCCATATTCATTTTCACCAGCTCGTATTTTCTCGCTTGTTGTTGAATTGCTGTTGAATTGTTGCCAAAACAGAACAGCAGATCCAGGGGTCGGGGTCTGCTTTTTCCCTCCACAAAATGATAGTGCCTTCGTGTTTTCCTCTGAACGAGGGTAAAAACCCCATTGTGGTACTGCTGACTCATTTAGACTCGCTTTCTGATGCATCTCCAAATGTTGGCACAAAAATATTCTGTGGAGATGCCGGGATTTGAACCCGGGGCCTCTTACATGCGAAGCAAGCGATCTACCGCTGAGCTACATCCCCATCACTGTGTGGGGTGGGGCGGAGGGTGGGATGGAGAGAAAGAGGGGACAAATCATGCGTGAAGCGCATTCGTTCATTCATTCATTCATTCATTCATTCATTCATTCGTTCATTCATTCTTTCATTCATTTTCTCTTCACTTCTTCATCCATTCATCACTTCGTCATTTCTTTGTCGGTGAATTTTAAAATATTGAATTTTGCCCCTGCCCCTCAAAACACAACTCTCCACGTTCGATCCTGAACAAATTTGGAGGACGGGGTCAGACTTCTTTTCGCCCCCCCCCCCGCAAACCTGAATTATCACCTCTCCTCGTGGATCCACCCTGACTGGGTCCCTCTCTTTACTGCGTCAGATTCGGAAACTTTGCCCGTATTTGGAGGGGTAAACGACCCATGGGGACGGGGCGGCATTAGCATATAGATGGAGCGGCGCCCGCTCACTCCCGTGTGACGGGGACTGGATGCGACACGCAGGCGAGCGTGACGCTCGGGCCGGGGGAGGATCCAGGGGCGGGGCGGGGTGGGCGTGAGGCCTTCCGACCTCAAAGGAAATATGCCCGCACCCGAATTGACCCAGACTGCACGTTGCATTGCGCGTTGCAACCGTCTGTGTGAATGACACAGGCAGATGGGTATCAATCCCGTTCTTGCATTGCGTGTTGCGTACATGTTTTCTGTGTGAATATTTCTATAATGTTGCAGGTTAAATTCCACATGCAACGCAGGATGCAATGCAACATGTACTCTGTGTGAACGAGGCCTCAGTGAAGCAAACTGGTTGGCATTTATGTGTGCTCCACCCACAAGATACCCCCAACCTCAAAGACCCCCACACCATCCCCAACACCCCCAACCCTATGCAGCAGCCTGCAGGAGAAATGGAGCTCACAAAATCCTATCCAGGCTGAGTTCAAGCTCAGTCAGTTGATGAACTGACGCGATCATCTCCCGTGGTGCAGAATTCAATTCTCCATCGGATTCTCGCCAGAAGCCGAGGAAAGAAAAACTCACTGTTCATTGTACAAATCGCATCTCACGCTCGACAATCAGATATTTAATCTCGCGAAGAAGAAGCCGCAGCTTCATTCAGTCCCGCGCCGTGTGAAATCCTCTTATTAATTTGTGGCTTCGTTTAGATGCGAGGGGCGGGTCCAGCGGAGGGTGGGGTGGGGGCGTTCCGGAGGCTCCCGGGGGGACAGATCCTGGAGAGGCAGGGCGGGGCCAGGTGCCAGGGGGCCCCAGGTTGGGGGAGGGTGCCAGGAGCGGGTCCAGGGGGTGGGCCCCAGGGTTGGGCCTCTTGTTTCCAGACAGGTTGGCTTGTTTCTCCCAGTTCCCATTCCTTCCCTTGGCAATGTTGACAATTTGCAAAATTTGCCATAGTTTTGTCTTTTCAACGGTGAACTCGATGCTTTGCGAACGATCCAGCCTCCGAGGTTCACCCATCAACCCAACACCGTTGGGAACTCTTCCAGGGTTGGACCATGGTCCCCACCCCGCTCTCTCGCTCCTTTTCCTGGATCCGCTGTGGCCACGCTGAATTTCATTTCTACGGATTCATAGGAAAATGGAAAATTTGCTTCTCTCTCTCCTTTCAGGGGGACGCCTTGGATAACAGATGAAGCTACAAACAGAACACGACGTCACGGCTTCCGGCGCTGGGGGGACGCGCTGAAAACTGCGCTGTCCCACAGATCTAAACCTGTTTTCACATTGGTGCCGTCGACGTCAAAAATTTGACGTCAAAACTTTGACGTCAACAGCAGAATTTTGACATCAGCATCAAAATTTGATATGACATGACATGACATTGGTGGGCATCAAAAAACAGTCCAGACCATTCTTTGATGTTGTCAAGAAAAGTTGCCATTGACGTCAGAAAATGCTGACGCCATCATCAACGTGAAAACCCCCAAAGGTGCTGTGTTTTGGTGCTGTGTGGTTTGGATTTTCTTCATGATGGGTCCAGCAGCAGGTGTGACCACGCTTGGAGCCCCGAAGAAGGGGGGCCCACATTTTCAACACCTTTGCGCCTGTGACGTTAAAGAAGGCTTCATGTTGGGTGACGCACAGTCGTGTATTGGGCTGACGTCAAAAATTTCACAAGGGGACCAGTGTTAAACTTTGACGCTGACGTCCAACAAATGGTAAACGGTACGACACGATTTCCCTCCTGGCCAGACTTCAGTTCAAAGGGAATTGAGAGACGTGCGTGGAACCCCCTGAAGACGCGACCACACGTGTTTGAACGAACTCGCAGGGCCAGCTGCTTCAACAGTGTTTTTCCCGCGCATTTATTTTCCCGCCATCAGACGTCAGAACGAGGCGAGCGCATCGTCCATCAACTTCCGGTCTGTGTGACAGCGCGACTAACGCACGCGATGCGACCAGGAGCGTTAGAGAGGGTTGTGTCAAAAATGACTCGAAGCGTTGGAGCAAAAATGCGGTTGAACGATGAGCACAAATTTTTGGAGCTGCCCCAGGCGTGTTTCACGCTCCCTGCGTCAAGCGCTCAAGCCACGTTCATTGACGCAGCAAAAATCGACCTGCAAGGACGCAGCACTCCACGTATTCACCCAGTGGCAAAAAGCGAATCAAGGGGCGGGCATTGACACCGGAATATTTCATGTGTTATTTTCGTCTCCCCATAGAGCACAGCAGGTGAAAAGTTGTTTTCTTCCCCTGCCACAACGGGCTGTGTCACCAAGATTGGACAGATGGCAGTCACAGGCTTACTGCTCCTGCATCTCAATTATGCCTCCGCCAAAGGGGAAATGTGTCTCAGGGGCGGGTCCTGGGTCTGATTTGGGGTGGGACCCGCCCGCCCCCTCCTTGATGACCCCAAACTTTCAACGTGAAAATTGTGTTTTGTGCCGACGGTGCAAAAAATTGTTCTGGACGGAGGGTGGGGGGGGGGGGGCAACAAATGTCTCAGATGGGCAGGTACCCCAGACTCTCATGAGCTGGTCTCGCCAGATTACTTCAACTTTTTGATAACATGTAAAATTTGAGGGGGCGGAAAAAATTTAGTGCCCACGCCGGAAAATTGTGTATGCGGGTCGTAGGCCCTGAATCCCAGCCCCCTTCAGTTGGGTCTGACCCTGCAGAGCACACACTGCACAAGCCCTTTTCCCAGGAAATCCAGGGGCGCATTCAGTGGGAAGAAACCCACGTGTCGCAGGTGGCCAGGGCTCCCCCAGGCCCCCTCTCAACCATCCTCCCTCTGGATCTCCTCCGTGTAGAGCAGAGCAGCTGCTCCCCGCTTCACACGAGCGCTGACCCGCCCGGCCTCCCACTGACCCCGCGCGGTGAGGTCTCGCCTCGCTGCAGCAGCAGCCGCGCAGGGGCGGGACCCGCTGAAAACACACCACACCTGGGCAGGTGTGAAATACCGCTCATTCACACCTCATCGAGTTCGGCGCATCAATCAGTGGGAACACACCGTGTAGGGTGAAGTATCCAGGGGTGAAGGGTGATCCAACACACCCGACAGTTGGGGTACTCTAGGGGGTGCAAGGGAGGATCCAATGGGAAGAAACCCTCAGGCTAGATGTATTTCAAAGGTCCAGGGGTGGATCCAGTGTTTGATCCTCCAGGAGAGCCCGCCAAGGGACGGGTCTCTGTTGCAAATTTTAAACTTTTGACACAGCGCAAAAGGAAATCTGTTACACAAATTTGGATTTTTATTGAAGGTCCGGGCAAAGATGAAAAGTCTTCACATGATACAGATAACAGCCCAAGTCCACCTCACCAATTGAGTCCCTCTCCTCCCTCGGCGTCAAAAGGAACCCAGTCCTTTCCCCAACGGAACTGTCACGTCGCCACGATGCACGTGCTGGATGCCTGGATTTATCCTTCCCTGCTACCCTGCCCCAATCACAAGTCACACCCTGCCCTTGCCACTGCCCCATACCATCCTGCCCATGCCCCACACCACCCACCCTGGCTCCGCTGCGGAGCCGGACTCCGCTCATCGCACGTTCCTCTCCCGCGGCGCTCCAGGCCCAAATTTCCGGCGCGTGTCAGGCGATGACAGGATAAACGATGCTCGGGGACTGTGGACACGTGGCCGGGTTCACGCTGGACGCATCCAGGGACGCAGCATGTGACGCATCCAGGGACGCAACACGTGACGTCAGGGAAGCAATGCGTGACGCATCCAGGGACGCAGCACGTGACGCATCCAGGGACGCAACGCGTGACGCAGGGACGCGACGCACGACACAACCAGGGACGCAACGCGTGGCGCATCCAGAGACGCAACACGCGAGGCAGGAATGCCCAGGCTGGGTTCACACCGGACGTACGGGCGGGGTCCACGCTTGCGTTACTGGCGACCAGGGACGAAACACGTCAAGCATGCAGGGCAAGTGATGAAGCAGCACCCATTGTACACACACACACCACACACGCACAAACACACACACACAGACACAGACACCGACACAGACACAGACACATACACACACAGACGCAGCCACACTCACACACACGCACAGACACACACATACTCACACGCACCACACACTCACACACACGCACCACACACAGACACACACACAGACACCGACACCGACACAGACACAGACACACACATACACACACACACACCACCACCACCACCACCACCACCACACCACACCACACAACACACGTTGCAAATCGCACCCAGTGTGAAACGGACCAGGTTTTCCTCCCTATTCAATTCAATCGACGACGCAGCACACTCACACGGGGAAAGGTTGACGACCACGATCACACGATGCCCTGGAATTTTGCGGAAATGGGAACTTTGGTCGCTGCGCGGACGCTGGATATTCTGGTGATCTTGTTTCCATGCAAAAGGACACGAATGCACTGTTGGCGTGGAATGACATGACACCAGTTTTGCAACCGTTGTCGAGATCCAGTGTCGCGTGTGACACACATTGCGACCCACGCGTAGCCTCCCACACCTCCTGTTTATACAACAGTGAAAGTGAAACTCACCTGTGAGGCTGCAGGCTGCGGCCAGCAGCAGCAGAACCCTGCAGATCATCGTCTCGCTGTGTTGTGCCTGCAGGGTGGGTCCCTTCTACATCAGTTCAGGGTCCAGGTGAGGTTCGGGGTTCTGGAACGAGACAGAGATAGGTGCGTCTGAAGATGGTGTGATATCACAACGTGACAGCAGGTAATTCTGCAGTGTCACGTTCGGCTGACACTCCACTCAGCCATATACCCTGGTGTCTCCTTGTGTTGTTTGTCATTGGTCCAAGCATTATCAATCACAAAGAGACAGAAAATTCTGTTGTGCCACTTTCTGTTGAGACTCCCCTCGAGATTGTACCCTTGTGTTTTCTCGGCCTCCATACCAGGCACTGACGATAAGCGTGGCAAATGCGCACACACGTGAGGAGAACCAAAAGTGAAAACAGGTCTGAAATCATCTGTTATGTAATCCTGACAGCAGCATTAGATCACAGATCAAACACATGCAGAGAGGCAGTACCTTTACACATGAGATTCAGCCATTTCTGTCAGGGACAGATCTATCCACATTCCATCAAGAGTGACTCCAGTGGTGATTCACCAAACAATGTTGAATCCAGCATGAACTGCAAGGACGTTCCATTGGTCCACTAGATCTACGTGTCTGACCTCAACACGTGTGTGCCTGTTGTGTGGCTGTGGACTGGACGAAGATCCGTGTGCACGCAGCACGTGTTGAGTACTCATTACTCATCAGACACGAGATACTCATGAAAGCGGACACTTATTGCATAAGCGTGTATGATGATGGAGACTGGGCGCGCTGTGGTCTGACCAGCGATTGAGGTGATGTGCTTCAGGTGTGTGAAGAGTGAGCGCGGATCCAGGGACCATGCAGGGCCTTGACCCTGGAGTTTGGGAAATGCTGGATCTTCCCACCCCCCACGAAATTTTAGGTCACAGGAGCAGTTTTCAATTTTCAAGTGTAAAAATGTGACATGAAAGAGGGGAACGAAGTTGGTGTTTCTCGTATCTTTTGCTGTGTTTGATCCACACCCTCTCCCTCGGCAGGGCGGAATTTCGAATTTGGTGGGACAGAACAAGGTGAGGATTATGAATTGCGGCTGAGGGTTCACCTGTAGATCAGCCGGATTGATGAGTTGTGAAAAGGCGGGAGCCGCTGCCTCCCCCGGCTGCCTCACCCTCTCCCCCGGCTGCCTCACCCTCTCCCCCGGCGGGTCCCGCTCCTCCCTCCGGCTCAGTGCGAAGTGAGCCGCCGCTAAGTGCCCCTCGCCTCGTTAACACGTTCCGCGCCGCCGACACGAGCCGTGCTTTACTGGCTGCTAATCGCCCCTCCACAGTGATCCAGACAGTCTTGGTGAATAGATCTCGTATTTCTGAGATGGACTGTTCACAGGGGACCCAGGGTGGCCCGCTGTCCCCGCTACCCCAGCCTGAAGATGAATTTCCCTTCCCTGCGCAAACGTATCAACGATTGTCAATTTTTGAATCTGGACTCAAACCCCGTCCACACACACACACACAACCACACACACACACACACACACACACACACACACACGGTCAGACCAAGACCCATCTCAGGTGCGGGTGTACAGGATGAGTGTGTGTATGTGTGTGAATGTGTATGTGTGTGAATGTGTGTGTGTGTGTGTGTGCCTTTCGCGTGTGATCTCAAATTGAGCTTGATGCAAATGAATCCAGATGCTCCAGTCCAGAGATCCAGATGGTCTGTGTTCATCAGATCCAGATGGCTTCATCGCTCCCTGCGCGCGTGCGGTGCGTGCGGTGCGTGCTAATCCGAGGGGTGTGTTCCCGTCTGGTGTGTGTTGAGTGGGTGTGAACCATACACTGCGAAGCAATTGGGATCCAGGGGTGGACCAGAGTTGGGGTCTGGTCTGAAGCCCAAAGCCCTGCAGTGCGCGAAGAGACAACGAATGATCAGAAGTACGGTGGCTCAAGGACAGAGGCTTTCAGACCAGAATCAGTCTGAAAGCCTCTGTCATTGTGCGAAGTCCCTTTAGGGCGAAGCACCATGTGGTAGTGCAGTACGAGGCTCGTCGCAAATATTTTGCATATGAAGCTGGTTCTGCTGGATTTTTTTCCGGATTTTGGTTTCCTTTGAGAACAGCATTCCCTTGCCTCTTGCCTTTATGTATGTCATGGAATCGCATGAAACTTTGACCTGTAGTCTTTGGCAGGTGACTTTTTCGGACTGGACTTGTCAATCGATTTTGCGCATCAATTCAGACATGGCACCGCACGACAAAGACCAACGAATTGAAATTCGGTTTCTGTGGAAAACTGGCTTGAATGCCAAGCAAATCCATGACAGACTGGTGCAAGTGGATGGAAGGAATGCTGTTTCACATTCAACTGTGCAGAGATGGATTCTCAAGTTTCCTCAGGATGAGTCTGTGAAGGATAAGCCATGCCCTGGTCGACCAAAGGTGAGGACTGCTGCGAAGGTTCAGAAACTGACTCGTGCTGTTCAAATTGACAAGAGATCTTCTGTGAGGGAATTGGCTGATCAAGTCAAGATTTCCAAGGACTCTGTCCATCGAATGCTGCGCAAAGATCTCCATCTGAAGAAGAAGCCATCGAAGTGGGTGCCACATTTGTTGACTCCTGCAGAAAAAGCCAGGCATGTCGACTGCAGCCGAGAAGCACTGAAGCAAATGCAAGCAAGGGTGAATCCAGTTGAAACAGTTGTTGCAGAGGATGAAAGTTGGTTCTTCTGTTGGGACCCTGAGAGGAAACAGGCATCCATGCAGTGGCTTGCAGATGGTGAAAAGAGACCAGAAAAACCAAGGATTGAACGCACAGCAGTCAAAGTCATGTTGGTCATCTTTTTTGCCAAGGACGGAGTTATCCACAGGGAGTTCGTACCCCGGGGACACAGGATCACATCTGCAGTTTATGTGGCTGTTCTGCGCCATTTTCTGGGCAGTTTGCAATGCCAACGACACCACCTTTACCGCCGCAGAAGGACATGGGCACTCCTGCATGATGGCGCACCCGCCCACAGAGCTGCACCAACAGTGAATTTCCTTGCCAGATGTCGAGTCAGAACACTTCCCCACCCCGGCTATTCACCTGATCTGTCCCCTCCAGACTATTGGATTTTTGCTAGGATCAAGAAGGATGTGCAGGGAAGAAGGTTCCACAATGTGCAAGAACTGCAAAATGCTGTGGATGACTCCATCAGCCACATCACCCAACAAGAATTCGCCGACGCAATGGCCAGATACCCAGAGCGCCTCCGCAAATGTATCGCGGCACACGGATGTTATTTTGAGAGAGACTGAATTGACTGTGAACACTGATCTCTTTAGGGAATGAGGAGGATATCTTCAAGGACTTTCACAAAAAAATTGAAAAAAAATAGGTCAAGAAATGACAATTTTGCAGATGCGCAAAAGTACTCATTCATGACAATTGAAGTACTCCTGAGAAATGTACTTAAACTGTTCTGACTCAGGCAGTTTTGTTGTAGATACATAGCTCAATATATATCCTGTCAAACGCCTTCATTTGTTGCACAAAAAAAGGTATAAACCTGCTGTGCCAGCTTCATATGCAAAATATTTGCGATGAGCCTCGTATATGGCAGCTGGACTGAAATGACCCCTGCCCCCTCCCCCTGCCAGGCTCCCCCTCCCCCTGCCAGACCCCTCTCCCCCTGCTGACCCCCCCCCCTGCTGAGGCAGGTCCCCCACACACTGTGTGGACAACATGACTGGTGGAAGACAAGGAGGACAAGGAAGAATTGATGAATGAGGAAGAATTGACGCCATTACCGATGCCGCAAGGGACTTCGCACTGCAGTTGCCTTGAGCACTGCTTGTTGTTGACCCTGCAGGGAAAAACTTCGGGAAGACCAATGATCTGAAGGTGTGTTGTGGAACAAACACAAAACCTATGAAACATGCGGACCATGAGGATATAACTGAACCAGAGCCTCCTGTCCACACGTTCGCAACGTGTGGACCTTTGATCAAATTCTGGATTGGGCCGTGAGTACTGGATCATTGTGAACAACAGATACACACACAGAGAAATGCCTCCAGATGAGCGAGTCCGTCAGATCCTCCTCACTGTCTACACAACTTCTGATTGCAGCAGAATGGTTCCAGATGCCCCACAGCGGCCCAGGGGCGGGTCCAGGGGTGCATCCAGGGGTTGGTCCGGAGGGTGGGTCCAGGGTGGATACTGGGGCGGGTCCAGGGGTGGGTCCAGAGGATGGGTCCAGGGATGAATCCATGGTGCAACCAGGGCCGGGTCCAGGGGCGGGTCCAGGGATGGGTCCAGGGGGGCTGGGTCCAGGGGTGGGTCCAGGGGTTGGCCTTCTGACGTTGTCCTGCCACCACCCCCCCCCCCTGCGGTATGGCTTGTTTGCTCTCTCTGTCACTTTCAGAGTTGTTTTTCGGGGGGTGGCGAATTATGAGGAGTGGGGTTTCTGTTTTGATCGAACTGAGAGACTTTGGCTGCGGCATGTGGAAATTCGAGCTTCTCTGCTCTCACGGGAAGAGCCACAATTCGCTGTTTTTCCGTGCAGCGGGGGTTCCTGGGACTTGTGCATCCCCAGCAAGTTCTGATCCATATCCAACATACTCCTGGGTTTTCCCTTGGGATCATCGCCCCAGTTTCTCAGTGCTTCCGGTTCTACAGATAACGTCACGTGTTGATCTCCACGTGCGCATCTCCCTGCACACGTGACCCCAGAATTCTCACAGGGGATCCAGGGGTCGGGGCGGGGCCTCCACAGGGCATCAGGACAAAATCTTGCCTTCAACAGTCAAATTTTTGAAGGCGAACTTGGCCCTTTACGAGAGCCACACATTTGACTTAGTCAACCAATGGTCACATTTTCCCGACCCTGGACAGACAGTTCTCAACGCGACTCAATGCGTGGTGCACTCACAGTGAACCAGACCTGACAGAGATCTCATGGATCTCCATGCACGTACTCCAAGAGAAGCCTCGCAGATGCTGAAAATGCACGTGCGCTATCTGAGCCATTTAAGAGTCATCCTGTCGGAGCGTGTGTTTGGGGGAGGGAGCGCGGGGGTTGGGTGGGAGGGCGGGTAGCAGGAGTGGGGCGGGGTGGGGACCTGGGTTGAAGGCAGAGGCAGGCAGGAATGGGGCAGGGAGTGGGTGAGGGGCTGGGGGTGGGTGAGGGGCTGGGGGTGGGGGCAGGGGTGGGCAGGAGTTGGGTGTGGAGGGGTAGGTGTGGGGTTGGAGGTTGGGTGGGGGCTGGAGCAAGGCCTGGGATGGGGGCAGGCGTGAGGGGCGTGGGTGGGTTAGGGTCCAGGATTCAGTCAGGGGTCCTGAACCCCCCAGAGGGTCTGCTGCAACTTGGAAGCAGAAGAATGTCAACGGTGTCAACGTGGCACTGTGAAAGTTCACCAGCAAGCTGTTTTTCTCTCAGACAATGAACTTGCCGATTCTACTCGTGTTGTCCTTCTTGGGGTCACAAAAGCATGCACAGTACAACGGTGCAGCATCAGGAGGATTTGCCGGGTTCACGGGGCCTGGGATCTGCTGTCTGGTTCCCGGTGCCAGATACGAGTTGATAAGCACAGAAGGTGGGTGCGGGAGCGAGATCTCGTTCAGTCACGAAGATCGGCACCCATCAATTCAAATTATCCGTAAATTTGCCGTTTGGCTCGTTGCAGCTCCTTCACAGTGGAATCTCAGGTCCCACCTGAAACAAAATCTGCCTGGAAATGCCAGCTTGGGATCAAGGGGTGGGTGCCTTGATCACCTAGCCACTTCCTGGATCGCCCGTGCACCCAGAGACATAGACACAGACAGACAGACAGACAGACAGACAGACAGACACACACACACACACACACACACACACACACACAAACGCGCGCGCACGAACATTCTACGCTCGCAGTCTTTTCTTTCTTTCTTTCTTTCTTTCTTTCTTTTCTCACTTTCCTCCTCTTCCATCTTTCTCTCTCCTCTCTCATTCTCCCATGTGCACTCTCTCCATAAATACCTCTCACAACGATACCCACCACTGCACACAGGTGTGAACCACACAAAATCACTGCAGTAGAAAAATCCCTTCCTGCCCGTGGGCAGAGTCACCGTCCGTGGCTCCGGGCTCCCCGCCTCGTGGGGCTTCGGGCCCTGGAGATAGGAGCCTCCTCCCTCGGGGGGGGGGATTCCGGCTTCCCCCGGGGGGATCCCCATCTCCCTCGTGCCACGTGTGTGTACGGAAGTCTGTCAGTCATGACTGAGGCCTGTTTCACACTGGATGCGTGACGCCACGCGTCTCAAAACGGCTCAACAGATGCAGTGTCGCAATGATCTCACGCTGCGTGCGTGGCGTGCCGCTAGTAAGTCAACGACGTTTCACTGAACGCCGCGTCAACGCCAACGTCGAATGGTGTTCTGTGATTGGCCAGTGCCATGGAAATAGCGTTCTTTTTGACGTTGGCGTTGACGCGGCGTTCAGTGAAAGGCCGTTGCATAAAGTCCCCGTTGAGCACTGGATTGTGGCACGCGGCACGACGCCCATTGACCAGAACAGGGAGGAGTCACCGCACGGTGCGTTCTGTGTGAATCTGGGGCTGTATGGATGGGATCCGGGACGTGTGGACCTGAGATAGGGCGCTATCTGTAGGTCTGACTCATCCGGAGTGCGAAGCAACAAGGATTCTTATTTTCACCGCCAGGAATAGGAAAAAATCTTTCTGCTTGGAGCTTGCCCTGTTCCTGTTGTTTGACGCCCCGACCTCAAATATTGACCCGCAAAATGGGTGTAGATCTGTGTGTGTGTGTGTGTGTGTGTGGTGCGTACAAGGTCTGAGGAAATACCACTTCGGATGGGTATGTTTGTATGTGTGTGTGATGAGTGTTGGATATGTGGACACTGCTACTCAAGATGCGCGTGCGTGTTTGCTTGTGAACACATTGCGATCTGCGTTGTTGTTCTGTGTTGGCAGAACACAAAACACACACAACAATTTGGACACAAAACATCTCCTCCAAGTCAAAGAGCACGAACCTCACGGTAACCCGCAGCGCTGAGGTAAGGCAGGAAACTTGCTAATTGGTTTATCTGACCCTGTTTCTCGAAAACGAGGCATCTCGGAAAGAGGGAGAGAAGGCCCCGAGACGAACCGATCGCGCCACTGATAAAGTCAATAGCGGAGAAGTTGAGCTCGTTAGCTTGGGCCTGTGGAACACTAGATACGTCCCCGCTCTGGGCTTGTTGTATTGGAAGCGTCATGCGTTGCGTCACTGCACGACGCACAGTCTGGCGTGTAGACTTGTTGAGGCGCGCATTGACACCTGGACCCACACACCCGCATCATACACACTGGACGCGTGACGTCACTGCACTGGGCTCACAAGGGTCGACCCCCCCCCCCGCGAGACTCACCAGGTTCCGTCTTTGGTCCGTCATGTGTTGTTCCTGCTGAGGAAGCACCATGGAAACACCGTCCCGGAAACCCACTGTCTTCGTGCGTCGTGCCTTGCCGACTTGCCATGCAGTGCAAAACGCACCCGACGTGGGTCTCAGGGTCTGAGAGCACAAGTTGAGCCAACCCGTGATAAGAGTGGCCGCATTCCACCCTTGTGGGATCCTGACCCGGTCAGTACGCCCCACCCTGGATGCGTCATACCCTGTATCCCTGCACAAGTCAATGGGTGTTGTGTCCCTGCTCAAGTCAATGGGTGCTGCACCCCTGTACAAGTCAATGAGAGCTGCATCCCTGTACAAGTCAATGGGTGCTGCATCCCTGCACAGGTCAATGGGTACTGCATCCCTGCTCAAGTCAATGGGAGCTGCATCCCTGCACAGGTCAGTGGGTGCTGCATCCCTGTACAAGTCAATGGGGCTGCATCCCTGTACAAGTCAATGGGCACTGTATCCCTGTACAAGTCAATGGGAGCTGCATCCCTGCACAAGTCAATGGGTGCTGCATCCCTGT
>JAAUXT010094346.1_pt1 | contig 14769 bp, 16 predicted proteins | sample 7278171 | NCBI WGS metagenome assembly JAAUXT01 (sample SAMN14350112, study PRJNA611818) | marine sediment metagenome | isolation source: surface marine sediment (1.8m) | place: French Polynesia: Moorea | collected 2018-08 | reverse complement strand
CCGCAAAAAAATTTTTCCATTCCAACTTGGACATTGTCTGGGTTAGGGGTAACTCGGACATTGTCCGGGATACCCTCCCCCTGGGAAAAAATTTTTCATTCCAACTTGGACATTGTCTGGGTTAGGGGTAACTCGGACATTGTCCGGGATACCCCCCACCCCAAATAAAATTTTTCCAACTTGGACAGGACATTAAAAGTTTACATTTTCATGCTTGCAATTGTTTTTTGAGAAACATACCACTATGCACACATTCTTCGACACACACAAGTGCTGTCCTGCCGATGTACGCTGCGCGCGGCTGATTCTCCACTTGAAAGTCTAGTTTACTACAATGGTTCTGCGACGGTTTGGTTTCATACGGTACGTCTCTCAACACGAAGGCTCTGATCAATGCGAGGTGATCGGCAAGCTCACATCTCCTTGTTTCAAGCAAACCGAGGTAGAAATTCTTGCAAACGGGACTGTCAGCAAAAAGGAGACAATAATCACTGGAATTATGACCCAGCAGTCAACCAACCCATTTCATGGCATGAGGATTTTTTTTGCCAGCTGTGAATTGGCACCGTAGCCTTCTGCGAGGGAGTCGATGCACATGTTCAGTTGCTTGCTGGGAAGACGCGAGTCGCATGACTTGGGATGATACCGGTGAATCAAAGCTGGATCCATCGCGCGAAACACCTGAAAACGAACCAGACGTTCTCACCACACCGCACAAAGCACCAACAACACAGGAAAACTGTTTCCACTGAATCGCCATTCGATTCGCTGCTTGTGGCTACCAACAACTCACATTCAAAGAGCTTCTGACGTGTTTCTTGAAGAGCTCCACGTCCTCGCCTCCCCAGCCCTTCTTCTCCAGATCGTACCCGCCCACACTTCGGTAATCGCTGTTGTACAGGCACGTCATGCCGTAACCGTAGTGTACCCAGTGACCTGACGAAGTGCCCAAAATTTGCAGATAGGTCACAAGTCATCCCAAGTAGTCCTTTTCTGAAACCGCACAATTGTACCCACGCGAGTGTGAGCAGCCTTACCTGTGTATTTGTTTATTTCGTTCAAGCCGTTCACTTTACCCTCTGGGGAATACTCCTTTACAATGTCTGGGTTGTACTGCGCGAATGTTATGGGGTAATAAACCTGCAAGAAACAATCAATTTGCTGGTAAAGTCTCTTCATTCTGATGCGCAAGCGTTTGGCACGATTTTTGAGACAGGTGATCACCTGTTTTCCCTGAATGGCGTTGTGACGACATCGCGTGAGGAAATCTGGACTGATGGAGACATCTGTGTCGCAAAAAAACAACAGCGCGTCTGGTGGAAGTTGCTTTGCGCCTAGATCGAGACTGAAAAAGAACAACCTGTTGTTGCCCCATGGATGCCAAGAAGGATGTTTCTCTCAAGCAGAGATAAACGACAGCATGCAGAACAGACTTGCCGGTGCCACCAGTTTGAAACGAGTGACGCGTCAGAATCTGGAAAGCTGCTTCTCTCAGTTGACACTGATAGACCTTTACCCGACAGCTCTGGAGAACTCGTTGCTCGTCTGGACAATTCTGATGTGAGCCTTCCGGTATTGTCGAGACAGCTGCTGCGCTGCGAGCTTCATGTCGTTCGCCTTGTTGCGCTCTCGTTCCGTCTGCCCCACGAACAGCACGATCATCAGGTAAACGTGCTCTGCAAAATCAAACGCAACGTTCCTCGGTTTGTCTCTTTCCAGTTGAACGCCTTTTGCACCAGACTGTGGTGTTTCTTTCTTCGTGAACAAACATGTGGCGTTTTTTTGTCTTCACGCCGTTTGGATCGTTGACAAAGCATGACCAGCGAAATTACGTTGTGCAGTCACTATCTGCGCGAAAAATTGAGTTGGATTGAATACAGATCACCAGTTACCTAAAGTCTGCAAGCAGATTTCCTCAAAATAATGCAGGAACTCTTGAAAGCGGTCGGCAACCTGACTGGATGCCGGCAAAACGAAGTGGATCATTTTGTCGTTGGTCACCACCTGATCTTTGATCAGCTGCGCGACTCCGTACGGTTTCACGATCTCCATCCTGTGCACCTGAATAACCCGGAAAAGTAAAATATCAGCAGTGTGTCCCTCACGGTTCATCTTGTCAACATGATTTCATGACAAGGCACAAGCCGTTTTATACGTTGCTGGACCTCAATACAGTATCAGAGACATTTGTTGTGAGTTTCACCTCTTCGATTGGGTTCGGTCCTCCAGCGGGGTCGTCTGCTTGTATTTCCACATCAAACAAAAATTCTTCTCCACGCAGCGGGTCGAAACGGCGGTACCCATTGATCAATTTTTTCAGCTTCCAGGACCGGTATTTCCCGGAGTTGAGCAACGCCATTGTTTGATGAAGAATATCCTTGAAGTCACTCTTGTGTTTCCCCAAGAGATCAATGATGGGTCTTCCATCCACATTGAGGAGCAGTTTGGAGGAATTGAAATAGTCGTATCGGATCACATCGTACATGCTGTTTGGCTTGTATGGTTCTCTGAGTTGCAAAACGTCCGTTTTCAGAAGGTCGTTCGACTCGGGAGTCGTTGGACACGTCTGACACTTGGGGCAGTGCGTCTGAATCCTTGAGAAATCCAGGAAGAAATGCAAGGAGAAACCCAGAGTGACCGCGAGAAAGTATCTGAAGATTTCAGCGGAGCGAATGCACCGGGAACGCATTCCTGCGGACTTGCTGAGGACGTCCCCTGCCAGGATTCCTCTGTTTCTTCCCGTCTTGTTGAGCGACGCCGAGCTGAACATCAGTTACATCTGATGAGGAGCTGTCAAGACGGTCCGCACCTGAGAGAAGCAAACCTTCTGTCAAGTTTTCCTGGTAAACTGGTGTCGTTGGCATTGAACATTGGATAGCCACCAGACACTAGATTCCAGGAGTCGTGAACACCTCATGTCTTCATTTTGAATTGAAAGGCAAGAGCTTGGAGAATAGTTCATGAATGCAGTGCAGAAAAAATAAATGTCTCACCACACAAATAACTCTCATTTATGTTTGTTTATTTGGGATGAGTGACGGGAGTTGGACCCTCTATTGTGCAAACAAACAAATCAATTGACAATCAAAGATTTCAGGACCATATTAAAGAGGGGTGGGGAGAGAGGGGCCTCGACTCCGGACAAAATGGTCTCCCTACCGCAGGCAAAATTTTTTCTGCTTGATATGAAAACCGACACACACATAGCTCTTGATCTACGACCTCCGAAATAGCTGAAAAGCTGTTGGAAGTGGTCAGGTCGAGCATCACCCCAGGCCCCCACTGTAAAACACCTATTATCGCCCACGTTGAACCTGGTTATTGTTCTGCATAACTGCCCCACCCAGAGAATTCTGCAAGAATGCTCCTTCGTCCGATCCTGTTCCTTTTGTGCAACACTTGGATGACATACCGGTAGATCTGCTTACCTCATGCACGATTCTGTGACGACACCTTTTGTTCATTTTCCTCGAAGATGACCAACCACTGTTCGAGAAGTTGATCCAGCTACCTTTGAGCAATGCAAACTCCATCACAAACCCAATCCAAGGCTGCCCGAAACAGCCCGATTCTGCTTTTCTTGCAGCACTTCTCCTTTTTATGGTTTAGTGCCTGGCGAAATCTTCGCCCTTGTTTCTGGAGATCGGTCTACCTGCTTTGCAGTGCAAGGCTGTCACTTTTCAACACAAAACTACACACCAGATATCATATCTACCCACAAATTTATTCTGTACAGACGAAGACGACAGACACACACGTATGGAAACAAATTATTTTCTGCGGTCGTGATTTTCAAACACGTATCCGTGTACTTTTCTCAGGACTGAATAAATACAGCTGTGAGCAGGAATGTTAATTTCATACAAAACATCATTTGGCTTCCCGCTTCGTTCTCCTGTGTACACACAAAATGACACAATCGTCAATCCACTCAAAAATCCATTCCCACCAAACAGCTGGTGCCACACAATGGGCCTCACGCACACACAGGGCGTGACACGAGTCCTTGCAAACACTGCTGAACACAAGTCGTCTTTTGAACACACTTCATCAAGTGTTTCGGATTCCAAGAGCTTGCTCCAATTCTGCTCTCCTTTGCTGCACCTGAAACAGATGGACGGATGAAATAAATGGTGAGAGTTCCCGGTGGAGAGATGCCATGCTGGTTGTCACCTGCTCATCAACCTCACAAAAGTCTGCAGATCGAAAGCAGCAAAGAAGCTGACCTTTCCATAGAAGTATCGGCTGACCGCCTCTTGCACCCAAGGCTCGTAGAAGAACTCCGCCTGACGTTCCTCCTCCGGGTTCCCAACAACGTCCGTCATGGTCTGAAAAATGGTGTCTCGGTCATTAGTAAGTCACTGCGCCTGTCGCTGAGCATCATCAAACGAAACGTGGCGTACACCTGACGTTACCTTCAAATCTCGGCACTGTGAGACGAGCCAGCTGTTGATAAAGTCCTGTGGATCCTTTGCCAAACTGAGCATGAAGTCACGACAGGTTTTCAGGGAATTTATCGTTTCTACCGTCTCGTGTATCTGAAAACAAGAAGCATACAGCTTTTATGTTTGAATCCTGTGAAAAACATTCAGTTTGAAAGCTCTGGATTCAACCAGCACAGTTGTTCCATAATGAGTTTTTGGTCACCTTGTTGTCAAGAGAAGCGATTTCCTGCTGACTGGTAGTGGAGAGCAGGAAGTTGTTCATCTGCTGCTTGAGCGTGTCGTCCACCTCGACGTCAATGTCGTAGCAGGCCGTCTTCTTCTGGTCGGAGCCCTCGACCGAGATGACGTGGTTGATGATGATCGGGTCGGGCGGCATCAGCAGCTGGTTCAGGCGCTGCGGGATCTCCGAGAACTTCATGCGCGGACAGTTGAAGATCTGAAGAGGCGATTTCACAGAGATTACGCAAGATGCGAACAGTGGAGAGTATCACATAAATCTCTGCGGAATGTCAATATGGAATTGGACAGACTAAAATTTTCACCGACATTCAGTTGCAGCAGCTTCGAGACACTCTGCAATGCTTGCTTCGTCCCAGTCATCCAGTTTTTGTTTTGCAATTTTAATACTCGCATCCGTTCCTCGTGGATCGCAAAGGATTTTCTGGCGACTCACCTGATTCAGGTACTTGTCGCAGTTGATGTACTCCCTTTCGTGCGCGTCCTGCAGCTTGTGCGTCTTGATGTACTGCCACAGCGACGTGATGATGACCGGGCGCGTCTGTGTGTGCACGCCCAGCAGCCGCGCCAGCCGAGGGTCCAGCTTGAACTGCATCGGCTGTGAATCAACAAGAACTGAAGTCAACACTTCACTTTTTGAGGTTTCCTGTGCTCCCTCTCTCCGCCAAAAACTCGGCGAAATGTCACCACGGGTTGGAATCTTGCTGTCGCACAGTTGTGCTCATGAGTGCGAAATGACACAACGGTTTTGGCTTGACGAGCCCCACGTGCGCACACCTGGTAGTCGAGCATGAGGAGGACGGTGCACTTGACGTTCTGGTCCCCGGGCCGCTTCACCTGGAAACCGTCCGTCTCTTGTGTTGTCTGCGTTCGATGCCACTGCAATCAAAAAATCGCCCCTTGACACTGATACCGTCTGCTGTATCAAACAAGTTTGCTTCTGCAGTGCGTTTTGTCACGCACAGAAATTACTCTGTACTCTTACTGTTCTGAAGGTTGTTGTGGAGGACAAAAACGGCACAACCACACAGATGGCGGACGAACAAACAAAGCTGTGAATATGGCGTCGTGTAAATGGTCACCATCAACTTTCAATGAACGAGAGAATGTCATGCTCCAGATGGTTCTCGAGAGCCGACGACACGACACAAAACCTCAATTGAACTGAAACAACACGGCTCATTGGTGGCATCGGAAGTGAGATTTTCTACTCACACGGTACAACATACCAGGGCTTCTCCATGCAATAACTATGCTTGAAACATGATTTGAGCCAATTCAGGCCACTTTTCGACTTCCTGAAAATTCAGGTGAAAGTAAATCCCAACGTGGGGCCATTGAGACAATGCATCCAACTGAACTAAGTGTCGATGAATACAGGTCATGCACACAATTGAAAGAAAATTTGTTTCAAATGAAACGAATGGGAAGTATGGCCACCCTGGTACGAAACAACTACCGAATAAGTAGAAAAGTGATGATACACACATTAGGATCATTTTTGGAACGCTTTCCACCCTCGGGCTGGGGAGGGTTACGATGCCACTGTGAGAAGAGAAGTGATCGGTAGTAGCTAACACCAACTGCTTGCTCCTCTGCTGTGCTCAACTCGTGAAGTAAGGACTTTGGTTCAAGGCAACTAAACACCAGTGATGAAGTCAACGCTGTTCATCGGTGCAAAAAGCAAGGGAAATAGCCAGACGGATCCAACCATCACTGATTCTCTGGAAGTCCCCCTCACCTACTACATGTACAAATTCTACGTTTCAGTGTCATGATGTCGTGCAAAAACCCACCTCGACGAGATGGTTGTCGGGTCCGTACAGATCTTTGTCCAGCTCGATAACGAGGCTCTTGAAGAACGAAGAGAACTTCCTCTTCGCTTTGTTGGGGTCATTGGGGACGTTCTTGGCGTTCTGCACAAAATAAAGCAAAGTGAAATTTGAAAGTTAGATCTGCAGAAAACTAAAATTGGATTCTTCATCTTCGTAGTGAAACAATTCTGTTCTCACCTCGTCTAACAAACGCCCTTCCACTCTCAGCTCCCACGACGCCACACTTTCCTCTCCGTCCTGCAAAATGGAACTGTACAGTTAGCTGCAACCTCGACCTGGGCTCTTTGAGCTTGGACTTCCAAAGACAATCTGTGTTCCAGCTGTGATGAAACAAGAATGCTTTGGCCCAAAGAGAGCGGCGGCGGGAGATGTGCTGACATGTGGCGACCCAAACCAGGTACAGGACTCACTGTTTCTTCGTGTTTCGCTGGGTAAAACGTGTTCGAGATGAATATCCTCAGCTTTTTCTTCACTTTCAGTGGACGTTTGAGAGCCTCCTGGATATCAAGTCGCTTTCTCATGATCGTGGCATCCAGTTTCCGTTCGAACGCCAGCAGATCCATGTACGCCTGAGACTCGGGCACCAAATCGCGCACCTGAGAAAACAACAGAGAAAAGGTGTTCCAGGCGCTTTGTGCTGAACGTAGAAAGAGACAAAGCAATCAGGTGAAACACAACAACTGTAACCGAAGAGCAAATCAAGAAGCTTACTCTCTGTGGAAGTATTTTGTCTGCAACCTTCTTCTTTTTCTTGCTGAAAAGTGGACACGAACACAATCATTTGCAAAATCAAGGTGACACCTTTTCCTTTCTTGACGTCAAGACAAGGAAGTCAAGCAAAGAACATGAATCGTGCGCACATCACAGGAACCTGAAACAGATCAAACACCAGAGCGCCCATGGAAGCTGGAGCAACGTCCCATGAAATCATACAATCCACACAGGACACAAAGGCACTCTGATCTCATTGCGACGGTAATTGCGTTGTGGAGCTGACCTGTTTCTCCAACAATGTGTTGTGCCTCATTTCATCGCACAATAGACTTTCCATATTTGGCGCGTCAAGTTCAGGCTTCCAACTACCATCACCAAATTGAGTCTCGAGCTCTCTGCTCTTCTTTGCGGGTGACATGACTTCTGCGAACACTTTATCGATTGATGCGGCACGAAGCTATCAGAGGATGAGCACACAATTTTGGGTTTCCAGAAGTCAGCGCACTCATGTCATGAAGCATGCAGATTGATCGTGGAAATTTGATCTTTGCACAAATGTGGAAAGGGTTCCCCGCTGTCTCAGTTTCGTCAGAAGCACTGCGCAGATATTTCAAATTGTGACGAAACTTGACGGGACTCACTTCTTGAGCGCCTGCGCCCTCGGGTCGGTGGCGGGCCGCTTCCGGTCCATGACGGCCGCCATCGCCGGCGACATCCCAGGCGACCCGCGATGCATGCCTGAAAATAGGATGGTGAAAACCCGTGGTTAGTTCATTTGACGTTCGTTCACGGAGCCAAGGAGCCAAGGTACATGACGCTCGTACAGCATCGTCTTATGCACAGAACGGAAGTCAGCTCCAAGAAAATCCACACACAGCATGATTGCTAAACAGCAAGGAAAGAACTGAAGAATCATCCGCCGGTGTTCAAAAAGGATGGTAATCAGCCCCTTCCTCCCCAGGGTACAATACCACCACGCGACCAGCGCAGGAGGTGAATTGGAAATGTAATAGCTTTCGTGATTTGTTGAAGTAAAGGCTCATTATCCAACAACGTGCGTTAGCCGTCGACGAAAATAGATCACTCGAGAATTTGCAAAGACCTTGTCCTGCACAGCTGCAGAGCAGCATTTCAATCTGGTGGAGTTCGCAGGCAACATTTTCAATTTTGCTCTTCACAATGCTGATGCTCAAGAGTCACTCCTTCCTCAGCTGTGGGCACTGGAAACAGTCATTTTTGGACAAGAAGCATGAAATCGCCCTCCCCTCCATTGCGGTGAAACATGAAATCTTCAAGGGACGTCTTTTTCTAACGCAACATGCAGCGAAAGTTTCAGCAATTTCAAGCACAGTTCAAAATTTTTTTTCGAGTCAAGTGTTCCACACATTTCTGAACTTGTCTTTTCCCAAGGTGAACGGCAACAAACGGTTCTTGGCATTTTTCATTTTCCTGTTGAAAATTTGCAGCAACAAGGAAACGTGGAACAGACCGTAATGACGATTTCGTTTTTACAGCAGTGAAATTAATTTTGATAACTTGACGAACATGACTCTCCACGGTTAATTACGGCAAACGAAACCAATTGTTGCATTTGAACTTCCATCAAACCAGAAGAAAATGACCCCGCTGCCTTTTTCGGCCGAAGGGGTCTGTGTCTCCAGCACGTCGAGAATGCGCAGTTCCAACGCGCGGTGCCACGCGGTTGACGTTGCGTACAGCCGATGTGTGTCTTACAGTCAGCGCAAGTCGGTTTAGCCCAGCCCCAACGCCCAACTGACCCACGCACAGACACAGCACAGACAGTGACTGCATTGAACGTGCGGGAGAACGCCAGCGCAAACCGCTGGACGCCGCTGGCCTGGCGAGTATCAACACAAGCACTTGGTCAACAAAGTGACAAATTCTGAAAAAGTGCAAACCCAAAACCAGGCACTATGCCTTTTCAGTTTCAGGGTTTTACAAGTTCAATGCACTCGTTATTGTCTCGCAGACAACGGACCTTGTCTTGATGCAAACACTGACCTAAGTTCCCGTTGACTGTCCAACTGAGATGCAACTCTCCTCGGCCAAGCACGAGCACACGTCCAAATGCACATGCACAGAGAGATGCCACACGCAGTTCTGTTCTGAAAGCCCCGTTCAGACACCCGCATCCAAAGTCCCCCCCCCCTCCCGAAGACCAACACAGCACTTTTCAACGCTAGAAATCGAACACTTCACGACTTGTCCAAATTCGCATTCAAAGAGTTAAACAACGACCAAAGAGCAAGAAGGATCCATCTTGTTTGTAGACATGTCCGAAGCTGTTTCGGTTCACAGGTAGATCTATTTCCACTCAACTTGCACTTTTACTTTCCAACTGTTCCAGCTGCCAAATCCTCCTTCCAACGAGACACACAAGTTACCTGTCTTCTGCAGAAAGTTGGCACAACTCGATGCAGCCCTTCGACAGCGACCACACAACAGGAAGCGCGTAGTAACACCTTTGATGCAATCACTTGGCCCTTTTTGCAGACAATGGCTGCCTGGTCCCTCCTGCAGGAGCAGGAGGCTATGGCCCCCAGACTTCCAGCTGCTGCAGCTGCATCCTCATCAACTAGCCAGCCAGAAGGAGGAGCAATCTAGCAGCCTGCGGGTCCAGACCAGACACCCAGAAATTATTAGCAGGAAACCATATTAGTGGCCACATGTGCCGCTACAGCAATATGTATTAGAGGCCTCCGGAGTAGTGAAGTAATGTAATATTGGCAAAATAATGGATCACCTCTCCCGGAATGCCGACACAGCGAGAGGTACGTCGGTGAGCACTTTACGCCAGCTTTAACTGACACGTCCTTATAGTGTCGCTGTCTCCAACAAACCATTCAGAGATGCGCAAGCCAAGAGCTTTGGGTGCGAAGAATGATCAACAGAGCTTGCTGGAAGCTTGGTCAGGTCTTTCAGGAGATGCGCTTTTCGAGTGTGACCAAGTGACGGGCAACCAAGGCCGTGGGAAATTCTTTGCAAAGACGAAATCAAGAAGTAACGATTGTTCTCTCTCTTCCAGAAGAACCACAGCTGCCTTCCTCCAAGCCGTGTTTGCTTACGTGCAGCTTCTGCACCCAGATTCTACTTCTGCAAATTACATTTGTGATGCATGTGAACTGATGAAATCGCAACCCAACAAATTGATGCCCCAGTTTCCTCTGTTTGCTGCACTTAGAATATTCTCTCTCACAAAATGTCTCAAGCTTCGAGATGTTTCGTTCGTTTGCTTCCCGTGCTTTGGTAAATCCTCCCATTTTGAGGTCTGGAGGTTTGGTGTCACGCAAAGCTTCCCCACACGGCCGCCTAATTGAATGTCCCTGCGGCCGCCGAGGCCCCTTGAGCCGTGAAAGGGTTACGACTGCTGCAGCTGAGCACTTCAAAAATCATTTCTCGCAACAATGTCAGCAAAAATACAATTCGGCGCAAAAAATCAATTGTGTTCCCAAGAGCGCAAGACTTTTGGCTTCGTCATGCATATGCATGTCTCCCCAAAGCGCAGCTCGCTCCCTCGCGATGGGGATCATTTGAGTGTAGAGACGTCTGAGGGGCGAAGCCGAAATCTGGCAGCAAAAACATACGATCGATCAATGCGACAACTTTATGCACATGAGGTGTGGCCTTGTCGATTTTACATTGTGGCGTCTGCAACCCTTTGATGACACGGATCCCGCCATGTCTTGCAGCTGCAATGAATCTCAGCGCATCCCCGGGGACAGACCGGGTTTGAATTCTTACGAATTGACTGTGACAGCAAAAGTCAACAAGTACGTACAATACGGTGAAATTTGTTCAGTTGGATGCCGCTGTCTATCATTGAAGCACATTGTTGATTCTCTAGCAAACACTGACAATGAACCAGTCAACTATTTCCAATGCAGATTTTAACTCTGTTCACTGCACCTGCCAACAAACTTTTCGCCCTGGCAAACCAGAAAATAATGATCTGCATTCAAATCACAAACAAGGTCTCGCTATCAAAGTTTTGGCAAACCCATTTGGGCAAAAGAGAACCAGCCACTGCAATGACAAAAGACTTTCTGGTGGAACATCAGCCGCGCACCACTCGCTGCGTTCATACAAACTGACACGGCTTTTGCAACTTAGCCGAAGGAGTGGGCCTGGCAGCTATCTTGTTTTATCAAGTTACCTAGTTTCAGCATCGACTTAACAGACCACAAGACACTCACCCCATAAGTTTCAAGTGTTTGTGCACAAGCAATAGCAAGAGCATTTGTTACTTTACCAAAGGAGTGGGCCTGGTTTCTATCTTAGCTGGGCCACATGACCTGGTTTTGGCACTGACTTGTGGCACTACAAGACAAACTCACCCTGTAAGTTTCAAATATTTGTGTGCTTGTGTTAAATAGCCAGAGTTTTTGTAACTTAGCCTCACCCAGCTGGCGGATCCACAAGGGGAGGGGGTCAAAACCAAGCAAAACATTCAAACCACAGAACAAGTCAACAAGATGCGAGTCAAAAACTAAATCAGAAAAGGATTGATTTCTCAGGAAACTGAGGCGTATCGATCATTCGTGAACGACTAAACGAGTATGTCACCAATCATAATCACACAACAGCGTTGGTCTTTCCCATCGCAAAATCTCACCACAAATGACAGAACTGTGAAGCTGCACATCCAGCTTCCGCCTGTATACGCACTGGCAACACGATGTCCAAGAAAACCTTTTTCTCGCAACAAACTTCACGCACAGACATCAATATCAAATACTAGCACAGAAACGGTCAGCAGGAAGTGGCGGCAGTTTTGGTGAACAGTAGCATTTGTAGCGTTGACCATAGCAACCAAACTAAACGGCTCATTATTTTTTCCCCCATGTCACCAACGGCCCCCACACACATGCACACGCAGAACACCACTATCGCGATTGCACTGTGCCCTAGGCTAGACGGAATGCCGTGGGCACAAAAATTGTTTCCTCAAAACAGTTCGTTGTGTTTCGTGCAACTCAAAAGGGAATTGACAACAGCACGAACTGTCAGTCTTAAACATCGTCTTGATTCGCACTGTTCTTTCTTCAAACTCAACCTCAGCACACAACCCCTCCGCTCGTACTTGGAAATTTACAAAAGATACTACTAGACTTTCCAGCAGAATGTCAGCCACTCGCCGTGTACATCGCCTGCAAACTGAATCCAACACGCTGACAAAGTCAACTCACATGACAAGTCAGGAGTTGTGGTGACATGATAGCAAGTCTTCAAGGGGGTGGGGGTAACTCAGAAATTTCCAAATTGCCCCACCCCCAAACTCGGAAATTCCAAAGTTTGGGAGGGGGCTAACTGGGTAAAACAGTGTCAGGGCAAGCGGCTGATAACCAGCCATTGCGTCTTCCAAGCCTGTTTTTTGGACGAGATCGACTGCACAGAGACGCAAGACATGTACGAGCTGTCATCCCAGTGAGAAAAGAAACATGACCAAAGAACAAGACGACAAACCGACTGGCAATGAATTGTGTTTTTGGTTTTGAGTGCCTGCTTCACAAACCACAAGCGTGTGTGTCCGTGTAGCGATTCCACAGCTGGAAACATGGTGCCTCATCAGGGCAACCAAAGCAAGGAGAAATGCAAAGCAGTTCCCGACACTGGAGATTGACTCTTTTCACCAAGCGCAAACCCCTCTTGTGTGGTACGGACAGCGGAAATACCAGAAAAAGTGTTGTTTGCGCCGGGTGAGAGAAGCTTCGCTGAAGCACAGCACAATCAGCAGCGAAGAAAGGAAAGAGGCGTGCACCACAACAGGGAAAAGAAATGTGGGCGTACAGTGCGCATGGATAGAAAAACGAGTTCCGTGAACACACGAGTCTCTTGACATTTTGTTTCGTGCATACTGAGACAGTTTGCGATTCTGGTTGCCTGCAAAAATCGATTCACTTCAAACATCTTGTTTTCACGTGAGGATCAGCATTTTGTTTTTTTTTACACGGTTTATCCCATTTTGATTGGCCAAGCGTCAAAGCTGATCTGACACATTGCATTCCCACAAAAATTCAGTCTTTGATTGCCAATCATGACGTCAATTTCTGTTGAAGTGACCTCGCATGTGTGTAGCTGAGTTCTGTTGAAATAAAGCGTGCCAGTACAAACCTGGGTATCCGTGCCCCATTCCGGGTGAAGCGCCCATGGCGGCGCCGTGGTGCGGACTGCCCATGGGCGTCCCGCCCATCCCCATGCGGCCCTGCGATGACATGGGACTCATGCCGTGCTGCATCTGAGGCGTGGGTGGGTACCCTCCCATTCGGCCTGGAGCCTGAAGAAAGAACAGACTTCATCAGCTTTGGAGTCAACAAGAATGGAGAGCTTTGAACACATGCGTCCCCGGAGGCTCTTGACATTTTGACGGCCCCCTGAAACTATCGGGAAGGGGCGCCAGGCCTGCCCTGATCACCTCCCAAGGACCCACTTTCTACAGGGCACAGGGGGTGAAAAAGCAAAGGAATGTACCTCCCTGAATCATCACTTGGCCCCACTCCCCGTGCCTCCAGCAATTGCTGGTGCACAACACAGGCTCGCTCCGAAGGATTGCTTCTGTGTCCAGCACGAATTTGTGAGCCTTCACAGTACCGTACACCAAAGCAACATTCAGATGTTGGTGAAACAACTTGCAGTTGCGTATGACCATCATACAATTGATTTCATGGTTCAAGCAACTTCTGACTGGGTCTTATCAAGAAACTGAACAGCCTTCTTCAGTTCATGCGGCCTTTGTTTTTGTTCCGTGGGGGGCCAGTCCATTTCTCTACTCGACACAGCCCCAAAAGTACGCGACGCATTGCTGGAAAGATACGTTTCTGAAACTCCTTACCGGATAGCCTCCCTGTTGGTAACGATTCATCATCGCTCCTTGCGGCTGGTAGCGTTGTTGTGCCATATTTGTTGTGTTTGGCGTGCCAGCCGAAAATGGAGGTCTGATGGAAGCCATATTGATCTCGCGAAATCTCGCGCAGAAACCGCGTAAAAATCCCGCGTTGCGTTCAGGAGTTCGGTACTTCCGGTGTCGCAGCTGAACTAAACGTCAAAAAACTTTTGCAGGCTGCTTTCGTTCACAAAAAGACATGCAGAAGTACGAAAAGCTTGAGAAAATAGGAGAAGGTGAGGTGCTTCATCATCTTATTTGCAGACCAGGTCGTCTGTGAACAGCGAACAACATGAAATCTCTTCAGATCTGTCGCGCTGATGTCAACAACACCAGACTCTTGCCTGCAGTTCATTCGCTTTTGCAGTCCTTTGCATTGTCTTCGTTTCCAGGAACGTACGGGACAGTGTTCAAAGCGAAGAACAGAGAAACTCACGAAATTGTCGCTCTGAAGAGAGTGAGACTGGATGACGACGATGAGGTCTGTGTTTTCTTTTGATCTCCAAGCTGTAGAGTCTACGCTTTCTGTAGTGATATCACAAACACACTGGTTGGTATCTCAGGTGAGACTGCCCCGGTGGCGCGAATCTCTATGTTTATTGTATGTACAGTGCTGCCACCTGTCAGGCAGTGGTTT
>JAAUXT010071749.1_pt1 | contig 14769 bp, 16 predicted proteins | sample 7278171 | NCBI WGS metagenome assembly JAAUXT01 (sample SAMN14350112, study PRJNA611818) | marine sediment metagenome | isolation source: surface marine sediment (1.8m) | place: French Polynesia: Moorea | collected 2018-08 | reverse complement strand
GCCAGCCCCCCCTGGTGGGGGAGGAGTGTGGTGTGACACACCAGCTGTAAATTTGAACCACCGCGTGACAGGTGGCAGCACTGTTCATTCAATAAACACAGAGATTCGCGCCACTGTGCCAGTCTCACCCGAGATACCCAACTGATCGTTTGTGATATCACTGCAGACCGAATAATCACTTCACCAGGCCAGAAAGCAGTGGCAGCATCCAAGTTCACCGCAGAGGGGAACCAGGACAAATGCTCAATGCTGCATTAAGCATGGGGTAGATCTGAATGCTCACAAATGTCACAGCCAACATCCCAATTGATCAATGCTCACCGCACGGTCAAAACCAAAAGTGTGTTGAGGAAACTGCAGACATCGACATTTATCTATTATCGCTCATAGCTCACCTCGAACGAAAGCTGAGGAATTGATTGCCTTTGATCCTAAATAATGCACAGCAATTCTACAGCCTTTTTGTAACAATCTTGTCATGAGTAGCAAGTCGGAAGAGACCAAATTTCTGTCACAAAATGAAAAATTTTGCTTTGAAAAGTCGGCACCAGGTTCACACGCGCTTTCAACACCGGAAACGCGTCGTGAGTTCGACAAACAAGCTGTGGCGGAAAAAAGAAAACTTTTCAAGTTCGTGTGTTATTTGACAGGATTATTTGTCATCAGCCGAAGGTTGTTTGCTGAAACTTGTTGTCAAGCTGATGTGCAATGGGCCCGTGGTGAAGGTTGTAGATCTATATCTGTCGTTGGGACAGCTTCACACCGAGATCTGGATATGGAAAACACGAATCTACAAGACATCACAATGCATGTCTGCACAAATTCGTGGACCACTGACAGGCCTTTCGTGTGAATGCTTGAAACCCTGCACTAGGATTTGGAGGTCCGTCAGGAAGGTCCTGACTCAGGAGTGGGACAAGGTCCGCCCAAAATTTGGGTTGGCTCTCCCCCGTCTCCGAAGACGTATATTTGGGTTGGTGACCTTTCATCCATGCGAGTCCGTTGAGACAGATTTTCAAGGGCAGGTTCTGCCCGCCTCAGGACGTCATGCCTTGTGTTGTGACTGGAACTTGGAGAACCACCGGGTACTCACCTACTGACGGGAGAGATGCACGTTCAGAGCCAGTTGAACCACCAGTGTTCTGAAGCATTGGTTCAATGTCAGTGCCAAATAGCTAAATTCCACAACTACTTGATCAATGACTGATTGACTGAGAGGTGATTGATTCTATCTGTCAGCTTCTACCATCAATCTGCAGCTGATTTCTTGCCTGATGAAGCCAAAAGCCTCTATCTCTACAATGTCCATCTTGGGAAAGAGGGAAAACCCAGTCACATGACATCACTCTGGTTCCTAGGGCTCTCCCCAGGGGGAGGGAATCAGCCAATTCAGTCAGATTTCAAGAAAATCAGCCTTAAATGGCAAATCCCTGTATACAGATGATTCTTGTGAAATCATGATGAAATGTTAAAAATGGCTACTGAGGCTAGCACCTCCTGGTGGGGGAGGAATGTGGTGTGACACACTTGACTGATTGTTAGAACCAAAAGGACCCAATAAATAGGGAGATTTCTGCCTCAGAAGCCAGTCTCTTGTGAGATACCAAACTGATCGTTTGTGATATCACTACACCTCGCAATGTGCCTATGATCAAAGCTGCTTTCTTGTTGCAGCTCAACATTCAGATTCAAGTTTCGTTTCCAGATGGAAGAGGAAGGTTCTTTTCTCGCAAACGGGTCGCGTAAGTTAAATCCCATTTTCTGTTTGCCTGATGCACGATTCATTTTCTTAGCTGTTCGCAAAAGTTAAAACCTTGCACGCACAGCAAACTTGAGATTCTGTATCTGTAGTGGTCAGTCCGGACAGAAGTAGACGCAGTTTGGATCGAGAGGATCCCGACTCACCGTCCGATATTGACGAGGAACATTTGACAAGCATCGGTTCCTTCAGGAGCAAACCACCAGCTGGCCACAACAACAACAGCAACGCCAAATCTGGCGTGTTGTCACAAAGACGCCCGCAAGCAGCCAGAATATACAGCTACAGCATTGGTTCAGTCAAGAACTCGAAACAACCTCTCTACCAAAAGTGCGAGGCTTTGTACAGCAGGTGTGAAGATCAACCGAAGGGTCAGGACGATTTAAAAGCAATCTACAGTGAAATCGCACAAATCAACGCCAGGCTGAAGGTCAGTGTTGTTGCAATTGAACAAAATTTTCAGCGTGACTGAACTTAACCCTGCACACTTGTTTCCCCTGTGGTTATCTTCAACAACTGTGGTGAAACTCCAGTTTCCTTTTTCGCCGTTCACCTTTGAAAAAGCTGATTTGTCTTCAGCCTCCATGTCTCGTGGCCCTCCCAGTCTTTGAATTCCCTGCAGAAGGGCTCTTGCCATCAAACGTGTCTCACCAGAACATCACCGCAGCTCGGATATGAGTTGGGGGCAGGCAAAGCTGCGGAACCAAACACAAGATGCGTCCAGCAGACGCGGCACCAGATGCTGGTTGCTTTCCACGACGGACACATTGATCCTACTGTCGCTGAGCCGAACTGTCTCTGAAGCGGTCTCTATGCTTTCAGGAGGAATTCAAAATTCTGACCGAGAAAGACCGCGTCCTGAAGGAAAAGGAGAACGAATTGATCGCCGCAAAAATCAACTGGGACAAGACTGTCAGCGCGGACGTGGAGCAGAAAGTCTACCAGCACCAACTGGTCAGTAGTTGTTGAATCGCCACCAAGCCCACAGATATTTTTCCCGTTGTTGTGATAAGCATTGTCTCTGACTCTTGTGCTGGACCAGAAATGAAGCGCAAGTGCAGCAAAACCAGGTTCGGCTTGAATATCAGGTTCTGCAGAATTCGTGCCTTTTGGATCACGGCCCACAGAACGTTGTTGCAGGAGTACCGAGCGGAAATCAAGAAATTCGACCAACTTGTGCGAGACAAGGACAGAGAAAACAAGAGGTTGAAAGAGAATTTCGACACTCTGAAAGCTGCCAACGACACTTTGAAAAAACAGGCAAGTCATAAATAAACTGGAGGAAACACACGCACATGGCATTGAGCAAGGATGGTTCTCACCACACGGCAGGTCGGAAGGTTCTGATTTGATCTCCTTGGCCAGCCCCACCGTGAGAGTGAAGCAGGCGTCAGTGTCCCACTTGAACATCGCGTCGGTCGGATTGCTGACCGTTTCCATCAGGTGGTCGCTGCCCTCAGCCTCGCGTTTCACGCCGGACTGTAGGGTGGGTTCGTACTGTGTCGTCACAGTGTGTGTGTCGAACACTGTGGGGATGTAGTCCACGTCAACCGGGTCCTTGGCGGGTCTACCTGAACAAAATGAAGAAAAGTTGGGACGTTTTTTCTTTCTTCAAAATTTCAAGAAGAAATACCGGTAACTTTTGGTGTCACTCAAGGGAAAACGCAACCAGATTGGGTCAAAAAAAATCAAAATTCATGAAATTGGATTTGTCATTGTCACAATCCCAGATCGTTCCGGGTTTTGGAAAATCAATGCAAGATGAGCCTGATATTTCGACAGAGTGGGTGAATTGGAAAGTTTTCAAAACTCACCCGCTTCTGGGAAAGCTGAGAAACGAAACAAGGCAGAATTTTTCAAAGTCAAAAGTCAAGACCTCGCAAGATTGCGACAGGAGAGAAAGTACTTCCAATTTTGGAGAAGACAATTATTTCAGCACATCTGTTCAGTATAAATGTGCAGATAATAAGCTGGCTTGATTGATTTGTTTTGTTGGTGGAAGAATATGTCCCAGAACAAGTGCTTCAACCTGACAGAATGTTGATTGAGACCGGGAGACGTACCAGTTCACCGGAAAATTGTTTTCTTCACTCACCGGAAACGAAATGCTTGGAGCAGATCCTGCTGTAGCTGTTCGGGCTCCACGAGTCGCCCCTGTTCATCGCCATCAGCCATTCTCTCAACCGCTTGTCATTCTTCAGCGGCAAGCGAAACAAAACCATTTTCTTCCCATTCACAACTTGTCCCCAGCGAACTTTGCAGCCCGCAACGCAACAAGTGGAAACCATTGTGAACGGAACAAGCGTTGCAAAAGTCAGCAAACGGAGCGATATTTGTTCATCTGGTGTGGCAAAGTGGTGATGAACTCGCCCTACTTACGAAGATCACAGCCAGCATCACTTCTAAGTGTAAACACCCGCGCTGTAGGGCACGGTTGGCGTGAGCGCCATCTGTGAGTGTTTGGCTTCACTGTGCGTGCATTGTGAATCTCGTGAATTGGGGAGCTCTCTCACTGCAAACTTTGTTTCTTCAGCTCGAAGCCTTACAGCGACAACATGCCAAAGTGGAAAGGCAGTCCAACAGTTTGCAAGCACGACTCGCCAACTTACAGGTTTGTTCATTTGAAAACACAATGTAGAACTGTCCACTTTTGGTGGGGTCAGTGGATTTTGTGGACAAGATCTTGGCGTTCGTTCGAAATTCTTTTCTTTCTCGTGAAACAGAGGAAGCGCGAACACCAAGAAAGGAAAGAAGAATTTTTGCCGTCTCACTTGGTGAAAGAAAGGAGGCACACCAAAGAGACAACACCCAAGCTACAGAAGCCGAAGGTGTGTACCGGTAGATCTGTTTGTCGACTTTCACCAAGTCACCCAAGAACTTGCGGAAGCCGCGTGCACGAACGCAGCTTTCACCCTGTTTGAAGCAACAATTTCAGAGGGCATGTCCACTTTTTGTTTCAAAATGGAAATGCCGTATCCACCCGTGTGTAAGACACACATTTTGGCCCAAAAGTAAGGGTGCGTCTTGGGCATGAATTACTACAATTTCAATGTGACATGATACCAGAAAATCAAGGCAAACGTTGGCGGGCGTGCGTCTCACCCTTGGGTGTGACAGAAACACGGGAAAATGTGGTAACTGTGGTGTGATGGAGTGTATGTTTACACGTAATTGCCGGAACTGCTTTTTTTGCGAAGGATTTTGTGAATTTGCATTTCTTGCTGACGACCGAATCGACAGAAGCGAACAGCTCACTGAATCCGAAGCCTGATCAGCAAGACGGCAGCTGCAAAAGAAGAGAAACTTCTGCACGTACTTTTCACTGTTCATTTCAGGCATCATTGAGCACGTACGAGGTGCTGGCTGTGCTGCTCGAGTGGGTATCCGAGGTGCATCTGAGACAATCAGTGATCGACCAGCCGGCCAAACCTCCCGAGTGCTTGTCCAATCCGGAATATGTGCAGAACAAATGCCTCAAGGTTTGGTTAACAGTGTCTTAACCACATGTTGCACTCACTCCCCTGAGAAAACCAACACTGAAATGTACACCGTGACCCTTGGTCTTCCGCAGGTTCTTCCCAGTCTTGTGGAGATTTTGAAAGATTTACCATCGATAAGGGATTCGCTAACCCTGCCGTGTCTGCAGTTCGTATACTGGTCTTTGGTTCACATGGATCAAGCACAGGGTCACTCGGTGAGTGGCACTGTTTTCTTCTGTCTTCTCCGTCACGAGCTGCGCGACGACTGGGCCGCGTCGCCGTATTTTTTGCACAGTGCTTTTGTTCGTGCAGCAACATGCACGAAAAAGGAAACGAGAATCGCTTGAATCTTGTAGAAAAGTACCCTGGCGTCGACACTGCGGAGACTGGGGGAAGAACTGTACAAACCTCGTGTGGTGAAGTTCACGGAAAACGGATCAGCAGCGACGTCCTCGTCAGCGTCTCAGCAGCCGGCACCCGCGTCTCCTCTCCGGGTGGGCGACAAAAGGGAGAGCAGAGAAGGAACGTTCTTCAAAAGTCCAAATCTCCACACACGATTCCTGTCGTCGTTGATAATTTTGAAAACGTTGACGCAAGGTAAATGTTCCCAGTGTGCAAAGAGTACCGTGTGGTTGTGAAAATAAATGGTGGTGCTCTCTGGTGTTCGTCTCACAGGCTGAACTCTTGTTGCAGTCGACCTGGTCGCGAACGTGTTCGACGTGTTGAGAAGTGACCTCAAGGGAGAACCGGGCAAAGAGCTGTTCTTGTACTATCAAGCTACCAAAGTCTGCCTTCCGTTTCTCAAACCAACCAACAAGGTAATCGTCTTGCGATGCTGTTGGGTTCAGGTCCTATTGCTCGTTGAGCGTCCTGTGTTATCGGTAGCACTGGCGACATGTTGAGGCGGCAGCGATCACTCCTGAGTACTCGGGTAGGGGGGACAAGTGATCACGACGGAGAAATTTTTAGTTGTGTTGACCACTGAGAATGTTTTGGTGGTTGCACTCCAGTTCACTGCTGAGTAATTTTTGGCAGGGAGGAGTGATCACCACTGCACATTCTTGGTGGTAAAGAGGTGACCACTATCAAGAATATTTTCGTATCAATCACCCCGACTCAGAGGTGAAACCACTGCCAAAAGTTTGTGGCATTGATCAAGGGTGACCACTTCTGAAAATTGTTCAGCAGTGATCACTTCCCCCAGTGGCTGCCAAAATAATTTTCAGCAGTGCTCAGGGGTGATCGCCCCTGCCTGGTTGGGGAACCCTGTGTTCATGGTTCTGGTTTCTTGTTTGAAACAAGGTGCGACAGAAACGTCTTTTTGATGGAAGTAAAGTGTCATAATTTTCATCATTGTGTCATGTTTCTACCTTGTCTCTTCATTCACGCAAAACGTCTCCAGTACAAAAATGTGAAAGTACTGACAGCTGGCAGACATTTTGTTGTAAATTCTGTCTCTCTTGGTGCAGGCGTTGGCGCACAGCGCGGTCGACGTGCTGCTGCAGATGTCAATGGAGTCAGCGGCGCTGCCCGGCTTCCTCGAGAGCTGCAGCGCCGAGCCGCTGTTCCGCGCCGCGTCGCTGCTCTTCCGTCTGCCCGGCGCCGAGCTCAAACTCACCGACAAGCTCAGCATCATCTTCCAGAAACTCTCCAAGATCAGGTGTGTGCTGTCGTGGTGAATGCGCTTCTCTTCTTTGTACGTTTGTGGTGAGCGCTTCGTACTTCGCTCATCGAAGTCATCATTTGGGGAGTGTTTGTCCAGGACATGTTTTCACAGAAGGCAGCGGTCGCGCGAACCAACGGGTTTGTATGTATCTGCGTGCGGCTGATCCCCTGTGGACTCTAGCATCTCCTCTAATGCTCACTCGAAGCATGTGACGAGGCTTGACGCAGACCGCGCCACACAACACTCAGAAGTGTTCTTGTTTGTTCAATCTGCTTGTGGTTCTGTTGCCCACAGAAGTAACCGGCGATACTTCGAGATGTACGGCATCACGAGCGCGGCGCTGGAGATGCTGCGGACGCACGGCGCCGGCGCAGACAACGCCTTCCTCGCGCTCAATCTCAAATCCATCCTCTTCAACCTGAACGCAAAACCTCCAGCGCTGAGCGCCGCCGCGAAGCCGGCCCAGCCGAGACAGGGAGATTCGAAGGACACCGGACGGTGAGGTGTTTCTGCGTGCGGTGATGTGGTCTCACAGTGAACGAGAGCCATTCAGGCTGCAACACCTGTTGGAAAACTGTTGAGCAGCAACAGGAGTGTGAGAATGAGTGTGGAATCTGAACTGCCCGGACAAAGACTCAAACGGAAGCGCGAAGCCCCTTCTGTGCATCACTTCGTCGCTCTGGGGAGCGGAATCGGAGATGGCAAAGTTGCTTCCGAAATTTCCTTTGGCAGAGAACTGCTCCAGGACGAAGGGATGCGGTCTGAAGCAGTGTGCCCTGTGCAAGCTTCACAAATTGCTGAACTCCTTTTCCTTTCTCCGATTTTTGAGCTGGCCAATTGTCAACACATTTCGTCTCAGAGTGAGCGGATTGCGAATTGACCGTGTAAAAATTCGCTGAGCAAAGGTGTGGGGTATCGAGCGTTTCTCGGGTACAGGTGCTGGCTCGAATTGTCTTGTATGAAAGATGAACACTGTGTGATTTGCCGCACCAAAAACAAGTACCTTCCTGCCTCCCGCACAGAGGGCAGCACTGTATCAGCCTCAGCCGTTGATTTGGGAAAATCTTCGCGCAGATCCAACACTGCTTGCAAAATGTGTTTGGCGCAAAACTCGTTGCGTGGGATCTGTGACAAAAAGCAGTGAACAGTACGGAAGTTGTCAGGGTCTGATCTGCGACTCCGATTCGCTCCAAACCAAACTACGCGCCTCTGGGATGTCACCGATTCCTTGCAAGCAAGCCAGAAGAACCATATTTGAGATTTTAATTGGGACTGGGGAAAAAAGGAAAATCGGCCTTCTTTGAGATCGTTTGCTTCGTTTGTGCAACATTTTGTTAAGGGGACACCCAGAGCGACGGGAGTGTTTTGATTTCACACGGAGGGGAAGAGTTTGTTGCGTCCACAGATCGAAACATGACAAAACAGTGGAAAAGTTTGGTGTCAAAGCTGTTTGGGCTCAACAAGCACTTTTCCCAGAGGTGAGGTTATTACTTTGCATCCGGCTGGATACATTTAGGTGTTTCCTTTGCCACTTTTTGAACAATGTAAGATCAGCGTTTAATTAGAGGCGACACATTTGGATGAAAAAATCGATACCCATCTCACAAAAGACCGAGCCGAGCAGCTTTTCTTTGTCACTCCACAATGGCCTTGTGGGATGATTCTTAATGCGTATTTGCCGTTGCTTCACAGTCCCTGTTAAGACAGGAACAATCAATGTTTGATATGGTCTCGTAAATGAGTACAAATAAACAGGCTCCCTGTCATTTGTGCAGAATTGACTGAATGAGGGTCACTGGCATCTTCGACAAGATTCTGTGAGAAAGGAAAACACTGCGCTTTTCACTGCACAGGTTGTTTTTTTTTCGACCAGAAACAATTCCAAAGGAGTGTGGTGGCACAAGTTGTGTTTTTCTCGTTCTGTTTCGGCATTGAAGAAAAGAACAAACAGGTCTGACAAGAGAAACCGAAACTTTTGGATCAGAAGGAAAAAATATGAGGCGCATGTTCAACTTGGACCACATAAACTTTGCCCATTTGCTCTTGATCAACTTCCATCCCGATATGAGCCATGTTTTCGGGAGATTGAAGCCATCAAGGGACAGCTTGTGGAATCCACTCACAAAGCAGCGCTGCTTCCTGCTTCCTAACTAGTCCTGATGGCAATTGTTAGCTGCACAGTCATGAATTCCTCCCATATTTCATCAAATCATAATTGCAAGAAGTCTGTATCGATGCAATTTAAATCCCAGCTGTTCTGAGGCGCTCTGCAATAAATAAGGGGAAAGTCTGGACAGCTTGTTTGCACCGAGATTTGATGTTTGTGAAGCCTGAAAATACCCGCGACGCTGCTCAAGTGCTGCGTGGCACTTTGTGTGTCGGCATGTGTGTCACTCTGTGTGTGTGCGTGCGTGTGTGTGTACTTGCAAGTTGGGCTGGGTTGTTGGTGATACAGATGCATGGCAATCTGGTTCCAACACAACTCGTGATCAGACGGTGCAATATCTTGGGGTTTTTTCGACTGAGGTTTCTGGTGGAGTGTGGAGATCTGCTGAAGCATATTAATGGTCGCTTTCTTATCACACATTCATCCCACACTTCTCTTGGAAGTAATCTGTGCTAATGGTAATTTGAATTTATAAATGCAATTAATTGCATTGCCAGAGCTTTTCCTCTTTGTTTGGGCTGCCGCTGATTTATTGTTTTTTTACCCTTAATTGTGCACAACGAGGAGCAAAATGTCGCTGTAACTTTTGTGTTCAACTTGAATGGCAGCACTGGGTTCAGATTTCGTGCCTCTGTGTCTCGAGAATGCAAGAGCTGCTGGCAACTTTGCGCCAAAATCACTTCATTTCACGTGTAGCAAATCGTGAACGGTCCATTTCAGACTCTAACCATTGAACAGGCACAAGTGACATCAAACGATTTGACTGCCGTTTTGTTTTCCCTCAGTCTTTCGACGTTAGCGTCTGTCACTTGAATTGGTAGGTTTTGTGCGTCCGTGCAACATCACCAAAACTTCTTTTGTATTTTTGCCTTCTCATTCCTTCACAAGGGTGAGACAAGCATAAATATTTTACGTTTATCTGACACACAATAATATTTGTTGTCCATGTTAATATTTATTTCATATTTTATATTGCATTAGCGTGGCAGTGACAAATGTGCAGGAGCTTAAGCTGCCCCCGAAAAGCCAAAAGTTACCAAGAAAAGCTGCACTTCAATGAACGGCAATGCATCAAGCTGGACAAGAATCCTTTTCTAATCAAATTTTACAACGAAGCAGTGTATCAATTTTACCTAATTGAGCGCTGTGGTATGAAGGATGAATTGATTAAGCTTATTTATAAACCATGGTCAAAGCTGTTGTGGCTTATTTACTGGACGGACTGGACTCGCGCGAACAGCGGCGCTCGCTGCACACAACAGAGGCGGCGCAGCTGGGGATTCGCCGATTGTTTCCTCGCGCGCTGCGTCGAGAGTCCTCGCAGGGAAACTCACAACACGATGGATGATGCAGCCGCGGCTCTCGTCCTGCTGATGATTTGCAAAAAGCTCTCCAGGCAATTTATGGCTGTTTCTCTAATTGTTCAAACATTGCATCTGCAAAGTATCTCTTCAACCTCTGCGGGACAATATCATTGCCAGAACATCTTGTTCAAATGCAACAGGGAAGGCAATTTCACTTACGAGAACCTATGGGATGCTCTGAAACTGTTTTATGGAGTTCCGATGGCTCTGAACAAAGATAGTTTCACTTCTCTTGTCCCAAACCTGAAGCTGGAGAACAAATTTGGTGAAGACTTGTTTTCATCCCAGCAATTCTGTCAATGAAAAGAAATCTGGACGCACCCGAAAGTCTATCTTGCATGTGCGAGGGCAACAGATTCGAACATTTTGTGTCGTCAAAAGACCTTCGTCAGTTTGGATGAAATGGTCGCAAAAACAGGCTCTCCTGCGAAGGAATTCTGAATGGAACTTTGAAAGTGCGCTTTGCATTCACAGAGAACATCGCCTGATTCTGCACTGGAAAAGTTCAAAGCCAATGAGATAATTCAGTCCAGACTCTATTGTGTCTGCAAGCACGCAATTAGTCTATCGTCAGGTGATTCACTGGTTGAAGAAGAAAATTGCCTTCTGCTTCAATCAGACATTTCAGATAATAAATAAATAAAATCTCCAGAGTCTCTTCTCTTCTTGGAGATATTTTAATGCAACTCGCTGCAAACGGTGGAGAAGATTGCATCTTGCATGCGCCCTGTAAATTTATTGGAATGGTCGCAGAGGACCAAAAGTCCTGGAATACAGTCAGCACTGAGAGAATTTAATTAATTTGATTGGATTAATGAAGAAAACATTTCATGATGCAGCTCTATAATGCACTGTCAGCTGTGAAGTCCCAAATGTACGGTTTTGAAGTAAGTTGAAACAATTCCAACTTCAGGTGTCCAGGTGGCAGTGCATGGGTTTTGTTGGAAGCTGCCCTGAATCAATTCATTCAACAATATTCTCGCTCAAGTTCATTGTGGACAGCTCCAAGGACCGGTCTTCCTTGCCCTGAAAAAAATTCAGTTGGCGCGTTTCATTCTGGTACTTTTCTTCAAATCCTGGACAAAGTCAAGTGAAGAAAATCAATTCAAATGCGTAAGTGTGCCAGTTCTGGACAAAAAATCTGCGAATGAATGACAATTTGGTTTGGTCTTTGTTCGTACAATATTTAGAATACTCATATGTTACTCTTAAGTGTGATTATGACTCAAATTGCAGATGAAATATAAGGTTCTGAATTTAAATTGGAATCAGAGACAAAACGTTTTTTTTCTGATTTATGAAGATTATTGTCATTTGCAAAATTAATTTTGTAATTCAGGCGAGCACATTGGGACAGAATGAATAACAAATCTGTTGCTCTCCGGATTAATTCAAAGTTGCAGTAAATCCATTTGTCACTAATAATTTGTCTTTATGAAAAACAACTTGCTTCATTAAATTTGCATTCAGCTAAATAGTTCTCCCCAACTGCTTGGGAATGAATGATTGTTATGAAAGTAGCAATTTCATGCAGCTTAAATTCATATTGCTGAAGGCTTAGTGTGAACAGTACCTTTTTGCTGAAGTTGAGAAGAGACACTTGAGAAGTTTAGCGAGGGTGTTTGTGAAGTTGGAGCGAACAGGTTCTTCCTGTTCGCAAGCGTATGACAACAACGTATCAACGTCAACACAGACACGAAACCACTTAAGGTTTTCCAGTGTTTTTGTTCAATTTGCAGAACGCGACAAGAAGAATCCGAGGTCCTCCTTCACTTGGAGGTGATGAAGTGAGAAAGGGTTACAATTGGACAGAAGTCCTGCTGCTGTCGCGTTTCCAATCTGTTCATTATTGATATGCAACATTGTTCACGTCAAGAACTGATATATTTCGCGGATATTTATTTCAGAAAGTTTATTGCGTGAGGCTGGCACAGACAGATGACTCTGAGCCTTTGAAGAGTCAAAAGTTGCCGCCGAAAGTTGGGTCTTCAACTGAATAACTAAAGCTGTTCTGATTGAAGAAACAATTTCGAATTAATTTCAAATTTACAAAAGAGAATTAATCATTGAATTGATAACTTTTCGACATGCCTGCGTGAAACATCATTTATTTCTGTAAGCGCTGAGCTCGACGAGTAAATCTCGGTCAGAACAACTTCAGCGCCGCCACTTCGTCGCAGTGCACGTCCTGAAATTGAAGGGGCACAAACCGTCTTGAATGCACTCGTGCTCTTACAGTTACAAATTCTGACCTGGCGTTACTTCAGCGGGGCTCGTTGCAGATTCCACCAAAAGCAGAAGCCCCACAGAGTGAGGCCTGTGTCAGATATCCAGGCCAAGTTCCGAGCTCGAATACCAAATTGAGTGCAAGAACAGTCAGTGCAGCCCATCCATGCACTCACTGAGGTCCAGCCCTGTCGGTCAGTGGTTCGACCGTGGTGTTTTAGGGCCGGTGAGTGCAGTCCCGATGGTGGTGGTGGTGGTAGTGGTGGTTGCGCGCGCGCGCGCGCGTGTGTGTGTGTGTGTGTGTACCATTGGTCAACCAGGGAGGAACATTTCATTGATGGTCGCGTAGCCGGCCATCTAGGTGCCCCTGATGGCTTAAAAACCAGTAGCATTCATGTGTGCATCTGTCCACACTTTGGAATGTAACCTCCCCCACCCAGCCAGCCAGACCCCCAACCTACCCAGCCAGACCCACCTACCCACCTAGCTAGACCCCCCACCCACCCAGCTAGACCCACCCACTTGGCCAGACCCCCCACCCACCTAGCCAGACCCACCCACCCGCCTGGCGAACCCCCACCCACCCAGCCAGACCCACCCACCTACCCCTCATCATATATATATGGGTGACTGGAATGGTGGGAACCTGTGTTGAAAAAACAAAATGGGTGTACTTTGATGGTGAAGATGGGTCTTCTATCCCCTTCATTTTTGGTGCCCTTCACAAATTCCAATTTGAATTTTGGAAGTGCGCATGACCATCATCGGGTCTGTTTGCCAGACTTCTTGTTTTCTTTGTTGCCCAAATCAATACCACTATGTATGGTTATTTTACCCCATTTTTGGTTGCGCAAGCATGACTGGTATTGTCAACATGTATTGCAAGGACTGCGGTGATGATAGAAGTGTAAGTCAAATGATGAATGAGTGCGTAGTCTGTTCTGCTGCTAGAAATATTACATATCCCAATGCTATTGACTGTGATAAATCACGAGATCATCTATACTTGGAAGTTGTATTATTGGGTGAGCACTATAGATTCTTGGAAGTGTATTGTTGACAGAGGTGAGACTAGTGGTATTCAGTTCAACTGCATGAATATGCATCACCAGCAAAGCGCAGTGTATGAAGTGTAAGTGCCTGGATGTAAGGAAGCAGCTGCGGGTCCAAGTGAGTACTCAGGGCACAGAGTGCGATCTCCTCTGGTAGACTCAACAGCCTGGCACAAAACGTCTGCATTGGTTATCGGACTGCTACACCAACTTGGATATCTGTCACAATTGTGTGACACTTGGACATTGCAAGAATTCTACTGACATTTACAGCACAAGGGCTGTATTCACATTTATTCACTGGAGTTCACACTTTAAGGGACAGAACAGTATCTGTCCATCCAGACCCAGTGGGACCCTACCCCCTTGATACAACTTTAGCCCAAGAGTCAGCATGAGCATCATTTGATGCTGGTGGCTGAAGAGGTTTCATCTATCTCACAGCACTAAGGCCCTCAAGGCCCTGGAATCAGTATAATAATCTGTCAGTTGGGCACATGAACTAGCATAAATGTTGAGGCCCTGGAGTCAGCATAAGTATCAGTTTGATGCTGGCAGTTCAAAAGGTAACATCTCATCTCAGGTGCTTGCTTTGTCATGCAAACACAAACAACCTCTTTGGAGTCGCAGATGAGACTGACCCAAAAGCATGGGGATCTCATTATTTTATTGATACACAGTACACCATCTAGTAGTAGTTGTGACAATTAAGGCTGGTGTACATTGCACCACACTCCTCCCCCACCAGGGGGTGCTGGCCTCAGCAGCTATCTTTTAATATTCATAATTTTTCTCATGATATATTACAATTATTAACATACAAATTTGCCAGCATTCCATAGTTTTGGTTGACCTTTCTGGGCAGGCTCCTTCCCTGCCCTGGGGGGTGGGTGGGTGTTCTGATCAGTCATGTGATCAACCAAGCAAGAAAATGGACCAGGAGATAGACAGTGAGTGAGTGAGTGAGTGAGTGAGTGAGTGAGTGAGTGAGTGAGTGAGTGAGTGAAGATGTTCAATTGAGTGTGGCCTGCCAAAAAGACTGACTTTGCGCTGTCT
>JAAUXT010045183.1_pt1 | contig 14770 bp, 22 predicted proteins | sample 7278171 | NCBI WGS metagenome assembly JAAUXT01 (sample SAMN14350112, study PRJNA611818) | marine sediment metagenome | isolation source: surface marine sediment (1.8m) | place: French Polynesia: Moorea | collected 2018-08 | reverse complement strand
GTAGGGTGGGAGGTTACATTCCAAAGTGTGGACAGACGCACACATGAATGCTAAGGGTTTTTAAGCCAACAGCGGGACCTAGATGGCCGGCTACGCGCGACCATCAATCAGCAGGTTCTATCTGAGCTTTCTGAACTCCCCATTCGGCTGAGTCCAAACCCCAACCGCCTAAAATCTACGTCACGTGACTCGCAAAGTCGGCGGATTCTTGTGTTCCCCGTCTGTTCAATTCCAATCACCTGTCCCTCGTTGCAACATTCTGCAACTGGACTTGTGAACTGGACAAAATATTGAAGCACTTTCTCCGCGGTGCCAAATGGCAGGTTGGAACGCGTGGGGCCTTCTGCGCTTTTAGGGCGTGGGTCGAAAGGACGGAACCTATTGCATTGATCTGACGAAGACCAGGCTGAACATCAGGCCAAAGTGACCGAAGGCCGCCTGGAGGGAACTTTTGACAGACCCTTCAAAGGTGCAGGAGCGTCCAAAACCTGTGGTCTGATTCAGAAACCTTTCTCCAAATCAATTTCAATTTCCTGTGATTCGAAGAAATTTTTTTGTTCCTGAGGTTTCACGGGCAACATAATTTTGTTTCAATTCGCCAAGCAAAATTCGCCGACTGAGGTCGAATGGGCGGGTCGAGGCGAACTCGCACACACCGTTCGACGTGATGCTTTGAACGAAATCCCATTGGCTGCAACAACTCACGTGTACACGCTCATGACAGGCGATAATCCCATTGATTTGATGGATTTGTTTTGTTGGTTTCACGCAAAGCGTGGGCGTTTGGCGTGTGCCAATTTGTCGCCACGCACCCCTGTATTTCTGCTAATTTTTGTCCCCACCCACACACCATTTTTGGGCGCCCATGTCCTTCGTGGATTCCGCTGGCGGACACTCAACACGAGGCACAGGACGACGTTGGAGAGAGACGGACAACAGTTCAGATCAGGTCAGCGTTCCTGCTGGTGGAATCTGATGGGCCTGGATTATATTCAGGAAATTCAACAGAGTAAAATCCCTTTGACGCTCACACAAGTGTTGGTTCGGCGGGAACAGATTGTGGGAATAGAGAAAGGTGGGGACATTGCAGGTTTGTGGCCTGCGACCTGAAACGAGTCGTGGGGGGGGGGTTGGCTCTCATCCATCATCAACCACCATGATCATGACATGACCGTCGAACCTGCAGCACCAGACAACATGGTCCAAACCTCCGTCCAAATGTCAGCAAGCCGGCTTTCTTGACAAAGCCACACGTCAGTTTTACGTGCATCTTTCACAACGTGTTGTTGTTGTGACTTTGCCGGCACAACTCAGGTACGAAGTTGTTGAAAGCAGTTCGAGCATGGTAAAAACATATACGAGGCCCGTCAATTAAGAACCCGTTTTTCATCCGGTATTGCTCACATGATCACCAAAACTGCACAGGCATAAGACCAATCACCCATCAACTTACAAGCATATTGTGAAATATTTTAGACTTTGCTTTCATAGTTCATTTCAAGTCTAAAATTGACTGGTTTTCCTTGTATGGCCATTAACTGTGAATGGTCAACAAGCTAAATTCAGTACAACTCAGTGCATAATCAATAGTCACAAGTTAAAACATACTATTTTTTGTTAAATCATTGAGTCTAAGGGGAAAACTAAATTTAACTGAAAGCTGTTCCAAAATAAAGTAATGCAAGTCAAGATTGCACACACAACTTTTCAGAGCAATTCATGAAGGTTTTGGGGTCCTACCGGATGAAAAATGGTTTTATAAATGACGGGCCTCGTATTTTACGACAATTGCACCAAGGACATGAAAAACTTTTCCAGGGGTTCGGGGAGCCTCGCCTTCAATGGACTGGATCCACTGGAGGCGCTATGGCTTCCACACGGAGGGATCAGCTGGTTACGCACAAAAAGGGGGGAACATTTTACAGGGGTCCATGAGCTCTGGCCTCCACAGACCTCTGTACGGTAGGAACCTGTGTACGGTTGGATCCCCCAGAGTCCCTGGCGGCGGAAGCTTCCATCCACGCCCTGCCGTTGCGATCACCGAACGACGGGGAACTCGCTGGTGCACACCGTGAAGCTGTTCACTTCTCCCCGACAGATCGCTACCTGTCACTTTCAAGGTAACAGGTTTAATAGATGAAACCTGGATTGAAAATGTTGTCAAATGAATGTGAATTTCTTCATGGCAAACAAAACAACACTCGCCATGAGCGTGTGTGACATTGACCGGCAACGTGGTCGCGAGCAGCCGAGCGAAGGCCACATCTCAACTGTGAACCGCAAAGCATTTCTGGTGGTGCGACGTTTCATCGTTTTCCACTTGTTTGAGTGAGGGGCGGAACAGCGGGCAGGTTCTCGTCGTTTTCCTCCTCTGTTTGAGTCGGGGGTGCCATGACAGGGGGTTCGACGCAGCGCTCAGGCAGACCCTGAGGTTTCTCTTACCCCAATGTAGTTCTGTGACGCTCCCTGGCTGATGTGAATTTTGGCTGGTTCTGTTTCAAGTGCGAACAATTTTCCAGCAAGAAGACAGGAACAATCACTTCAGTGCTGCATGTCTCTGGCTGATTCCGACCATCTGCATGGCCAATACAGTTCTTGCCGATTTCGTGCGGCCACTCTGCCTCAACACGCGCTCCCAGTTTGGCAACTTTATTCTTTGTGACATGTCAACAATCCGTACAAAAGTAGACATTTACACTTGCTGTCGCTACACACATTTACATTTCGTTTAGTAAAGCAGAGAAAGAGAAAGACAGAGGAGTTTGCAGTCATCGGTGAGTTCTCGTCGTCAGGAGTGGTTGGTCAGCCGTCCGTTGGGGTCCGATATCGCTGTCGCCAGCCTCATTTCTTGTTGCAGTCAGGCCTGCATCCAGGCGAATTCGGGCTGCGAGAAGATGTGAAAAGTAAGAGAAAATTTGAAAAGCGTTGAAACAGATTAATTCACAGAAAAGAGGAGCATTGAACAAAAGCATTCCAGCAAATCAAATGCATCGTGACTGCAGAAATGCTGTTCAACCCCAGCAAGCAGAACAAGACATTTTGCTGGAGAAAATGAGGCTTTACCATTCGGAGCAGTCACCCATGTAACCGTCTCGGACGCAGCATTCCGTCGCGCACAGCGGTCCCTGCCCTGAAAAGAACAGAGAAATCGCTCTGAAAGTACTCTCTTCGGTATCTGACGTTCTCAACTCTTCCCAGCGACCGTCCCTCCCAAACCTGCATGGTCCTGAAGTTTGCCGCCAAGAAACGGGGCAAAAACGGGACCATTCGCTCAGTCTGGGGCGACATTCTTTGACTCGTTTGGGAGGTTCTCTTGACCCCCGACACACACACACACACACGCGCACACACACACACACATCACGCTTACTCTTGATGCGAGGCCACCAAACATAAAAGAAGGCCTCCATGATGTTGCACTGTCGGTCCTGGTCGCACATGAACCTGTCGTCTGGGATGTAGGCGCCGGACGAGCCGAGGGCGGCCAGGGCCACCACGAGAAACACCAACCAAGTCCTCATCCTGCAAACCAAACGTGTGACATGTGTTCAGAAAACGAGCTGAACATTTCAGATCTGAGCACGCAAAGTGTTTTTTTTTTACAAACGGAATCACAAGCAACTGAGCGAAAAGGTAAATCCAGTGGGAACCAATCCACGAAAAATTCTGTTTTTGTAAGCGGTCCTACTGGTTTTCAACTCAAAACACCAAGACCAACACACCTCGCTGTTCAGGCAGTTGAGTCCCGATGGGTCTTTCTCAAGCCTGACGCTTTTTGTACCCGACGGTGTTTGAATGGCACGTTCTCATAAAGAAGATAACATTCAAGCTGTGCAAACAAAGGACAATTGTCCCTGTCGGAAAATTCCAGCAAATATTTGTAAAATAAGCTCGCAAAGAGAAGAAAAGAAAGTGCTGAGCTTTTGTTCTGCTTCTGAGTTTATCACCGGAAGCTTCCACAATTTCCTTTCTCAAATCAATCCAATTGAGAAATGCCGACGAAATCAGTCAAGTACGTGTTGTCCATTTTGGTTTCCCACATTTTTCTGCAATTTTATCGCATACTATTCATCACGCACTTGCCAAACCATACCCAACATCCGCCCGTTTGATGTTCGGAAATACGTGTCCCCTGCAGGCGTTTGCTATCCCGGTTTTTTTTTGAAGGGGACACCAGCTGATGGTGGAAACCTCTTGTTTCTTCATGCTCAGATCCGAACGCGACGTGAGCCGCGGTCTCAACGCTGTTGTCGTGGCAGCTGTTTTCTTTCGATAGATTGTTCACGGCTGTACAAAGGACTCTACAGATTTATACTCTGTATCCACAAAACGAGGTGATATCTCCCTTTTGTGTTCAATAAGAGACAATGGAATTTGTTTTTGGTCGTGGCCATTTATTCGTCAGATACGAGGGAGATCCAGGAATTGGTGTTCGTCGTCCGATAAATGCCGTTTTTTTAATTTCATTTTTGGGTGCATGTGTCTGATCTGCAATTGTACTTCTTGATAAATTAAAAAACTGCATTTCAAAAGCTCTCTCGGTTCCCGACATATCGGACGACGAACACCAATTCCTGGATCTTCTTCGTATATAGCGAAGACACATTGGAAAGGGTCTATTTTCAGCGTGCGCAAATACTGATCTTTGTTTTCTTCAGTCATAGAGCCCTGACATCTGGACTTGTTTGCACTGAGTGAATGTCTCAACCGAACTAACGATTCCACTGTTCATAAATATGTGCAACGCGTTCCCCCAATGGCACACATGTATCAGGGAAAGAGTGTGAGGCCCCTGGAACCAATCCACTCCCCTGATGTTAGTGAGTGAGCCACAGGGACAGGACTGTGGCGGCGGCGGCGCTAACGCGTCGCGTCCACGGCGTCACGGCGGCGTCCGACGCCGCGTCGTCTACGTCCTGCAGCGCCCCCTTGATTCCCTTGCTGAGGGCGTCCACGCCTCCTCCCAGGGCGTCTTTCACTGCAAATTTACATTTTAAATTGCATTTCAAAGACGACAAAGTTGAATTTGGAGTTACAATTTGTTTCAAGTGGAGTTGCCAGAAAAAAAATGTTGTGAAAGCTGAGACGTGTCGTTTTGAAAGTATAGCTTGCGTTGCGAAGGACGAAAGAAACTCGATAGTCCTTGCCCAAGATTTTTCCTCGGCTTGGAAGATGTTTTCATCTCCAGACAAACCTACCTGCACCAGTCATGTTCTTAGCACTATCTATTCCTTCCTTGGCTTTGTCCAACACCGACTGACCACCTGCAAGACAAAACACGCAGCTTGACACTGAAATGCGTTTCTGAGCAACGTGCGTGCCCATGTGTCCACACTACAGTTCCGCGTTTCCTCCAACAGTACCTGATTGTACGTCTTCTGCCAAATCTTTCACTTTTTCCTTGGCATCTTCAAGTGCTCCTGAAAGCAGACAGATTTCAAGCACACCAGGGATTTCAAATATTTAAGTCTGCCTTTCGTCTCTCAAAATTTGGCTTTCTGGCAGTTGGGACACGCTGTGCAGGGTCAGGACGCCTTGACTCAGAGCAGCTGGGATGAAATGCCTCATCCAGGAGGTCTCAGCATTTTGACACAGAAGGTTCAATATAGTGGTGGGGGCACTGTATTCTGACCAAAGGGGCATTTTCAACAGCCTGCAACACTGGGGAAGATCGGACGAATTGACCAAAACTCCTATTTGCGTAAAAGAACCGAACTCAAAACAAAAGATGTCAAAACACTTCGAGACACTGCAATTTTTTCATTCACCAAAGTCGCCACTGAATTGAAATGAGATTCAAGCGAGCAGCTTGTTCTGCACGCCAAAAACGAGGATGTCGGAAGTTGGGCGCGGCTACCTTTCACTTTTCCCACCGCCTCACCCAGTCCGCCTGCGCTCGGGCCAATCCAGACTGCGACAGAAACTGAAATAGACCACAGAGCGGTGCAGTCAGCTGAAACACAACATCAGTCATGCACTATGATGCATGCGATGCGAGTGCGGTAGGTGTCTCTGTTCGGAAGTGTGGAGAGACTTGATGTGTGAGTCAATGAAGACCCAAAGCAAATCCAAACCGGAAGTGCAGCCAACCAGTCAGCTTTACCAAATTGGCGCAGTGCAAATTTTACCCCTGCATTGAAAATCTTTTGATTTTGACCAGGTGACAAAAAGATTTGAAACTGCTGCTTGTGTAACTCACCTGCGAACAGCGAAAAGCACCGTGTCTGCTGCATCTCTGCAACGGAGGGTCAAATTGCTTTTGAAAACTTCGCGTCCACTGCAGCAGCCTGCAGCTGACGTCCCGACACTCTCAACACGTGACTCAACACGTTCTCACCGAAAAGTGCACATTTTTTGACGCTTTCTGTTCACGGTGCGTCCCATCTTGTCGTGGATTCAAGATCTGGATCAACGAGAACAGATATTTCCGAAACTTGTTTCTCCGTGGCAGACGCAAGAAAGAATATCGGTCTGCTGTTGAAGTGGGCGTCAAAAAAGACAAGTCAAAGTGCTTTGCGTCTTTGAAGCCGTGGATGAAATTTTATATCATGTCACATGTGTGGGCCTGCACGACAATCATGTAAAAGCAGTTTGATAATCAAAAGCTGAGACACAACAATATTTCTGCAGCTGAAGGACCGTAAGATACTTATCAAGCTGAGAGTGACTGACATGGACCCACGAATGAGACGAGGAAAAGCCTTGGGTATTTTGCCGCTGCTACAGATATGTTTCCCTTTGAGCTCTTCTTCTGCCACGAAAACAAGAAGTTTCTTCGTGGACGGTTTGTCCTGCACGTTCTGCAGAAACAAGGCAACTCGAGAAGCAGTGTGTGTTTCGAAAGACACTGCCGCACTTTCGGGACAATTTGTTTGAAGACCAAAACAAAAGAAAAGATTGTTGCTTGGGGAAATTTTATTCGTACTGCAGGGTTTCTTGTATATCAAGATAACAACTTCTATCACTCTGCATGGGGTCTGTTTGGGACAAACTATTTTTGGAAGATCTGTCACATGACATGACATCCAAAAAGTACAGATTCTGTCGTCTTGGGTGAAGAAGTATTTCGTTGCGACCTGGAAACCTTTGTTTCACCTGGATGATCCAAATCTGCACACTTCAACGACTTCCATTGATTTTCTACCATCTCAATTTTTTCGGTCTTTACTACGTGCAAGGTTTGGGATTGATCTGGCTTGAGAAGAATTGCACGACAAGTGCGTGATACGTGCGCGTGTCTGTACAAGGTGAAGTTCAAACTGCTCATGATGATGTTCTCGTGTATGAAAATACCCTCTCTGGGAGTTGCTGGGGTCTACGGGTACTGAACTCATTGTCACACCAACCCCCTGCATTATCCTGTGGATGTTAGTTTGAAAGAGCTGCATGCTGAAAGATTTCAATGGGTTGCGGCGGTTCACTGTCGGAGCATGTGGGATGATTCAACAACGAAGAAACTCTCACAACCATTTGTTGTAGCATCGATGTGTGTCAGCAGCGTGGGCTCAATACCCACCGTCTGATGGCGAAGAAAGAACTGGACTCCAAAGGTAAAAGTTCTCCTTTTGGATCAAGAACCGTCTGCATGAGCGTCACGGAGTCGTTGGAAGATTGGTTTGTCCGCGGAAAAAGATCAACGTGGCAAAAATATCTTCGATGTTGGGGGTTTCAGAAGAACAAGAACCCTGAGGTTGTACTTTCAACGTGCGATGTTTTCCGATATTGCTTTCTTCTTTTTCGTTGTGGGGTATCTATCACGCATGGATGTGCACGAACTGTTCGTCACTCAAATGAGAAGCAGGTCTTTGCTGAACACAGTCACTGCTATGAGAGTCTTGGGCGGTTGGGGGGACAAGGGCTCATTTTCTCTGTCAGCCAAAACAAAAAGAACACCCGTTTTGCCTGACAGTGCCAGAAATGAAAATTTCAAAGCTGACCAAATCTTCAAAGAAATCCAGGATCCGTCCATCAAATTCGCGCAGCTGACACAGCTGTCTGTCTAACCGTCCCCGATGACGATGTACTCGAGCCTCCACTTCTGGCTCTCCCGCTCCATCACCACCTTGGCGGCCACCAGAGCGACCTTGGGCTGCAGCTGTCCTTTCTTGGTGTCGAGCGCGAGCGTCGTGTCGGCCATGTTGCGGATGTGGAAGCCCCGCACCCACCAGTAGTGCATCTCCGTCTGTCGGTCGAACGGCTTCATCTGCGCCTCGGGACCTGTGCAGGGTAACAGGATTGCAATGGCAGTCACCCCAAGCACACACACACACACACACACACACACACACACACACATGCATGCACACACAAATACAAACTATCACATGCACACACACAATGTCACACACAGTATCACACACACACACTCACACACACACACACACTAGAATCTACATCCAGGAAGATTGTTCCCATTTTGAACTTCCACTGTGTTTGCCCCATCTGGTCAGGCTTTAGAACGTGATTCTGACTGACAGGATCAGTTTTGAAAGGAAGAAAACTCTGACTCAAGGGATACATGCAAATCTTCCCACGCAGCTTCAATCTGAATTTTTTTGTTCAAAGAGAGAGGGCGATGTGACCACCTGTGAGATCGATGATGTAGCCGTTGAGTTTGTTGCGGATGACGCCCGCCTCGTCCTCGTACCACAGCTGGTGCAGGGAGGGGGCGCCACGCGACGTCACGTGCTTCGGGTTGAGCACGACGGCGCCGCCCGCCCAGCGAACTCCGTCCCTGATCTCCACCACGAGGTCTGACGTCATGCACCGGATGTAGAAACACGGCGCCTCTCTGAAACCGGAAGTTTGCTGCGTTGCGTTCTACAGTTCAAACAAGAGCATGAACTTCACCGCTCCATGTAGTGAACCAGAATCAGAACGCCGTCATCAAAGGGAACCAACTGCCACTTCACTACAGGTACTTCCTCCAACGATCAAGGGCAAGATTCGCTTCACCGTCTCAGCTGTTTGGTGCTGTTCAGATCAGGTTGATTTGGGCGATGGAGAGCTTCAGGGAACAAATCTTGTCCACTCACAGTCGGACGAGTCTCCAGTGCTGCGCGTCCTCGGTCGGGTCGTACTTGGCGGGGCGCAGGCACGTTCCGCCCGGGCGCGACGACGTCTCCGCGCCGTCCTTCTCCGCGTGGCCGGCCTGAGACGCGACAAGCGAGTTGGACCAATCAGATGAGGTAGTCTTGCACAATGTCGCGTCACGTTCTCACCATTGGACAGGTGGTTCTATTTTTCTATTCTTCGCTGACTTCAGTACATCCACAGCTTGTGTTGAGATTGTGGGGTTCAACACAAGAAGGAAGCAGGAGGCAAGCGAAATTCATCGCAGCCTGTGCATCTCGCCAGTTGAGTTCTGCGTTCTGGCCACTTGAATGCTTTGGGTGCGACCCTGGCCACTTGGGCGCACTCCTCGGGTGTGATCCTGGTTATCTTGGGTCACACCCAAAGGGCACACTCGAGGGAAGTCAGTCAACAGGGTCGTACCCAAACCTCAGACCTGAGCTCAGACTGAGATACAGACTGTGGTCCTTCTCCGCCCTTCATGGAAAAGGATGAGAGGGTTCCCACACTGTACAAAAGTGGTTCCTGTGAAATCACACAATGACTTTTCGAGGCATTTGGTCAAGAAAGGAGTTGTATGATTGAACAAGAACCCTATTTGCAAGGTGAGAACCCATTTCTACCACGATGCGTGCACAAACGGGAGATTCTGTGACCGCAGCGCTATTTGGTCGGTGTCCCCACCTCGAGCACGACGTCCTTCTTGAGGATGGACCTGCTCCGGATCACGTTGCTGTTGATGGTCCACAGCTGGTGGATCCGCCCGTTCTCGTACGGCCTCAGCACCACCTCGTTCTCTGCCACAGAAACGTATGGGAGAGTGTGGCTGGCGCAGCAACCAAAGCGAGAGCGCAACGAATGACAGAAAGAACCAGGTTCCTTGCTGAAACAGCAATGTGTGGGAGATGTAGCTGACGCTTTCTGATCGAGTGTGCAAAAGGGTCAGGTTCATTCGGTCTGCTGCCGTGAAATTTGGTGAAAGTTCAAACAAACGCCGGTGAAAAAGAGTGTTTTTCCAGACATGGGCCACTCACAACATTGACGAGTGTCTGGTCCCATCAGACTCAACCTTAATTGACCAGACACTCGTGTCTCCTGGTTGCACCAGCTGGTCAAAGGCAACTCGACAACGCACCTGTGATGATGTCGACGCAGTACTCGTTCAGAGCGGAGCGCAGGGTGCCCGTCGACTCCTCCAGGTACCAGGCCTGGTCCGGGGCCCACATGACGTCACGCTTGACCTGCGCAGACGACTCCTTCCGCTCGCGCCGCGGCTCCCGCAGCACGATGGCGGCGTTCTCCGCGAAGCTCTCGTCCCGCACCGACAGCGCCAGCCCGCTCGTGCGGTTGCAGATGAGCATGTACTTGCCCGTCTGTGGATGGCTGCAATGCGAATAGGAATCAGCATGTGTATGCAAAGGGCTGTGATGTAATTTTCTTTACTTCGCGCAAAGCAAAACATGTTAATTGCATAAAGCACAGACAGGTGAGTGGGTGAATACATGAACTCACCAAATGGATAAATGTTGTTTGGATATGAAATCAAAGCTCCACATCTGAGTGGTGGACTTTTCCTTTGTTTTCCTGATAAAGGGGTGGGGCTGGGAGAAGAGTCCGCCTGCCTTGCAGTCGAGGAACTCCTGTGGGCACTTCCTGTTCTTGATGAGTGTTCCCTCGAGCACCCACTCCTGGAACACGGACGCGGTCTTTTGAAGAATGATCTCGTTCTTGTTGTTGCCTGAAGTACATGAGAATGGCATCAATGACGGCGGAAATGAAAGATTCAAAAGCAAGTATGGTGGAAGAGTTTCTTCAAGAAATTCAGCCCACCTCAGGTGCGATAGACTGCAGGTCAGAAAAAGAAAACGGACATGCTGTTTCATTTCAATACCCAGCAACATGTGCTGTACCGAGTTTTTTCTCATGATCTGTCCTTTCCCTTCTACTGTGCAGTGCTGTGAGCTTCCAAACTGAGCCACAAACGGGACAAAGTCAAAGTTTGGTTTTGCACTCCAACTGATACATGTACAAAAGCTTGTGTTGGAACCAGTTCACGTCGCGGTTCGTTCGTTTTGTTCACTGAGACCTTCCTGCACAACAACGACTCCTTTCATCGAGTTTGTGTTCCCTTCGAGGTTCAGGCCTTTGTCAGGACAGGATTGCTCCCCAACCACCACCGTCTGAGCCCAACCCAGGATCGGGCATTGACTTCGCTTCCGTCGCACTCAAATCCACCTCAGCAAACAAACAGACCTTGTTACAAAAATCCACCAACCCGGGGTGGAGTGTTTACCTGCGGCGGCCAGGTAGAGACACTCGACCCTGGAGCGGATGAGCCCGTTGGTGTCTTCGTACCACAGCTGGGCGTCGTCCAGCAGCGGCTTCTTCGGGGAGAGGCGACAACGCCAGTCCTCGCCCGTGGACACCGTCTCCAAGACGCGCTGGTTGCCTTGGTTACGTATGTAGAAAAACTGGGGTTCTCTGCAAAAATAACATGTCATTGGAGACAAGTGACATGAAGAGGATTATGACTCAGGTAGAACCAGACAACACCTGGGCCTCGTACGTTTATATTCGCCTTGTGGAAATTCCATGATTCATGTCAACGTGCTATTTTGTGCCAAGCCGCTGTTTTTCCTGCCGCTCACGTATTTCCTTCCTTCTACACTTCTTACAAGTGTAACACTGTGTTTTGAGCAGAGAAGAAACAAACGGCACCGAGCTTCGCATCCGCGCTGTTGTGCAGTATCATCCTCTGGTGGATCTAGTGTCGGGGGAACGGTGGCCCAACCTCAGTCTCGGCTATATCTGTCTCTTGGAGGCTCAAAATGCAATTCATTTTGCGGAGGCTTGATTTGGAAAATTTTCAAAATGGGACGAGGGTTTCTGGTTTTGGGTTTAACAGTCAACAACAAGACTGTTTTTTTTTCTGCAGCACAATGCACTTTTAGACAGATGCAAGTTTCACTACACACAACGGGGAAAGCTGATCATTCTAGTTGTCAGAGGGTAAAGTTGCGCGACACAAATGATCCTCTTGAACACGCATCTTGTCGAGCATCAAAAGAAGGTGTGTGATCATTTTTACGGTTTGTTTTGTGGATGATTGTGCCAACGGAACACTGGTTTTCGATTCGAATTTGGACATGCATTTTGTGTTGCAGAAGAACAAGTTTCTCTTCGTTTCCACTCTCTGGACTCAAAATGGAAAACCTGAGACAAGTAGTGCCTGTGTCTGGTGTGGTGCGACGTGTGCTTCTCACTCTCTGGAACGCTTTGCTCGTCCATATGCAGGGAACCTGCGGAAGGAAACGTACACGTGCACGACGGTCCATCGCTGGTTCTCGCTCTTGACGGCGTCCTGGATGAAGACCTGCGCCCCCACGGGGATGAGGCGCTCGTCCTTACACTCGAAGCCGAGCACGTTGTCCGGGTACTCCCGACTCACGATGCGCTGGTTCTTGATGGTCCAGCGCTGGTGTTTGTTCTTGGGTTGGTACGGGTTCACAATCACCTCCCGAGCTGAAAGTCGAGCAAGGGGCGTGGTCCATTTGCGCGCGCGGCTGGCCGCGGGCGAAGTCGGGCGACTTTGCCCATTGGTTGGAGACAGGGTGAAGTCATTTCGACTCACTCAGGTTGCCGCACGTGCAAATCGACACACGGCCAATGAAAACGCCGACAGACACACTTGTGCAAGACAAGTCTGCTGAAAGATTTACACTGTGGAAAGACGGATAAACGTTCCATTGTTTCGAATAAAAACAGCAGAAATTTGGAAGAGCGCGTGCAAAAAGAAGACATGAAAAGAAACAACGAATATGCAAAAGAAATGCCACAGATTGCAACACCCGCTAAGTCCAGCACACACTGACATCACTCGGGATCCGGAGGGGTTATGAGTCAAGCATTGTCCTCGGACGTTTTTTTACCGTTTTCGATGTCCAAGCAGAAGAAGTTGATTTTGTTGCGGATGGTGGAGGAGTCGACGAACCAGAGCTGGCGGTCGCGCAGCTCCATCGGCTCGCGCTGGTACGCCGTGATCACGTGGGTGCGCGGCTTGTCGACGCCATCTTTGATCTCGAGAACGAGGCCCGTGGTCGGGTTGCGCAGCAGGAAGAACTTGCCCACAGGCGTCGCTGCAAATCAAGAGAAGTGTGCGATATAGACGTGTGTGTGTGTGTGTGTGTGTGTGTGTGTGTGTTTGGCTTTTTTTTCTGGGGACACAATTGTCGCACGGCTGAAAGAACCTGTTGGTCCGTTGCAAACCTTCGGACAAAGTTCTTGCACACTTTTGCGTGCACAAACGAGATACGAGTAGTATCAACGAATTCTGAGACTGTGTATGATTACTTTCGTGAGCGAAATGTTTGCGCGGTCGACAACCAGTCTGGTTGAGTCCCAGAATTCTTTGACACAACCTCGTGTGTCCAGATGGGGTGAACACTCAAAACAACAGGAAATCCACCACGGGAATCCTGAAACTGAAGGAACTTGTCCACTTTCCCAGTTGTGGTCTTGAGAACTTGTTCTCGAGAGAACCAGGCATGTTCGAACGTTGAGTCGCCTGCATCTGGTTTCAACTTGTGTTCCATGTACGTCAGACAAACACTGTGCTGAAGAGGCCGTCACGAGAGGCATTCACACTCGGCCAACATGCACGTACACACAAATGAGGATTGCGTTTTCTCTTGTCGTCAAGTCGTTCAAACTCGAGCTCCACTCACTCATGACAAACGTACACACTCCGGAAATGAAATCTTGCGGATTGGCTGCCAACTTGGCCAGTCACACGCAGCTGCAAAACATCCAGGGCCTGTTCTCCGGAGACGTCTCCTATTCAAGCGTTGCGGAGCGCACGCATTCCCCTCAGTGCACGTAGGATTGCACCTCAACGTACGCAACGTTACCTCAGCGTACCGGGCACGGAACCGTGAAAGCTGCAGATTTGCGCCAAAATGTTTTTCCCTCAGCGAACTTGGGCCAACACCAGGGCGATTGCACAAACGTAGCACAGGGGAATTCTCAAGAGATTTGACCTATTTCGTTTCTGCCGCCTTGCAGATCCCAAGAGCCCGCTGGGTCTGGGTCAAAGCTCCAGAAGTGAACCACACCCTTCCACGTGCCACTAAACTGCACAAAAATCCACAGACTTTGGTGTTCGTTCGGACCAAATCTTTTCCCACACGCGCCCAAAGAAAAGTTAACTTGTACCTTGAGTCAGTGACCTTTTCTTGAAGCTACAAATTGGTTCCACGGAGAGTGGAAAAGGTATTTCGTAACCAAGAGCTTGTTTATTATATCCCATCCTTGCTTTGCCTCAAAAGAAAAATGGACCGAGGAACAGACCTTGGCATTTGAGGAAGGCTTGCGTCTTCAGCATGATGCGAGAGGACCAAGTGCGAGGTATGGTGAGAAGATCATCTCCACTGTGACCACAAGTTGCCGGACACTGACCCCAGAACGACTCTCCATTTTTGTTGGTGCGTTTTCACAGGAAAAGATGCTGGCCTTGACTGCCACTGCCTTATGAATGCTGATTTCAGGCTGTTTGGTTGGCGTCCTCTCTCTCAGCAGACTAGAAGGTCATTTCCAGCACGTTTAGTGGTTCTTGAACGCACTCGTCGATTTGTTTTGGTCGTTTGTTCAAGATCCACTAAACATGCTGGAAGAAACTTCCTGAACTCCAGATCTACTCTTG
>JAAUXT010056939.1_pt1:0-12500 | contig 14773 bp, 25 predicted proteins | sample 7278171 | NCBI WGS metagenome assembly JAAUXT01 (sample SAMN14350112, study PRJNA611818) | marine sediment metagenome | isolation source: surface marine sediment (1.8m) | place: French Polynesia: Moorea | collected 2018-08 | reverse complement strand
ACAGACAGTAAATTGCTTGAGAAACTGTTGAAGACCGAGCAACACAACGACATGGCGACTGAGACATCGGGAAACAGAACTGGATATGCCCTCACGTGTTTGTGTGTTTCATGAGCAACAAAACACAAAGGTTGCGCCTTCAACTTCAGTGCGACGTACACATGGACCAACAGCGCGACGCATCGCGTGCGCAGCACCAGCAGCAGCAGTACTGTATCGGGCCTCACTCACCTCCTGTTGTCAGCGTAGATGTCGTCGATGATGCGCTCCTTGTGCTCCTGCCGCCGGGAGCGGCGCCACTGCACGCACAGCACGCACACCACGAGCAGGATGAAGAGCAGCGCCAAGATGGCCGCCACGATGCCGACGATGACGCCGACCGGAAACGAATCGCCGTCGTCATCGTCACTTCCGGGCGCGACGGTGTTCATCGGGGGACCTGCAAATGGGAGATGCGCAAAGCCGCAATCACGCTCACGCCACCTCGTGCACACAATCAGGGTGGAGGATTGGGTTGGTTGCACGCAAGACTCCATTCACACACACACACACACACACACACACACACACACACATCTGATGACGTTCGCACAGGAAACTTTCCTGGGGAGACCTGCGAAGAAATCACACGGACCTGCCACAAGGGCGAGTGCACGCACACGTTCACACGTACGTACATCATACGGCAACAACACACGGGAGCTCCTGTAGGGGAACAGGTGCACGGCACGCATACCACACTCAGACCAAACACTCGATAACCAACGCACTTGTGGATGAACCCCAGTTCAGAACGCAGTTTGCCACTGATGCTGGTCCGGGATACTGAGACTTTCATCGCAGCCCATCATCAAACACGCAGAAAAAGGTGAGGGGAAAGAAAGGCTTTTGTGAACTTGTTAGGGGCAAAGGGTCCTCTTCCTGGACCCGTGCAGGTTGTCCTCACCTGCACCGTTCCTGGTGTTGTACGCAGGCAGCGACACGGGTTCGGAGAACTGACCGAAGCCGCGCGCGTCCACAGTCGCCATCTGCACCGAGTAGCCACGTGCCGGGTCGAGGCCTCCGATCACGTGCTCCAAGCCCGCTGCGCGCACATCCAGCATCGCGTCCACGACGGGTCCGGCGCCCGGATTGGCTGTCTCGAAGACGCGGATGAGGACGTTGTCAAACGCAGAGCTGCCAGGGGGCGACTCGGGCAACTGGAACCAGAACCACAGAGATGTTCGCTTGCATGCCGTTGTCACTCAAACGACGCCGCACTAACTGCATCAGGGAAGCAACGGATGACGCATCCTCTGAGAGTTGATCAGTTCCAACGTGACCCACGTGACCCTGACTCACCTCCCACGTGACCCTGATGGCCGTGCTGTTCACGTGCGATGCGTTCACGTTGCTGGGAATCGGCAGCGATTCTGCAAGGAAACAGTCGCATTGAAAACGGCTTCGTGTAAATGTCCACTGGATATTGAAGACCTTCCCCCCATTCTCAACGACACGCGCATCTGCAAGTTTCTCGTGAACATGTGTCCTGAACAGCATATGCTGAGTCGCAATGGACTCTGTTTCACTGCGCTTTGTGTTTTAGTACTTGTATTGTTCAGTGTTGCGAACCTGCGCGGACACAACGCACAACGCAGATCTTTCCATGTCCAATGTGAACATTCTGATCTCGTGAAGCTTGCCTTTCGACACTTACTTGTGTGCCTGGGTGGCGTGCACACGCACACCACACATACACAAACACACGCACACGCACGTACCTGCGTTCCTGGGCGGCACGTTGATGACGCTGGGCGCGGATCGCAGCGCGGCGGCGTCGTTCCTCGTCACCATGGAGACGACGATGCCGAAGGCGTCACTCAGGCCGTAGACGTACTTGACGAGCGGCGTCCCGAGGTGCAGCAGGGTCACGGTGGCGACGTCGGGTGTGAATGCGCGGTACGTCACCTCGTACACCATGTCCGCTGTCAGAGACAGAGAGAACCGTGAACGCCGTTTTGCCGAGCTCATCTCCATCACAGGTCACTGTGTTCAACGATCCAGTGTTCACAAACTCAGGCCATGTGGGGAGACTTTATTGTGTGGAAGTGGCTACGCGACGCAAGTCGTCTTCACACCGCGACGCGACGCGACGCGTCTCGCACACTGGGGAAGCAATGCGTGCTGCGGCAGTGTCCAAAATAAAACATGCCCAAGCCGTCCTGCGCAAGCGGCTCTTTCACCGCCAACGAGTGAAGTTGACCAAGATCTCATTGGCTTGCGTCCAGAGCTACAGGGGTGTCGCCCCCTGACGCTCCCGATCGCGCTGATCGATCCTCACCCGGGTCGCCGTGGAGATGCAGAGGCGGTTGCCATCGCAACACGAGCACGTTGCCGTTCCACGTGGCGCGCAGGTCCCTCGGAGGTCCAGGCACTGAGAAATCAGAAAGATACTTCATACTGAATCGCAAACTGTGAAAAGGGAAATGAACTTTATTCAAGAGTCACACATTGCGCTCTGCACAACGCGCTCGTGACGCTTCATTGGTCCGAAGCACAGTGTGAACCAGGCCAGACTGGGGACCGGGAACGCTGCAGCGCTTTCTCACCTCCGACGGGAGTCGTTATGGAGACCGGAGCGCTGCGGGGACTGGCGCCGAGCACGTTCTCACCCCACACCTGAAACAAACAAGAACATCCATCAGCATTGAGACGCGCTGTGGGGATCACACTGAGACGCGCTCCAAGACTGGAGCCAAGAATGTTCGCACCACATGTGAAACATGAAGTAATTACCACAGCAACAAAGAGCACGTTTCGTCCGTGTAAACTGTTCCAAGCTTGCAGTGCAGGAGGACGGCTTTGCAACAGCTGACAGCTGTTCATCAAAAGAGCTTCAACGAGCAGGTTTGGGGATTGTCTCCCTGTGCAACAGTGGAGGACATCTTGGCTCCCTTCTCCTGCTTGTTTCGAGACGTTACGTGATTCAGTGCGGCGACGTATTGGTATGCACAGAGTGAACCTGACCTGCAATGCACGTGGCGCACGTACCGTGACGCCGTACTTGGTGTGCGGCGTGAGCCCCGACACGACGACGGGCGGGTCCCGGGAGCGCACCTCCCGCGTGGCGGAGGCCGCCGCCCCGCCCCCTGCCGGCGCCACCGGGGCGACCTGCACCGTGTAGCGGCGCAGTGGCAGCGTGCGGCCCGGCGTCGCCGCGCCCGGCGCAGACGCCGCGTCCCACGTCACGCTCACGCTCGTGTTGGTCACGTCGGAAACACGCACGTTCGAAACGCCGCCAGGCACTGAAATCAAACATTGCACTTGTGACAACTTTTAGTTCCACCAACCAATCAGCAGGAACCCAGATATTCTGGTTCTGACCAAGTTAAACAGGCGTTTTGATGTCTGTCAAACACGGTTCAGCAGGTACAGCAGGTACCCCTGGGATCACGTGACTTGCACCAGACGGCGTGATGATACCACGTGACTCGGGAGGGGAGCACCCTGAGAGGGAGCACCACAGAGTTTACCTGGGAGAGAGGGTGCACCACACCAAGGAGAGGGTGCACTGTGACCGACATATATATTTTGGTGCCCCATGACCCTGGCGTGGGGTGCACTGTGGCTCTGCCAGACTCCTGGCATGGGGTGCATCATGACCATCGCAGAGGGCGCACCTGTGAGGACGGCGCTGTCGGAGCCGTGGTAGTTGCGCACGTCGATGGTGTAGGAGGGAGCCGTGAAGCCCGAGTCGATCTCCAACACGTCGTCTGTGGGCAAGCAAGACACCCGCGATGTGCGTGTGTGGGAACGAGGTGTACGTGCTCAGAGGGAGGTGTGTCTGTGGTCTGTGATCATGGTCAAAACAGTTCACGTCAGAAGCGAAAGATTGCACAGCCTGGTTCAACTGACCCGTGAGGACCCTGTGTCCCTCTGGCGGGTTGTTGGGGTCGATCAGTTGTTGGCCTCGGAAGTAGGTCACATCCGGTTTCGGGAAGCCAATCACAGAGGTGGAGATGCGCACGACTTCGCGGCCAGACAGCCAATCAGCGGCCACGCCCACGATCTGGGGGCGACCTGCGGGAAAATGGCGTTTGCAAAAGTCCAGCCGCACAGGTTGGACGCCCGCACACATGCACACACACACATCACACACACATCATTTACACACACATCACACCACACACACACGCACTCACCCTGAACGCGCACGTCGCGGATGCCCGAGTCACAGCCGTGCACGTTGCAGACTTCGCAGCGCCACGCGCCGTCGTGCCGCGTCACCGACAACTCCGCCGCCGGCACCGTCAGCCTCGAGCCCGCTGCAAACACGTGACGTCATCATGTTGTGCCCCTGCACGTGTCCGCAGTTTCCGGTGTTTGAAACATCAAACGCCTGCCCTTCCACACCTTCTCTCGTGTAAGCCTGTTTTTCACTCAATGCGGCGTGTACCAAGTTCTTTGTTCTGTATTGGGTGAAGGATTCCTGTTGCTATGGTGACGTGTCTCTCGAACGCCACTCACCCATCTGGTACCCGCGCCTCCCGGCGTCCTGCTCACTGATTGGTTGCAGCCCGCGCGGCTCGAACCACGTGACGGCTGCGCGCGGATCAGCCTCGTTCTCGCAGCGCAGCTCGAGTGGCGCCCCCGCCGCTACAGACACTTCGCGCCGCCGCTCCAGGACAAAGGGCGCGACTGGGAAGAAAATTCACGTCAATTCCAGACTGGACACCAAAGCACAGGTGTCTGTGTGAACAACACGTCTGTGCATCTTCTTTGCCATGAAAAGGCATCCGTGCATTGTTGAGAGGCCGTAAAACCAGGTTTCTCAAAAGACACTGAGGCACAACACGTACACCAAACACACACACACACGTAGGCGGAGAGGGATCTTCCCACATGAGTACTCACACTGCACGTCGATTTGCACGGTCACCGTGGCGACACCAATCGCGTTGGAGACGACGCACTCGTACGCGCCCTCGTGACTCCTAGCTGCGCTCTGATTGGTGGAAACATGCGACCAATCAACATGCCAAGCGAACAGGCGAAAGGACGTCTGTTTTGTAGTGCATGCCTGTACAGGCAGATGGGCGCTGCGTTCGCAGCAGCCTTGGACAGGGGCACAATGCATCATGCAGTTTGGGTCAAACAGGTCAAACATGCATAAAAACCCTCCTTGTCTGACTGCGGAAGCAAACTGTTTTGTACGCAGCATGCAGCATGCGCAGTGAACATTGTGCTGGACAGCAAAGTGCGTGCGTCAATGCAGCAGCCTCTTCTCGTGCAGTACTGAGGCAGTGTACTGAACGCCTGGGAGCGCCTGCGTTCTTGGGCTGGGCCCACACACTTTGAGTGTTACACTGCTGTGTTGACACTGCGTGTTAAAATACCGCAGCTGTTGCCGCCAAACCCCACCTGATTGCACTGCAGCACAACGCAACGCGCAAGGTGCCTGAAACTGACCCCCAACATGCCATTCACTGAAGTCCGAAGTTGTTAGTTCTCTTGAGAGAAAACGTGCTCTTTTCTCTCCATGCAAAAAGCCCTTCTGCGCGCAGCACAGCCGCTCCACTCACCCGGATGCGCAGCGCCCCCTGCGCCGTCACTTCCACACCGGAAGTGGACCCCGGAAGTGGCTCGCGCTGACCTTGGCCCGTCAGTCTGTACCACGTGGTGTGCGGCGTAGCGCTCGCGCGCCCCCTACACGGCAGGGAGACGCCACCGCCCACCACCACCGTCGTGTCCGAGGGGCGGTCCACCAGCACGGGCGCATCTGGAGGGAGAAAGTACCGGTGGCGTCAGTTGGCACAGCCTTGTGCGTACTGGTCTTGGGCCTCTTTTGATGTGGGTCCGTCAAGTCTGTGTAATGCGTTTCCGTTCCACCAACGCAAGCGCGTTACGGAGGGCAGGAACGCCTGCAAGCGGGAGTCTGGTCCACACAGAACGGATCACACACAGCGCCTCCACATATCGACGAGTGTTGTGTGTGGTGAAGCACCTTGGCTTTGCAGGGTGCGAGAGCAGTTCACCTGTGGTCCGCAGGGTGAGGGAGCAGCTCACCTGTGGTCCGCAGGGTGAGGGAGCAGCTCACCTGTGGTCTGCAGGGTGAGGGAGCAGCTCACCTGTGGTCTGCAGGGTGAGGGAGCAGCTCACCTGTGGTCTGCATGGTGAGGGAGCAGCTCACCTGTGGTCCGCAGGGTGAGGGAGCAGCTCACCTGTGGTCTGCATGGTGAGGGAGCAGCTCACCTGTGGTCTGCAGGGTGAGGGAGCAGCTCACCTGTGGTCTGCATGGTGAGGGAGCAGCTCACCTGTGGTCCGCAGGGTGAGGGAGTCCCTGGCGGTGCCCGCAGTGCTGGTCGCGGTGCAGATGTAGGTTCCGAGCTGCCCGGGCTGGAGCCGAGCGATGGCGAGGGTCAGGTTCGCGTGCAGCACCATGTTGCTCTCTGTAACAGACACACGGTGTGAGAGTGGAACATTCACGGCGAGGAGCGGACAGAGACAGGGTGTGGGAGCAAACACATCCAGAGAGAAAGAACACAGAGGGACACAAACTCAAGAGTGGTCAGGAAGACGGGGTCATTCGACCCTGACGGGGACGCGACGCGTGACGCCTCCAGGGTGCTCCAGCCCCGGTACACGTACCCAGTAACAGCGGCTCGTCGTTGGCGCGGACCCAGCGCGGAATCGGGGCCGGGTCCCCGGACACGCTGCAGTGCAGCCACACACTATCGCCCACCGAGACCACGTCGCTGGAAACGCTCACGCGAACAGCAGGGGGCGCTGCAACAGAAAGCGTGCGACTCGACATCTGATGCTGCTTACCTCCACGTGCACGTGTCGCGTCACGTGAGGCTGTTATCTCAATGTGTAACGCCATGTTGAGTGTCTCTTTTGCTTTGGCCTTTCTGACGCAAGATGTGTCACAGTCGTCTTTCTTTCCAAAGTCTCATTCACATGAAGCTTGAGCCGATAGTTTTCCATTGGAGAAACGAACGGAAGAACGCAACATACGATTCGTTACAAACATAATCCAGTGTAAACTTAACATCATCAAGGCTCCTCGTGACACTTTCCGTGGCGCGTCGCGGGGCGTGTAGAATTCGATGTTGAGTGCAACGTGACAAGAAAAGTCAACACGTCGCGCGACACGTACCCACGATCCTGATGAACGCCGACGCACGCACGGACCCAACGGCGTTCTGCGCGACGCACGTGTACTCCCCCTGGTGGCGGCGCCGCGCGCGCGCGATCACGAGCGCCCCCTCGCGGTCGAACCGGAAGTCCCCGCCCTCTGAGATCGGCACGCTCGAGCCGTCCTGAAGACGCAACCGTGAAATGCTTCAAACACAAGTTCATTTGAAGGAAATTTTCGTGACACCTCAAGGTATCCAATCCAAATGTTCCTCATTGTATCCAGTGCTTTCCTCATCACAAACATCAAGCTGCGCACAAATATGCAGCGTTTTGTCACACGTCAATCTCCAACGTGTGCGATGCCACAGGGAAAACGGACAACAACTGGGAAGAGGTTCGCACGAAAAGAGGGAGGTTCAAACGCTACGTCACGAAGCTCGAGTCACGTGACTCACCCGAAACCACGTGACGCGGTGCTGCGGGAACGCCACCGCCTCGCACTCGAGCGTCACCTCCGCCCCGGCGGGCGTCGCCATGTTGGTCGGTCTCCACACCAGGCGAGGCGCGTCTGGCAAGAAAAAAGACGACGCCGCTGAGACTTGTTCCGGCTTGTTTCAAACTGGATGCGTCGTCGCATCAACACGCAACACACATTCGATTCAGTTCTGAACGGACGTGGGCTACGACAGACCGGAAAACTATGCAAATCATGCAACCCTGAAGCAAAAATCTTCTCCAGTGCTGCACAATTGCAGGTCACAGGAGGTGGATGATTTTCAATTGGTTCTCAGCGTTCAAAGAAGCATCAGTTCAAGTTGGGGTTCTGCCAAACCACCATTTATGGGCTCAGAAAGGCAACGCACACATGACGTAGACGAAGGTGTGCGCGCGCACGTTGCTCAGCGCGTTCTGCGCGGCGCACGTGAACTTCCCCGCCGACGTCTCGGTGACGTCACGCACGAGCAGCGTCCCGTTCTCGAAGACGACGGCGTCGCCCACCGACGTCGTGACGCGCCGTCCCGCCTGTGACGTCACGTCCAGCGTCTCTGTGAAATCAGGAGCACCGTGAAAACGTGACGCGGGGTTCCATCCTCTTCTCACGATTCCCTTCTGCCCGACACGTCGAGTGTGGTGCCTCTCGCATGTGCTCACCGGGTGAAGGGCGCATTGCGCCCGTGCGCAGCACAAGTCACTGCTCAACGACTTGACCCCGGTTCCTTGCTTTTCTGTCCCATTGCACACACACACACACACACACACACACACACACACGCGCGCGCGCACCTCCGCCGGGCAGCTCCCACCACACAGTGGGCTCCGGGTTGCCCTGGACGATGCAGTCCATGACGAGGTCGGCCCGCTCCGACACCTCGAGACGACTCCCGGGGTGCTGCACGACGCGCGGCGGCGCTGAAGGCAGAGAAGACCGGAAGTTACGGTGCGTGTGTGGAAGTACACGTGCACGTCGCGAAGTGGTGTGCACACAAGGACGAGCTGTACCGTGCAGACGTTCTCATTCACGTTCGCAAAAATCCACCAACGCAGACGCACACCACACGATCGCGCGCACAGACGCATAGACGTTGAGAAACCCGCGCGCACACACACACACACACCACACACACACCACACACACACACACTGACCTCGCACGGTGAGGTGGACGGTGTGCGCGGCGCGCTGGGTGCCCCCTGGCGTCGTCGCGACGCACTTGTAGGCGCCGGCGTCCTCGCGCAGCGCCGGGTTCAGCTCGAGCGTCCCCGGCAGCACCTGGAAGGCGCGGGCACCAGGCAGCGGGGACCCGTCCACCTGCAGCAGGGAAGGACCGTGTAACGTGGTGTGGTGCGTTCCACAATGTACGGCTCGACGTCGGTCAACGTGCCCAAGAACAAATGACAATTCCACAATTCCACAGGAGGGATTTGTCGCTGTGGCCAAAATTCTTGTATTTTGCTCCAAATTCTGTCATCGAAACCACAGAGACTGCGCCTTTTTCTGGGATTCCGCCAGAGACCAAATGACTCAGCATCTTCGGACACGCAGAGATGCTTCGCATGGTGCATGCAGTGTCAACACGCGTGGCACGCTCACGTGGCATGCCCACGTGACATGCCCACGTGGCCAGCATGCCCACGGGTGTGAAACGCCCACGCACCCGGCTCCACGTGATGCGGGCGTTGTTGAGGTTGGCGGCGCACTGCCACCGCACGACGCCGTCCTCCGTCACCGTCGTGTTGCCCGGCGTCGACGTCAGCGCCAGCGCCATGTTCAGCGTCTCTGCAACAGCCAATCACAGCGTTTCTGCTGAAGCACTCGTTTTTCCCGAGGAATAGTTTATTTTCTCTAGCTGTTGCAAATCTGTTCACATAGAATTGTTCGGATAGTTCGCATCAAGACACGCCCCTCCTTCCCCTGTCTCAAGATTTGGTGATAAAAGCCAATGACACACGACGTGCGAAAGCAAGTCCAACAGAGCGCGTGATTGTGTTGTGTTGTGATCTGGTCTCGGGCGTGTCTGCGACTGTGCAAGAACGTGAATGCGAATGGGGGGGGGGGGGCAACTTGTGTGTGAGAGAGAGAGTGTGAAAAGTGCCTGAGAGAAAGTCTCTGTGTCAGAGTGTGCGTGTCTGTGTGCCAGTGCGTGTCAAAGAAGAGGTTGTCACTCTGTGTGTGTGTGTGTGTGTGTGTGTGTGTGTGTGTGTGTGTGTGTGTAGCCTCTGACCTGTGACGATGACGGCCACTGTCTTGACGGCGGACCCGCGCGCGTTGGTGGCGTAGCACGAGTAGAAGCTCTCGTCCCCGAGCGTGACGGCGTCGATCCGCAGCGACCCGTTCTGCAGCTGGCGGAACCGAGGCCCGACCTGCAGGCGACGAGCGAGGTGCGCGGGTCAGCGTCAGGGGTGCGGGCTCCAAACGGCCACAGTCAGTTCTTTCATTGTTTAATGTGAGATTGGCAGTTCGAGAACTGGCTGCCAGATCAAATAAATGTAACAGTGGCGACACGGCCAGGTTCGTCCAGGAAGAGTCAGGCGTCGCGTTCCTGCACAAAACCACAGGCGCGGCGTCGTCCCTTACGCAAGGCAAACATTGCACCAGATGCAACACCTCGCGTTGCCAATGCAAAGCAGGCCAACATTGAAAGGGAGCACGGCTTTGAGCCAAGAGACCCAAACCAAACAGCGGACTGATTTTGTCGGCTCACCAGCTCGGTCTCAAGTGGCGCCCCCTCGTCCGCGCCCGACGGTTGTTCGCGCCGCCTCCACGAGATGACCGGCTCCGGGTCCCCGGCGGCGGCGCAGTGCAGCGTCACACTGGTTCCCGCCAGCACCGTCACCGGCGTCGGCTCCAGCGTCAACACCGGCACGCCTGAAACACGTTCATCTGCATCATCGCTCACGTGACGACGCACAGCAACGGGATGTACACGTGAGAAGTGGACGGCCCAGACGTGCCCGGACACTGCTCCACACTCCAAGACCAATGCTGGAGCATGAACACCCCACGTTCCGCAAACGCAACAGTTTCTGCCAGACCCATCAGTTGGAGTGGCGGATCTGGCGGGCCCCCCTGGAAACTCGCACACACGGACGCAAGAGAGGCGAATTCAGCCCACTTCCGCCAATTCGCGGACGTGGGTTGCGAAAATGCCACACGGACAGAATCCCTATGCTGTGTGTGCAAACACTCCGTCTTTCAGCATTGTTCTTCATTGCTCCGCTCCTTCCCAAAATAATGTGGACCGTACCCAGCCAGCATGCCACTCACCCGGTAGAACTGCTGCTGTTGGGATTGTCAGCCAAGAAGCTGACACAAACAACACGGTTGCCACGGCAACGCGACGCCGTGCCGCCGCCATCACAAACGCTGGAGCCAATTAAGTGGCGACCGGCTGTCACGTATCTGCAACAATCAAACGATTGTGGTCACTGAAGCAAACGGGACCTCAAAAAGACCTGTGACTTGGTCGCTGAGGATCCAAACTTGGAACAACTTTGATGAGCAATCAAGAATTTGGTGAAAAATCAAGGGGCAATGTGTGAGGTTCAGGGGTTCCGGCCCTTGTGGTGTTTTGCCGGTTTTGAAGCTGCCGCCACAGCCCCTGAAACCAACCAAAAACTGAATTCTCGTTTGCACGAACATGGAACACGGATTTGTCTGATCCTGCGCGGCACAAGTCCAAAACAAATCGCTTCGGCCACACGCACACTGCACGCGACGCCCCAGACGCGCACTGGACGCGACGCCTGACGCGTGCCGTCCCTGCTGGCGTTGCCCCGGTGACTCGTGCAGCGACGCCCCGCGCGACGCGTTCACCGTGAACCCGCCCTGCGACCCAGGACGCTGTCTCCAGGTCGACATCATCTTCGTCATCGATCAAAACTCGCTCGAGCTGCGCTATTTCGCGACATTCCTTCAGTTGTTCACACCCTGATGCACAAACGTTTGTTTACCCACCTGTAAGCAATCCATCTGTCCACGAGCACCTTCTGCAGGAAATCTCGGATGACCACTGCAGTGCAAAATTCCCAGTTCAGCAGCTCTGTGGCCTCCCGTGCCCTCGACGCCTGAACGTTGCTTACAAATGTGCACTCGAGCATCCACATAGAATGCAAATCACCGAGCAAGCGGCGACAGATCGATGAAATTGATTTTGCAAACAACAAACACACGTTTTCAAAACAGCCTCTCTCCTCCGCAGCAGATGCGCTCATCGCTGCAGTGGCGCCGACGGGCGTTCCATTTTTTGTGACTTTGTCAAAAATTGCAAGATTTGTTTCTCCTGCATGCCCTGAGTTCTGGAGCAGAATTTTGCTTTTCTTGCACTCAGAATTTCTCAACTCAAACTTTGAAAAATTAACGTAAGAAAAATATAGACGACCCAGGTTCTGGGATGGAGTTAGCAGAACGGAAGGAGGGGGGGGGGGGGGTCAACTGAAATTTCCAAGAAGCTGCATGTGGAAGAAAAATATTATTTTGTGGGGTGCTATGTTAGATTCATCATGTCCCATTCGGGGTCACGCCCAACGCACCGCCGGACAAAAAGTGTCAAAGTAAAGCGCACAAATTTGCGCCCTGATGCTGCTGACCCGCCCCTCCGAACAGCTGGTAACTCAGGTCTCCACGATCTGCGCAACACGCACGCATGTTGCCCTCTGCATGAGGAGCACAAAAATATTGTTGTTGTTGCTGCTGCTGCTGCTGTTGTTGTTGTTGTTGTTGTTGTTGTTGTTGTTGTTGTTGTTGTTGTGGTGGTGGTGGTGGTGGTGGTTGTTGTCGTTGTCGTTGTCGTTGTCGTTGTCGTCGTCGTTGTCGTTGTCGTTGTCGTTGTCGTTGTCGTTGTCGTTGTCGTTGTCGTTGTCGTTGTCGTTGTCGTTGTCGTT
>JAAUXT010149742.1_pt1 | contig 14779 bp, 16 predicted proteins | sample 7278171 | NCBI WGS metagenome assembly JAAUXT01 (sample SAMN14350112, study PRJNA611818) | marine sediment metagenome | isolation source: surface marine sediment (1.8m) | place: French Polynesia: Moorea | collected 2018-08 | reverse complement strand
TGAAAGTCAAAATATGATTTTTTTATTGTTTGGATCAAATTGTGTTGCACACTGCACAGCAAAATTGTACAAAGTATCAAACTTTTTATTGTAGATATGGTGGAAGGTAGTGGTGGCAGATGATGCTCGAGGTATTCAAAAAATTTTCCTGACCCATGGACAGGCACCATTGTAGTCTGAAGTCAAGAGTTTGAAAAAAGTGAAAAATTTACTTTTTTTTCGAATGATATTTTTGATATTTTTTGTCGTTTAGACATTATTGCAGTCTAGTAGAGTAAATAGGATGTTGAGAGTAAGATTTTCATGTTCAGTTAGTGTGAATTGGACAATCCCTTGTCAAGTTATGGCAGTCCAAGTATGATTTTTGGAATTCGGGCTCTTGGAGGCACAAAATGTGTTATCAGTCATAAGTGGTTGTCAAAAAAAAATTCCATATAGAGACATTAGAAGGACATTGGAGCTAGATGATGTGCATATGATAGAATGAAGCATTTATGTATTTTAACACTAGTGGCGCTGAGGCCCACATTTGCTGGTTGTAAGGGGAGTGTCAGTAGCTACTATGGTAGCTTTTGCAGGGATGGTCAGATCTGCGGCAGTGGCTACCATGGGAGCTGAACACAATTCCTTGATTCAGTGGCATCAGCTACCATGGTAGCATTGGTCAATTCACGCCTTTTCATGGTAGGTGGGGTTATATTTTCGTGGGACATTTTTTTGTGTTGAAGCAAGTTGTGTGCAAACCAAGGAAATCCACTCAAAATTATCTTTGACACTGTGCACTAATACCAATTGGCAGGTATTATGCACACTATGAGCCTGTCACTTTGGATGACACCAATTACCCCATAAATCCCATTCAATGAGCAAGGCAAAAGTTTCTCAAAGTTGTTTTCTTTATCATTATTTCACATATTGAGGAGATCATTTTGGGAAGAGCAGAACTGGTGTCTGGCAACTAAGCCAATTATGTTCACAGTTCCTGGCAATTTGTGTGGAATTAGTATCTGTTATCTTTCCCCGTCTGTCAATTGACAACTCTATTGCTTGTACAGCTATTCAATATCACATTTTCTGCACATTGTGCTAAGCCAATTACTGAACATATCATACCTGTGTTTTTCTGATATTTTTTTCAAACACTGCTTTTCGTCACTGATCAAGATTTGTCAGATATTCCCACAGCTTCCCCAATATTGGCTGCCCATATCTCATGTGATTGAACCTCAGAAATGTTATAAAAAAGGAACTATACCCAAATGGTTTTTCATTCCTGGAGGAACTTTCTACAGACAATCACACAACTCCTCATGCAACTTTCACATTTTTATTTCACTTTAACGAAATCAGCATGCCAAAAGGGCGTAAGTATAATGGGGAGGAAGCCACACAAAAGCTGCTGGACATGTCCAGTGACAGCAATATGGAGAGTGAGCCTGATGAATACATGGACTGCATCCTCTGCAGGGAGGGTGCAAAACATGTGTACAGCCGGAAGCATGGTCATGCGGAGTCATCAGTGATGGACAAGGATAAGGCATCAGATGGCTCTCTTGAATTTCAAGACAATGAGCTGCTGTTGTCACCTCAAAGATCTCTGCAAGATCTTCACTCCACCAACAAACATTTGCACAGCAGAAGTCTGGTTCCCAGCATGTCAACATCTGAGCCTGCCTTCCGATGTACCAGCATGCTGATGGGTTTGGGGTTGCCTGTGGACAATGCACTGTTCTCTCCTGTGGCAAGTATGTCTGCGATGCCCAAACACCCCCACCACACCAGTACACCTAATGCTTCCGCTTCTGCTAACAATACCTTGCCATCACAGCCAGAACTGCACAGAAGCTGAATGCCAAGTGATTCCGGGTCTGAGCTCGATTCCAGTTGGGATGGTGTCCGCAGAAACATGGACATCAGCACTGACAGTGAGGTTCAATTCAAACCATGTTTCATGGAAGAACAAGATGAGCCCAGTGGTGACAAGGATGACACCCTTGTCTTGGGCGGTGCTGGATCGGATACTGATGACGAGGACAGTTGCTCTGGCCATGCACATTTCCTGGAGGATTATGTTGAGGGTGGATCTGATAAGGACGATGAGCCCCCCTGATGACCTCCCTCCAACCCCGCCTGGTGCCATGGATGCCGAGGACAACAATACTGTGGATGCTGGCACCACTCAGGGTACTCAGGGGGATGCGGACACAGATGTCCCCAAAGCAATGCCACCTCTAAGGCCACGCAACAGAGGCAACAGGAGGAAAAAGGAGCAGGGTCCCAGTAATCAGAAACACATTCTAAACTTTGACAAAGATGCTGACTATGAAAAAGATCGCCCCGTGTGGAAGCATGGTTCCACTTACCCCAGGGACACCATCAATGTGCCTGACATAGCCTTCCACCTGACCCCAGAAGCAAACGCTCCAATGGTCTGCTGTTTGACCCAATGGGATTCCAGCCACTAGACTCTTTCTACCAAATGTGGCCACATGAGCTCTTTGACCATATTGCCGAGGAAACGAATCAACATCATAATACGGGCGAGGATCATAACAGAAGATGTGGTGAGTATTCAACCTTTTATTTCAATTCGATTTATTTCAATTATGTAATCAACATGTTTACAAGATGTGAAGTACACAGAGGTCATTGTGGTGCATCTGGGTTCATGGGCCCGCAAATGGGTCAGCGTAGATATACAGCATTCATGTTCGCAATTTCGAGACAAGTCCAGTTCAATATGCCTCGCAGTGCATGGTTGAAAAGGATGTACATGTTTGCAAGCAGCATACATAGTGAGCACTACAACTTTGTTTTACAGAAACCACACACACACAACTACAGCTTTATGTTCACAAGTTCGCAAAGAGTCTGGTTGCATTTGCCTTGCAAGGCAGGGTAGAAACCCACGTACATTTGTACAAACACCATACACATTGACAACTACAAATTTATGTTCACAAATTCTGCAAGAATCAAGTTCTAGTTGCCTTGCAAGGCTGGGGAAATAAGTACCGCCCCATATGTACAAAGTACACTGCTGTACAAGAATTGTTCAACATCACATTGTGTCATTGTCGATGATTAGTTGGCACAATTTTTCCAGCTCCTTCAAGTAGTTCTTGATCATATGAATCATTTTCTGGGCATGGAGGGCCAGAGGGTGGCCCAGTCCCACTCCTTCTTGAGCATTCTTTCGAACATGATGGAGATCAGACTTCCATGCATTTATCCAGACTGTTAGCTGCTCAATTTGGAACCAAATTGTGAGCTGCCAAAACTGATCAGTTTGAATCTTGACAAGACTTTCGAAGCAAAGGCAGTAACACTTGCGACACCACTCACATTTGCATGGCAGACACAAACACAATTGACACTCCATTTCAACAGTTTGGTACAATTTCAACAATAACCCCAAGAACAATGGGGTTTACAAAAATTGGATTCACAACAAAACATATGTTACAATGGCAATTTGTATTGCGCAATTGCCCAGAACCATGCGTTCCACAAGAAAGAGTTATGCAATGTGCTTGCATCATTTGCACAATACCTGTTCACTTATCTTCATCAACTTTGCATCTTTTGGTGTCAGACTCGGGTTCTTTCCACACTTCGAAAAAAAGTCAAAAAATACATCTTGGACAGAAGTGTGCAAAACCTGTGAATGATCGGTGCGATGTGCGATCTGCACACAGTTTGTCCACACTCTGTTGTTTATGGTTTCAAGATTGTTGGACCTGACCTGAGTGCCATACTCATTGACAGTGTACAACTGGCATAGTTTCCACAGAGCCTGCAGCACAGCTATAACATAGCTGTGGAAATGATTAGCGATACTGCCCCACTGCAAACCATCAACAAATTTCTCTTCCCCTGTTGGCCCCCTGAACTTGAAAGTTGGGACCGGTTTGGCTTGTTCCATCTGTGCTTCACCCTTTCTCAAACACAGTTGATACCCATCGGTACAGAAGACCTTGCGATGCATCATTGTCTTGAACCCACTGCCATCTTCCTTCTCAAGCTCCAGCGTCTGGAGATGGATCTTGGAGGCATTCATGTGCAGACCAATGGCCACTGGGGGTCTGTTCTTGGGGTCCCGGTGTGCAAAGAAATCTGCAAGAAGCAGGGCCTGTTGATGAAAACCCACATCATTTTTGTCGGATGAGTTCTTCACCTCCACACTGACCACTTGAACTCTGTGCAATACCACACAGACATCTGCCATGGTTTGCCTTGTGGGAACTTGAGGCGGTTCTGCCTCATGCAAGTTCTTGAAAGTTTCATCTAGCTTGTCACTGTTCGCTCAAATCTGGTTGCAGTCAATCATGTTGGCATCCCCATGGATGTAATGCACATTCACATTCCACGGATGACCTCTGGGTGATCCTTCCAGGGTTGCAGCTGAAGGCATGTGTCGAAGGTAGTCGGACCCCTCACCCTGCCAGTTTGGGCTCTCAGCTTCAGACATCCCTACAATTGACAAAAGTCCAGCCCATTTCATTAGCACGCGTGACATCATGACCCCATGCCAGTCCCAAGACTCGCACAATAACAGTGGCTGAATCAAGTCAGTCATATCAGTTGCCGTGTCCATGGGCCTGGCTACTTCCCACCAGTCGTTTTCCAAGAGATAATCCATTGCACCTTTGCAGTCGGTGAGAGTCTTTGGATGAGTCAAAGACCTGGCTTTCTCAGTGAGAATGCACCGCAGCCCCTGCAAGCAGTTCAGGGTAACTGGAACCTCCCAGATCCCATCATCCAGTTTCCCCATGAGGTTTGCCATGGCCTCCATGAAGTTTGCGCAGAAATAGCAAGCCAGGACAGCTTCCAACTCAGTCGCAAATTCAAATTTCAAACCCTGCAGATTGACCTTATCTGCCATGGACATGGGAATGATGTGTCATTGAGTGTCAATGGGCCCATAAGGGTCCCATCTCACAGGAGCAGGTGTGAGCTGGTCTGCTCCATTCTTCAGGATCACTGTGTTGAAGGAGCAGAATTCAGGTCTGACAGTCTGAGTGTACTCCTTGCCGTCTCAGCCACCTGGCCATGCTGACACCTGGAATGAAATCATACATGAACATGCTGGTGGCTGACATCAACTTGCCACATCCAAACTTGTATCGCTGTGGCTGCCAGTTTGTACCAAAATCGGAGATTGGTGGCTTGCCACAACAACTTCTTGTACTCCACAGTGTTCTTCTCAGGTCCCTCATAAATTTCCATTTCTAGAATTTGCACAGATAATTGATTGATGTGTCCTTGACATGCATTCCATTGCTGGACCACATCAAACTGACAAAATTTAACAGTGTTGTACAGTTCAAAATCAAAATGTGTGAGATATGTTGATCCTTGGAAAGCATTTGCCATTGTGTGGAATAAAAAGCCTCCTGACTGGCGAGGGGAGACGGCTGTTGGTAAGAGGGCAAAAGGGTATTGGTGAGCATTCAATGCTCGTAATCATGATAAGTGGTCCCCACACAAATGCGTACAAGAGTGGCCTTCATGGGATGCTTCCTCAAAGCACACATGAGAGGGCAAAAGGTCGGTAAAGAGAACTGATAGTCATCCTGAGGGCTGCACAGGCGAAAGCTCCCACGAGCGTCAGGAGTGGGATGCTTCCCCAAAGGAGGGTTCAAGAGGGCAAAAGGTAATTACCCAATTTTTGCTGTTCCTGAACATGTTGAGGGCCCAAAGAAATGAACTGAAATTCAAAATTGACTTCGACTTCATGTGTTAGATCTGTAGGTAATTTGACAACTAATGCCTTTTTTATGAATGCCAGTTATCAAAAATCTGTTCAGCAACATGTGAGAGGCCCAACCATAAAAATGTCCCACTCACAGATCCACAATTACTCACCATGCTTCGATGGAAGACGATTTGTTCAAGAACAATTGGTGGCATGAGTCGAAAAACATTCCAAGATTGATGCAGATGATGTCACTGATGTAGTCCCGTGTCACAATTCACATGCAAAGTGACAGCGACATGACATTCAGATGTGACAAGGGAAGTCACATAGAAACAACAGAAAAGTCTGTAGCTGTAAAACATGCAGGTCTGCTGACCAGTGTGCGCCTTTGTCCTCAACAATGCTTTGATGATGCAAAGCCGTGTGTGGGCTGCGGTACTTATCTCTTGCATAAGGCAAATGTACATCAAAGACACCAGTAATTGCCTGTGGCTGTGCAAAGATAACCCCCGACATGCTCCATGCACATTCAACCAATATGGGCTCATGAACCGCAAGATTTTGAAACCGGATTGGGTTCGCAAACCCATATCTAGTAGAAATGCACAATTTTATTGCCTTTCCTCTCTTTCATTCTTTCTTTCTTTCTTTCTTGCTTTCTTTCTTTCTTTCTTTGGTTATTTCATTCTTTTTATTCACCTATTCAATCGAATTTTGTTTCTTGTCATTCCAGAGCAAAATTCCAAGAGATCAAAGCATTGGTGCCCAGTGCAGGCAGGCAATGTGAAGGTGTTCTTTGTGTTGAACATTGTCATGGGACTTGTGCACAAGCCAGTGTTGAAGAATTACTGGTCAATGCATCTGGTCACGCAAACGCCTTTCTTTGGGGAGTACATGTCGCTGAATGCCTTCAAGCTAATTTTGCAAAAATTGCATTTTGACAATGACTCGCTGAACCCCTGACCTGGGGAGCCAGGCCATGACCCACTTGCCAAGTTCAGGCATATTGTTTCAACTCTGCAGAATTCCTTCAGGTCTGCCCTGGCACCAAACTGCACCCTTGGTTTGGATGAGGCAACATGCACATTCCACAGTGTGTGCAGGTTTCGCGCCTTCAATCAAAACAAGCCTGACAAATACCACCTGAAACTGTATGCAGTTTCAGAGGCTGATTCTGGGTACTGCTTGGGTTTTGAGGTGTCAACTGGAGCAGAGAGATGGGACAAAACAACCAAGAAACTTGAGTGGGAAGGTGTCCTTCCACTCATACAAAAGTGATATGATGTCCCACACACGTCCATGTTGAAGTTTGGGAAGTGTCCAATGCCGGGGGCCCCCCAAAAAATGACCTTCATTTCAGAAACAGTGATGCAAATGATGCACAAGTTCTGTTTGTTGGATCAGGGGCATCATCTGTACACAGACAATTTCTATTCAAGTCTGCACTAAGCAACAGTTCTCCTGGCCAGGTCAACTGGATTCTGCGGGACAGTGCACTCCAACAAAACAGATTGGCCCATCATGCTGGGTAAAGCGAGCAAGCAAATTGAGGCCTGATCGAAACAAATTTGCTGGAGGCATAGCAAAAATGGCCAGATGCTCGCGATGACAATCGGTGAAAGGAGGGTTTTCCATCTCATGTCAACGATTCACAATGCCACCATGACCAAGGTGCATATTCCTAGTGAGGGCAAGTGGGACTGGCAAGCTGATGCGGTCCTGGACTACAATTATGGCATGAAAGCAGTGGATCTGGGCGACAAAATCCTGAAAAGTTATGAGATGAATTGGAAGACTGTCCTGTGGACAACTAAACTTGTGTTCCACCTGACAAATATGGCCATGATGAATGCGTACCTGCTGCTGCACACAAGTCAACAAGCAGCCATGGATGGGATCATCATGCAGGAGCAGTGCGTGAAAAATCATCCCCTTCTGTGCGAAAACCTGAAACTCCATAACCATTTCACATTCAGGACCCATGTAATTTTGGCACTAGTTGAGGAGGGCAACCAGGATCGCACATTTCGCAATCCGTGTGTCAGTGTTTTGGCCCTGGCTCTGGAGTGACATTTCAGTGAATGCCATTTCCCAAAAGAAATTATTCCAATGAAAGAGGGGGCCAAAAATTATCGCCGGTGCAATTCCTGCTACACTGAGAAGGGGGTCAAGAACACAAAATTTCAATGTGGCCCTTGCAAGATAATCCTGTGCCCATGGCCGTGCTTTGCGGTGTACCACACCAAAGGCCTCATGCATGTGGATGCCATCAAGGCATGCAATGACCAAATAGCAGGCAAGGCGGCGCATGCAGCTGATGCAGACCCTGTGGTGGATCAGGATCTGCCCAATCTAAATATGACTGTTTGACTCTGTGACTGCAGCATGGTCCTATTTGCTCAGGTGCAACAGAAGGAAATCGCCTTCAGAACTCATTCACACTTTACCATTGTTTGTGATTATCTAGGTAATTTCTGACCTTGCCAAATGACTGTTTCCATTTTGATGCGCTGTATAAAAGACATTCTTGCACTTTCATGATCAGTAAGAATAAATCTGTGCAACATGTTGGATATACATGTTCTTTGCGCATCAGCATCAGTGAGATGACAACATGGGTTGCGAATGCGAATAATGCACAGAAATTACCGCCTGCAGTTGAGGGCTGAAAGACAGTGCCAGTTGTGCCAATGTGCAAGGCATGTGGCCCGCATTTTGAGGGGACTCAGATTCAAGACATTGGCAGACTTTGCCATACTGTGGTGTCTCAGATGCATTCTGTAGGATATGATGCCGATGGCTGCTTTGTTCACGCACTGAAGAGGTAAGATATCAGGTCTTTGATGCCCATAGCACTCAATGTGAGTTTAGGACACACTGATTGCTACAATGAGCATGAAGATTTGGTCAAGTGCACTGTCAATCAAAGTGAGCGCAGCAAAGCATCAGTTGGCAGAGTGAAATAGCAACTCTGATGTGGGTGCCATGTGCCAGGCCCAATTACTTACAGACCACTGCTGCTTTAATTACCAGATGCTCTCAGCTACTATAGTAGCTGTTAGCATGCGTAGTGTTAACCTGGGCTACCATGGGGTCAAATATGAAAAATGTGAAAAACTTTGATTATTTTTAGAGAGGTTGGGGTACATGTGTGGGCAAATTAGAATGATTAAAATGTTATTTCAGTGTGATATTTGCCTGATTTGTGAAGAAGCATGTGATTTGCCCTGGATGAATACCAAGTTTATGACATTTCGATGTGGTATAGTGACATGATTGGGATTTGCATGGAGCATGGTCAGATGAAAACTGGGATCATTTTGAGGTGTCACAAGATGAAAACATTGTGAGGGTGCATGATGACAGGTGTGTTACTTTGGTTATGTTGGATGAAGTTAAAGAGTACATGTTGGGGTGTTGGATGGATGAGTGCATTTGACTCAAGTGCATTGCATGTGGTGTGTGATGACCTCTGCAGAGGTTCAAATGGATTTTGATGGACTGATGGGTTGAGAAAAGTTGCAAATTTTTTTGACAGATTATGAGATCTCCTTTTGGTGGTAGTTTGGCAAAGTCATTACAACTAACTTGGTATTCATTTGTGGATCAATCATGTTCAACCCCTAAATGGTGGTCTACACATGTATGTGTGTAGACAGGGTGTTTCACTCAGTGCAGGGCTCAATGGAAAGCTCAATGTCAATGCAACATTCTTTTCATTTTGTGGCAAAATTTTCAAATTTTTTTTTAAAAATGCCTTGGGGAAAAGATAGCAATACTTTTGTTTTTACCAAACAAGTTGAAAAAAATGTAAAAAAATTTTTAGGAAAAAGGTTTCTTTGTGTCAAAAAAATTGGTGGGAAAACCCTGTCTACACACATGTGTGCAGACAGGAGTTTACACTCTTGCAAAAAGATTGTCTTTTTTGATGGAAAAAGTGCCCTGTTTTTGTGACAGTTTTCCTGATGTTTTTTAAAGCATTTTAAACATTGTTTATTGCACTTCACTTTGTTGGACGTTTTCATTTTTCAAATTGCTAATAACTTTTGATTGAATCATTTTGAAATGAAACTAAGTATATTCCTGAGTAGCAAATAGTCTCAAAAAAATTCCCAACCTAGAAAGAAATTTTTTAAAAAATAGAAATGGAAAATTTTTTGAGTGGGACTTGAACCCACAACCCTTGGCTTTAGAGTCCTGCACTCTAACCACTAGACCACTGAGGTTCCACATTATATAAGAGAAGAAATCTACCTTTTCAAGAAACATTGTTTCAAGAAAAACTTATTTTTGATGCAATTGTCCTTATTTTTCTCAATTTCTTTGCTGTAATAGTATTCAAGCTGTACAAAACACTTGCAGGTTTAGAGCAAAATAAGTACAAATACATTTCCAGAGAAATAAAAAACATTTCAAAGTTTAAGTGTCAAGCTATGACACTTTTCCAAACAGGAAGTGTCAAATATTCACAAGTGTAATGTATTTGCACTTCCTGTTTGAAAAGTGTTCAGCTGTGACACTTTTCTGGGAAGAGTGTCAAAAAGAATTTTTTTGTGACACACACAAGTTCTTGTGTCAAACATTCATGCTTTTTTGGAAAAAGTGTCACAAAAAATGTTTGAGAGTGCACAGCAAACCATGCGACACTTGATAGCATTTTGGGGGTTAATTTTTTCAGCATTGGGGCATCTGATTGAGATAGAGCATTGTTTCTTGACAAAATTTGAACTTTCATCACTGATTCTTGGAGGGTTTGAAAATACAATCTTTAATACTAATTTTTGCATTGGAATGTTTACTCATAGTTCGAATCACCGCCAACATCATCAGACGCCATTTTTTCCTCTGGTGTTGCCGAATCAGCAGTCATTCATCTTACAAAGCATTTTGGATATTGAAAGCTGCACAGTGCAAAATTTATTGAACAGAGATTTCTGTTTGCATCGTAAGGCCCGCACATACCTGGAGGAAAACACACCTCCGCCCAAGTGTGATCAGGATGTGCACTGCAAGAACACGCACGCACAGACAAGGACACAAACAAACACACACACACACACACACACACAACACACATGTACACATGCTTCGTTGCGCGGGGTCACTGGGCCACTGTGTTTGGTGATACCACAAGACAGCAAAACGACAAGCCCAAATTTCCTAGCACTTGTGTTTCTCTTATCTGAAGCACATCTCAAGCACTGGAAATTTCCATGTGTAAACAGCGCATACATTATCAATGTTTCTTTGCGTGTGTGCTGAAACTTGTGTCTCTTGCTGTGTGTAGATCACAGGTCAACCAACACAAGGACAACATTTCTACTTGAAGCTCAGGTGACACAATAGCTTTGTGTAACAGTTTGCTTTCTTCACAGGTGGCCTGCGCCAATCAGTACAGCATCAGCGGATCGTTGATTTGATCAGACCACAAGAAAGACAGGTGTGATGCAAGCAAAATGACAAGCGTAAATCAACGTGTTTGCTGTTGGTTGCTTGGGCATTGCAGGCTTGGGGCACAATAAGAGACACGGGAGTGTTTGTTCTTCTCAGAGCCAGAGCGAAGTGAACCTGGATCATGAAGTGGACGTCGCGACTTATTCTCTGCACAGCTGGTATGAAGAAGATGGGAGGGACAGAAGCGCATTGCTGTGTAGTTGTGCGAAGTCCCTTTAGGGTGAAGCACCCAGTGGTAGTGCGGTGTAGGCATAGGCAGCCAGATATCCCTGTCCCCACTTTGTCCCCTCCCCCCATGTTTGTCCCCCATGTCTGTCCCCTGGGAAGGGGGGACAAATATCCTAGGGAGGACAATGCAAATTACTTCTGTTGAAGACAGAGCAAAGAACTTGGGCTTGTATGAAAGGTTTTTGAAAGTACTTTTCAAAAAAAAATTGGTTACTATGGTTGCCCTTCCCTGGCAACCATCAGTGCAAAAATTTCAAAAAGCCAAGAAATAGCTATTTTGAGCCTGTTATTAAAGCCAGAATTGCTTTTTCAGCTTCAGAATAATGGAACAAATGATAATTTAGTCAAATCTTCCAAATTTCACTCCCTAGCCACCACCATAGCAATGGACTGTATCTCAGCTTCTGATTGAGATAGAGCTTTGATGTTGAGATCATATGAAGGGTGTTTGAGAACACTTTGAAGTCCATAGTATTTGATTGCTATGCCAAGTTTTCACTAGCAACTATTTGTGCAAAGAGGTCAAAATGCTGAAAATCTTCCAAATTTCACTCCCTAGCAACCACCATAGCAATGGACTGTATCTCAGCTTCTAATTGAGATGGAAGTTTGATGTTGGGTTCATATAAAAGCTATTTGAGAGCACTTTGAAGTCCATAGTATTTGGTTGCTATGCTAAATTTTATCTGGCAACCTTCAGTGCAAAAAGTCAAAAATGCAGAAAATGTTGTTTGAAGCAAGATATTGAAGTCAGAATTGCTTTTTAAGCTTCAGAGTGATGGAACAAATGATATTTCAGTCAAATCTTCCAAAATTTCACTCCCTAGCAACCACCCTAGCAATGGACTGTATCTCAGCATCTGATTGAGATAGAGCTTTGATATTTGATTCATATGAAACATCTTTGAAAGCATTTTATGGATCTATTTTGTTGCTAGGCAAGCATTACCTTGGCAAATTTTTGTTCTATGGCAACCAGCAAAGCAAAAGCTGAAATCTCAGCTTCTAATTGAGATGAAACAACTCTACTCGGGACTTCACACTGCAGTTGCCTTGAGCACTGCTTCTTATTTCATACCCAAACAGCCTGGATTCACTGTGAGTGCATTTTCTAGTTCCACAAAGAACACACTTTGTTTTCAAACTTTCAGCGGCAGTGACCCTGATGATTTTGCCATCAACAGTGAATGCTGAATGCGAAGGATTCTACCCACAAAAGAGATGCAGGGACGAGTACGACCCTAATGCCAAAGTATATTACAAAACCTCTTGTTGCCTCACTGAAGTACCACGTGACATTCCTGCTCAAGCTCAGCGAGTCAATCTCTGGGACAATCGCATTAATTTTCTGCCTGCTGGGATTTTTGAGGACTTGTCTCAATGTGTTTCACTCGAGTTACAACAAAACTCTTTATCTTCATTTGACAAAGACGCCTTTGCAGGACTGCTTTCACTTGAGAGGCTGAGCTTTGAAAATAATTATATTTATCACATTGAACCAGGTACCTTCCAGTACTTATCTCAATGCAAACAGCTGTATCTGAACAGCAACAGTCTCACCACTTTTGGCTTGAATGCTGGAATGTTTCAAGGTTTGTTTGGATGTGAAAAGCTGGATCTGAGCTTCAACAAGCTGACATCCATCCCTGCTGGCTTGTTTCAAGACTTGCCCTCATGCACCAAACTCGACCTTGATCACAATGAAATTAGATTTCTTAATAGAGATACTTTCATGGGACTCACCAATTTGGAGGAACTGTATCTTCACAGCAATGAGATACGCAAACTTGACCCAAGTCTCTTTGCAACCCAATTTGCTCTGAGACACATAACATTGTACGGAAACATACTGACCACATTGTCATCAGCAACGTTTGAAAATCTGCCTCGCCCGTTGGAACTTAGTCTGCAAGGTAACCCCTGGAACTGCAGCTCCCTCTGCTGGGTGAAACATGAGGAGCAGCACGGGACTATCAATTGGTTGAAGGAGGTATACCATACCAGGTGTACTGAGGGTGGAGGCTGGCGTTCTCTTGGATGCAGTGACAAAGGTGAGAAGAAGACACATTTTCATTGGCAGTGGAAATGATACAATAAGGATTTGTGGTCTCCTTTGCTTAAATTGCTTGTTCCAGGTGTGTGCCCAGAGCCTGGGGGAGTCCCCTTCTCTGCCAGGACCAACACCGACACCGACGAGCCGTACATTCTTGGTTCTTGGGTGGTCTACATCTGTTACCACAATGTGGGTGGAGTCATCAAATGCCAAAGCAATGGAACGTGGACCCAAAAACCAACATGTGATGGTGTGTCTGATTGCTGGCACTCACAGCTGCCTGTCTTTTTGGGCCATTCTTGTAGTGACTCTAGTTCTCCTGTTTTCGCTTGCAAGGGCACGATTGTTGTTTACAGACGGAATTGCTGACGCAGCAGCTGCGGATGAATTGCACAACACCAACACCACCATTGATTCCGATGCTGCAATTGAAAGGCAAGAGGACAAGGCTGAAAACGAAACAAGTGAGTCACTCAACGATCAGAGCACTGAAACTGTTCAACACGGCGTTTATATCCGTCATATGAGCTTTGCTTCTTTTCTTGTTCCAGATGTTTGTCCGGAGCCAGAAATTGTCCCTTTCTCAAGAATGGTTGGTAGCACTGAACCCTACCACATAGGTTCCTGGGCAGCCTACGTCTGTGATAACAGCGTGGGAGGGGTCATCAAGTGTCTGAGCAACGGAAGCTGGACACAACAGCCAACATGTGATGGTGCGACTCAGCCATGGTTCTCGGTGGCGTCCGAAATGAACTTGAGAACTCATCGAAACAGAAGAGGAATTCCAATTGCTATCTGAACAGCATTAATATATTTCAGAACCAGAACCTGCGAGCCTGGTGCCAGAAATTTTGACTCCTGATTTTGGCACAGCTGGAGTGACCACGGATGACCAAACAACTTCCCACGATTCTGTCACAATAGGCAGAGAAACTGAGGACAAAATATCCAGTTCAGCACCTGGTGGTGTCGAAACCTCTGGGTCAAAGCAAGCAGGAGCAAGTGTGGAACGTAAGCCCACTTTGTTTTGCATTATTTTTCACCATTCAATGATGCACAACAAAAGTAGTTTTTATTTGCTATGTTGTGGAGAAAAAATTAGCTCCATGGAGCTCGCGGTGATTTGAGGAAATTTCGGTTCCTCTTAGTTGGGTTGCTCTGATTTGGGTTGCTTTGATTTAGGTTGCTCTGATTTGGATTGCTTTGATTTGGGTTGCTCTGATTTAGCTTGCTCTGATTTGGCTTGCTCTGATTTGGGTTGCTTTAATCAAAATTCTTACTTTTTTCACTCAACATTCATAACTTGGGAACTCATTTGGCACACACCCAAATGGAACAAATTT
>JAAUXT010077154.1_pt1 | contig 14779 bp, 17 predicted proteins | sample 7278171 | NCBI WGS metagenome assembly JAAUXT01 (sample SAMN14350112, study PRJNA611818) | marine sediment metagenome | isolation source: surface marine sediment (1.8m) | place: French Polynesia: Moorea | collected 2018-08 | reverse complement strand
TCATTTGTAGATCAATTATGTTTATTTTTTTCAGAATCATAAAAAGTGCATTTTTGACTTTTTTGTTTCTTGAAAAATTTTAACTTTCGTCACTGATTCTTGGTGGGTATGAAAAATGCAATCTTTGAGATATAGTATCAGAGATGATTTGATATCTGACTCCTGCCTATCGGCAAATGTGCGTCAAGAATCCCGTGGGAGAGGCATTTTGTTCGAATCACCGCAACGTCCAAATTTTTGGACGTTATTTTTTCAGCCTGGACAACCTCGGATCTGACGCCCGCCTGGATTGATTTGACACTTGGTGCGTTACAAACAAACAAATCTTTTCTCGTCGGCCGTGTCTAGATTCCGTTTTGCCTCTGCAGGCCTGACCCGAAGCGTTTCGCGGTGTCCGGCGGAGCGACGACGGGGCCTGGCGGCGGGACGGGCACAGCGGGCAGCGGCGGCAGCATGCGGTCGGGGCGCCTCGTCATCAACGGCAGCGGCCGCGGGGGCGGCGGCGGGGCGGGCGCGCAGGAACACAACCAGGATCCAAATCTCGTCAACGTCTACCGCAAGGTACGTCCACGTCCACACAGCGCTTCGGCCACCCGGAGCAGAAATCAGACCGTCCGATGAAAGATCTTTGTGGCTGCAAGGATTTCACACGCTGCTGCGCTCGTTCTTTACGTACACGATGCAGAAACAGACGCACCCTGCACATGGTTATGAGTTGACACACGTAGTGATCGTGACTCTCTTGTGGCTGAACGATGGTTCCTCAGTCATCTGAATTCGGATCGGGAACCTGTTTCATCCATCTGGAAACGGTCGAATGGCGTTTAATCAAGATCCACCCAAAGCGATCACGGGGGAGCGCGCAGTGCGACTCCGAGGGCCGCGCAATTCAATCAAACTCGGCCTGTTGTGTGATCAGTTTTCACAATTCGTCCGTTTTTTGCAGCTTGAGTTTGCGCCATACAAATTACGTCCCGGAGGTCTTGGATCTTGCCATCGAAGAAGGTTCTGAGCTGGATACACTGCAACGACCTCTCTCAAAAGAATCCTGTTCTGATGAAAAAGTCTTCAAAAGACCTGCTCAGACAGGCCACAAAATGAACTGTTGCTGTCGTCCCAGGGCTTCGCTCTCTTTTGCTCAGTTGACCGTCGTTGGCTTGTGCAGGAAATCAGAAGAAGAGCGAGCAACTTTTTCCATGTTCACAACGCAACACAGAAAAGTTCCCTGAGTACTTGAACGACAGCCTGAACGAAGGAAAACATATCACTCAGATGCAGACGCAGAAAACTGCCACGACCGTCACCGATTTTGTTTGAGTTTGTCATCCTTCGCTTGCATGAATCCTTTGAGCATCTGGAGTGGACCTCGCTCACTCTGAACGAGGTTTGTTTTCGCCACAGGTCGAGGACTCGGCGGCAGGAGACGAGCACAAGACGAGCGCCGTCGTCGTTGTGGAGCAGCTGCCGCCGCCACCGAAAGCTTTCAACGTGCCAATCGTGGATCTCAGGAAATACCAGGGCGACGACAAGGAAAATGCCTTCAGGTGAGAATTCGTTCTGTTCGATTGTGGCAACAACCTCCTGTGCTCGCCTTTTTTGGTTGCAAATGTCCGAATGTTAAAGACAACCCCTTCCTGGTATCCAAATTTGTGCCCCAAAACAGAGACGCCTCGGTTTGATCTGTCCGTGCACAGTTCAATTCACACGGGTTACTGAATCACGAAAACAATAGAAACTGCCGCACGCGTTCTGCAAATTTGGAATCAATGAAGGCGTTTTCTTCGCGCCAACTTCGACCGTGTAGCAACGACTGAGCAGAGGCGCGTGACTCAAATGGCTTTTTTGTGGTCATTTGTGCAGCAAAATGACAAACACCTTCATCTGAACTCAATGGCACCAACTGCAAATTGAAGTTGCAGCTCACTTGATACGAAAGTTCCTTGAGCACACAACGCCATAAAAAAATTCTGCCATTGGAAAGGCTGGTTGCTTCGCAAAGCTGAGAAACGGTCGAGTTGTCTCATAACTGGCTGCGAATCAGTCAGGGGCTCAACAGTCTATTTCGGGAAAAGAGCACCAAGTACGACAGTCTTGACCCGAAGTGGATAAGCCCAAGTGCCTCTTGCACGGGGTGACGATCAATTTTCTTTGATCTGAGCGTCATGCTCACATTACCCACTCAACTTGTCACAAGATTTCAGGTCAACAACCCAAAAGCGTTCCGTTCGAAGTGCCGTTTCGTTTGCTCGACGTACAAATCATTCAAGATCGGTTTCTCTAGAAACCATGCAGTTCCCACGAAAAACTGCGCAAAGAAGATCCCCCATGTCAGCAGATGTTTGTGTCAACAAAAAATCTGAGGACTTCCACCGACATGTGCACAACTGGACAACAGCGAATGAGAGCACGATCCCCACGCAACAGGCCAGGAAAAGCTTTTGACTCTGCAGGCATGTTCTCCCACGAGCACATGCAACATTTGCAAAATCCACGGTGGCACTTTGGTCGCATTTTGTTCACAATTTGCTTTCACAGCCTGTCAATCTTTGACCTGCAAATCCCCAGTGGCTCAATGATATGCACTGCAGGACAACATTGCAGGCCCACAGTGCACGGGCTCAACACGCGGTCGTCTTCATGCAGCCTGGCAGTAACTTATCATTCAGTTTGGTTCACCGCTCACCACCCAGTGTTCCAACCAAACTCAATTTGCACTTACTGCTTCCCGGGCCCACACCGAGGCGGAATTATGCAAGACACTGTCTTCTGCAGTAGAAGGGAAAATTACACCTTGTAATTGAAAAGTGATTTACTGCGATTCTGAACACTATGGCAGAAATGTGCTGAAAGCCCTTGCTGCTTCTTGTGCTTTCATGAACCTGGGTTGTTGTCCTGAAGCACACACAGGAGTTGTCATGCTCGTGAGAGAAAGAACTGCCAAGAACTGTGTCAACAAGGAAACTCCGAAAATGTATAGCTTGCCTGATTTCGAAAAACCGACTCTTCAGTTGTCCTGTTGTCCCCCGTTCCAGCCCCCGGAGGTTGAGCACTGAGTTTGTTGGAGAGACCATTGAACTTGCCTCTGTGTGCAGCTTGCGGAAGCCATGGCAACAACGCTTGGAGTGGTAAAAAGCCAAATGTGGAAACACATGCTTCTGTTTTCCTTCGCCAGAAATGAAAACGGCACAGTTCTCGTCTGTGTTCCAAACACACAAAGCGAGGTTGGGGGGAAAGATCCAGCAGCAAAGTTTGTGCAACACGACTTAGAGGAGGCGACGTCCATGGAGCACCAAATACGAGTACAGGCGTCAAACAGATCCATCCAAAAGAGTATTTTTGTTCGAAAAAGACAAGCCAGGAGAAACGAAGTGTCGACCACGGAACCAGCAGTGTTTGGATGTGTGGAGTGTGCGTATTTCAGCTGAGGTTCCGACGTGTGGTCGGTTGTCTTCGTCATTCCACTTCCGCAAATATCTCACTTAGATACTGAACTTGCCAAACCCTGAGTGAATGGACTTCACCGTTGAGCTGATGAAAATGCTTCGGAGCTTCACTTGCGATGAAGAAGTTGATTGTGATGACTGATTGAGTTCCACGGCATCTTGAGCTGTTGCATGGGGACCACGGCCAGTGAAACTGTCCAGCATGAAGGGACCAGAAGGAGACACAAACTTTGATTCCACAACATTTGGCCTCGTCTCATTGAAACAAATTTTGGAGAGCCAGACGCTCCAGGTTGAATGAGTTTTCTTCAAAACTTGGCAATTCTCTGCAGGCAAAGGTCCGCCCTTATCCAGCAGACGGAGCGGATGGATGCTGACAGCTCACGCAAAAACTCCCAATATGTTTGCACAATGCTGTTTGTGCATAATGAATGAAAACTGCATCATCCGCTTGCCAACCTTGTTGTCAGCTTTGTTGCTGAACTCACAACATAACTCATCCAAGGCTCTTTGACTTCATTTGCATCATCCAGGTGCTGCAGCAACACCCTGTCAAATCTGCTTGAAACAAAAAGCAAAAACCAACGTGAGCACTTTGTGGACTCTTGAACAGATAACCTGCACACGTATCCACGTATCCAACAAAATAGCGACCACCGCAATCAAGGTACGAGTGAAATGCACGTGCATGCGTGTCAAGAAAGTGTCGACCCCACATGAATTGCCAAAGGTGGATTCAGCGAACATTGTTTTTTTCGCAGCGTGGAAGCTGCTACGACAGAGGCACCAGCTGATGCATTACAGAGCCTTGACCTGTTATCACACAATGTGCATCGAACCGTGTATTCGGCAGAACAATGGGAGGCCAGAAAATGGCATGAATAATGATGCACGGACTGAAAACACCGCGCGGGCTGCATGCAGGAACCATGCTGCGGACGACGCGCCACTGGGGGCTACAATTACCACCAATAGATTGGGTATTAGGTGAATAACGTTTCCTTATTGGGGCTCTGTGTCTCTGGTCTGGGGAGACATTGAAAAGCTGAGTACCTCATATGGTGCCGGGTTCTATTTAGCAGCGCGCAGGATTGATCCCCGCGGGACGGGAGGCGCCGCACATCACGGCGCGAGGCTCCGGGTCCCGCCGAGCAAATTACACACACCGACCGTGTGCAGCGCCGGGCTGAGGCTTCACACCACCACCGCGACCCCAGATCAGTCCTCTCGCTACTGCGATGACGCGACGCTTCAGAGCAACGTGGCAGTTGTGTGATGAACCCAAAGGTCACTTCACCTGTTCAGTCCAGAGACACAGGGAGAGAGAGGAGACAGACAGACGGACAGATAGACAGACATGTTTTCGTACACACTCATACTCGTAGAAAAACAGAAACAGAGAGCGGAGACAGGGAGACAAAGAGAGGGAGAGAGAACGTACAAAAAACCCCAGGAATTCATTCGAAGGCCTTCATTAGAACTGAAGAAAGCAATGAAGAAATTTGCAAACGATCGCTGTTTGCTTGTTGGTTTGCAGCTACGTTCGTCGTGATGTTTCCATCAAAAAGTTTGAGATCTGCTGGAAGAAAAGACTCCACGCAAACAATCTGCAGAGTGGGAAGCGGAGGCGAAAAGTTATTGGTGCCACAACAAAGGCGTTCCTTTCCTGCTGAGGAGATGGAGAAAAAAGAGAACAATTTAAACAAGAGCATTTGAGTGAAGACATGGGTGGGAGCCTTCGAGGAAATGGTCCACCTACAAAAAACAAATCATTGTCTGCGAAGAAACAGAAAAATAACAACCAACGCAGGGAGGCAAGGCTGGGTAAACGTGGTCGGCCAAGAAATTATGTTCCAACAAATTGGTTATGATTGTGGATACAGCTTCAGTTCAGGTTCTACACTGCAAATCTTCCTGCCCTTTCAGAAAAGTTCCTGTTGCATTTCGTGCACTGAATGCACACACAAGCATCACAAGAGCTGTTTGATGGCTCAAGCTTCTGAGCCTGCAGCCCTCCGTGGTGCGCTCATCTGTCTGACTCTCCAGGCAGCTGCAAACTTCCTGTGGTTAACAAAGACAACTATCTGGTCAGAGGTGCCTGTATTCATCACATCACGGTTGCGTCGTCTCCTCTCCCCCCTGCCAGATCCCCAAAATATAACGGCATTTAGCTCTCTGGTCTTTGCTTCAGTTCTGAGCCTGCAGGATCTTGATCGATAGTGCAGGATTCCAACTGCAGAGAAATGGTTCTTTCCAGAAATCCATTTGCGAAATGCTGCTTTTAGACGCAGCGGAGGATTGCAGCCATTTTCGCGTGTAATTGAGCATCGTGTCCCATTGTGTGAAAAGTTGGAAAGCACAGCCAGATGTAAATTTAACCGGGAAATGAAATCAATGAGCGCGTAGGATGAAGAAAACGGCTGACAACCACTGCTTCGCGAGCTCAACTGACCCCGCTCCTCCACTTCCCGATCGCTACAAGTTGGACTGGATACCGAGAAATTTTCCGAGTTAATCTTTGCATGTAGTCGGTCATATTGGATTTGCTGTTTGCAATATCGGAAACGAACGGAAAGCTGTACACACGGCGGGCAAAAGCTAACTTTGCGCTGGATTTGAGTGAAACTCTGCCATTTGCTGGAAGCTGGATGATCCACGGCCGCTCCGCTCCAGAAACTTTTTTCTGATCATCTGCGCCAGAAGCAAAACAGATTTAAACTGTGGTGAAGTTGGGGGAACTGCAAAGCGGAGACAAGATATCTCAGCAGAAACATCCACGGGTTCAGCGGGCATCGCGTTTGAATAGGACGGAATTCGCGAGCGACCACAGGGTTCTTCCAGGCTAATTCTCAAGCAAAGAAAGCAAAACCCTTGCACGGACACGTGATTTGTGTGTTGGAGTATTCTGGACAGTTGAAGCGAACGGGAGTGCAAAGTGGTTCACTCCACTCCATTGAAAGAGTTTTTGGTGACAAATACGCTGCGCAACTGTGTCAAGTACCCGAAATGACAAGTTCTGGTGCCATTATGTAACGACGTATTCGAGTGAAGTATCTCTTGTGGACAACGTACAAACGTAAGTTTCCTGCAAGCAAGTCAAGGGGGAAACAGGCAACGAGGAATCTGGTAAATTTGCCATCAAGCCAAGTGCGAAGGTCAAGCCAACAGGATAGCCAGCCAGATAGATTCAACAACTTTCAAGCTGCGAACCCCACAAGGAGCGAGCAATCAAAGCAGCTCAGAACTCAGACCCCGACACAGAAAAGCCAGGCGCTTCAACAAACAACAGAACAGAACCAAGCTCCTGGGGAGAGGTCAAGCGAAGGGTACAGACAGATCGAGACGGCACCTGGGACGATGGTGTGTAGCCAGAGCGGAGCTTGCGGCGCCGGCTGCCCGCGCTGTCTGCGGCGACAGGACTCGGGGTCCATGGGCGGGGAAAGCGACCGGCTCGGCGACGGGAGCCTCGTGCCGATGGGGGAGCACGAAGCTCCTGGGGTGGAGCCCGCTCACGCGGGGGGAGAGTCCGGCGAGCCCCGGCTGCAGCACGACGCGCACGGCGCGGAGGACGAGCGACAGGAGCTGCACTACGAGCCTGCCGTGCTTCTCATCACAGAGCACCACCCGAGCAGGTCAGTTCCCCTCAATCGTCCAAACTTATCCAACCACAACCATCGCTCAACGCGTCCTGCTTGAACAGCTAGTTAGGCACATACGAGGGGAATTTCACTCCTGGCCAGTTTTTTTGATTTTTGCGGTGGTTTCAAAAGTCGGCTTTTTCTGGAATGAAGGCACAGGAGACCTTGGCATTTGCCTGACATGTAGGTCGATCTCTGCACTGTGTGTGTGACCTCTGCGAGTACAGACAGATCGATTTCTGGTCGGGAGAATCAGTCTGAGCATCGTGGCACTGACACAGCAACAGTCATGTTGCCAACAATGTTTTTCCTGCTTTTGCTTTTAATGGCAGTCACGCCTCTTGCCCGTTGTCTGGAACAACATGCGACGATCAAGTTCCTTCAGAAGTCAGGGAAAACAGCTGTGCAGATCTGGAGATCACTGCAGGACATTTTTGGCCGACATGCCCTTGGCCGAACACAGGTCAGAATGTGGTTCAACAGGTTCAAGACAGGCACAATGGACACACCCAGCACAGACAAGAAACGTCCTGGCCACCCCCGCCGACGACTCCAGCATGTCAATGAGATCAGGAGGTTGCTCCAACAGAACAGCAGAATGACAATTGATGAATTGAGCAATTCCACAGGATTGTCAAGAACCAGTGTCCACAGACTGCTCAAGAAAGACATGAGAATGACCAAAATCAGTGCGAAATTTGTGCCACGCCTCTTGACACAAGAGCAAAAGGACCACCGAGTGCAGCTTTGCTGACAGAATTTGGCTGAGTTCCAACAGGATGACACCCTTCTTGAAAAAGTGATCACCACAGATGAATCTTGGTTCACCCTCTTCGAGCCAGAGACCAAACAGGGTTCCAGTCAGTGGCTGCAGAAAGGTTCCCTCCGTCCTCAGAAAGCATTGAGATCCAGATCGACCCGGAAAACAATGGCCATTCTTTTCTTTGACACATTGGGCGTCGTGCATTTGGAATTTGTGCCTCCAAGGATGACAGTGACAACAGATTTCTGGATAGAAGTGATGAAGAGATTCAAGGATAGTGTGAGGAGGAAACGCCCCATTCTTTGGAAGGGGGGATTTGATGGCCAAACTGACCGTGCCTTCAGATTGCATCTTGACAATGCACCGGCTCATGTGTCAGTTCCTGCTTTGGCCTTTTACGGGGAGAATGATGTGAATTTGCTCAGCCACCCTGCCTACAGCCCGGACCTCGTGCCTTGCGATTTTTGGGCATTTCCAACCTTGAAGAAACAGCTCAGAGGATGCAGAATGCAGTCAATTCAAGCCCTGCAGGATGAGATCCAGAGGTTGTTGCGTCGCACCCCATGCAAGGATTTCCAAAGTGCAATTTATGACATGCCGCTGCGTTGGAGCAAGTGTCTTCAAGCTAATGGAGAATCTTTTGAGGGAGGAAACCACCAGTACGACCCCCAAGATCTCCCTCATGGTTCCAGTTCTGAGAGTGACTCGGATTCTGAGTGATGGAAATTTTGAACTGCTCGGCGCAGGATACCGGACTTGCCTCAACTTTTGTATGTGTTTTATTGACTGTTTAGCATGTTTTTGTGGCCTTTTGCCACTTTGGTTGCCTGCATGGACTTCCATTGTACCCTTTTGAAAAGTTTCATAAAATTCTGACAGCAAAAAAGTCGACTTTGTCTCAAAAAACCGGCCAGGAGTGAAATTCCCCTCGTAGTTTGGTTTGACAGCCTTGATCCTTCAAGCTGACACTTCGCATATGGCCTGCTGTTGCCAGACTACAAGCAAACCACACAGTTCCTCCGTCAAACAAATGAGCTGCGTGAAACGGACGAACAGGCCATTTCGACGACAACCAAAGGTCCAGTTTAATTGAACTGCTTCGCTTGAGACTACGAGCTGGATCACGTTCAAACTGTTTCGAGTGCACAAATACTCGTACGAGCTTTCCGCCAAAATGCAAGTTCTCTCAGGATCCACCTGAATTGTCTGTGCTGGATCAAAGGATTTCACAGCTGAAAGCTCTGCAGGTTATTGAGGTCAAGCTTTCTCGTGTTACCGTCCGGACAAGAGAAGCTAAATGTCAGGCTTTGAAATGAAATGCGCGCAGGCAACAAACAAAACCGTGGTTCGGGCCTGCAGTTTGTGTTCTGTTCTCAAAATCCTTTCTCTCACCTTGCTGATTGCTCATGGCGAATGTTGCTTTTCACTTCGTGTGGTGACCTTTGGGTTTTTTGCATTTCACAGAAAACAGTTGGATGTGTGAACTGTTTTCTTTACTGCAGGAGAAAATGATGTGTGTGATCCAGATGTGTTCCATCGGATTCGCTTTGTACGAGTATCTTTTCTTTGCCCAAACGTGCATTTTGCACTCAATGAGTGTAAAAAACATGCAGCACGTCAGATAAAACGCCTTTCACCATCTGCCATTTGGTCTTTCACATTTTCTTGTAGATGCTGTGACTTTGCGCAAACTTGTTTCTGCAAAACAAAGCGATAAAACCCGAACTTGACGCGGTGTTGGGACTTGCAGCCACGGCGAAATGCTCGCGCAAATGCAATGACCCTGTGGCTCCTGCGCACAGCTCTGACGAAGCGCGTTGCAGCGCATAGAATTATCATTTGTAAGCGCACAGGCTGCTTCTGTCTCCACTGCAAGAAGAAGTGGTATTTCCTATGGGAGCCAAGTAATTCGCTTTGGATCAGTTGGTGATGAAAATAATCTGACATGCATGCGCAGATATCGCATCTGGTTGCACGCAGCTGAAGTGATGAGAGAGGCAGATTGGGTGTTCCTGGAGTGAGGCAAATACAGCTTTCCCTGCACAACAGCTTTAAGGGACGAAGCAACAGACGCGCGTTCTGTACACAACACAGGCAGCAAACGGGTCGCAACAGAGACGCAACACGACTTAAATTTCTGTGACAAGCTGGGGCCTTGACAAGTCCGCATGATGTCGCAACAAGTTTTACTCCGTCAGAAGAAGACGGATTCGTTGGAAAGGAAGAAGACGGATTCTCTGGAGAGGAAAAAGACGGATTCTCTGGATAGAAAGAGCAACAGATTGTCGCAGTTGTCTCAGGCGTCGACGGCCAACGCGGGTGAGGGGAGGCCGACGTCCTACGTCCTGGTCAACGACGCGAAGCAGACGAGCTGCATCATCATGGAAGTCGTCTCGATGAGCGCCCAGGACAAAGGGCCGCTCAAGCAGAAGTAAGTTCTCCCGCTGCAGCAACGAGCAACTCGGAATTCACACGTCAATTTCGACTGCCTTGAAATATTAGCTTGCATGGTGCACCCTTGCAAAGTCAAACCAAACTTCAATTTCGAATGCCTTGAATTTTTAGCTTGCATGGGGCACCCATGCAAAGTCAAACAAAACTTCAATTTCGAATGCATGCATACATGTCGCGCGCAGAAACAATCTGAACGAATAGATCAATTCACAGCCACATGCAGCTTCACAAAGCGTGCCTAGGAACACCGAGAATTGAACCATGACACCTGTGCATCCCACGTATTGATAAAGCATTCATCAACTGCTTCCACTTTTCCCAAATGCCGCTCAGTTCTGTGCGTTCATCATTGTTTCTTGTCGCACAAACCTGTTCCCGAGGCTGCATGTGTTCTCTGTGTTATCGAGTCCGCTCATGCCGGTCGCCTCCGATGGAGCTTCCCGGTGTCAGTGCACGACAGGACCACAATCCTTCTTCACAGGGTCCTTTGTGCTGAGCTTCACAGGCTCCGGCCGTGTTCTTCCGCGGTGCCTCGTCCCTTCCGAGACACGCTCGGTTTATCACAGGAAGAAATCTTAATTTTACCCTGCAGCCGTTTTTCAACTCTGTGGTTAGAAACGTCATTAATATGGAAATTGCTTCCGATTGTGTTGCGATCAATCAGGCACAGGTTGCTGTTCCCAGTGGGAATTTCACTCAACGTTGTTCAAACGAACAGCCCTCGTATTTACAGATTGCAACAGATGACAATGTACACGGTGGTGATGCGTCCCCGAAGCAACCCATCTGAAGTCTTAATTGCTCCACGCATGCAATACCTAATTGGGAAATATTGCAGCCTTGCACAAACGGGTGGCACCACAACAAAGCTGCAGATTTACTGTTTTGATTTACGTAAACACCGGAGCCTCTCGATGCAATTATGATGTTGAGTAAATCGTGCTCTGTCGGCGCTGGACGTGTTTATGGATATCGATCCCTGCAGATGCGTTTCAAACACGGACAGGCGATAAAGCGAGGTTCCCACAGCTCTTGAGCCTTTCTGATGGGAACCACACTTGACCGAGATGAGGCGCAGGCACAGACATGTTCGTCTCGTTCTGAAAACACTTTCATGCAGGGCTGGAGTCAGCAGAGGGCATCACGCGCGTGCAACCAGTGTTTCCAGGTTGACAACAGTGGACGCCAGAAGGGACGCAGCCCCCAGGTTCCTCAGGAATTTCGCGTCGTGATGTTCGAGTTGTACACATGCTGAAACGAACCTTCCAGAGAAAAAGTTCTCCGAGGAAGTTCATAAAGCTTCTGCCCATGTCAAAAGAACCAAATGAACTCACTCCTGTCCAAATTTACAGGCTTCTTAACGCACAGCTCTGCGGTGCCAGGGTCAAGCTGTAAAGGGACGGCGCGAGTGACCTGCCCGAGAATGCTCTTTCGCTGGAGGTGAATTACGAGGCGGATTCGATATTAGGTTGTCTGATCACGCTCCGCAGCGACAGATGGAAATATCCGCGGGACATTTCACCAGATCTGGGTCACACACATCTCTGCAGGACGTGAAATACCCCGCGGAAAGCGACCAATGCCACATTGATCTCGAGCACCGGGGAAATGGAGAGGAAGAGCGAAAAGGGACGAGGCGAAGAGAGCATCCGCGGTGACTGTACAAACACAGAGACAATGCATTGATCTCGGAAAAAAGCCACGGTAGTACTAGGAGCCCTGACGGTTTCGTCTGATGCGAGAAAGCAGCGGCAGAACCCGTCGCGCTCTCGCAGGAACATCACGAGGAGTGTCTCGCGTTTCCAAGTGGAGAGTTCTTCCACTCAGACACGAATCCCGGGCTTTGTGTGTTGTTTGTCTTCCTGTCATCCGTGTTGCGCAGGGAATCACTGCAGGTGAGATCAAGTTTGCTGCCTCCACAAATACCATGACCAATCGTGCGAAATTGGGCCACAAAGGTGGACCTCACAACAACTCAGCCCCTCACGACTTCTTGTCTGCAGGAGGGTTTCTTTCTGAAAGCATGCACGTGTAGCGTATTGTCAAAGCGCCGAAACACTGCATTTGTTTCACAATGGTTGTGTTTTTGAACCAACCACAACGAAAGCAGTCTTGCTTTCCATTATCGTATCGTGCGTTCCCTGCTCAGACGTCATGGCACAATCGCACAGAAAGCTTTCCCCGACGACAGACAGGGAGCCGCATGGAAGGGAAACAGCCTGAGCATTTCCTGAAAACTGATAATAGGAAAGCTCTTATCGATGCTTCCGAGCTCAAACGGCAAATCACAAACACTTGCGACTTGAGACAGATGGGACCAGTTCTTTCCAGCGTTTCCAGTGAGCGAACATTGGCCGAACCGCTTCATGAGCGCACAGGTCCGACCGTGCAGAGTTGCTTCATGAGGTCTGCAGAAACAACAGCGGACTCGACGGAGTCCTTTTCACTGGAAACCTGGAAAACTTCGCGCCGTGACTTACGTAATGCTCCAGGTCTCGCCAACGAGTCCCTACGGGCGCAGCAACAAATTTCTGGCTGATGAGGACAGCCTGGAGTATACCAAATGAGGGTCTGAAACTTATCCCTTGAAGCGGGATGGAAATAACAGCCTCGCATCACTGTTGCGTTCGGTTCGCTGGAGGGTCTTATCCAGCGGGGATACAAACAGGACAGACAATGCATTGAGACAGCTGCAGCTGCAACTTCCATAAACAGCTCATTATTGCGTCTACAGCACTTACGCAGCCCAGCGTCATTAGTTGTGCAGCTGCATTCGGCGCTCACTGTTCGCATTCTGTAGCCCATGGTGGAGAGGAAACGACAATGCGAGTCAGCGACAGCACGGTGAACAGACAGGATTTGTACAAACACAATTCCTCAGCACTGTCACAGCCAACAAAGTATTTCGTCGTCATCACGAAAGCAAGCAGCAGCGTTTTTACTTGGTGACCCAGTTTTGTATGTTGGTTTTGCTCTTCCAGGGGAAGTGCACTTGGAAGTCTGTGTTTGAGGAACAAAAATAATAATTCTGAAGCCGTCTGAAGAAGAAGCAACGATCACTTGTGCACTGCAGCCGGAAAAACTCTTGTTGGATTTGGTGCACACTGCAATGCTCGGTCCGTTGGCACAACGTTCTTCAAAAAAGAAAACATATACAACGAAGCGGCACAGGCCGTCAGCGAGCATTTCCGCGTTGTTTGTCTGTGTTTCGTTCGTCTGCCACTTTCGAGGGAAGCAGCTCCAAAATCCATCATCAGGACTCGCCGGGAAGACGAACGACCCGCGATTAAAGTCCGATAACCTTCTCACAACTCCACGTCGCTATCGTCCAATCTTCTCTCCGCCATCGCTCAATATCTCAGTGAAAGGTTTGGCGGTCTGCAGAAAATATGATGCCGTAGATGCATGCGTGAGGCTCGTCAGTCACTGCGGCAGGTGCACAGTTTGAAGTGGTTCAACAACGTGCACTGCAAGGCCGCAGCTCTTTATTCTGGACTGCCAACGCCTAAAAAGCTTTCCCTCAGTCTTCGTTTACTTTTCTGGTGGACTCATTCAATTTGTCAAGCTGGAATTCTCTGTCGCTTGGCTCTGAGCAGAGAGGCAAACAGATGCGCCGTTACTTTACTTGCATGCGTGCCTGGAATAGAATCCAGAACACAAAGTGTGCATGTGAAGGATCCGATTGGAAACAAGATCCGTCCAGGAGAACTGCGTATCTGACAGGCATGCAGGAGGCAGTTTGTTTCTCGTATTTTGATGGCATGTTTGCGTTTGTAGCGCACCCAGGTTCCTTTGAACCAGAAAGAAGAAGCGCACTGTTCGGGGCCTGAGGTTAAGAAAACACGAAAACTCGCGAATGCACGTCTGGTGCTTCCTTGCAGACAGCGATGTCAAAATATTGCGCGGCATTCTGTGCCCTGGCTCCCGCCCAACTGCAGATGTTCTCTGTATGAAATCATTGGCCTCGCGAAGACCTGACCGCGGCACCTGGTTCGAAGCATCAACTTCACCATCCACTTCAGGCCAATAAAAACTGCTGTTTTTCTTCATTAGAAGCTCACATTTGATGTGTAATTTACTCACTCCTTTGATTAAAACTCGAAGTACAACTCTGCATGTCACGAACACGTTTGTAGCGCTCGTCTCGAGGAACGTGACGCGACGTGGGAGGTTGGACGGAAAACGAATTCAAGGCTGTGGACAGCAAGTGTTGCGTGTTGCATGTTTCGTGCACGGATAATCTGTCCAGAAAACAGTTATGTGCAACAGAGCTGTCTTAATCCGTCCAGGCAACTCCTGGTCTGCTGGATTGCGTCATTTGTCGCAGTCCTGACAGTTTGCGCGAATTGTCTGCAAATCACAGAATGGAGCAACAAGTAAGTCCGGTAAACGGACCCGGATGATGGTCGCGTCACTTCTGGTGGGAGGTTACATTCCAAAGTGTGGACAGACGCACACATGAATGCTAAGGGTTTTTAAGC
>JAAUXT010040257.1_pt1 | contig 14779 bp, 19 predicted proteins | sample 7278171 | NCBI WGS metagenome assembly JAAUXT01 (sample SAMN14350112, study PRJNA611818) | marine sediment metagenome | isolation source: surface marine sediment (1.8m) | place: French Polynesia: Moorea | collected 2018-08 | reverse complement strand
GTCTGTCAGGTGACTGCGTTGATTCACGCCTGAGCTGTGATGAGTTTTGTGTTGTGGAGACAAGAGACAAGAGAAGCCCAACAATAGTGCGATGATCAAAACCAGTGTGATCAATATATTTTATTCATATAGTTTGACATATATTCATATATTTTGACACCTGTGAAGAAAGCTACATTTGTTGCAGAAGCGACCGCGAAAAAAAGTAGTTCCTTTCTGTCAGAAGTAGGTGAAGAAGTAGTGCAGAGCTGTAAAATACATCGCGAGATGTTGAAAATGTAACAAAAAAGGACAAATAAAACAAAATGTACAGAAATGACCGCCTTGTTTCATACACACTGACCGCGGATCTGGAGTTTCCAAGGCGCTGCGTTTCAAATGGGGGGGGGGAACAACCTCCCCCCCCCCCTTAACAATTTTTCGTGCAATTTGGTCTCACAATTTCCGTAGTGGACTCAAAATCTTTTCGCGCGTTCATATTTGGCAGGTTGATGTTTGTTTGATTCCCTCGAGGAGCAAGATTCCCGTTGACCAGATCCTGGGTCCAGCTCCAGCCTGGACCCTTGGGAAGTGTTCTCACGCGCAGCACGCACACACGCACATCGCCATTTGGAATCTCTGCCCTGAATGCGTCCTACATGCGCTGCACGGTGTGACAAAAGGCTTTGTGTCAAATCATATTTTTTGCCAGAAAATGCAAGGCGTGATGCGTCCAGTAGATCAAGACAGAAACGTAGCATCAGCTGAGCGATTTCTGTCTCGACGCGTCATACATACCTACCCGACGTCACATCAGACCTCACGTCACAACGTCACAACGCTCGCAGCTGACTTGACAAAACTGATGCATCCAGTGCGGTGAGGCTCGGGATAACCTCAGCTGAACAAAACAAGAAGGCTACGTCGACAAAGCATGTGGTTTTACGCCAGCCCACAGTCTGGCAGGCGAACAGCAAAGGTGTGTGTGTGTGTTTTTTGTGTTGTGTGTGTGTGGTAGGGTGTGTGTGCGAGAGGTGTGTGTGTTGGGTGGAGCTCTGTGTGTGTGTGTGTGTGTGTGTGGTGGGGAGGGGGGGTTCAGCAATTGTGCCCAGCCAGACCCTCACCATGAACAGGTCACGTCCTTGGCACCTGAGCTGCAGCTACTGCTGGATCCTCCGTGGCAGTGGTACACACACATGCACACACGTGTACGCACACACACACACACACACACGTGTACGCACACACACACTCACACACACACATGTACGCACACACACACACACACACACGTACCTGCAGCTTGAGGAGGTCTTCGTTGCAGCTGCTGCAGCCACAACTGGAGCAACTTTCAGGCTGGGCGACATTTGGTGCTGATTTCGAAGACACCTTTCTCTTGTGCACCAGAAATCGACACGGCTTCACAAGGTTCTCCTCACCTGCATGATACAACGTTTCAAACTCATTCTCTGAACCGACCGACCGACAGACCGACCGACCGACCGACCGACCGACAGACAGACAGACAGACAGACAGACAGACAGACAGACAGACAGACAGACAGACAGACAGACAGACAGAGGTGATTAGCTGTTTCACGCCCAGATGAAAAATACCTTGGAATGGAGGGAGATCATCCAGCCACTGAAATCGCCTTGCGAAATGTCCGTCACCCTTCGGCTGAAAAGAAGGGATTCAAGATTTGTGTCATTTCGTCTGACGCACTGATAACTTCCACTTCCACAGCCTTGCGACCAAAGCAGGTGATGTGTCACGTACAATGATGTCCTTGACGGTGAGAGCGGTTTGCACGGGAGACGACGGAGGCTGCCATTCCGCCAACCTCTTCACGTAAACGTCCAACAGCTGTGTCTGCAAACGAGAGCCAGACCCGTCCAGCAGCAACAAGCACAACAACACAATTCCTCGTGAAAAGCAACGGCTCAATGGTTCTTCACAACTCTTCTGTGTTCGTCCACCGGAAGATTTGCTCTTTGCTTGCACGCAATATTGAAAACATTGTGCGTCAACTGTAGGATAAAAAAGACAACGGAGGATTATGTTGAGCTCACCACCGCGTCGTTGAAGATGTATTCTCTGCTGCAGTCGGACACGAGCAGCTCCAGATACTCCTTGGCGTGCGTATTCTTGTGTAGTGCTGATTTGTCTCCTCCATCCTGGCCAAACCAAGAAAAAAGTATCCTGTCAGTATTTTTGATTCTTGACCAAATCGTGCGCCAAACGCATTGTGACACGGAACGAGTGTCGCACCTGTAGAAGAGTGATCGCCAGGTCCATGGACATCAACTCCCTGTCGTGAAGTTCCACCAGTATTTGCAGGAAGACTTTGGATTGATAACGCCTCAAAAACTGAAAATATAAATGACATACAGTATGAAAGCCCAATGCCTTCTGAAGAAAACATTCAAGTGAACACGCTTGCTCTCACGACGTTTGAAGGAGAGGTGGTCTACCTGTGCCAAAGGTGAAAAACGAGTGAAGTCTTCGTGCAGCATTTCGTGGTTCTCGACGCAGCTGGAGACCAGAACGTGCTGTGGTGTGGAACAACAAAGTGCAGCTACACTCACCAAACATGAAATAAAACCCGTCACACATCTGCAGCTGCTGATATGGACCCCACTCAACGAGCCCCCGAGAGACGTTTTGACTCGGACGCGGAAAGGTTTGCACCCCCTGCCGCCCCCTCACGGCAGGCGTGGTCTCAACAGAAGCGCCCCCTGGTACCGTTTTGATGGAGGCGAGCGCCGCCTCAGCCGCCGCCGGGTCGCACAGCCGCAGGTGCAGCACCGCCACGCACAGCATGTCCAGCTTCTTGTTGCGTTTCCGCCGCCAAATCTCAGGCTTCTTCTTGTTCATCCAGCTCTGCAGGAAGCTCAGCGCCTTCTCTACAAACCACAGGCGAATCAGAGTTTTCCTCGTCCGCTGTTCCCAGCACGTGACGGCCGAGTTCTCAGCGCTCACCTGGATCGTAGGATTTGAGCCGGGAGCAGAGCACGACGGAGGAGAGACGGTACGGCTCGGAGTGTGCGAACATCTGCAGAACCAGGTTCCCTTCCGCCTGTGTGCGAAACTCTCCGTTATTGTGCGAAGTCCCTTCAGGGCGAAGCACCATATGGCAGTGCAGTACATGGCAGATTGGATGAAATGTCCCCTGCCCCTCCCCCTAATCCCCCTCCCCCCAACCCCCCTCCCCCTGCCAGACCCCCCTCCCCCACAGAGAAGACAAGGACAAGGAAGAATCGATGACATTACCGGCCGGCAAGGGACTTCGCACTGCAGTTGCCTTGAGCACTGCTTCTTGTTCACTGGTACTGTGAAGAAGCCTGGTTCTAAATGCCCAACGGAAAGTTTGTATGCACAACCAACGCACCTCGGAGAAGTCGAGGGCGCGATCGCCCTGGAACAAGATGTGGTCGATGCAGTGGAAGAGCCCCTTCCCGTAGTCAGCCAGACGCATCTGAATCGAACAACATGGGAGGGGGGAGGGGGTCAGTTTGTGGTTCTAGATTTGTTCATTTGTCGTTTCAAATTTTTTACCAGCATCGAACAGTCACAGTTCACACACCTGACCCGTCTTCTCGTCCACCTTGTACCCGTCTTTGAGAATGTCCGCCGGGGTTTTCTTGGACATGATGTAGTATGGCAGCGCCAACTCCCAGTTCTCAGCAGACTTCCTGCAGAAGTGCGCGAACACTTCACGAGATTTCAAGTTCAATGAGCTCGTCCTCACATTTGACACCAACGAATCTTGTAATTTTGTAAAATGGATGTCATCAGCTGACACTTAGTTCACTGCTTCTCGACGACACTTCAGAATGCAGAGTTTCTGCTCATCGCACAAAGCGCAGAACGCACCGTGAGTAGAAGTGCGCGAGCATGGCGCAGCACTGCGCGAGCAGCCGCTTGATGAGCGGGTCCTTGGTCCCGGTGTGCCACAGATAGGCGCGCATCAGCAGCTGCACCTCGAGTAGCAGGTGGAGGTAGGCGGGCGGGCTGCTGTCCGCGTAGCGAGACGCCAACTCCGTCTGCAGCGCCAAGAATCACGTCAGCGTCAAGAATCACGTCAGCGTCAAGAATCACGTCAGCGTCAAGAATCACGTCAGCGTCAAGAATCACGTCAGCGTCAAGAATCACGTCAGCGTCAAGAATCACGTCAGCGTAAAGAATCACGTCATCGAAATGCGCTTTATCGGGGTGTGAAGGGGTTCCAAGGGATTTGCGTCTTTACAACAGACGACAATCAGCCGATCTGGCTTCACAACGTGTTGAAATGAAAAGACAAACTCCAACTCACCATGTCGTTGTAGAGTTCTTCAACGGACGGCTGATTTAACTTGTAAAGGCTCCAGTTGGACTCCTCGGATCTGATCAAAGGGACAAAGCGGTTGCACAGAAACAGGTCGCTTGCACAGGTGTGATTAACAGTGACAAGCTTGATGTGTCAGGAAATCTCACTTCTTGGGTGAAGGGATGTTGTGTTTGGTCAGCATGATGAGGCAGCGGTACGACGTGTCCAGACAGTTGGCACCAATAAACGGCTGAAGCCCAACCAAGCAAATGTCCAGGTCTGGCGGCGGGAAGGTCTGTAAGGACCGAAGTGAACATTTCTTTGGTTAATCTCTGATAGAAAGCACCTGACTTACTTTGCTTACTTTGCATTCAGAAGGAGTGTTCGGGAGAAACGCACATTGGTGATGTTGTCCAGATGTACGATTTCGTGCATTGCTGCCGCAAAGCCCCGAGTCGTGTAGATCTCGAGCCCCGCCTCGGTCATCGCGTACAGCAGAAACTTGCTGCTTGCGACCTGAAATCCGTGGGAAGAATTCAAGACTTTCTCTGTTTGCCGCAGTCCAACTGGAAATGCGACAGCAGCCGGAAGTCTTCTCAGCGCATGCGCACCTGCAGACAGGGCGCGGTGAACGGGTACCGCGCCAGCTGTCGGATTTTGCCGTGTACTTCGTACATGAAGCCCTCGTGTTCAGTGCTGACGAACACCGTCAGACCAACTTTCTTGTCGACTTGATCAGGGGACCCGATGAACACTTCCTGTAGGTCCCTCCGCACTCTGCCCGTCAGCCGCTTCATGTCCGATATGTCTGCAACCACGGCACATCGCAAAACAATGAAGAGTCCACTGTCCTGGAAACTCAAGAGACAAACAAATCTGAATCTGGAAGGCAAAATCACTCGTACCAGTGATGTACGTGCCGTCCATCTTGAGAGAATGCAGACTGGTTCCTTCCTCGAACTTTCGATAAACAACTGTGTACACTGTTCCGTCCAGGAACCCCAGTCTCCCTCTCCCGGCAACTGAAACACATTGACTGACTTGATGTTTCGTGTGAAAGCAACGTGTTCGTTTCATTCAGGCATCAAAACTTGGGATTCGCAGATGACGGTTGGACGGAACTGACCGTCGAGCTCGTACTCGATGCTGACCGGGCACTCGAAGGCGTCCGACAGCGGCCCGATGAGCTCACCGTCCTTGGACAGGCCCGGCCTCTGCTTCTCCTTCTTCTGCTGCACGTGCGCCTCCATACTCTGAAGAGAGGCGTCACAGTTTGAACGAACGTCTCGGTGGACTTGGTGGACAGCTGAAAAGGTAAGATTTTGCTGACGGAACAAGACGCACCTTGAGCACAATGGTTCTGCCTGGCGGATTCGCTGCTTTGCTCACCGTTGGCTTGGTTTTGCCAACTTGCGACGACGAAGACCGCATGAGTTTTGGAGGACCTGCAAACACAGGTGGTGAAACGTCTTTTGCCACAAGTCGCGCACTCCCGCTGTGCTGTCCACGCCCCTCACCAGGTTTGGCCGCCGGTGGCGCCACCGCGGACGCGTGCGGCACGTGGACCTCGCCCTGCGCCTCGAGGTCGAAGTCCCACGTGACGTGGAACTCGTCCTCGACGACGTGCTGACTGGAGCCGCTGTCCGTGGACTGCGCCGACACCATGCTGCTCAGAGACGTCCTCGAGCTGTACGGCTTGCTGAAACACGCAGTGCACACTCTCAGTGTCGTCTGTTCACAGGGACTGACCATGGAACATTTACCCAACAAACAATCAAACAAACGTCCAGGAGACAGGGCGAGCCAACTCATCAAACCGTTCAACGGTGCAGCAGGAAAGAAGTGCCAGATTCCGATTAATATGTGTGCACACAGAATAACATGGACTTCCCTGCAGACCTGTTCTGAAAGCCGAAGAGCAGCCCGGCGCCGCCGTCCTGCGAGCCGGCGCTGGACGTGCGGGAGGCGGCGCGGTGCGGGGGCGGGGACGGCGGCGCCGCCTCCGCGTCACACGTCATCGCCGAGATGTCGCACACCGGCTCCCGCTTCCGCAAACTCAGCGCAGAACGGTTCTTGGATGTCCGCAACTTTATCACCTGCGCGAACGAAAAGTAGAAAGTACGAATTTGGTGGGTGTGTGGAACGGTGTCATTCTGAGCCTGGGAACTCAACCCTGCAGATTCTGCAGGCACTTTCAGCTCACCTGAAATTCGTCATTGGAACAAACTGCGATGTATTCCTCACACAGTGCGATCTCTTTCAGGTCAAAATTGAAAGTGATCTCCAAAACGGCCTTCAAGTCTCTGCAAGAAGAGATCATGACGTGAGTTCCAATTCCATTTGTCTTCAAGTTTGTCTTATTCTGCATATTTTCATTCCAGCTGTTTCGATGGTGGATCATAATGGCGCTCTGACCTGTAGGTGAGATCAGTGTCTGCCACAGCTTTCTGCACGTAGGAGTAGATGAGCATCGTGTCCTCCACCGCCACTCCGATCCCGCCCAGAGATTTGCCAATCGCGATGCAGGAAGGTTCGCCTTTCAGGGGGATCTCTATCATCTCAAACTGTCCCGCGTCTCTGTCTTCGTGACGGATGCTCGCTGCGTGCCCTTGTAACACAAACATCAATTTGACCATTTGACTACCGTAAAATCCCGCGTATAAGACCCCTTCGCGTATAAGACCCCCCCCCCTTTTCTCAGCTATGAAATCAGTGCAAAGCCATTTTTACATTTTTCAAGAAATTAACTTGTATCCAAGAATTTCAGAGAAAAATAAAAATAAAATACATAAAAATTATATTTTTTCCTACTCTTTACTATTTAAAAGCTATAAATTCAAACTCTTCAGATAAATCCTTGAATAATTTCCTTATTTCAATTCAATTTTGAAGCTCCCTTACTCATCCTACTCTCTTTTGATACTTTGCTTCCTCATTTACTTTTGACTTTCAACACCCTTGTCAAAAGTCAAATCCTCATGTATAAGACCACCCCCTCTTTTCAGCATGAATTTTGAAGCATCAAAAGGGGGTCTTATACGTGGGATTTTACGGTATTTTTGATTGTCACTCCGCCCCATAAACAAACAAAGACCCCTGTCACCTCCAAGAACATCCCTCCTGTCCCCACGACCCCCCCCCCACAAATATCTCAAGATTCCTGTGTACACCCCTCCCCTCATGACTTCAAGTTTTGATGCAGCATACGAGTGTCTCTCAGTTGCGCGTGCGATGTCAAAGTGGAAGCGACCATCAGCTTCTCAGGGAGAACTTCTTGTTGCAAGATTCCTCGCATCTGTATTTCACAAGAAACAGGTCAGCATGAACGGACGTTCACCTGCGATTCTCGCCCTCATCGGTTTCTGCGACAGGTCCGCCTCCCAGTTGCTGTAGACCCGTACCGCGCCCTGCAGCCCAGACTTGGAGGATTTTTCCTCCAGAGTCGCGATTAGGTTCTCTGCGAACGAGGAGAAGCGCTCATTCGATGGAGGCGCGACAATCCGCTTGCTGGCAAAGCGAACAATTCAGCTGGCATTTCACAAGAATTCATAATTCAGGAGGACTTTGTGTGGCGCACCCGTCTCGTCGTAAACCAGCTGCTTGACGACGGCGACCGTGGGAAACTTCGTGGCCCTTTCAAACCCATTCCTCTTGATGGTGAACACTTCGACGTTGCAGGATGCCGTCGCGACAAACGCCTGGAAAAGACAAAAGAACTGCTGAGCACAAGGATCCTTTCTTCCGTGTCTCTGACATCCAACCACAAAAAGTGCCACAGGACGAACAAAGTCAGACGACAGCAGACCCACCTTGTCGTGGGTGCAGTACAGAGCAACAGGTTCATCTTCTGTCGCCAAAACATCCTGGGATCCAAAGTGATGATACAACAACACTCGCACCATTTCTGCGAGTGTCCAACTCTTTACTCAGCAACAACCAAAGTCGGAAACATTCAGGCCGCACGTTGCCCTCAATACAAGTGACATCACTCGAACTACCGGTGTGGAAAATTGCACAAAATGATGTTGTTTTCCGCAGCAAACTTTGAACTCCTTGTAAATCTCTCCAGTTCAGTTTGGTGGGTCATTTTTGCGCATTTGTGATGGAGAAATCTTGGCCGAATGGTGACCAAGAACCAGTTCTAAACTTGTGTGGTGCTACGCACCTGGCGGCTGACACACCAAGCAGGCAGGTCCCAGGGAGAAGGACCTGCTTCGTTTTCAGAAGCGTCAATAGCAGGACTCGCCAAAGAAGGTCAGTACTGCCCCGCCCCCAACTTTGGGGGAGAGAGATAGAAGGCCCTCCACCTGTTTCTCATTGTGACACATCTCGTTTGGGCAGGGTACCTGCACTGGTGGTGCGGTACAGGCAACGTGAAGTCCCACCTGTCCTGCCTGGGTACCCTCCCACCTGCAAGGGTGCCCCTCCCCCCATGACCTCGGGTGCCCCTGCCCCATGAGGGTACCCCTCCCCTCAAAGGTACCCTTCCCCTGCAAGGTACCCTCACAAGGGTACCTCCTGTGTGGGTACATGGGCATCCCCTATGGGTACCCCGTCCTTGACCAAATCGAAATGAGGCAGAGCATCCGAGTTCTGGCAGGCCAATTGGCTGCAGACAAAATCCATGAAGTTCTTTGAGAACACAGACTCTCGCAAGCACATGTGCACTTCAGGGGCTTCGCACAGGTCTTGAGCACTGCTTCTTGTTCTCAGTGTCAGTTCAGTCCTGAGTCCCTGGTTCTTCAGAGCACGAAGTAATTGGTTGTCCAAAGGCCAGTTCTCCAGAGCATGCAACCTGACTGTACGTGCACCCTTCAAATCACCTAAAGATTTCGACCGTTGGTTCCTTGTGGTCTGCTGTTTGTGTTCTGTTGTTGTTGTTGCTGTTGTTGTTGTTGTTTTCGTGTTATCTGGACGAAGAAGGGATCAACCAGCTATTTTCCAAGATTCTGCAAACAAACAGTTGCACACATGGACCAAAGTTCTCGGAAAGGAGGCAAGTTCATGTGCGTTCAAAACTGCCAGTTCTCGTGTTTTTCTCTCAATTTTGATTGAAGAACTTTTGTTTAGCCGTGTGCTCGTGCTCGTCTTTTCATCAGAAATTTGAATCTTTTGTCGGAGAGGATGTTTTTGGTGGGAGGTTTCATGTTCAGCGGCGAACTCAATTGACAAGTCTGCCCCAGTCTGTGTGAAAAGATTTGCAAACTTGGTGCTGAAACTGTCCGAATCTCCGGACCAAAAGTGGACACGTGTGCCCCATAGAAGGGTCCATCTGCACATGTTTGTCAGAAAACATCTCAAACAGGCAATAAAGAGTTGTGAACATCACACAACATCTTTCAGGATTTCTTCGCAGTGGAACCTTTCACAGCTGCACAGGGTCTCCGAACAACCAACTTCTTTCGCCAAACTGCCTGTTGCAGAGCCCAAAAACAGCTCTCGACAACCAAAAATTGAAAGAACAACGGAACCAGCATTTGTTTACCAGTTTGTCGCAACCCAACGACCGCGACGTCAACATGGGACAACCAGACTCCAAAACTTGTTGAGGCCCAGTACAACCCCCAGCCCTCCAAGAGCACTGGTCAACTGTGTGAAGGAGAATCAGAAAATCTAAGCTCGAGGGACTGAATCGCGTCTGCTGGAATTTGTCTGGAAGCACAAGAACAACCCTGGCTCTTTGCCTTGCAAACACAAGACCACGCTGCAGGAACATCCGAGCGTACGTTTCTGGGTGTTTTGCAGTTGGCGAAGCCATGAAAATCTACGTGGTCGTTACGCCCAATTATTGTCTACTTTCTGGCATGAAGCGCGGAGGAAGCCTGGGAACCGCACGTGATGAGCTGCCGTGGATTTGCGAAGAAGGAAATCAGCGCATTGCGTGGCCCTGTCGGCCGTTTAATCCGACTCGTGAAAGACAGACGTGCAGGTTGTAGCGTAGAACATTTCTGGCTTCGTTCTGTTCCCTCTGCGCCAAAAAGAACCCCAGATTGGGCCTCACGTCCGCCGCAGAATTGAATGTTTTGGTGGGTCCACACGTCGCTTTGCCTTGAGCAGCATGGCAAGGCCAGCGACACAGAAGCCTGTTTTCTTTGAACAATAGGGAGAAGCAAGATTCCAGTCCGCAACTGCTGTACGAGTGCACCAGTCGTCCGGAGACATTGATGTGAAAATGGCTTCACGGCCGTTTGAAAACTTACAAAGTCCTTCCATTAGCCACGGTCCGCAGGAGGAAGTCACGTCTGCTGTCCCTGCGCTGTTGCATGCCTGGGAGCCGAGAGGGGAGCTCCGCTGTGTGCGCGGGGCATGGCCGTCGTTAGCATTGACTGATCTGCGGGGATTCGGACTCATTAGGCCGGGGGCGTCGTCGGGGTCACAGCTCTCCACACTCAGCGCGCAGGAGCTTCCCGTCTGCATGGGCGGGAGCCCCGCCCGCGGTCCTGCAGGATTCCAGTCTGCATAGAGACTTGCGCTTGTTGCAAGGATGTTTCTGCAAAACTCGTGGTGTGCAGCCAGAGATGCTGAATCAAAAGTTCAGTCAACGTGCCGAGTATGAATGGGATTCGATCATTGACAAAACTCACAAAGGCTGTTCCCCAGGCAGAGAAACGTGTGGTGCTTGACAGACCTCAACACACGTACGGATTTTACAATAGTAGATTCAACATGAGACGGCTGGGCACTGAGTCTGGCAAGACGTCTGTTGCAGGTGGGGGAAACAGAAAGCATTTTGGCAGCAAGGTCACTTGATTTGGTTGCACTTACTTCAGACAGTATCGGTCAGGCAGGCCCTGAAACAGATTCAGACCTGACTGACAGTCCAAACTTTCCATGCAGAACAATCCACACAGTTTGTAGGGCAAGATCCAGATGACTCAATGGTCCGAGCCCCCCTCCTCACCCCTGGAGAAACTGTTCCTCCTTATTGCTGCCTGCACGCCTCAGGTACCAATTTGTTTCATTTTCCTTGTGTATTTTCCGAAGTTGAAGTCAGTCACCCAGGGGGGTCTCTGCTCTTGACCAATGATCCTGTTGTTATTGTTCCCAGTGTTTCAACCACTCGTCGACTTTCGGACTCTCCACCGAAGTTTTGATCGGTTTCATTGTTTTGCACAGTGCAACTCGTGGCGAGGTCCCCAACACATTCAGGAGCCGTGCACGGCCTTCAAATCCTTTTATGCAAATCCAAGAACTGAAAGGAAAGATTTCTTCCATGGGACAGAACTTTCGTCCTCGTTCTCAGACCGCTCTGCGCCGATGGGTCAATGTTGACGGGGTCTGAATTGCCGTATTATCGCGACTCAGTTCATTTGCTGTCTCCAAGTACTTCCTCGATGCCCTTTCGTGAGTGACATTCAGTGGAAATTGAATGCCATGATTTCCAACGTGAAAGGCCATCTGTGTTACTTTCAAGAAATCGAAGGTCGACAACTTGCTCGGAGGTTCAGCTCGGTGCTTTTGAAATGTTTCAAAGTCTGTGGTCAAGGAGCAGCGCAACCTGGGTCAAGTGGCTCCTCTGCCTCAAGCCGTGGACAGGTCTGTCAGTCCGAGGGATTTTTTGGCTCAAAGCCTGAGATCTGTGCCACAAGTTCTGGTTGCCAAAACAGTGAAATCCCGTCCCGACGTGTCGCCGAGCCTGTTGTGTGAGGAGGTGCTGTTGGTGCGTCAAGGGAGCGTGCCAACCCACCATTGAAGAGCGCCACTGAATATATATGTCTCTGACTGCAACTTGCATGCAGGTGTCGTCATCAACTGAAAAGGTGCACCATCTCGCTCGAGAACATCTTACAATGACAATGTGACCAAAAATGTGGCTCAAAGTCAGTTTCCCATTTCTCCCAACACGGACGCAATCTGCCGCATCAGCAGCTCCCGAGATTCTATTTCTGATTGTGGGCCCGGGACCCGCGGGTCAGCCAGCTGTCCTTCTCCATTGTCTTTCCCATTTCCCCACTAACGTTTACGCAGCAGTACTGCTTTAGCGAAGGAAAACTCACTGTGGGAGTCATCCTCCTTTTCATCCTCCTCGCTCGCATTTAATTGTGCTGCAGGACACCACCACTGAGGGTCAACATGTCGTGTGCCTGTTACTTCTGCCGAAAAACGAACCTTGTTCCTCTCTCGCAAATGTAGCGGTAATCAAATCAGAGTGAGAGGTAATGCTGGTGAATAGCAATCGGGGTCGAGTAATTAGACATGGATAAAAAATTCAAGTGGACGGGGCGAGAGCGGGACGGCGGCGCCGCGTCCGCAGTTGGCGCTGCGGAGACTCGGAGCGCGCGAAGCAGCCGCGTCGAGTGGAGGAGGAGAGGAGAGGAGAGCTGACGCAGCCCGAGCTGCAGTCCCATTTAGCGCAACGAGTGGTGTCCGGACCGCTCAGTCTGTCCGTTCAGCACGCGGTGAGGCGGGCGATGGCGTACGACTCCTCGGATTAATGATCAGTGTCTGGACAGTTTCACGGAGAAACAAAATGCAAACGTGGCCGCGAACTCTGGTGAGCATCACAATATCTTCGTTTTGAAAAGGCAAACTTCTTCAGGGGCGGACAATTAGTCTCCCGTCGCTCGGTGCACGGGTGGTTCAGTGGAAGGTTGCACTCTCTCGTATCTCGTGTTTTTGCTTGTTCTTGCTCAGGGGGATACACCCGTGCTTGGTCAAGTCGAATTGTTTTGACAGGCCATTTTTCTTCGTATTGGCCGATATCACAGATTGGCCGTCAGGTTCATGAATGCAAAAACTTCGAATTATGCCAGAGAACCAATGAGCCGAGCATGAGCTACCCGAGCCACGCAGGGTGTGTACACAGACGCTTGGTTGGTGCCTGTCTGAAGGGCACTTGGAGGAAATGGTGAGGTCAGATTCTGGTGGTGTTTGGCTCCCTGTTGTGGGCGACCCCGAGATCTGTCAGGAAGAACGCACAAACGTCAAGGTGGTTCTGCCTACATGAGCACAGAAAGCACAGGAGAAGCATTGGAGAACGCTGGTGAATCTCAAAACGCCAAACGCCTTTCGGAAACCGTCCGTTTTTATTCCCCTGAAACCAAACTGCTGCAGGAAAATGTCCCATCTGCAGAATCTGGCGCCAGTCGAGGCCTTCTGCCAAAGCGGGTCTGGAGCGGGCTTGTTGAGCATTTGCCCGATGGCTCCCGTGAACGCGAAATATCAAGATATTCGCAGTGCAGCCGCGCGGTGCCACGTCGGGGTAATTGGTGCCAAACCATATTTATTGCTTTTGCAGCGTCGGTTGAGCCCTCTGGTCTTGAGGGATCGCCATGTGGGAAGATGATTCCGATCAAACACGACACAGTTGTAAATACATTAGCCTGTTTAATGTGTCCGGGGAAGCAGGAATGCAGCGCTGGAATATTTGAACAGAGCATCTCATCTATCGACGCTCGACAGACTCATTGGGCTGGGCCAACACGTTGGTCTGGTAACACGTGAGGACTTCTCTGCGCAGTGAGGACATCAACGGAACCAGAGGCACACAGATCATCACAAGGACATCTCCGTTTTGGCTGGTGAAATTGGAGTTCAGAAGCTCCCTCAAGTCTGGACAAGTTTCCTTTTTGCTGTGAAGTGCAACATAAACAAAACTCACTCAATCGATCACCTCTGATTGCTGCAAAACCAGCGTCTCCACTTGCGTTTCAGTGGATGTCAAACTCTCTCCAGGACAAAGTTACCAAGCACACAGCTTGAAGGGAAGGAAGCGACTCGAGCAAGAGGCTTTTACTTCCCACGACCAACTCAGAGTTGCAAGCAGAGTGCTGAAAAAATAGTGACACTGCCATTTTCTGCATTTCACAGGCAGATGGAACAGACACGCGACCAAAGCTTGGCTCAGGTACTTGTGGAGCATCGAAACATGCGGCTCCACTACAAATTGCATGACGTGCGCCAATCAGACGTTTCCAATCGCCTTTGTGGGACCAGGGACCAATGTTCCCAGCGATCATCGCCTGCTGCCCTCAAAATAATATCCCACTTTGTCATGAACAAATTGATTTCCTGGGACACTTGATACAGCAGTGTGAACCGTTCAGGGTGACCCGACCTGCCGCGACGTGCGCTCCGATCTCCGAGCCAAGTTCACCAACAGGGCCGCTCCGGACTTCCGCCGGAGAACAAAACTGTTGCGTGTGAGTGTTGCACACACACACACACACACACACACACACACACACACACACACACACACACACGTAGTCTGTACCTTGCCGCAAACTCAGAAGCGAGCTGAAGCTTCCCTGTGAGGTCACTCCTGAGTAAGTAGTGCTGGAACTTGAAGTTATCTCATGTACGAGAGCTCGGGGTTTTTCAGTGAGGGTTCACCCACGCTGAGATAGAGAAAGAGAGAAAGACAGATAGATAGAGAGATGCGAGGTTTTATGCTGGGGCCGTGCAACTTGCAAATTTGGGTGCCTTGACTAGGATAATTTTGAGTGGCGTACTTCTGTCCAAGTTCTGATGCTGAGTGTCATCGCATC
>JAAUXT010151897.1_pt1 | contig 14782 bp, 17 predicted proteins | sample 7278171 | NCBI WGS metagenome assembly JAAUXT01 (sample SAMN14350112, study PRJNA611818) | marine sediment metagenome | isolation source: surface marine sediment (1.8m) | place: French Polynesia: Moorea | collected 2018-08 | reverse complement strand
CCCACCCCCTGCGCTTCCGCGACCATCAGGGTTTCCGCCTCGGAACTTCTTGTTTATGCAAGGACTGCAATAAACAACCTGTTTTTCAAAGTCTGATCTCTCATGTAACTGAATGCACAGTTTGTCTTGTCGGAAACAACACACAGCTCAGAGAGAGGGAGAGAGAGACATCGAGTTGAGCTGGTTCACCCAAGCCATCATAAGCATGGTTTTGTTTCGTCGAAGACTTCGACAGTTCTAAAGTCTGACGAGCCGAAGCACGGCTTGAAGAGCCATGGCACAGCTCTCAAATGAAAAACACAGCTCTTTATTCACAACATAAGTTCCCATATTTTTTTTTATCTTTTGACATTTCGGCTTGTCAGAGGCTCATCTCATATTGCATGATCATTCATCAATGCCAGACTGAAACAGAAAGGCCGCTCAGCCCCTGTACCATGAACAAATCAAAATGCACGTTTCATTTTGCACAGTTAGACAAAATTTTGCCAAGCGGTTCATTCGGGGCAGTTCGTTTGGTCGTGATTGAACCAGTATGTTGAAAAACAATCCCGCTGCCCTTTCGAAATTGTTCGTCATAACAACAGAAACAATGGCCTTTGCCTGTCACAAATTTTTCCCCTGACTTCCAAGTTATTGTTGTTTCTGAAGTTTTGGAAACTTTTCTGGCGTCACATGTAACAGGTGCCACAAACAATTCACACCACGAGCATAATCCTAAAATGCAAAATAAATGTTGAAAGTTTTGAAACTGTTCCCAATGTGAATGAAATCACGAAGAAAGGCAGCATCAACCCAGCCTGTGCTCATCGATCAGGTTGGATCTGCCATTTGTCATCCTGTCAAAAATCTGTGCGCAAGAGAGATTCGTAAATACGCTGAACAATCACCAGTGGAGGAAAGAACAATTGCACAAACCCGCTTTTCCTTGTGCATTCTTTTTCTCTCGAGACAGCTTTCCCCAGCTGACATGTATTCAGCTTCTGATCACAACAAGAACACCAACCGGTGTCTACACGCGCATTGGCACCAATTTCTTGAGGACGGCAACAGTTGTGCCTGGTAGGGGGGAGCCATATTTGCCTGCTGGAGCGTTGGCTGACATTTTTGTCCACATGAATGAGACGGAGGAGTGTTACACATTGGATCGGAGTCCTTCTTGCTTGCAAGTCGCCGTGCGCATGAACACACCCATGTGCACGAGTGCATTTCCCGAACGATCCAAACTTCTCGGATCTCAGACCGTCTTCATGTAACTGAGCAAGGCAGCCTCAAGTCAATAAATTTCGCGACGCATGTTCTGATGAAAGATTCCGCGCTCAAGCCAAAACCAACCACCAAAACAAGACCATGTGATATTGATTGGCTGCAAGTTTCTTTCAAATAAAAGTTTCAAGACAGGAAGTCTGCCTTCGAAGGAGTTTTGCCTTCAGGCACGCAGGTCTCCAATCGTGCAGCTGTGCACCATTTTGGCCGCACGTTTGTTCTTGGCTCAGTTCCTTTCTTGAGTTGTGTCTTGTTTGGAAAGTTTTCAACCCGGAGATCAAAATTTTTGAGTCGTGCAAGCTGCTTGCACTGGTACCAAGTTTGTTTTTGATTCAATCTGTTTAATTTTGCACTCGACGGCACAAGTTCTTCTCGTGAAACCATGACTTTTGTTTTGTGTGCTTGTTTCCTTTATTCGTGCATCTTTTTCTTCACGCAAGGTGCACTTCCATTCCATTCGGAGTTCGCCCAGTCGCACTTAAATTGTGCATAAATACGAGCACACAAATGCAGGCGTGCACACAAGAACATGGATCTTCCCGCGGTGCATGCGTGTACGATCCTGAAGACATGTGAAGTTTACTGGTCAATTTGTGCGTGCTTGTCCCTGAGGTTCAAGCAGTTTTTCGTCACGTGACGATAATCGAAAAATTCCCTGAGAAAAATCAGAATATTGATCAGCGTGATCGGGTGAGGTGAAACTGCATAATCGCAGCTCTTTGCGCTGACATTGTGACCAGATTCAGGATGTGCGCAGAATTTCAAACAGACCCTAGCCCTGACGAAGCGTTTCGATGGAGCGTGACTGAAATCCGAAACAGCTTGCCCGAGTTGCAGATCGTGTTTGTCCCACCTGGAACCAAACCCACAAATCTCTTTTCAAAAGCAAAAGCAAAAGTTTTGCTCAGCAGACTCACAACCAAGATGTGAATAAGAGTGCCTGTCATGGATATCCACAAAAAGTTCTTCAGGTCGCAGAGTTTGTCGTTCGGAGAGTTGTTGGTGTGTTTTTCTCTGCTGATGGCGCGGGCGACACACAGCTATCCGGACGGAGCGGGTGACGCGGCGTGCGCGAACCTGACTCCCGACCACGGAGAGATCGCGCAGAACAACTCGGCGTCGCCCTTCTCCATCAGGGTCGTGGGAGGCACCACAACATATGTTCCTGGAACTGCCGTGAAAGGTAAGGTCACAGCTGCTGGTTTTTGGGCATTTTGATAGATTTTGTGCACTCAACAAAAACTATCACCAAACATGGCGAGGCCCCCTCGCACGCGTTGCCGTGCTGGAAACTTCACGCCATCATTTGCAGTGCAAATTGATGGCAGTGACTACAAGGGTCTGCTGCTGCAAGCGCGACTTGACGACTCGACCATTCTTGGCACCTGGACCAATCCGCCAAACAACACCAAACTGAAGCACTGCAACTCCTCGAATGATTCCGTGACCCACTCCTCGAACACCGTCATGAAAAACAACAACAGCGTCTACACTTGGAATCCGCCGCTCAACCTGAGTCAAACAATTGTGTTCGTGTAAGTTTTCGCAACCCAAAGATTGTTCGAAGCGACAGGCACAAAAATTTCGCTGGTCGGTGCAAACAACCTCAGTTTCCTTCTGCTCCTCAATTTAAATGAGTTCAATAAAATGTTTTGCGTGTTGTTTCAGAGCCACTGTCGTGCAAGAGAAGGCAATATTCTTCGTCAGACTTGAGTCAGCTGCCTTGACCAGAGGTGTGTGCAGCCACGTCTCGTGTGGCGCTTTGTAGCAGAAAATTTCAGTGTCGCCGTCGGTGTGATCCGGCACCTCTAATCACTTTCTGTCTGGTATTTCAGCCGCAGACACAATCAGCACGACTGAGGCTTTCAGCACTGCGCAAACATCCAGCGCCCACACAACGAACAATCCGAGTACTGTCACATCTCAAGAAAGCGCTGCCACACCGACTACAAACACCGGGTTGACGACATCAACCGACGCCACCCGATCAACTGTCAACACAACTGGTCAATCTGACACCAGCGACACAAGAACAACTGCAGATTCGACCACGTCGACTGCAGCAACAACGCCGTATGATGATGAACACATGACAATGAGGCGAACAGATACAACTTCAACGGTGACCACTGAAGAACCTCATTCAGCGATGACAAGCACCACAAGCGACACCAGCAGCGCTTTGACGACCTCTGTCACTGGTGTCACTGCAGCCAGCACTTTCACCACAGCAACGAGCGGCGCATTCGACACGAGCACATCCCCGGACTCAAACGCGTCAGCAAGCTCTGGCACTTCTGAAGCCGTCACATCTGCTGAAACAGGTGATCACCATGGCACCGAAAACAAGAACAGTCATTCGTGCAGACAAACGCCTCAGACTCAAAAGAATTTCTGTCAAATCAACACAACATTGGAGGCGAACGCTCATGTCGTGACATTTTGAACACTGATCACACTGGAAAAACCGATTTTTGATCCCAAGCAAGTTGCATCACTTTTACAGCAGTCTCAGGACTGTTCCTAAATTTGCTGCGACTTTCTTCCTGCAGCAGCAGGCACAACAGGCACCACAGAAGCTTCGACACCGGTTTTCTCGGTCACAACCGACTCAAGCAAGGTGCAACCATTTACAACACGCACTGTCTCTTCTGCGAATGACTGATTTTGAAAACTGGGAATTTCCCATCACAACAAACAGACCCAACACTGATGAAGTATGTTGCTGAGAAACTGTTCTTTCTTCTTTCAGGTGACGTCAAAAGTTGCAGTCAAATTTTCCCTGGTGGAAAGTTTTGTGGAACAGCTGAGAAACAAATCTTCAGCTGAGTATGCAGCAAAGTCGAAGGAGGTTTTGAATGCAGTGAGTACGGAGGAAATTTACACAATACTGAACTTTCAACAATCAACCAATGTCAGTCAAACGAAACACTGCATTTCAGATGTACGGCGCCTTGCACAGATCAAGTGGCTTCAAACGAGTCTGCTGCGTCACATTCACGTCAGTCAATATCCTGGAATTCTGTGGCACGCAACAAACAACCCGTCCCACTGTTGTTCTTGGCTCTGAACTGTTTTGTTTTGCAAACAGAAACGGCAGCATTCAAGTGCAGGCGACTGCAGAATTCTTGACTGAAGCGAGTTCTGCTCAGAGCGCCGTGCTCGACGCTGCTGCACTGGGAGACTCGGTCAAAGCAGGTCACACACATACACTTTGTGGTCCAACTTTTCTGACCAGTTACACACGTTCGCACTCGTTTCTTCAAGGCATTTTTCTATCTCCAGCAATTTTGCATGCTGTGCAAAATGGAACCTTTGGCAATCTGCAAGTTGACGAGCAATCCATCGTTTCCGTTGGCAAGTTCATTTGTATTTCCACTTCATCGCAAACTCTGAAGAAACATTTGTGACAAATTTCGCAAAAAAATTCGTGAACTCCGGTCCAAAACTACAAAAGATCAAATTTTCAATGACATGAGTTACTTTGCAGCTGAAGTGAACTGTCCGGTTGGATACTTCGTGGACCAAGGAACCAATGACTGCCAACTGGACACCAAAGGCACGGCTTCCCGCATCAACACGAAGAACATTTATACAATCATTGCAGTTTTGGTGGTTTTACTGGTCAACATTTGATAAACCCCAAAAGAGAACAGAGAAGAATAGCGGCCAAAAGGTTTTGACACAAATTGCAACCACATGTAGATCCACTTGTAATTTGAGTTCTTCAACTCGACGAAAAAGTCACAATCAGCCATTCTTTTGCCATGTCGCTGTGATACTTACGTGAGTAATTACAGTTTCAATATCCCTTCTTTTGAACAAAAAGGTACAAGTGACGAAAACAAAATTGAAAGAAATGTGATAAAACTTGTGCAATTGGAAATGCGTACCATGCAGCAAAATGAGCAGACGGACTTCCAAGCATATTCTTGAAAGTTTCAAGAGTCATTTGGGTTCCTTCCAGGCCGAATATTTCTATGGTATATCTGCCCAAAAGATACGAAGCCGCCCACTGGTGTAAACATCCAGACTTACACAACAAAGTCCAAATTTGTAGCAAATAACACAACAAAGTCCAAATTTGTGGCAAATAATAGAAAAGCAAATGAACTTCGATGAACTGGGACAGCACACTCCATTGTTACATGAAAATTTTGCGGTCAGACAAATGCCAAGTGCTGCAACTCTGGGGTCAGTTGGTTCGAGTTGCGTGCTGGATTGCAGATGTCATGTCAAATCAAAAGATCTGTTTGGTGTGGTGGAGTGTCAGAAAGATAAGAGGCGAAAAGGACATCCTCAATTTGTGTCGGATTGTGCAGGCGCTAGGTGGATTCCACGATCACTCGTCAGTGGCTCAGTAACAGCACTGAAGGGCTGCATTGAAATTCGCACAGGAATAACAATCTGGGAATGTTCCAAAACTCCAAAAACAATAGGCAAAGCAAGACACCTCGACTTCGAGCACCACTTTTACAAACTCAAGAGCAGTTGTGGACAAGTCCCAGAAATTTTGTCTCCAAACCAACTGAACTGCTTTGACAAGATAGCGACAGTCAATGCTGTTGTTCTTAAAAATTGTGTCAGAAATAAGTCTTGAATGTGAGTCGATCCAGTAGCTTCAATGAACTATGGTTCTGCAGAAAGACTAGAACACACAGAATCAAACAGCCAGGTTCACATTGTGTCTATTTTGTACTTGAAAAGTTCAATCTGTTTGGCGACTTCTCTGGCTAATTCGTCCTCCGTGGCTTTGGGGTGCTTCTTCACGTAATCAACGATGCCAAGAATGCACTGGGTCTGGTAGGTCTCGATCTCCCGTTCACCAGTCATTCGTTGGTACAGTTCGTAGGCCACTCTCGCTCCAGTCACAGTCTCGTATAGTTGTTTGTGATCGTCGCCTTTCTTCAGCCACAGCAGCGCCGCCATTTGCTGAATCAATTCTGGGGTGGTGTTCAGTCCCCACTGCTTTATGTCCAGTGCGTCTGCCATTTTCGTCTTGCGTGGGCCAGCCGTGCAGTGTTCTGGTAAGAAACGAGGATCGTGGTCTGTTCAACCAAAAATCAATTGTAAAATTACTCTTCACTCTTTAATTCGAGTCAGCGAAACCACATGCACTTTGTAGATTTATTTCTGTACTTGTACGACCATGGAAAAAAGATCAGAGTGAAGGAATGAATCACTGTCCAATTCGCAAATTATAAATCGCTGACAGCATAGCTCCGAATCTCATGAGCGATAATTCAAGGTCCTAACATAGACCAGGAATGTCACACTGTGTCAACGAGCTATGGGAATAAGTCCACTCAAAGAAGAAATTTCAGTCGTTCGTAGTCTTGTTTTGCCACAAAGTGGATACAAGGAACTTCTGTAAACCAACCGTGAATGGAAAATTCGCAACCTCAGAGCCAGTTTCCGTTCGTCCCACTTTCTCGTCTGCAGCACTTGTGAGGAGGCGGTTGATTGGCGCAGCGCGACTCCGTCACCGGGAGACAACCAATCAGCGCGCCGCTACCAAACCCGCCGCGGACCCGCAAATTCCTTTCTGCAGTGTGCAGCAAGTTGAAAAGTTTTCTTCGTGGAGGAACAGTTCTTCTTTCAGATTATCAAATTACCAACATGTGAAGCCGGCGCACCAGAGGTAACACACTAGATCTACTCACAGTTTTGAATGGTTCTCGCTTGTCTGGACAAACAAAAATAGACCCAGATCTCCAGCTGCACCCTCTTGAAGCTGGCAGGTGCCCGGTGTTTGGCACGTTTCTCAAAATGTTTGATCTTGGGGTGTGTTGGTGGGAAGGGACAGCGGATCACCTTTGAACTTTGCACAGAAAATGGCCTGCATAGAATGTGGTTTCCAGTTGTAGTTCTTGAATTGTATGGTCAGGAGTCACACAGTCAAGTCATTGATGGACGTCTGCGAACAACGGTCCTCACTTCTGATTTCAGACAATGTCGGGGGATTCGCGCAAGGATTTCATTCTTGCCACCGCTGGCAACTACTTCGGAATCTCAGCGAAGGAGTACGGTGCTCTGGCAGACAACGGCACGCTCAACTCGTTTCTGGACGACGGAAACGTGTCCGTGTTGGCTGCCAAGTTGGACAACAGCAAGAAAATAGTGCTCGCGAACAAGGTCCAAACTTTGTATTTGTGCACTGTTTCATTTTTCGCTTTCCCGATTCCGCTGGCTGGTGGTGTCACTCACGAACGGGTGAGTTGAAACGATTAATGGTGGCACTGCAGGTGGTTGGGGGAGATGACAGCGACAAACTGATCGTCTTCTTCAAGATTCGACCAGACGTGATCACGCCGGACAACCTGCACAGCTGCGTGTTTGTGTCGTCCATGATCGACTCTCCTGTCAACTCTCTATACCACGCCGTGCAGAAGGTGAACAAGGAGTCTTGTGTCTTCTGTGTTTCTCAGAGTTCCCACACAAAGTCTGGATTTTACGACGCTCTTGTTATGTTTTCAGGTTTTTGCGCCAGTGCTGCTGAAAGACGACAAATGGAGTCGAAATTTTGATCCCAAACTACAGAACTTGCTGAGCGAATTGGAGGCCGGCCTGGGCAGTGTGATCAGGAAACAAGATCCGTCTGTGCGCAGATCAGAGGGATCAGATGACGGACTCGGAGGTGACGTTTGGAGCTTGATCATGATCAAGACTTTGTTGTCCGACATCGACTGTTCAATAATGTCAGCAACAGTTCCTCAAATTTTTCACCTGTTTCGCTGCAGGCATTCTGTCACCCATGGATGAGTTCACGTACTGGAATGAAGCAAAGCACGCGCGCGGGAACAGGGAGCGGGCTGAGCATTTTGTGGAGCTCTTCCAACCCATCTCATCTGAATATGGGTCTCTGGACTCTATGAGTATCGTGGATGTGAGTGTTTCTTGTACATCAAGCGATCCACCGACAGTGCTGGGACGTCGACACCCGAGTTCCACTCGTGTTTTCATTTGACAGGTGTTGGACCTGGTGGAAGTGACACAAGACACGTTGGATGATGTCTGGAAGCAAACTGAATTTGATCCATCGTATCCAGAAGCGAGGATGAAACATCTCATGGATGTCATCGGTAGGCAGCGGATGTCTTTCAGTCAATCAGGGGGCGTCGAATCGACCCGCACGGTGTCATGCCAAAGATGAAAACGTTTCTTTTTCGATGAAATTGCAGCTCATCGCCAATTTCGCCTGTTTCATTTTGAACAGGTGGTACTCTCGGAAGATTTGTCCAGACTAAGGTTGGTGAACATGACCTGTGGAAGGGTCCGTGGGGGAAGACGAAAGAAGCTTTGAGAGGAGGTCAGTCCATCTGCGAACGTTGGGTTGGAGCTTGTGAAGCGCTGACGTCACAGTTTTGGAAGAGCTACGGACCTCACCCTTGGAAGGGAGACAAGTTCTTCCCTGTCAACCTCACCAAGTTGAGCCACAGACTCGAAGAGGTTGGTCGTGTTCTGCGTTTTTGTGTCGGTGTCCTGTATATCAAACTGAACTGGTGAAACAACTCTTATGACAAATCCATTGCAGATCCTTTCGGTCCGCGCTGTGCACGAGCAGCTGGTTCGGCTGCTGTCGAGTCAGGAGCAGCAGGAGATGCACGTGTCGGACGCGTTTGCGCCGTTTGCCGGTCTCAACCCGCTGCACTACAACCCGTACACGGAGCCGCTGTGGAAGGCGGCCGTCGAGCAGTACGACAGAACGATGGCGCCCGCCGAGAAGAGGATCGCCGGCAAGCTGCGCAACCAGTTCCGAGGCATCGAGGGCAATCCGCAGCAGGTGCGATCGGGGCCCCTTTTCCCGTTGCAAGAATTGACGATTTGGACCCTTGGTTCTCTGTATTTGGATTCTTTCGAATTCCCACAGGTTTTTGGTTGACAAAAACAAGACACTGTTCATGAGATTTACAATCTGTTGAGAATCCTGCCAACATGTCTCTTCTTTGTAGATGCTCAGAGAGTTTCAGAGGTACAAAGAACTTGTCAAGAGGCGCAGTCTGAGTAAAGAACTCATCACAGAGAGGTACGTTTGGCATTGGATCGTTCTCATGTCTCAGATTGCCACCGACAGAGAAGAAAGCACGCAGTACCTGTTGCATTGTGTCAGCACATTGTCCACAATGGCAAACGTGACATTCCTGATCCAGGAATCTTGCTTTGCAGAGAGTCACTGCTCGGGCAGATGAGTGTGTACGTGAAACAAACAAGGGACGAATTTCGTGGCAAAACATCTGGTCATCAAGAGATGCCCAAGCAGAAGAATATGCCGGAGACTGTCAATCAGATCTCATGGGTCAGAGCACAAGAAAAGAAGGTACGACATTAGCCTTTTTCCTGATTTCAGAGAGCAGTTCCTGCAACCCATCAATGAAGTGTGCAGTATGAGTGCATCTTCCGCAGATGAAGGAAAACATCAAGACCGCAGAATCCCTTCTGGGCGACTTGTCTGGGTTCAAAAGTTTCAAACGCGAGGCGGCGGAGCTGCAGGAAGAGATGGCGACCTGGGTGCAGGACACGTTTGATGAGTGGTCGCGCGACATGCAGAGCAAGATCGAGGACCCCAACCAGCCACTCAGGTGAACAAGGGCGCTCTTGCAGTCAAAGCACTTCAGAAAGCTATTGAACTCCACAATAGCCACAAAACGATCCGTCTCTTCGGTGCAACAAAATTCACCTTCCCAGTCCAAGGTTGTGCCAAGGTGGTTTGGTTTGCCCAACGCAGCTTGGAGCTGAACGGGAAGCTGATGGAGCTGGACGCGAAGAACGGGAAGCTGCGAGTCAACTACGGAGATCGTCTCGTGACGCTGCTGCGCGAGGTGCGCACCCTGACGTCGCTCGGCTTCCCCATCGCTGCCAAGATTCAACACACCGCCAACGTGGGACAAAAGTTCTACAGACACGGCGTCATCCTGAAGCAGGTAAAGGGAAAACAGGCGGTGAGCTTTCTGATTTGTGTGGCTCTTTCACTTGTTCTGTCGGATTGGACAACGGGCACAAACACGTTTTTGAAATGTTTCAGGTGGCTCATTTCTACAACACAATTGACCAACAGATGATTCCAAGCCAGCAAGCCATGATGTTGGACACGGCTTTGGCCTTTGAGAAGTTGATAAAGAAGCCCAAAGGTGGAACCAAAAAGGGACAAGAACTGAGTGTTCAGGTGAACCAGAAAGTGATGCCGACCTGAATGTCCGTCGTCGTTCGCTGTTGCCTGCTGAAGGTCATCAATGCAATGTTCTTTTCTCCAGGTTACCTGGGATGAACCAGAGGAGTTAGAAAGTTACATCAAGAAAATTCAAGCTGCAGCCGAGAAGCTGACAACAGAGAACCGCAGGCTGAGAAAGTCTCATCTCACCGTCTGTGACAAGGTGACTGCGAAAAAGTGAAGCTTCACAATCCGTTTTCCTTCAGAGCTCGTTGTTTTGTTTGACGTTGGGTCTCGTGTTGAAATCAGGTTGTGACCTTGATGGGTGTGGACTTGCTGCGACAAGCTCAGAAATGGAAGGATGGGTTGATGGACATCAGGCAGCTCATGGCAAATCTGGTCACGCAGGTCAGTGGCTCACTGTGCCCTGCAGACGGGTCAAGCAAGAAAATAGAGAGTTTTAGCAGACAGATCACGTAGCACGTAGCACGTACACGTAGGCGTAACACGTAGGAATTTTGTCTACGTGTACGTGCTACGTGATCTGTCGTGTTTTAGCAGGGACTGAATACAGGATGTAGGCATAACTTTTCGAGCGCGTTGCAACTGGTTTCGCAGCTGCTGTTTTTGTGTTTTGGTGCCATTTTCTTTGAGCGGGAGTGAATCAATGGCAGCAAACACAAAAGGTGAGTTGTCATGTTTTTTCTTTTGACACCAAGGACAGGATGTAAATGTGTGAAATCTGTCACGGTAATCTTGTGAGTGAGTGTTTCAAGGATGTGCAGGACAAATTTGGTTGTGAAATTGTCAGTAATAGTTCCGAAATGAGTGGTTGAAGTGAGTGGTGGGCACAACAAAATGGCGATGCGAGAGTCGAAACTCGACAATTTGAGACGCTGGTGTTTGTATGGGTACAGTTGCACTTAGATCTATGTCAAAAGGATTTGACTTGTGTACAAAACTGTTTTCGAAACACGTGTTGCATGGTTGCTCAACCCTTTGTGTCACGCCCACACTTTCACATGGTGAATCGAAGTGTGTGTGCAAATATGAATGTGGCGTCTATTGTATTCATTTTGTATCAGGTTTCGACTGACGGGTATCCAGTGACGAGACAAGGCAACACGTGAAGTAGCTTCTGCTCCAGACATTCGTGCCATCGTGTGCAAGCCATTCGGTAAAGACGCAGTGTGTAGGCATAACGTTTTGAGTGTAATCATGTTTTTTATTGCAGCAGGTTGCGCGTCTCATAACGGTTAAGCACTTGTTCCACAAAGTCGACATTATACTCAAAACTGAGCATTTTGCACAAGGAATGTGAAGCTTGTCATGATATAGTCAGTACGTTCATGTCAGAAATGCACTTGGAGCAAGAAAAAAAAAATGCTGCTTTTGATTCATTGATTCTCTTTTTTGCAGCACTGAGATGAGGCTGAGACGGACCAACAGGCAACATGCACCGTGATCTTCGCATCAACAAGAACGAAAAGTTAGTGTTGTTTGCAGTCAGTATGAGGGTGGTGTAGTGTGTGTGTGTGTGTGTGTAGAATTTATTTTTACATACAACCGTGGGCATATCACACTGTACAACTTTGAAATTTTTGTCCGTACAACCGTCACAATCTTTTACTCAGTTGTGTTATGGTTGCTGTTGCAGTTATGTTCTCGTTCCGAGCCATGCGACCGCTGCCAACAGAGCAGGACATCAATTCGGAGAGTGATCTGCTGGCCTTCTCCATTGCCGTGAAGAGAGGCAAGTGCTGCAACAACCCAAACGACGCCTCCTTCATTCTGCACACAGCTGCTCATCGTGTGTCAAGTGTGGAACGACCCAAGTCAGAGTGCGATGTGATTCAGGACATGAGTGACGTTTTACAAGAAAAAAGTGGGCGTGCTCACATGCTTTCACGGAAGTGCGGTGAATACCTCAAAGAGTTTCCAGAGTTGGCCCCGGTCAAAACACTGAAGCAGTTTCATGAGCTGTTGGCGCAGGGGGGGTTCCTGCAGAGCGACGAACCTTTGTTCCTGTACACCTTGGCTTTGGCCACAGGAATGCACATCACAATTTTCTACAAGTTCACTGTGTGGACAACTCGTGCTATTTCTGGAGAAATTGGATGCTCTCTGCATTTTGCTAAAATGCCAAGTGGTCATTGGGTGGAATTGAAGGATGCGGAGCCTGGTGCTTTGAGTGTGCGACATGACAAGGCTGAAGATGTGGGTGCGATGCCAAACATGATGAAAGAAATGGAAAAAGCTGAAACCGAAAGTGTGGGCATGACACAAAGGGTTGAGCAACCATGCACCACTGTTGTGAAAAGTGAAAGGGTTGAGTCGCGTGCGTCTTTGGTTGATGATCTGTTTGCGGCATACGAACTCACTTTCCCACCGAGTGATGACAATGCTGAGTTGGAGATGAAAGAGGTCATGTGTGACCGTCGTTTGCTTGTGCAGCCTGTTGTCCTTGTTGAACGCATGTGTGATTCAACACGCAAGAAGGATCTGCAGGAAGCTGCTGCAGAGGCAAGTGATGCGAATGCGGCATTGGTTCCTCTGACATGTGCAACTGGTCGCGACAAATCTGTTGACAAATGTGCTGTGAACACTGATGTGAAGAGTAGGCGTGACCGGAAAGTACGAGGTGTTGTTACACGTTCCAGGGCAAAAAGCAAGACAGGCAAAACAGGTGACACTGCTGGTGTGTGTGTCAGTAACATTGTGCCTCAGGCTCGACGTGTGTCCAAGCAACCAATAGTGACACGGTCATGCTCACGTTCACGTTTATGTCCATCTGTGAAAAGGAGTGACGGGATGTACAAGCATCGTTCACTGCATCCAGTGCATTGTATGTATTGTGATTTTTGTGTCATGAGGTCAATGCGTACAAGGACCATTTGCATGTCAAACACACTGTGTATGTCTGTAAATTCGCATTGTGTACAAGCAATTGGGTCTCGAAAGGGGCATGTGCAGCGCATGAAGAGTTACATCGTACGGCCAAGTTTAGGTGCAAAGAATGTGGTTGGTACACAAGTGGAAAGGTGGAGTACGACAGGCATGTTCTGAAGCACACCGATGCCACACCCTGGAAGTGCAACAAGAAGGGCTGTGGGCATACCTTCAAGCGGAAGGGAGACCTTACGGCCCATATGCTGACTCATGTGGAAAGTGGTGCGATGTTCTCATGCAACAAGTGCTCATACTCATCAAATCAGAAACGGTACATCACTTACCACATGAGGAAACACGAGAAACCGCGGGTCAAGTGCGACATGTGTGGCTCAGTATTCCGGTACTTTCAAGACAAGAAACGTCATCTTGCACATGGTTGTACTGTGTGATATGCCCACGAAATAACGTTCTGCACTGTTTTGTACTTTTTGGTACTGTTTCTTGAAATGCATGCAATGTTTCACTGTGTTCGTGTTTGTTTGTGTATTTATTCAGATGCCAGTTCCCGTTCCGAAATTGCGACGTCTCCCCCCCCCTCCTGTGGATCCACCTGTACTTCAACTGTGTGACGTTCCTGTGTACATGCAACATGTCATACACGTTTTTCCATACAATACTCTGAATTTTCACTCCACTCCTATGGAATGCAAACTGTTTTTGTCAAGCAGGTGCGAGCGCAATGCCAAACGAGCATTTCAACTTATTTTGCATGACTGACATAGAATTGCACGTTTCAGAGATTTCAGGGAATGGGTGCGTAGGCACAACAGAATGCACAAACTGATGACCATTCACAAGTCTGCTCGTGAGGCATTGGCTGCACACATGTATGACAACCCTGCATCAACAAATGGTCACATTTAGTGTTTAATGTTGGTGAAAAAAATAAAAATTCATCCTTGTCACCTGAACTGAATGTGTGGTTCCATTGCCAGATGCCGCGTGAAACCAAAGACAGCCCCGTGACAGCAGAAGAGTTCGGTCTGCTGCGAATGTCAGGCTACTTCAGCGAAGAGCAAATTATGGCTCTCATGTTGTGTGAAGCTGTCGACAAAATTGAATCTGGGGCAGTGCACACTCATTTCGATCGATTCTGTTTAGACACACTGTCAAATGAAGAATGTAGGCATAACTTTCGGTTCAACAAGGAGGACATTTATGTCCTTTGCATGCTCTTGGGTTTGCCTGAGCATTACAAGTCAGCTCGAAATCGCATTGTGTGGTCAGGACTTGATGGGTTGTGTGTGGTTCTGAGACGTCTCGCATATCCCAATCGTCTTGGAGATTTGGTCCCAATGTTTGGATGCTCTGTGTCTGAAATCAGTGAGATCTTCAACTGTACTCTGCATGATCTGCACACCATGCATTCACATCGGATCTCAAGCATCACTCAGTCCTGGGTCCACCATGAGGAAT
>JAAUXT010093927.1_pt1 | contig 14785 bp, 15 predicted proteins | sample 7278171 | NCBI WGS metagenome assembly JAAUXT01 (sample SAMN14350112, study PRJNA611818) | marine sediment metagenome | isolation source: surface marine sediment (1.8m) | place: French Polynesia: Moorea | collected 2018-08 | reverse complement strand
TGAACCAGATGCACACACGCTGCACCAGACGGAAGGGAATCCGCATTGTCATGTTTGCCCTTTTCTGATCCATTTCTGCAGAAGGCACAACTTGCACAGTGCACCGATCACACTGACAACACTGCTCAGTGACCAAGTTCACCGAGGTGACACAATAGTCTTGTGACATAACCGTACCGATGAGTGCTGACCCGCACGACAGCCGCAAGACATGACAAATCCCGACATTAGATGACGGAGCCTCGTATTTCCTGCTGATGTCGCTTGTTTTTGTTGTTCGGTCAAGATCTTTGCACTACCAGGTGACTAACAAACAGAAGAAGTCGATCGGAATGTTGCGTCGCCGAGAACATGACCAGGAAACACTCTTTGTGTCAGCTTCGTAGATGCAACGTGCAGCACCACGATTCTCAGACATGTAACCCAAGTGGCAGTGGCTTCAAACCCAGTGCGGCCGCCTGTTCCCCGGAGACTGGTTCCCGGGAGCGACCTCCAGAACCGCGCTCCTGCTTCGGCAATTTCCGCTCTCCGTCTTTACGATGAGGTCCTGCGGGGCAGAGGTGCCCGACTCCCATGCGCAGGCCTCCCACGTGGTGGACGGACCCACGTGGGCAGGGTTCCCGCCATTATCCGGGGATGATGATGCAGAACGACGCATCAGGATTCATGCGATTCGCATTCGGCGAAAAGTGGATGGCATCAACAAGGGTTTATGACGCCAGAGCCTGTTGTGTTTGGTGCAAATGGGGATTTATGATGAGAAGTGCATTGATATCGTTGTTGGTGGGTGTGCTACAGAGAGGCGCCTTGTGATAAGGAGCAGGAACACTGGTTGGGTGGAGCAGCCGAACCTTCGTGCGGTACAGGAGTCAGTTCAGGGCCCCATGGGTCCGCCCCTCTACGAGCCCTGAAGTACTTTGGTGCCAGTGAGGAGCAAAAATCAGAGTTTCAGTTGGGGTTGTCCGGCGCAACCGAATAACGGATTCACGCCCAGAATCCGGTGCAGGTTTCAACCTTGCTGCTGTGAATTCACATATGATTCTGAGGTTCCAGCGCAGAGATGACATTCCGTTCAGGAAACCTTCCCTTCTCCGTGGCGTCATGCGCAGCCCGCCCCCGTCATGTGATCTCCCGTGAGAACTCACGTGTTTCATGGCCCATCAGAACCACATAACGAAGGGCGTTGCGCGGATTCCGCCGCGTCCAAATCGTTCCCCGTCACGACAGCGCTTCGGCTCGGCAGAGACGTTTAGCAAGTCCTCGCCATGAGCCTCCGCCGCACGCCACGTATCAATTTGTGTCCTCTGCCGCATCAACAAGCGACGTTGGCGTTGCATGTCTGGTGTTTACAGGCTTCTGTTTGGTCTCGCTACCGGTGATTCAAAACTCACTCCCCTCTCACGCAGAATGCCACCACAGACGTGCACAAGTTTGAACACGGTGCATGGAAATCGTGACGTGGCATGCACCAGTGGAGGATCTGCCTAAACTCCCGATCGTCCCCTCGCGGTGCCCGTCGCCACAGGCTTCTCCCAGGAAACGACCGCTAATTGGTGGTGAACATCTCGATTCAGCTGTCCGTCGCTCATCCAGCTCAGCACGGCTTCGCGTCCAGGCGAAATACAAGGCACAAAGCCTGCGGTGCTCTTGATGGTCGTCGTCCATTACTTGACAACGCTGGGGCGGATCCTTGGTTGGGTGGAATGGGAGTGGCCCGACTCGACTACCATGTTGGGAGGATTCCGTTGGAGAGGGGCCTGATCCGTTGGGGTAACGATGATTCCACTTCGCAAAATGGTGGACAAAAAAGAACATTTCGCGCTGGATGCGCACAGAAAAGGGAAATTATTTTTACCCGAAGATCAGAGAGGCGTGGGCCCCTGGGCCTCTGATCTGGATCCCCCCGTGGAGCGACGCTGTCTCCCCATGACGAGGTGAATGCTTCTGACCCGCCCATTGTCCGCTCTGTACACAGAGCAGCGTGATTTAATGGAGAAAAAGAAGCACCGCCCGGCCACATACAAATTACTGTATGAATTTTTTATGCGCTCGTCTCGTTCACTTTGTTCAGCAAGTGTTCAGCGCAGACGGAACATGTACAAAGCTGCAGTGAACGGGTTTCTCCCTGCAACGTGCAGCCGCAGTGACAAACACTGATGAAGGAGGCAGACACTCAACGAGCCATTGACAGTTGATGGAATTCCGCTCTGGCTTTTGAAAATTCTGAAGGCTCGAGTAATTGCTTGGTGAATTCCTTATTGAGTTATTGACAACGGAGGAAGACGGAATGTGACGTTCTCTCAGCGACGCAGCGTCCCACCTCTCGGTGACGTTACGTCCCTCCTGTCAGCAACGATGCGTCCGCGACGCCGGGTCTCGTCAAGTTTACGACGTGCTGAAGGCTTGGGCTGAAACACTCGAATTTCGCCAGTTCTGCCAGAGAAATGAGCCCAGACATGGAACCAGACGTGTTCTCAAACTACGATCAGGTGTCACGTGTCGCGTTCGTCAGTCGAGAACCTGCATGGCAAGTGATGCACAGGAATGCGGAGACAGTGTGAGGGTGCGGACACACTGAAGAGCGATGCGCTGAACAATGCGGATCCAGTGTGAACCCTGGATTGGCTTGTTGTGGTCAGACGCGGTGCAGGACGCTTTTACCCACGGGTCCTACCTACGCAGCGCGGTACCCTGGACTTGAGGTCATTCAAGGAGCCTCATTGAAAACGACCTGACCGCGGTGACGGAAGGAAACGCACTCAGCGAGACCGCTTTTCAACAGATCCATTTCCGGGGTCGATGTGGACGTCGATGCGTGAGAGCGCAGTTCAGTTCCCGCACACCATGAGGGAGAATTTACGCAGATGCCGATCCAGTAAAGGGGCCCACTCCCAATATGCGCAGAGAAAACCTCTTTTCGGGTGTTTGAGAGACGAGACCCGTGTTACCTCCAGGATTCGCCTCTGTTCCAATGTCTGACAATGCAGCTGCATTTTTTCGAATTGCATGGTGCCAAAAATAGCGACGAAAACTTTTTCCTGCTGAACGCGGTAAATTTGATCGCGCACGGCTGGCTGCACATTGACTTGACTGTGCTCCCCACGCGGGTCTCGCGTTGCATCGCGTTGCGTCGCGTCGCGTCGAAGCTGTGCGGTGGAGCATCCGTGGGTGAAGCTGCTGTGCGCACAGGAATATGCGGAGGGGAGGCGCAGGCTCTTCGCTCTACCAGCGACGCGGACGGACTGGACGCTCGGACGACACCGCCGGTCACCGATCCGCCGACCCGGGATTAATTAAGGGACTCGAGCTCCCGGGGCTCGGTGCTCTGATCCGGCCGGGAGGGAGGAGGGGGACACGGCGGGAGGAGGGGAGGCACGGCGCGGAGCCGCTCGACTCTCCCTGCGCCGTTCCGCTCGAAGCTGCCACTTGAATCTCAGACTGATACGGCGCTGGTGGGCGAAGAAGCGACGAGGAAGCGAGACGTCTGGCGGGTCGGGTTCAGAAACGTCTCTGACACCAACCAGTGAGGGATCATAGATCTGCGTTGGATACAGCTTTGTTTTTTGAGTGCTGTGGTAGGAATCGCCCACACGCGGGTTGGAACAGTGGAATCTTTGGAAGTTGTCTCAATTGTGGTTTGACTGAAGCGGTTGAGACTCGTTTGAAGAAGTAACGTGAGCACATTATTTGCACAAGATCCAGCTGCAGGATTTTGCAGCTGCACTACTTCAAGACTTGAGGACCAACCTTCTCAAGGACCAAACAGAAAAAATCACTTTTGCCCAGCTGTGGATTGAGTGGGATAGGATCTTCCTGCTCTGTTGAAGAGGCGTTGCAGTCAGGATTTACCCGTGCAGCGGAGATGTCGAAGGAAGTGAACTTCAACAGCGCGGTGGCGGCGGGGCCGGGGGCGGGGCCGGAGCTCCCCGGGCGCCTTAGCGAGAGCGCGGGCGGCGCGCCGCCGCCGCTGGACGGACCCGGTGGCGGCGGCGGGGACCGCGTCGTCAAGCCGCGGGACCGCCGCCTCGACCGCCTCACCAAGAAGCGGCGTCAGTTCAGCGCGCGCTCCCAGTCGTCGCAGTGGTCCGAGGGAAGCTTCGACGCCGCCGAGTCAGGTACGCTGCGGGGCGGGAGTGGGGCCAAGGGGTACGGGACCACAGGGGGAGGGAGGGTCTGGGCTTCGCGCCTTGGGGACATTGGTCATCGAAACTGTCGAACAGGGTAGCGCGGACAATAAGAATGCCCTGAATCAGTCAAGTCGTCTCACACAACATGGAATGCACACAACTTTTCCCTTTCCCCTTGATGCAAACGAAGTTTGTCCCAGCTGGTCCCAACTTTCGGCCCGTCCAAACGACAAAAAATAGATGAAAAGTTGGAACAAACTGTGCCTGGGATGTTGGCCGGCCAGTCCGACCTCACTACTGCTGCTGTGAGCTGTCTGCAGCGTTGTGAACGCGTGGAAGGTAAAAGGGACTTTGCTGTCAAAGAAGCCGGGGTGCGTCACCTCGGTGATGATGTCGCTGTCATTACTCCATCTCAGGGGCGGGTCCAGAGTCTTGTGCCTCTGAGCAGTGGAGGTGGTGGTGGGTCCAAAGACGGGGCGGGGGCAGCTCCTACCCCCTGAGGGTGGGGGCAGGTCGGCGACAGGAGAAGCCTGTGTATGATTTTGCGCTAAAGTGCCAAAATGCGGCAGGGGCCGAACACTTTTTGGGGATTAGAGTGCTTGGACTCGGCCGCCCCGGATCCACCCCAGGCGTCCAGAAATAGTGCAGACAACAGCAGCAGCGTAGTACAGGGGACCATGGCAATCACAGAGCAGGCCGCGTCCAGAATTTGTGAGGCCCGAGGGACTTCTTAAAGCCGCGGAGAAGTTGGGTTTTGCGCATGTTCGTTGGTGAGAGATCACGGCGTGGTGTGAGGAACGAGCATCCCTGTTTGCGGTGGTGTCGTGATGGGGGTCCCGAGGGCGTGGTGGCGTCGTGCGCGTGCGCAGTGGTGCCTTTCGCTGGGGTCGGGCCTGCTCCCGACAACACCAACTCCCCCTGTATCCGCAGCTGCTTTCTGCCACACCAGTGACACCGAACATAATTCGCCTGCGCAGCCCAACTTGGCAGAAAGAAACTGACGTGAAGCGTGTGAAGAGAAGTGACGGCACCGCACGCATCACGGGGACACAACCTTGTGGTAGATGAGTCTCGCTTTGAGCTCAGCGAGTGAACCCCGTCGTGAGAAACATCACACGCACAGGTCGCTGGCGGATCAAGGGGAATGGGACCCGGCCCTCCCGCTGATACCCCAAGTTGCCTCACCCTCCCCCCGCCCAATTTTGCGTCGTATGCACAAAGGACTCCTTTTCTGTCCAATTTCCCCTTCCGACGTTGGACCGTGGTCAGAACTGACTCGGGCCCCACCTGTCTTGAATCCACGAGAACAAACCAAAATCTCTTCAGTGGAGACCCAGTCCGTGACAGCAAGAAAACGAATTGACAGTTCAGGCTGGATTTGTGACACGGACACGCGCGTGAGACACCAGCGTGACAGCTTCACCTTGCAGCGTAACTTGGGTTTACTGTCGTGGGGTACCATCGGGTGGGCGATTCCCAGGCTGCACCACGAGCGTCTCCCGTGCGCGCTGTCTATGCTGCCCTGATGTATGTGGTCCTGCTGCCGGGGGACGCTGGCCCATCTTCCCGCAGCTGAAACCACCGCATGGATTTATGGGTTCCTCAGAGGGTTCCGTTGACCGGCCGCGGCTCATCTCAGAATCGGGAGGCCTCTCCAGGATTTTGGGGACTCTGGGTATCAGGGATCATTCGCTCCTGCTCTGATCCAGGTCTCCCCTGTGGGGTCCGCCAGACCCGCCCCTCTGCTCTGGGAGTTCCCTGGATCTACCCATGCACTGATGTGACAGACTGGTCCCTGGATCCGCCCCTGCTCAGATCCAGGAGGCCCCGCCCGGATTTGCCGTGTCCCTCGTGGGGACGTCTCCGCCATTTGTTTCCTGTGATTGGCCGTCGCGATAAGGGGACCCACTCGACGAGACGCGCAGACAGGGATCTCGGGACGAATCGGGTCGCGTCACTGGGGACGTGCACGGAATGGGTGATTTGAGTACGGAATCTGGAGCCTGTTTTGGGGGGTCTGTCTTTGTAAACGCAGGAGAACAGGAACCTTTCACTGTGCTTCTCACGGCCTGTTTCCTGCCGTGTCATCACACGTTGCGCCTTTGCCCAAGTTGGGCGCGTCCATGCTTGTGATCAAGGCCAACACTGCTTCTCGAAGACGGTGCGCACAACAGACGCGTTGTATCTCCGCATCGCGGACGCGATGACCTTCGGGCCGCAATGTGCATTTTGCTTGGCTGAACTTGGCAGTGGAACCCATGATCGTTCTCTGCACGGAACCTGGTCCGCGCTGCTGGACTCGTGCTTGGCTCAGCCACCACACAGCGCCAGGGCAGCGCACGCGAGAACCCGCGTCGCAGATTCCGGCAGCACCTCCTTCCCAATCAGTGTAATTGCACCCCGGGCCGTTACGTCAACTGCGCTGTCGTCAGCGCTTTAAGCGACGTCGCCGCATTGTGCACACGAACATCTCACGACAAATTATGGCGGCCGCAGGGGTGGATCCAGGGGCCCGGAAGACAAGGTCTGTCTCCCCTCTTGCTTGTACGAGACAATTGCTAAATTATGTACTGGCTCACTTGGAGGTCAGGACCCCCTGAATTCTGGATCCGCTTCTTGCTGCTGGAACTGCAATTTTCATTTCTGCATTTCTGGTGTATTGATGTTTGGATTGGGCTGTGACGCGACCGTGGCAAAGCCACGTCACTTACAATACTGGGTATTGATCAGGGGGAGTACTCTCACCAGCCTGCACGACACGAGCCTGGATCAGCGAGTCATACACACAGCAGGTGGAGACGACTTCGTCCTCTGATCTATTTTTGTGCGTCGTGAAGGTGAAGAATCAGAGGAAACGACGACACACCTATTCACGCACACGGATGCGGAAGACACCTCCGGTGGATCCAGGCACCTGGGCTGCACCGGATTTCAGGCATGGCAACTGACCCTGCCTCACCCCCTGGACAAGAAATTGTTCGTGCTCGTTTTCTTGAAGTCGGAATTTGCCCGCCAAGGTCAGACCAGCTTTGCCCCCCTCCCCACCGAATCCAATCCTGGATCCACGCACTTTCTGGCAGGGATATGGAATGGGGAGACGGATCGTCTTACCGAGGCAGAAGAGGAGCCGCCGCGTTGTTCACCATACAGGGGCGGACCCAAAATCTCGGGGCGAACCCCTTGGGGGTCTGACTTCAACTTGGGAAATTTTGCACGCACGTTTTAGCGTTCTCTGGGACAGTCACTGCGCTAAATGCGCTGGCACGTCCTGGCTGAAGGCTCGAAATCCGATGCTGCACTTTGGGGTGGGCCCCGGGGGCAGGCGTGCTCCTCAGAAAATAGTTGGAATTCATGAGACACATACTGAGGGGACGGATTCAGTGGCTTGGGTCTTTGTTCTCCAGAATTTTAGCGACGCACGTGCTCCATATATTGAGCTCGGCAAGTGCAAAAGTGTTTTCATTTTCCAAAGTTTCCAAATTGGAATTGGTCCCTTGGGGGACTTCAACAAATCTTGGATCCGCCTCTGGGGCATGGCTTTGACCAATCGAAGCGATGTATGCTTCTCACACAACTCGCCCTGCGCAGTGTGGAGTCACCACCAGAATCCCGCATTCCGACCCACACCTCTTGCTGTCCACCGGCGCATTCCCTGACCCGTCTCCCAGGAAGCCTTGCCTCCCACCGTCCGGCCCCCGCCACCCGACCCTGGTCCCAGGCTCCTCAGCTCCGCCCGAGGTCCACCGCCTCACCCCGGCGCCCAACCCCCGCCCAGGACCCCGCCGCCCCGGACCCCCGGCACGGGGTGAAAGGTGACCGGCGCCTGAAACGCTCTCCCCCCCCCCGCGAGACGGCGGCTGTAATCGGGGCCTTTGCTGAATAAGTCCCCGCGCAGCGGAAACGCTTAATGCACATGTTTATGGATTTCTTGAATCCTCAAAATTGCTTTCAGCAGGCAAGTGTTTGCGCAGCAACCAACCAACTTTGCTCTGCTTGATTCCGGCTGCTTGAATCGGTATTTTTGTGACTCGTTGGAGGAAAGCGCCGTCACCACAGCGGAGCCCAGCAGGGGACGGGAAGGGCTGGATCTAAGTCCCCACCGAGAGGAGGGAAATGGGAGGGACAAGGTGGGCCTTTTCTCTGAGGGACTGGTATGACAGAAGGAATGGAGCTTGATCCCCAGGGCTGGCCGTCACAAATTGATAAAAAATACCCAAGGAAATCGAAACCCTTGCGCCATCCCTGGTATGGGGAGGGGAGTTGTTTGGGTTGGCCCCTTGAAAACCCCAAGATCTGCCCTTGAAGGACCCCTGCAGAACCCAAAAGAACTCGAACAGGGCCCAGGGAGGATCACCCTGGAGGCTCCTTTGGTGACGCGAGCCCGACTGTTGGAGAAGCCCGGAACGTCCCGAGAGGAGGACGAACCCTGAATCCGCCCCGCTGTTTGCACCGCGGATCGTGATTGTTCCGAGAAGCATCGCAGCTCGTGGAGCGAGGTGTTCTGCAGGAGTGGATATCGATTCGTCCCGCATTTGCCATTCTTGGCTCTGGTTCTCCTGTCGTGAGACGCAGTCCTTGGGACGTGCAGCGCATGCGATGCGGGGCGGAGTCAGCGGGGCGCAAGGTCGGGGCCCTCCACACCACGGCAACGCGGTCCTCCCGGTCAATTTGCTCCAGGTTACGTCACAAGCCTGGGAGTTCGTACGCTTCACCTGGTCAATTTTGTTGCCTTCCAGTGTCGGATTGAAAGAGGTTGTCATCAAGCTTCGGAGGTCGCTCCCGTCTGAACACCGGATCCTCTCCTAGAGCTGGGAAAGAGACCTCAGTGCCAAGACTCCACAGGGAGATACCGGGGCGAGGTTTCTCCACGCGAAATGTCAGGGGTGCCGCACCTCACACATCAAAGGTCTCCGGTGGGGAGAGGAAGAACTTCCCTTCTTCACGCAAACTTGCAGACCTTTTTTGTGAGACTTGGTGTTGTTCGCAAGGCGTGATGTAGAATAGCATCAGAGTCTGGTGGAGACTGGGACGCCTCGGATCCGAGCTTCGTGTGTCAGCATGGAAGTTTTGCCTCTCGCTCGTGGTCTTGACACACTGGCAAGTGAAATCTACAAGGTTGCTGCGGCGTAGAACCTACAGGGCTGGTCACTGCCCACTGCAGGCAGCGAGCCGTCTTCCTTGTCCGCGCAGACACCATGTGCAAACTTGCTAATTGCAAAAGTCCGTGAGCAAAATTATTCTATTCTGGAGGCGAGGAGAGTGAATGTGTTGAGCAAACTCACTCTGTTCGGAGCGTAACGAGTTTGTGTCCGGGTCCGGAGGCGAGGGCAGCGCGCGAAATGAGCCCGCTCCCCAGGTAGTGGACACATTAGCCACAGTCCGGCTTCAATAATGCAGGGAAACTGACCCTTCAAGGTGCGGATTCCCTCACGGCGATTCTGAGGTTGTCTGCGGCCGGAGCCACTGCGGCTGCCGCTCGCTCCATTGAGACGGGTGGGTCTGGTGGATCCAGGGTCGGGGTTGCAATCCTGGGAACAGGAGGCTATAATTCGGAGATCTGTCGGAGCCAGGGTCAGGGTTGGGGTGTCTGACCCAGTCCGGACGGAGATCTACTGTTGAGGCGGGATGCAGAGGTCTTGCGGATTCAGGGTCGGGTTCAAGGAGGAAGTCCGACTCAGCCCCAATCCAGATTGGGGCCCAAGTCGGGTTGGGGAGCCTCATTTGAAAACGTTCAAAGTATATGGAGCAGGTTGGTGCCCCGCCCCCCCCCGGGATCCGAGGGCGGCTGGGCGGTGGATTCTCGCACCGTGTTGTGCTGGACCTTCACAATGGGAATTACGTCGGGACACGCGGTAATTACAGGCCGAGTCTCCGCGCACCGGGCTCGAGCCGGGAACGCGCTGAATCGGCCCGAGAAGGAGAAAATCACCTCCAGGTCGCGAGGTCCAGGACAGAAGCTCGTTCTGTCTGCAGTCGCAGGGGCAGAGCCAGGGTTGGTCTAGAGTGGGAGGGGCTCTCCACCCAATTCAAAGTTTGAAAATTTTGACATGCAGCGTCGTCTATGAGGGCAACCTTTCGGAGGGGTGAAGGGTCTCCTTCCCTGGATCTGCCCCCGAGTCTGGGAGTTCTTCGTGTAATCCCTCTCCCGGGACCTGATCCCGAGTGGAATCCCCGAAAAGCCGCAGCGCTGTGGAGGTCGGCGCTGATTTCTGATGACGGGAACTTCGCAAATGAGAGTCAATCACACGGTGCATGGAGAGCTCAGCCCTGAGAAGACGATCCCAAGTTTGAAAAGTTGTCATGTTGCACGTTTATTCAGTGTGTGTGTGTGTGTGTGTGTGTGTGTGTGTGTGTGTGTGTGTGGAGAGAGACAGTACTGTGGTGCCTTCATGCCAGCCTATAACCCCCTGGTGAGCAGCGCGTTCTGCAGGCGTCTTGAGCTTGCATGTCGTGTGGAGCATCGGCATCGCCCAACCGGTGTTATGGAAGAGCCAGACACCCTGAACCCACACTTCACAAATCTGGAAAATCGGGGTCTTCGTTTCACACCATGCACCTGTGTATCTTGACATGATCAGACCTGGAACTATCGGACCTGGGCTTCAGTTCATTCGCATGCTGCGCGTGATGGCAGGCCCCACGGACCCGCCTCGAGCTCTCGGGAATATTCTACACATGTGGCGTCCCAGGCGACGATGCGGAGGGAGCGCGGGACATGTCCGGAAGAAAACTCGCCGTCGTTCATGCTCAGAATTGACAAATTTGGCCGCCAGTCAAATGACATTGTCGTGGAAAGACTTGTCCTGAGGAGACTGCAAGATTGTTTTGGCGTGACGCTTGTTTTTGTGTGGAAGCGAAAAGCTTCTTGGGCGAAGCAGTTTCCCGGCTCTCTTGGGTCTCGAGTTGAATATTTGAGTCGGTCAATGACGCAAATTACGCTTCCTTTGTGTGTTTCCGTGGGGAGCGAGGGAGCGAGGGACAGGTCTGTGCGGGCTGCGAGGTCGAGTCCGATACAAACAAGATGAATTCAGAAGTGAATTTAACGAACTCCGAAGCCAGCACTAGAGTCAGATTCAGATCAGGGAAAGCTTTGTGTCTCGTATTCGTTGGCTTGTCTCCTTGTGGGGACTGCATCAGCCAGGTGAATTTTTATCTCATTTTGTATTGTGACAAAAGGCGACGATTTGGCAACAAGAAAATTACCACCCTGCAGCCAAGTCTACCACAGCTAAAACCCACGCATGTGACAACCGTGCTGAAATTCTGAGGTCAAAGCCCAAACAAGTGGTTTTAGGTTTGAATTCCTGATGTGCTGCCTTGTCAGCTGATCGAGTTCACATGCACATTCCCAATTCGTCGTCGTCAGCAGCAGTTGGTCCGTTCCCGCGCTATCACCAGGGTCCGATCCAGGAAGGCGGGGGCTGAGGTTCCGCCTCACCCCCCCCACACACACACACACCCGACTCCGGAAAAATGCAAAATTCGCGTCCGCCCCTGAGGCCATCATGCTACCTGACCAGATCCTGGACCCGCCCCTGGTTCCCTGTCCCATTCATGTCTACTTCGCGCATCGGGACTGTTTGCTACCAACACGGGGAGTAGGTGCTGCGGATTTGCCTGGTAAACAAAGAGCACGGTAAACAGGGAGCTGCAGCGCAGTGCCTCTTCAGTCTCCAGGGGCGCATCCAGGATTTTAGTTGACGGGGCCAACTCCGCCGGGAAATCTAATGCTGCATCCGGCAGATCCAGGGATGCCCGTGGGTTACTGCTGTCCTGACCTTGAAAAAAATTTATCTGCCCAACAGTTTTACATTTTGTGGTGAAAATTTTGAGTTTCACTTGTGAGCCGCCCAGGAATCACTGCAACGTTCCATCAACCCGCTGTTTTCGCGCACTGTTCCGTTCTGTTCCATTTTGTTCCTCTTCTGGGTTGCCCCATTCCTGGAACCCTGGAAACGAGTCTGGTGACTCGTATTGATCAGGACACGTTGGTTCCTCATGTCAGACACCGGTTTGAAGAATGTTGCTGCTGCACCTGGTGGCTGGCACTTCCGGTCAGACTTTTGTACTTCCGGTCCAAACTCGCAGCCGGTTCTCCAAGTACATTGATGCCTGATAAAACCTGTGCCTTGGTTTCAGGTCCAACATAAAACAGCCAGGCACCGCCTGAAAGTGCAGCTGGAGTGCCTTGGCATTTCAGGCTGAATTTGAAACGAGAAGACACCCGTGTTTGCTGGTTTTGGGTGTATAGCCATTTCGTCAGCCCAAACTCTAAGCCGCTCCCTGCTGCAACACCAGCTCATTCCTGCTGCTCTGTGCCGTGGGGCAGCCCTTGTTTGACCTGCGAGATTGATCATGTGAAGGAAGAAGCAATTTGGAGCCCGGAAGAAGTGGATCCAGGGTCTCGGGACTTGGGTTGTCCTGATCGCGATCCGACCTTTCGTTTGAAAGGACCACAAGGACTTTTTGAAAACTGAAACAGGCCTTGTAGGTCCACAAAGCGGTCCCATTTGTACCGATTGCGTTTGTGTTGGGAGTGGGGAAATAAATGGTTGGGAAGGTGGATCTGCCTTGATGAATGCTCGTCGGTCTGGCAGGCCGCCTCTCGGCCCGGTGGGTGAAGCGGTGGAGTCTCTCGCATCAGGTCCCCAGATCAATGGGAGCTGGCGCACCACGGACCGACCTGCATCGACCGACGGGTCTGGTCTGTGTCCAACACGCTGCAAGTTTGGACACCACGGCACGTTAAGGAAATTGGGCAATTGCCAAAACCAGCATCAGTCGTTTGTTTCGCTGATGGGGTCTTCGTAACAGCAGGTCACTTTCTCATCTGTTCAAGTGGTTCCTTTGTAGCGGCACAGAGAGGGTTGATTTTACCTGGAGCTGCAGGTCAGACCGGTCGGATCGAGCTCTGGTCGCGGCTCCATCCGGAACAAAGCTGAGGTTAAGCTCGGGTCGAGGGTCCATCCAGGGCGATGATGACGGATGGAGCAATCAGGGGCCTCCCGCCCACACCGGGCTCCGCTTCGTCATGTCGGGCTTGAAGTTTCGCATTAAAAAGGCTCACAGCTCTGTGTGTATGGGAGAGTTATTGCATGTCGCTGCAGATAGGAGAGATGGATGGAAACGGCCGGTGTGGGGACGGCACATGTGTCTGTATCGGGCGATGTGAATTATGCCTCCGTTATGACAGGCAAATGCCATCGAAGTCTCCAGACGGGAATTGACATGCGCTGTTATGGGGGAGCGAAGCGGAGAGGGCCTGTCTGTCCGCCGACAGCAGAAACTGGAAACCTTCCGGTGTTTTCAGCAGCCTTTTCATGCACAAGCAGCTGTTGTGTTCTCGACAAAGCGTCTCTGTGGAAGGACTGAAGGAGGTGCACGACAGACACGCTGATATTTCCTCAAAACATTCACGCAAAGTCCCGAAAGCAGTGGGTGGCTCCAGGCGATTCTGAAAATTTTGATCAAAATCACCTGCCACCTTCCCACCCCGAGTGGCCAGCTCTTGACAGGTTTAACGGAGAATTCGTTGTGTGGTGTCGCCATACAGGGGTCTTGCTGTACAAAAGGCAGCTGTTCAAAGCTTTGTGCTTGTTTGTCTCAAGCTGATCGATTGAGGAGGCCTTTTCACACACATCAGAGGGAGGCGAACATTGTGAGATGACAGACAAAACACCTGCTCGTTCGACGTGCAAAGTGTGCGGCAAAGATCTCGGTCCGCCACTCTCCTTTGGATGTGAGACAGCTTCATCCTACAACATCACTGTTGGTTCAGTCACATGGTGAGCAAAGGCAGACAATGCTTTGAACATTTCTGAACAAGCGCGCGAGCCAAGCGACCATCAGTCAGGCTTTGGAGGCTGTGGAGTTTGCTTCCACAATGGATGAATGCATGTTGGGGCGGGTCCAGGATTTAGTCGCTGGAGGCGTAACTCCGTTTTGGCAAATTTTGACACAGAAGAATGGCATGACGAAAGAACTGTGGCTGTGACATTCTTTGACGGGAACGAGAATCAATTTTCTTGGCGATAAAAAAGCCCATGCCCTGGGGGTGCCCCCTGGATGCGCCCGAGTCCAGTGATTTGTCACCGGGCCGGGCGAGATTCCGCAGCGCTGAAGGTCCGCGGGGCGGGAGCCCTGTGGGAAGGCGATCAATGCCGGTGTCTGGAAGGATGAGATTGGACGACTCTTTATCACGGGAAGTAATTAAGGCGGTGATGGACTCAATGGGCTCAGGGGGCTGCGCCAACCGCGCTGCCGCTACGGGATGCAGAGTGCAGGGTGGATCTGCGGGGACCAAGGGGAACAAGTACCTCAGGGTAGCTTTCCATGAAAATTGAAAGCGATGACCAGGGGCTTGCAGCAGGTCGTCCAGCTGCTTGGGGGCTTTCAGGTGTTGGGGCCCGCAGCGAGGTTGGATAAGCAGCTGGTGGGGCCCACAGCCGGCTGGGACATGCAGCTCGTGTGGCCCAGAGCTGGCTGGTACATGCAGGTCATGTGGCCCAGAGCCAGCTGGTACATGCAGGTCATGTGGCCCAGAGCCAGCTGGTACGAGGCTCAGTCATTAAATACATGGAATTATCATGTGCAACTTTCACTGCAATTGGCTCTCAATTGCTGTTTGTGGTCAACACTGACTGTGGAAAATTACACAT
>JAAUXT010107761.1_pt1 | contig 14786 bp, 15 predicted proteins | sample 7278171 | NCBI WGS metagenome assembly JAAUXT01 (sample SAMN14350112, study PRJNA611818) | marine sediment metagenome | isolation source: surface marine sediment (1.8m) | place: French Polynesia: Moorea | collected 2018-08 | reverse complement strand
TTCCTGAAGGTCAAAGGGAAAGGAAACCTAGAAAAACCTGTATTTGAAAGGTTAAGCTCAATTACTAACTCTTTCAAGAAGTTTTAAGTGGTAAAGAGATACAAAAGAAATAATTAATCTCACTAAAATAACCTTAAAAGTTGTAAAAATAAGAGAAAATAAAGTATAAAAATGAGAAATTTGAAAAAAAAAATTGTGGACTGTCTACTGTCCATGGTAAGGAGAGAAAGTGCACCTTGGTGCCATGAAATGGTGTCCACGGTCCACAGTTGAGAGAGTTGTCCACAGTAAGCAGAGTTTTTGCCCCAAAATGCAGGGTGCATTGCTGACTGTCTACGGTTCAGAGTTGTCCATGGTAAGCAGTGTCCACGGTAAGCAGAGTCGACTGTAGTGTTTCCGACTAGAAGAGGACACGTACACACGTACAATTTGTTGCAGCTGCGAAACTCTCTCCACTTCACGAAGGATGAACGACCTGACGAATTCCTCAGAGAAAGTGATTCGCCAGTTGTTTCGTTGTTTTGCAGGAATTGGAATCCCTGTGTTGGCATCGAGATGGCACACAGTTTATGAGCGCGCACAGCGACGGCAGCTACATCGTCTGGAGCACGAACGATTCCACCAAACCCAAAGAGCAGCCCAACACTCCATATGGTGAGGACAGGCGGTTTCACTGTTCACGCAAGGGAAAACCACGTGCAGGACGGAAGGACATTATCATCAGCCGCTTCAGCGCTGATATTGTTTTCGGCTTGAGGCGGCATATTGTTCGGATGTCCAGATTGGGGGGGTGGGGGTAACTTGGACAATGTCTAGATTTTTGGGCAACTCAGACAATGTCCAGCTTGGGGAGTGTAACTCAGGAACTCAGAAATTTCAACTTTCCGGGTTTCCAGTTCCCCTCCCCCCATACTGTGCAAAAAGCTGGAAAGTTCAAAGGAGACGACATTGTATCCAGGCCGTGTACGCTGATTTTAAGCGACTGGTATTTCTGCTTGAAAGTCTGGTTTCTTTATGACACAACTTGTCGCTGCAGATGAGCACAAATGTTTTTTTCTCTTGTAGGACCATTCCCATGCAAAGGAATCACCAAAATTAAATGGAAAAATGCCAAAGCGTAAGTTTCTATTTCTTTTGTGATGTCCTGTTTGGAATCATGGGTGCCGGATACCAGAATGAGATTGATTTGATGGTGGCGCGTGTTGTTCTGACCCGAAACCCCTTTGTTTCAGAGAGCCTTACATTGTGTTCTCGGGTGGAATGCCCCGGTCCAGCTATGCAGACCGTCACACCGTCAGCGTGGTGCAGGGTGCCAACCAAGTTGTGTTCGACTTCACATCCCGCGTCATCGACTTCGTCGTCTTGTCAAACGCTGACACTCTGGAAGACCCCACAGCACCAGGTACGGCGCGCGTACAGTCCGCCGACAGCGCAGCGTATCCGAGTGTGGTTCGAAAAGTTGAACATGTGTTACCATCCCCGTTTTTGCTACAGAATTCGACGACCCGCACACGCTGCTCGTTCTTGCCGAGGAGGAGATGGTGGCGATCGACCTGACATCGGAGGGGTGGCCGGCGTTCCGCCAGCCGTACCTCGCGTCGCTGCACTCGTCCGCCGTCACCACCGCGACGCACGTCGCGGGCGTTCCAGACTCGCTCTGGAACAAGATCGTCGACGCCGGCGATACGCAGATGAGCAACTACTCGAGCAGGGTGCGTCGCGTTCTGACATGTTGCCATCGATGTGTCACAAACCGGTTGTCAAAATTGCGTCTCATGCTTTGATTTTCTTGTTGCAGGAGTGGCCCATTTTTGGCGGGAAAACTTCAGAGCCCATTCCTGCAACACACGATCTTCTTCTCACTGGGTAAGTACGAACTGGACGTCCAAAACCTGGAACAGTGGAAAGGCGTCTTGTTAAAGTCTGTGGAGTAAAGCTTGGCGCGCACGCACGTGGATCTCCTCCAGACATGAAGACGGCACGGTGAGATTCTGGGACGCGTCCTCCTCATCAATGAAGATGATCTACAAACTGGGAACGGCCGCCATTTTCGGTTGCGACTTCCCCGCGGCAGATCAGTCGACGGCGGACGGCGAGGAGGAGTGGCCTCCATTCAGAAAGGTGCGTTCCAGTCTCGGCATCTGACTTGACCCTGTCATGTCACGTTCTGCCACTTCGTCTCGGCTTGAAGAAGGGGCGGACGTCAACAACGCGAATGTTGTTGGCACAGAAATTTTCCATTCTTTGTGACAAAATGACTCGGTACATTGCTTCATCACAGGTGGGCACTTTCGACCCATACAGCGACGACCCTCGCCTCGGCATCCAGAAGGTGGCGCTGTGCCCGGCGACTGAGACACTCGCGGTTGGTGGCACTGCTGGTCAGCTCGTCGTGCTGCAGTTCGAGCGCAACGAGCGCACGGTTGAGCTGAAGGGCATCACCGTGAACGTGGTGAGCGACCGCGACAACTTCGTGTGGAAGGGACACGAGGCACTGACGGTGAAGGGCGGCGACATGCAGTACGCCGGCGGCTTCCAGCCCGTGAGCGTCATGCAACTGCATCCACCCGCAGCGTGCACCGCACTCGCCCTACAGTCAGAGTGGCAGCTGTAAGTTGCAAGAGCATTGCCCATTTCCTTTTGGAATGTTACGAACTAGTGTGACTATTCCGCTTGAGTTTTACCGTGGTTTCCTTTCATTGGCTTTTAGTCTGGCAACCGGAACAGCTCACGGCTTCGCTTTGTTCGACTACGCCCAGAAGAAGGAAGTCTACACCAAGTGCACTTTGAACCCAAGTGGTAGGACGTTTTTCTTTGATCTGACCTGCAAGCAATGATTTCTCTTGTTGCAAGGAAAGAACACGCTTTTAACGTTCGAAATCTCTCGACAGATATGACAGGGACAGGAGACAGCGCGATGTCCAGAAGGAAGTCGTTCAAGAAATCGCTGCGGGAGTCGTTCAGAAGGTTGCGCAGGAGGAGATCTGAACGAAAGAAGAAAGATGACAAAGGGTAACTGGTCAGAAATTTTGACGGGTATTTTCTTCGGTAACAGAAATAAACGGGTGCATTCTGAGAACAACAACAACGCGTTTGTCCACAGGTCTCCAGAGGCAGGCACGAGCAGCGCGGAGAAGAGTTCGCCCGCCAAGTCTCCCGCCCAGTCCCCGGAGGGAGCGCGCAACATCGAGCGCTCCATCGAAGCGCGACCAGTGGACGACTCCATGGCGTCCATGGTGCGATTCCTGTATTTCGCCGACACGTTTCTCATCAACGGCCAGAGTCACACGCCGACGTTGTGGGCCGGAACCAACGGCGGCATGATCTTCATCTGCCAGCTCACCATGCCGACCAACGACAAGCGCGACACCGAGGCCGTCGTCTGTCAGCTCGGTACACACACACATCCAGATTTTGTTGCTCCAGGAAGACTTCGGGTCTTTGTCGTGTGTTTGCATGATCAACCCAAAACACAAGCAAAATTCACGAATTACAGGGAAGGAGATTCACTTGAGGCACAGAGCTCCTGTCTTAGGTATCAGTGTGATCGACCGCAACGCAGCGCCTCTGCCGTCGAGTCAGGAGGTGCAGGGCGAGCGCGCCAAGCCGCCAGATATGACTGGCGCTCACCAGGTGGTCATCGTGTCTGAGGAACAGTTCAAGGTGAGTTCAGCTCACGGGAAGAGCAAGCTCGGCCAAAAAAGGTCCGTTTCCGTGTGTGTAAGTTGGTGGTATCCACATACGTTGAAAGAAAACTTTTTCCCTTTAGATTTTCGCACTGCCAAGCCTGAAGCCACAAGGCAAGTTCAAGCTGACCGCGCACGAGGGCACCAAGGTGCGCAAGGTCGGTTTCGTCAACTTCCGGAGTCGCGCGGACGAGAACTACTCTGAAAACGACCTGGTTGTTCTGACGAACGGCGGCGACGTGCACGTCTTCTCCATTCCGCACCTGCGCAGGCAGCTCAAAGCGCCGGTCATCAAGTCGGAAAACGTCACGTGAGTCGTGATGCGATTGTTGAGGCGGCTTTTGATTACCGACTCGTTTCGCTCTCACACGACCCGTCTCTTCGCATCATTGGACCGACACTTCTCTTTTCAGTGGAATTGTTTCGTGTGTGTTGACAAGCAACGGAGAAGGCTTCTATCCAGGATCTCCTTCGGAGTTCGTGCGCTTCTCCCTGGCAGCGCGCACGCACGTCAAGCCGGACTGTGGCGTGGACGTGAAACCCAATGTGAGGCCACCGCTGCCCGAGCCCGTTGTCGCAGACGGAGGCGCCGCTCTCGCCGAGGAGCTGCTGCTTCAACCGCCGCCAGCGGAGCCGGCGCCGCCCGTAGAGCAGCCGGCTCAACCGGCGAACCAGGAGGCGGCGGCGGCCGTGTCGGCTGAGCTGCCTGCTGGAGTCGCAACTGTGTGAGTAACTGTTCGTCCTCCGCATTTGTATTTCCCAAGTTGTCTGGGGCCACTGAAATGGATGCTTTGACCTTTTGGCTGGACTCTCAACGCGTTCCAAGAGACTAAACTAAATTCGTGTTGTTGCCCTGATTAACACTCCCTCGAAACATTTTTGTGCAACAAGCCCGTTTGTGACAGGTTATTCTCTTGTGCTGCGGTGAGGTTCAGGGATACACAGAGGAAAGTTTGCTCGTCGCAAGTGTATCAGCTTGGCATTTGAACTGCTGACTTGTAGTGGGACAGGCAGCGCTGCAGGGACTCCTGAAGGGGGACAGCCAGCCTCGGACCAGGCTGGAGCTGAAGGCGGGCAGAACGAGTCCATCGCTGACTCTATTGCCGCAGGCATAGGCGATCTTACCATCGACAGCAAAGATTTAACGATTGACAGTGTGAAAGTTCACTTGAGGTAAAGAAACCCTGCACAAATGGTGTCGATGGTGTTGACAATAATAACCAACCCATTGAAGGAACTTCGTTAGCTTAGCTCACACATAGCTCAGAGGCCTTCAGAAACGCAGAAAAAAATTGCTTCAGATCTAGTTGAACATGTTTCTACTTTGTTGTCAAGTCTTTTGTCTTGTGCGTTCTGTTCGTTTCAACATCTTCCCTCTTTCAGACTTTGTCGAATGACATGTTGTTTCCGACTCTGCTTTATATTGTGGTCTTTGTACTAACAAATGTAGAGATCTTTCTACAACATGAACTGCCTGCATTTTGGTTCCACACAAGTGGTGTCCTTGTTTTTGAGTGTTTATTTTTTGCGATATCTTCGAGTGCTGGAAGCTACAGTGGTATGAAGTTAGATGTTTGCTGTCCGCTTGGAGTAGCTTGTGTGATTTGATTGGTGCGAGTGGTTACTTTGTTTCCTTTTCCAAAAAGACTGATTTTTCATCTCACCATGTGTTCGGTATTGAAGCATGTATGTGCAGTTTGTTGCAACTACGCGCAGCAGTGCGCTGCAGGTTTGGCGTTGAAACTAGACTTTTGGTGTCTTCTCCAACCTGCGTGTTCCGTGGTTTCAGTGAGGAGAACAGCTCCAAGTCGACCACGGAAGTGATGCAGACGTTGTCGTCGCGCACCGTCGTAACGCGCACCGTCGTTTCGGAGACGATGGAAGATGGCCGCGTCGTCTCGTCTGAAACGACGACGACAACCGTGACCAGTGGCGACGAGAGCGGCGCTGCTGAACCCATCTCCTCACCAGGTGAGACGGTCGCAGGAGTTCAGCATTCTTCAAGTTTGTACATTTGGTGGTCAGAATCCATCGAGTTTGGGCGCAATTCTCATTCATTGTCACTTGTGTGCTTGTCTGGTGCATACCGTTCGTTATCACTGTGAAGGCATGCATGTTGGTTTGCGTCTGTGCTGTTTTACAAAACGCGCCTGTTGCGTCAAGCACAAGTCAACTGACAATTTATCATTGGGTGTTGTGTAGTTTTCAGTTGAGTTGAAGTTTTCTTGGAAAGGATTTACTTCCCGCTATTTTTGTAGACCTTCATCATTGTTGTATTGTTTGCGCAGATAACACACTTGATGATGGCAAGACACAAAGTTTGGGTCCAGAGCAGGTAGAGCAGACAGCATCATTCAGGTTTTCGTGTGCAATCCGTTGGCCACAATTCAGTTCAGATTAACAGTTCCGAGTTGGTTTACTAACATGCTTTCCACCCTACGTTGATGGAAATAGCACCACCTGTGTCAAATTGGGTCAAGAAATGAACGTAAACGCTGATCAGTAGATGATCAGCAGGATGAAAATGTTTGTTTGGTGTCGCAGAAGCCACCGCGTTCATTGTCTTTCCTTCGTCGGTCGATGACGTTGCTGTGTTGTGTAGTTGGTGACCACACTGTGTCGCTTGGTAGGGTCCATACCACCAGTTGAGAGATCTGCTGAGAACTTCTGACGGATCAGTTGGACCTCGACAGTGGCTGGTTGCGCTGTTCATTGTGTCGCATTTGCTGCGTCAAAGTAGTTGTGAGAACGTGAAGGTACGACAGCCTGAACCCCCGTGTTGCTCGATCCCTGTCTTCGGTGGCGATGGAGTTCGGATTGCTCTTGTGTCCCTACCTCCCCCTTCCCCGTGTCTTGTGTGCAGTGTTACTCTGTTCCTTCACGCAAATCACCCGTGGTGTTACTGTCTGCCGCGACTGATCTCGTGCCTGGAGATTGTGCAGCGGCGTGTTGGGGTGCTGTTCTTGCGCGGCGATGTCAACGTACATTCCTTGCCTCGAGCGGATCTACGGGGCTGCCCAGCTCCCTCACCTCGAAAAATTCATTCATCCCCAGATTGTGCGATGTATTTTGAATGGCTTTTGCCTGACTGGGATGCATACACTCCTGGCAAACACAATAATTTCATCTGCTGAGCAGCTTTTCAGCCCAAACTCAAGTCGACCTTGAGATTCAGCTTTGATTCGTTTTGCATTTGAATCTGGACGAAAATCTCATTATGTTGGCTGAGTTGCTGGGGAACATTCTACCACAGAAATCTCAGCTCAAAGAGTTACTTGAAAAAGAGCTTGATTCTTTCTGCACCAGAATCACTTTGCACCACAGAATTTCATGTGACATTGATTGCCAGTGAAAAGTACTTTGTTGTATTTTGCGGAGCAGAAAACACTCTCGGGACATATCACCTGCGCTTCTTGTTTTGTGCTGCAGGCACAAATTTGTTGAACTTCTCTTGCTGATAGTCCCCTGGTTGCCCCTCCCCCGATTTTGGATCGCGAGAGCTTTCCTTGTTCGAACTGTTTCACCTATTTGCGTGGTCCAGCAAATTAGTTGAGCATCACTTGGCCAACTTGCAGTACCAAGGTTGATCTTTGTGGACACAGCCATCCACAGGACAACCGGGTGCGACCGATGGTGTTTGCTCTGTGGTGACGGCGCCATATTTGTGCAGGAATTTCACATCTATATTCTGGTTTCCTTTCTCTGCAGGACAGTAACCTGACGGAGGTGCCCTCATCACTTGAGAACACGAGCAGCAGCAACTGTACAAATCACGTTCCATCCACCGCTGACGCGATTTGTAATTCCACCGCGCATGATGACATCCCATTCGCGGACTTGTCGACCGAGTTGATTCCAGTCAGCAAGGAACCGCAGCACGAGCCTTGCCCGGTCAGCGGCGACTTCGACGCCGCCGTGTTGCGTGGAAATTTAAGCAACTCTGCCGCAGAACACGTCGTGAACGAGTCCGGAGATCACGCGGACTTGAAACCGAACGCTGTTCCCAAGCCAATTCAATCCATCACCAACAAAGAAAACAGTTGAATAATTCGATGACGAACGCAGAGCAACGAATTTGCTGCTTTTTTCGTACTCGTCGCTCCGTGCTTGTGATTTGAATTTTTGTGGGCGCCTACATTCGCCCAAATAAGTTTTTTCTGCGCTCGAGTTGGGATCACTGCAGTCGATTGCGAAGAGGAAAACATATCAATTGAGGCCAGCGGGGAGGGAGTGATTTTAGTTGTTCACAAGCAATGAAACTTTCACACACCTAGTGATCAGTGCCACGTACACCAAATTAACAAGTAGAAAGTGAAAAGGCTTGTACATAAAGTTCACTGTTTCGCAAAGAGGCGTCGGGATAGACATATTTTTGTACACTTGGCTGATATTGATGATTAGATGGTTGCATGTCGCTGATCATGTTTCGCATTTGGTACGAATCGACACTTCGGGAAATTTTTGCGCCTGCGTTGATCAGTCCGCAGAACATTGGAGTCTTGTGTGCCTTAGAGGACTTGCTTGAACGAGATTTCTGCGAACACCTCTTGTTTTAGATCAGGTGCAGCTGCCAAAGCTTGACGAAGGCGCTTCTGATTCCTGCTGTACAAACGTAGTGATAAATTATGCTGCTAACTGTAGTGGTAGTACAACAGTTCTGCACTGCCTGATTTTATTTTTGCTTGGAAAAATCATTCCTTTCCCATTGTTTGTCGAAAACTTCGGTCAACAAGAAAGGGAAAATCGTTTTGTCACAGGAACGGCTCCTTAGGTTTCGTTTTTATGGAATAAATTGCGATGTTGCACAAGCTTTTTTCTTGTCTCCTGTTTCACGCATGTAGAGTTGAAATTGCTCAAAATTATCGCGGCGTCTTCATTGTTTTGTTTTTGGTATGTTTGCGCGGTCGTGCGTTTTGACTAAAATTCCATTTGGCTGTTTTATGGCTTTTACCGTCGTCCGCAGTCAGGCAAAGTGGATCTTGATCTGGTCAAGTGCGAACAAAGCAGCTTGCCATTGAGAAGGGCCGACAGACTATTTTTGTTGAAAATAATTTATTCTGAACGACAAACACTAACAAACGAGCATATGGTAACCTTTGTTCGTGTTCGCACTTTCGGTGGACATGACCTGCAATCACCCGTGGGTACTCATTCTCACCCACCACAGAGGAAAAATGCGTCCACCGCCAAAGCCACAACAGAGGAGTGGCAGTCTGATTTGAACAAGAGAAATTGTGAAACAGATCCAACAACTTTCTGTTCGCCGGTGTGTGAAATATTTGTGGCAAGAGTGACAACTCGGGCGCTGCACTGTTGAAGTCTACGACCGTTTTCAACCCCAGTGGGTTTGTTCCCCTGCCAGCATCAAAACACAACGGACAACGTCATACCAGTACAACAACCGTATCATTTGGAATCGAAAACATCTCAGACTGACCACGTAGATCCAGAAATGGATTGGCACACGATATTAGAGTTAGTCAAGTTTTGTGAAGACTCCAAAGAATTCGTCTTCAGAAATTTAGGCGTCGTTAGTTTATTGCTTGAAAATGTGTCGCAGCTTGGCTTGCCATAAAAATGCTGCTCAGAACACGGCACCAAAAATGCTTCGTGCACCCTGCGCAACGCTCGAATAAACTTTTTGTGGGTACACCCATCAGTCTCATAATTGCCAGTCACACACACCTCATGAATGCCCGTTGACTCTGTTGTCACGTGGTGTGTGAGCAGGTCAGCTGGTGGTGTGCCGCGGCTGCATGTGTGCGTTGAGCGCCTGCACGACGTGCGCGGCAGACGCGGACGTCAGCGTGTGTTGCTCCGTCTTGGCGTGGTGCAGCAACACCGAACCGTTGTTGGAATTCTTCAGAAACTGGTACGCTCTGCAAGAGTAATCGATGCCAGAGGAGGGCAACTTCACGTCTGAGGAACAGTTGGCCCTTGTTTTCGCGTCAACCCTTCAGCTCCGCAGAGCAGGCTCGCTTTGGTCCTCTGTGTGAGCAAGGGGAAATTCATAATGCAAATGTTTGAATCCAATTTTGAAAAGAGTGGTTTCAGAGTATTTTTGAACCCTGGGAGGAGGAATCCTCAGTTTCAAGGCAAGGAGACAGTGAAGAAAAAAAGATTTATTTGTTTGGTTGTGATTTCACATTTCACCTGGTGTTCAAACTCAGCTTGCGGGGGTTAGATTCAGACACTCCTGCACAACGCACGCACGCACGCACACACACGCACACACACACACACACACACAACCAGCAGGGATCACGAAACCAACGCAATTTTTCTGCCATCACTCACCAAAGAGTGAACAGAATACGTTCGAGAACAACGGTTGTGTGACAACAATATCGTATTGTTGCTTTGATTCCAACATCCGAGATCGCAAAGCTCACCTGAACATGGAATAGTGGTCTGTCTCAGCCAACCGAATCAGCCTTTTCAGGGAATTCATATCCTGGATTGCCTAAAAAACATTCATCACCTTGTGGGGATGTCTGTTAAAAATCTCGGTTCTGACATCTGGGGAAAACATCTGCGTGAATTTTAACCTTCAACTTGTAATTTTCGATGACTTGACGGAGGAAGACGGGGTTGTATTTTTCTCCCTTCACCAGAGCTCGAGCCCAGTCTTCACAAAACACACTGCAGTCTGAAAGAGTGACCGTTGATGATGCATGTAACTTTTGGCACTCAACAAATGAAGGCATTTTGCAACAGCTGCCCCGAGCCCAAAACATCCCAAAATGCAAACAAATCATCAAGAGGCCAACCGTGCCCGGGAGCGGCAACTGAACACAGCCGCTTCTCACCTCTGCACGACAGGGAGTAGGAGCTGTCCGACTTCAGAGTCACGCTGAACGTCTTTTCACTGTCTATCAAAATACCCGGAGCCAGAGATGGTTTCGTCATCAGCGAACCAACCGCGTTGTTGCTTCCACTTTCAGACATTGGCGAAAAGATTTCATTTGGGCTGTCTGATTTCATGGAAGCCAGGAAATCTGCTAAACTGCAGCAATCGATGAACCTGCTCACGAAGTGAAAACTCTGCTGAAATTCCGGCTTCAAATTTCTTTCGAGGCTAAATCGAAAGATGACGTCTTGAGATGATTTGTTCGAAAATTGTAACTTTTTCATTCACCTGAGCAGATCGTTTTTGATGTGGTTGTCGTATATGTCGTTGTCATCACAGTTTATGGTGATCTTGGCGTCCACCAGCGCCTGAATGAAATGACGTGTGACAAAACAAATCCGAAGTGCTCTTGTGCCCAAAATTGTCTGCAGGACACTTCCAATTTCTTGTTGAGTGACTAACTTACAGCGTAGATGAGATACTGAAGATCCTGGCCCATGATGTCCACACAACGACACACATACTCCATCACATCTTTGCTCCAGCCTTCCAGATGCGGTCGTACTCTCAGCTCCAACTGTGCGGGCTGCGAAAAAGGCACATTTTTTCAATTACACGTAGTTTCAGAGTTTATTTTTGCTGACTCTGAGCGGCACATGAGTTGCACGATTCTCAAAAGCCTGCGATGAAAGTGCAACACCACAAAGAGCGACAAACACGTGAGAGACATTCTTCTTGCAAAAAGATAGCCATCTCCACACGAATGATCCCACTCCAACTGTGGTAGCATGTACACCAAGAAGTTGGCGACAAAACCAATGAGAAGCAGCAATAACTCAAAGCAATTCTACAAACGAAACAGACCACAATATGTTAGTAGATCATGCTTGATTGGTTCTTGTGGGGTCCTGCGTGAAGCAGATTTTTTTCATTCATGTACATTCTTTTGGTCAAAAAGCTGAATGGTTTATTCACATCCCAGCGTCCAGAGAATACAGACCAAGGTTCAAGGTTCAGAGAGCAAATGCACGCACTGCACAAAAAAAAAATGAGTTGCCAAAGAACTGTGTTTCATTGGTTTCTTGTGTCAAACTGGCGAGAGTGAGCTGGCTGTTCGTGCTTTGGAACAATGCATCAAAACACTAAGTTTTTCTTCGGACGCGTTAATGTTCAGTCAGACACAAAAGGGAAGGACCAAATGACAATTGTTACTGCCAATACCTTGTTGGTGTCTTCTAACTCATAGATAAAAAACGGCTGAAATGAAATTTTGAAAGAAGAGATGGCAGGATTTTTCACTTCTCACTGTGGATCGCACCGCTTCAAGACGTCGACTTCAGCGAGAAGAAAAATCAGGAAAACATCCTCAACTCGGATTGGTTCACTCACATCTGCTTCCAGGAGAGAGTGCAGCTTTCCAGTGTATTTGTCCAATTCCGGCTTGAATGTGGGCGAGTCAAGAAAAGTTTGCTGCACAAAGACAAATTTTGTTCTGATAAGCAGTCTGAATTGCTGTGTCCTTTGTTGTAGCATACCCGAGGGAACAAAAGGATATAAGTCCAGAAGAACATCAGAGGATGTAATGAAGCAAACAATGAAGTCGTTTGATGTGTATTTGTCCTGAGCTCCTGCGTGGAAGTTAGTTCCAGTGTCTTCTTGCCTGACCAACGCGTAGTAGCACATTGCAGACAGCTTTTCACTGTTAGTCGCACTGAAAATTGATGTTCACAATGAAGAACTTTTCAAAAACCAACGAACAGCAATGGTGCTGTGTGGGTCTTGTGACAGTGAAGATGATTTCTTCGAACAGACAAATCCGCTGCTGTTGTTCTGAATCACCGATGACCTGAACCTGTAAAGACAATCTGAAGAAAATTTGGACTGCCTGAATCTGAGAACTTTGTCCTGTTTGGAAAACGAGCCATATCTGATCTTTCAGGATTGATCGTTGGTGTACACCTGTCTGAAAACTTCTGGTGCACTAACCCGACTTGATGCTTGTCATTTTTCAACATCCAGCAATCTCTTTGACATTTCAAGCCTCTGGTTTTTGTAAAGACAATTTTCAGCATCGACTTTGTACACTTTTGCACTTCGCCAAATTCTTGAAATTCCCAAAAACTTAAAAAGGGGTACACTCAGGCAATGTAACGTTTTCCCTGTAATTAATTTGCTGCTTTGAAGATCGCAGGTCAACAATGTTTCACCAACTAGGAAAGAGTCGACAAAGTGATTGATTGCGCGGGTGACACCACCTGCTCAAGGCACTTACAATTCCACGGCAGAGATGTGGCCAATACCACTGTACAGAGTTCCCCGCAACAATTTTTTCGAGACAAAATTGCGCAAGTCAGCCTCCCATTCAGCATCGAGACTTGTTGTGACCACTGAAATACTGAAAAACAGAACGAATTTGTTTGCTTCATCACCTCAACAGAGTTAGCTTCATCGGGAATCTGCAACATTGGCGCAATCCATTTACGCGTCGCGGCAAGCCGAGTGAACCCAAATGGCTGACTTCGCCCAATCTGCAACCTTTGGGGTGAAGTTGTGTGACTTCGCTGCTGGCCAGCCGCACGCGTAAATCGAACACATGCAGCCAATCACAGAAACTTCAAAGCTGAGACGTTCGTGAGACGTTCGTGTGGACCAGATTCTAGCAGGTCGAGGGGAAAGCGAACGTTACACAACAAACCTGAAGTTGGGATCTATTGTTGCTTCTCTTTTGAAGAAGTCTGAAACATTTGATTCCGTGGAAGCGGCGTCTCCAGGCACACTTTTCGGGTTGCTTTCCTTGGATCTGAAATCAAATTTCACGAGACAGTTTTCCTTCCGAACAGACCAGATGAGATCTTGGTGCCGTTCTTTTTCAAGGTCTGGAGTGATCAGATCGCTCGACTTTGCATTGGACCATTGGACCCTATGGGAAATCGAGCGATCTGATCACTCCAGACCATGAAAACGAACGGCACCCTGGATGGGGCCCTGTTCGATTGCAAACCCGCCGGGTTGCAGCGATCGATCCCGAGAAACCCACACAGCACCCGTCTTGTTGGCGGGTTGCTGTGGAATGCTCCAGGTTGGCCAAAATCCATTTTATTTGCACCAACCCATTGCAACCCGGGTTGCCAGATAACTCAAATCGAACGGCGCCTTTCTCCAATCTATTGTCATGACCAGAAATCACAAGCACACGAATTCAGATCTGAGAGAAATTTTGATTCGTCAGTGGATTTTGCCAGATCAACATAGATCAAGATCTAGATCTAGAGTCTATACACAATATGAGACACAAGAAGTCGTGTGGCTTCACCTGTTTGCATGGTATCTATACAGACAATAAAACGCTGTCTTTGATGACGAATTCGAGTCTTCCTTGATGTCCATCCTGTCAACAAAACACCATTTTATCCTGCGAACCGTGGGAAACAACTAGAGCAGCCCCGTGTCCTGCTTATGTTGACAACCCCAAAATACCCCCACACCACCAGATTTTTTGTCTTTCATTGTTCAGTTGTTTCCAGCACTTGGAAATCATAGATCTACACAAATTTACAGCAAACACTGAGTGGCTCAGGTTCTTGGTGCAATTTTGAATTCAACAGTCTATTTTTGGAAGAAATAAAACCCAAAAAACAAAACAAAAAAAAAACAACAAAAAATACAAACAAACAGAAAACAAACAACAAACCAAAAACACACAACAAAAAGCAAAAAATACAAAGGAAAACAAAACAAATAAAATGCAAATTTATACACAGGTTCAAAATTTTTGTTGCAGTAAAGGTGAGAGGTATTGGTTGTACACAATGCCTGAGGTATTGAAAAAAATTCTTGTCCCATGTATTGGCACCATTGGGGTCCAAAGTTGAAAATTGAAAAAACAAAAAATTCTAAATGATTTTTTCAAAATTATTGGATTTTTATTTTTGGAGCTCATGAGACTTGAACACACCAAAGAGGATGTTGAGTGGAAGATTTTGGTGCTTATTTTGTGTGAATCAGATATTGCATTGCTGAGTTATGGCTGTGCAAGTACAATTTTGGGTATTTGAGGTTACACAAGAGATTGTAAAAAATATTTTTTTTCATATGAACATTTTGATATTTTCTGATGGGGGTTGTTTACACTTAAAACCTGGGCATGCTTGATTTTGATCTTTCAGTTATTATTTTTCACCATCTTCAACTCAGAAAAGACCAAATGGAACCAAAAAGCCCAAAGTTGTTTCAATATTTTCAGGTGATTT
>JAAUXT010015311.1_pt1 | contig 14786 bp, 17 predicted proteins | sample 7278171 | NCBI WGS metagenome assembly JAAUXT01 (sample SAMN14350112, study PRJNA611818) | marine sediment metagenome | isolation source: surface marine sediment (1.8m) | place: French Polynesia: Moorea | collected 2018-08 | reverse complement strand
TCTGTTCGCGGGTCGAGATATGTCTCGACCACAGCCAGAGTGCTCAATCCCATGCAATAGAGGCGCACACCATTTTTATATGTTCTCATTTCCGGACACAAGGAAAGCTCACAACCGACTGCGATGGATTGGTAAGACACAGAAAATGGTCAGAACCAGCAGGAACTCTTTCATGGCTCTTACCGCGTACAGTTCACAAGAGCACTGAACATCATCTGGCTTGAGGTTAAGTTTGAGCCAGAAAGAGTGAGTGGAGGAGTTTTTCTATCAAAGTCAGGGATCACATTTTGAGGGTGGTGAAAAAAGTGGTAGACCAGGTAGACCCAACTCAGAGTTGAGTAAGGTGCAAGTCTCACATGAAAAGCTACTGGTATCAGGGAGGATGAAGAATGAAATGAGAGTCCAAATTGAAAAACTTGACGGGATGACTGCACATCCTGCAATTGCTTTTCTTTATGCATTACACATGCATATATTGGGCATCTATCATGATTTCTACCAATGCATGCCTGTTTATGTTCCTCTCCATTTTTCATCACTTTTACCTTGCAGAAAAAGTGGTTTATTCTTGACAGTATTGTTAGCATCTCCTCTGTCCCTGAAACAACAGTATGGGGCAAATACATGACACCCTGCATATTGTATGCTTTGCATTTTACATATCATTTCACATTTCAAAAGTCTCAGTTTCACAAATGAAACCAATGAGTGTGGTGTGATCAAATTATTGGATCCATGTCAGTTAACATATGAAGTGCAGCTTTGCACTAAGACCATGAACACTCTGGACTTGATTTGCACTGTTGATCTGGTCAAATAATCTCTCAGTCTTGTTTACAAAACAAATGCACATGTCAAGCTGTCCAAGGAGTTGTTGCCTGTGCTCATTCCACAAACAACTGAAAAGTGGTTTCTATCTTTCAAACACTGCTTTTCTGCTTCTCAAAGGCTGACAGTTCCTTGCTGATGTCACTTTCTGAAGTGACTGCAAAAAGGGCAGATTGCTCAATCATTTCAGGTTGCTCAAATTTTCTGTAAGGGAGTTTAAGCAGTGATGTTTGAAGCAAAACTTCAAACATCACATCAACTTCAGACCCCTTAACACAGAAAAATTCAAATTAGCAAACCCTGGTTTTTGGTCAATTTTGTTTTTGAAAAGGCCGAATCACACCTAAAAGGTGGAAAAATCAAGGCACACAAAAAAGTACCAACAGGTTGACCTTGTCAATTTCAAACAACAACACTTGTGACTAAAATGGTGAGCAACTCAAAGAAATTACCCACAGGTGTCAAGGAAAAGTTTCTAGGTAAATATAAGGTAGAAATTGTCATAGTCTTTTGGAACTGTTCACCACCATGAAAGGGCCCACAACTCACACCACACAAACATGATTTTGCCTCAAGAACAACTCACCTTTCTCAAAAACTGCATTTCCAGTGACACTGACCTCAGTTCCCCATTTAGCAAACCTGCTGCAATGAGTAGCCTTGTGGCCCATAACATAAGGAAAATGTTTGCCTGGCATTGGCCAATATTGCCTTATGATTACTAGGTCTTGGTCACAAAGCAATTTAGAGATGTCTATTTTGTGAGCCCTTGGGTGGTGGGGAATTGAACAGACATCCACTGGAATGACAATGTGATGTGTTGTTTGCAAGTGCACTGTGACTGACAGCAAACTGCTGTATGGTCTGTAGGTAAATAGAAGGATTTTCATGATATTTGAACATGAAAATATAGTTCTAAAATAATGATGGTACAAAAATTTCTCATAGGCAACAAAGCTGGTTCTCCCTGTTTTTTCATGGAATGGGAACCAATGAAGGTAGTGTGGTGAAACACATTCTGCTGTAGTGTGTCCACAAACTGGATCATGGACAACAGCACCTGCATATGAACAGTTCCCCATGTCATCACTGCCATGGTAAGTGATGTTTTCCAATGTCATGTTGATACACTGTGTGCTATTGGCTGAAACAATCAATGCACAGGATCCTGTTGACTGGCACAACTGCTTGTCTGGCAAAGGGAAGGAGCTTTGAATGTCAGGCCTTTGGAACACACTGTGAGCAGGAGTACAACACTGGAATATGAAACTTTCAAGTTCACTTTCTGGCAATACAGGGTTGCTTGGAAAGTTGAGGCTGAACCCTTTTGTACAAGAGGCATCTTTTCTGAAATTATGGTCAAACTGAGAGGTGTGCACTTGTTCCCTGGGCCATCAAATGCCTGTAGAACAGAGGAAACTGGTGAAAAGTCTGTGTCCAAAAATACTATTGATATCTGAAGTTTCTCAAAATAATTTCCCCTGAGGTATATAACTTGCATCAGAAAAATATGTTTGACCACAGTGTAGTACAACCAGGTCAGGCAAAACCCATCTGGTGATGAATTAGTGACTAGTTCATTTGTCATTCCCATTTTGTCTCTCACTATGAAAGACAAAGATGTTACAATATAGCAGTGTGATGCTGCAAACATGCCTATTTGGTTGAAGTGCTTTGAAGATAGTTTGGTGAACTTTGAATATAAACCACAGTGTTTCATGTATTTTCCTGGAGAGTCTTCTGGCTTTTGAACAGAAAAATCTTTGATCCAAATGTGGCCTTGCAGACACTCCTGTGTTGTCCTGTATGATGTGATTATGAAGTAAAATGTTGTATTCAATGTCAAATTATGATGGAGGTGGAATTTAAATTTGTAGACTGTCTGTTCAACTTTCATTGCAAATATTTCATGTCTTCGTATCATTGATGTGCAGGTGTAAAATGCAGTGACAACCCCAACAGGTCTTTCCATGATGCTGTGCTCTGACCAGAAGTTCATGTTGTTCATCCATGGAAAATAAATCAGCAGTTCATTATTCAAGTAACACCTGAAACATAGTTCAGTCAAAATCTGTTTATTTCTGATCAAACTGATAAAAATGAAGCAAACAATTCCAAGGAAATGCTGCTGAGATCTTGGAAGGCAAAAATGCAAAGTTTTATGGGGTGAACAGTCTGACAAAAACTTGCTCTGAAATGTTGTTCAAGCAAAGATTGGTTGGTTTTGCACCTTATCAAAATACTCACCATTGTATAAACTGGACAAACGTTTCATAATATTCAAGTTTTGGTACTTGTGGCACATCTTGGAATATTTTTGATTGCACAGGAGAAATCATTGAAATTGGCAAGTCAGAAACTTTCATGAGTATTTTTGTCTGAAAATAAGCAAAGCTCAAACTCTTGACAACAGCCCCTCCATACTGCCAGCTGGGGTGCTGGTGTTGCTCATGTGTCCGGTGGAATAAGTACGCCTCCAAGTATGACATCCACTGTTTTGTTGTGCTGTGGTTCATTTGCTTTCTCAAAAATGATGTGACATAACTGGCCTGACTTGAATATTTATGAGAAAAATTGAGAACAAAAAGACAAATGTGCACTTCTTTGATCATCTCTGTTGAAAAGAAAAGAACCTTTTACACACTGTGGTATGAATGCTGAAGCAACACAAATGGAATTTCTTTAGAGAATACTTGATTTATTTGCAACTTTTGCCTTGCTTTTTGGTAACATTCTTGATGAGGTATCAATAAAATTCTGTACTTCTCCACAGGACAAGACATTGCCAATTATATATTACTTTGGGCTTGAGGTGCAAACACCATTTTGTGTATAATTTTCAGAGGATGTGACATGTGAATCTTGAAACTGATTCTCACTCATGCACCAGTCTCAATTAAGAAAAGACATGAACACAATATCTTCTTTCCTGGCCCTGCAAAAATGGAATTGTTTGCATCTATTTGACACTGTAATGGAAGACTGATACTTGTCACATGAAAAATGACACTTGTTTGAAATGAAATCCTTCTTTTTCATCAAGCAGGATTCCGTGAAGATGTTCTGCAACATCCATTGATTGATTCTGACAGTCACACAGAAATGCTGCCATTAGATAGGAAAGTTCTGCAGAACACACAACTGCTGTAGGCTTGCCTCTTTCTATGCACTCCTTGAATGCTGCTATTTTAAATAAGATCTGCATTGCTGTGGTTTCATTACACTGCATGGCAGTTCAGAACTGCAACATTCAACTGTATTTCTGTTCACAGTTTTATTTGTCAGGGTGATCATTTCTTCACTATCTGTTTGTTCCTTTTCAGCTTTTCCTGTTTCATTTTCATGTATTTGTTGCTGCTGGCTGCGTCTGAGTATAGAACACACTGGAGTACATCATGGGCACAACAAAAACCATTACAATTTTCAAAAGGCACACAATTTTGATTGGGTACACTAGAATACTTCATGTCCTGCCAGGTACTGTAGGCACATTGATTATAACATTGTACGTTGGAAATTTGCAGGGATGAACTATGTTGTTTGTCACCCATCTTTTGCTGGGGTCTGTTGCTTGATACAAATGGTAATGTCAAACCTGCAGAGGGTATGTGCACTCTGTGACCCCTGCCCTGAGGATTTTACCCTCAGTCTGCCCTGACTTCACCACAACAAGATCATCCACACTCATCTCCAGTTGAGCAATAGGGACCTGATCTTCAGGAGTAAAACAAACATTGCACTCTCCTGTGATCTTCTCTCCATGAGGCATGTCAGCCTCAGAAGTTTTATATGTGGCTGTAGTTTTGTGTCCTTCTCCTTCCACAAATGCTCCTCTATTTCTAGGGTGGCTGATGACACTTTGCATTCCCACTCTTGTATGTTGAATAAGCTCAGTCTAGATTCCTTGAGATGTGACCCTCCTTGTGGAGTCTCTTTGCTTCATCATGAGCCAACTTGACACTGCTTTTGCAACTGAGACAGACCCATTGACTTTTGCCTTCTTCTTCTGCTGCATAACTGTGCTCCCTGGCTTGTGGGCCAGCTTTGTGATGATCTCATCTGCTATGGTGGACTGTAGAGCCACCTATGTTGCCTCCAAATCCACCATGATGCATTTGTCCAGGAAAGCATGCTGGTTTGGCAATGACTGCCACTACACAACAAAGACTGTCCTGCCCTACTGGTCTCAATCCTGTAGTCTTATGTACTCCTGTGGTACAGTGAACTTGATTACTTTTACTCCACCACCTACTTGTCCTTTGCCATGTTGAGGCCAGACACTTCCTGTGACTCACATGATGCCTCTGAATGAGTTTCCCGATGCAGATGCAACTCCACCGTGGGTTCCTGCCCTCTATCATGTTCATCATGCCTTGGCTGGTTCAGCAGTGGCACATTCTACACTTACAACACCTTCAGTCTGACCTTTTCATCAGGTACCACAGTGGTGTGTCTTTGAATGCTTTGACATCATTGGCATCATGTTTGCAGCAGTCATTGTGCTTGATAACATCCACATTTTCAACTTTGCAGCACTTGTGGCAGTTTATTTATGTCATGCTTGATTTGGGTTCATCTGTTGTGTGTGGGTAGTTCTGCTGCCTCAGAAGGGCTGACCAAGCATTTCACAGTAAATATTGCAAGTCAAACTGATCTGCATAGTTGCAGCCTGGGTTCCAGCTGGGCTGCACCAGATGGAAATAAAACATACTCAGTGTGTGTAGCACTGCTTCTACAGTCCTGTACCAACTGATATCAATGTGTGAGTTCAAATGATTAGACACAAGGCAAGGGCACCCCAAAACTGAAATGGACAGACATGTGTTCAGCCATAAATTTCAGGTCGGAGCCTGAAATGGCCAAAGACCCACATCAGAAAATAGGGGTGTTCCACTGGCTCCACCAAAAGCACACATATTAACCACATATCCACATATTAACCAAAAGAATTGCCCAATATCCATTTTAACATTTTTTATGAAAAATGACTTTTCAACCCCAACTTTAGCCCCACTTAAAAACCACATAAATATTTTCAAAAGTCAAAAATCAAGTGCTACCACTCTAACCCCCATACAATAGACTACATTTCATCAATATACTTCTTTCACCAAATATTTGTAGTTTCTCAGATATGGAGCCATTTCTACATCCATACCCCATATTTTCTGCACTTCTAAATTTGAACTTTTTGACCTTGAAAACCCCAAACTTCAAAGTTCCCAAAATCCTTCTTGGCACACAATCCCCAACCCAACTTGAACCAGAAGAGCCCAAAAGACCTCAATTTGATCTTCATCTTGACCATGAAATAGGTGTACACATACTTTTGGAAGACCCTGCCTACAGGTGATTTGATTTGCCTCACACCGATTTGGCTTGCCTTTTCCAAAACCTCCCAAATCGCGCGACCCACCTCAAATCACCTAAAAAGTAATGATGAACCTCGCCATGTGCTGTACACAACACCAACCGTGTCATTGGGGCTGAGGTCCCTGAGGACAGACTAGCTTGTAGGTGGTAGGTCTCCCTCAGTCAGTGTGCTCATGAATGTGAAAAACAAGTACATCCATCAAATCCAATTGTGCAATGTGTGTGGGCTGTCAGAACAGGTGTAAAACAGGGGTTCGTTTTGTTCAACACAGGCGCGAAGCCCACCCACCTCACTGTTGTATATCACCTTGTGAGATTGGTGCAGACGCTCACTGCCTGTTCCAACACGCAAGGTTCCGTCAACAAGAAGAGACCCCCGCCAGCAATAAAGAATCTGCCCCCTGCACCTCTGTGGGAAGACCTGGGCTTGCTTTACAGCTGAAGAGGCAGACCAACGGAGATGTAGCCCACACAAAGTCCCATTGCATTTTGGGTTTCCACACAGATGACACGGCGTCAAAATTTTGACGCGAGGTCAGAAATGCACTGGGCCCGTCTTTTTATGATCTCCATTGGGCGTCAGGTGAAATTTGACACCCGCACGTCAAAATGTTGACGCCAGCGTCAAAAATTCTGACGCCACCCTACCTGTGTGAAAATCCCTTTTCATTGCACCCATCGAAAGCATCACGAGGCTGTATTGCATCTCAGACTCTCCTACTGGAGATTTGAGCCTCAGGAGTGGTGCGTGCTCTGAGAGGGTACAGCTGCCACAGAAGCCAGAACCAGCAATAAACGTTCACACCGGACTCCTTCTAATGGGTTCTAACACTCAACAAAGCAGGGTACAAGCTGGGCCTTCACACAAAGGCCTGGGCAAGGCAGTCCGAGCTGTACTCCAACGGGAGTTCTACCGCACATAGCACAAACGCAAGAAAAACCCTCTGTGTGTCAAGCCGTTTTCACATTGATACTGTCGATGTCAAAGACAGCAGAATTTTGACGTCAACATCAAAAAAAGAAGAATTTTGACGTCAACGTCAAAATTTAACATGACACCCAATTGGTGGGTGTCAAAAAAGAGTCCATCCAGACCATTCTTTGACGTCGTCAAGAAAAGTTGCCGTCGACGTCAGAAAAAGCTGACGTCGTCGTCCAAGTGAAAACCCCTCAAGATCTGTCTTGTTCCAAAGAACAATTGAGCCGGGCAAAAGCAGTCTCGGGCATGACCATACCCTGGCTCCGCCTCTGGAGCCACACCAAGGCAACGTCAATATCCCACCTGGATTTCTGTGCAGATTTGCGTTCCGCTAGTGTATGTATCTATTGTGTGTGAACACAAAGGAGTTTTTGTCAGGATTTCATCAGCTCCATGGCAACTGAGACATAAAAAAACGTTGTCTGATCCATTCTTCATAATTTCATTGTCAGTGAGGAAAACAGTATCTGATGCAGAATTCGCGGGGTTACGTTTCTCCGCATCACGGAAGATAAAGGCTTTGTCCTCTGGATGTCACAGAATAAAGCAGTGTCTCAAAATAACTGCGCTTTTTGCGAAGCGCGAAGACAAATTTTTTGTTTTGCGATGGAAATGTGACATTTTTGTTTCGTCGTCCTTTGTCCTTTCTTTGTCTTTGTTTTCACAATTTTTTGCTGTGGAATTAGAAAAAATACCAATGAGCAAGGAATGTGTTCTTTTGGTGTGATCCCAATCACAGGCTTCTTCTCAGTTTTACGCTCACCCTGGAACCCGAGGTCTGAGGATTCAACCACGCACACACACAAGATCTGATGAGGCCAGCCCACCACACACACACGCACGCACACACACACACACACACACACACACACACACACAAGCTTTGATGAGGCCACGCCACCACACACACACACACACACACACACACAAGATCTGATGATGTCAACCCCATCACACACGCAGACGCACACACACACACTCTCTCTCTCTCTCTCTCACACACACACACACACACACACACACACACACACACTGAGACTCAGGCCTTTGGGACCCTCACCGTGATACCAAGAAGCAAAGATCTGAGTCCCACCAGGCTTCTCCATTCTCTTACACTGAGCCCCCTGGATCCACTCCGTGCATTGTCACACTGTGTGATGGATCTTCCATACACATCACTCTCCTATTGATCATAATCAGTGGAGTACAACAATGATATACATTATTGACGTGAGCACAAATTTGTTCTTGCAAATTGAAATGCGTTTGTGTGCAAATCCCATTCTGTGTACACAATGGCTGACGTATGTGTGCACCTTTGTCCAACACAATTGTTGCACAACGGCTGCGGCACCATGTTTATGTTGTGTGGTTTTGCCAATCTCGGGAAGACACCCACACATTTGTTCATGTCTGGCCTGACAGCTACAATCTTTCAACTGCAACTGATCCCAAGGTACATCAAGGACTGACGCCCCACAGTGCTGCCAGTCTTACTTGAACAGGTTGGAGTCTTTTCATGGGATTTGCTGTCAGCAGCATCGTTGTGTGGGAGCAGAAGCGGGAAACAGGGCTGGATCCAGGACAGCGTATCTCTCTGCCATGTTTCAGCACGGCACCTGGGCCCGCGGGGACCTGACATCTGGGGGCTCAGGAGTGGCCTTCAGGACCCCAGAGACAGGGCCATTTGAAATCTTCTGCCCCGCCCCTCAGAATCTTGACTCACCTTCCATCCCATCTCCCAGCTCATCCTCGTCATCAGGCTGACAGCCCATCTGCTGCTATTCAGAGGAGCTGTGGCACCCGCAGATCTATGGACACCTTTACTGGCTGTTCTCCCTGCTTCAGAGCTGGTCATGTCTGTCACCACTGGAGGTCAGGCCAGGTCAGGTCCAGTTCCTACACCACTACCCCCTTGTTATCCACAGAGCCCTTCATGCAGCATAACGAGCCACAAAGCATAGAGACAAATGTCTTTGTCCTGAGTGCTGCAGAATCTCCTTGCATAGGGGCTGCAACCCCATCTCCCAGTGGGATTGGGTCCTCTGCACCTGATCGTGATCCGTGCAGCCCAACCTCTCAAGTTTCCGAGTGATGTGAGAACCCATGGTGTCCAGAGGGGAGCACTTTCACCAGACCACTGAGCTGGCTTCTGGAACTGGGGAGCTGGGCACACCTCCTCACTCTCTCATTGGTGGCTGGTCTCAGTTCACCCTCCACTGCACAGAGGGACCAGACTGTGCTCCTCCTGTCATGTATCGGTGTACCCGAGCCAGCACTGTAGCTCACCATCATTCGTAACACACCCCATATGGAAGCAGGGTGAGCTTCTTCTTCAAAAACAACTCATATCTCTGCCTCTCATGTTTGAGAGCGTGAAGAGCCACAGCACCCTGACTCAGACACTTTTCTGTGTGAAGGAGCCGGGGCTACCACCCTTCCCCCAGTGAGGCTGGGTCCACCTGAGGGGCTGAGGCTGGTCGTGAGGCTGGCTCCCCCTGCTCATGCTCCTGGTCCTGAAAGCCGTCTGCTTCTATTTCAGAGTGCTGTACAGAAGTGGGGCTGTCATCCGTCCCCCAGTGGGGCTGGGTCAATCAACTCCTGCTCCAGCTCCTGACATCATTCTGCTCCTATTTCAGAGCGCTGTGACGAGGCGTGGTCCCCGGAGGCGGACGCCTTCACTCGGCTGCTGCAGCGCCTCCCGGCCCCGCAGGGCTGGTCCGGCCTCCTCCTCATCACAGACCATGGTACGGAACAAGGCGTTTTCACACAGATGACGCGGCGTCAAAATTTTGACGCTACGTCAGGAATGGACTGGACCGTTTTCTTGGTGCTCTCCATTGGGTGTCATGTCAAATGTGACGCCTGAGCATCAGTAAGGTCAAACATGGTCTGGCCTGATCCAAGTGCTTTCTGAGCCGTGATGCCCACAATGAACATTTTGACCACTCTTTGTCACACATCAGGTGCAAAATCTTCAATTTTCAAAGATGCAGTCGACTGTCCTCTGGTGTTTGGCGCCGGCTTCACCACGCAAATCATGGGGTTCACGTGCGTTTGTTTACAGATTCGTTCGCGTCGCACGTGGCTCTGCTCAGCAACAGCACGATGATGCAGTTCCCGTGTGACGTCACTGATCAGCTGCTCAACGGTCACGTGGACCTGAGCCAATCAGAGCTGCTCACGGTCATCACGTGGTGTGACGTCAACACGACGCTCAGTCTCCTCGATGCCGTGAGTTGTGTTCCTTGTGGCCATAGACGACACCTGTAGGTGGATTCAGCATACTCAGAGTTCCAGAACCACCACCCCCGATACACACACACACACACACACACACACACACACATTTGCCATTTTCATGTATTGAATTTTGTCAGTTCGAATTGACCTCCCAGGACTGGGCATCCTGAGCACATCTTGACCTGCCCCCAAACAACGACCATTTTGCCTTGACATGTTGTCTTCTGTTGCGTGGCGAACCAAACCAAAGAAAGTCATGGAGCCCCAAACAAAACCAAAGCCTCTGCAGAATTTTGGCATGTGCCTCAGGTACTCATACATGCCACAGCCATCTGGTCCAGTGTCTAAACAAACAGCATTTTGAGGGTGACTGCATGATGGCTGGGTCTTGGGTCTGGGTCCTGAACATTAATCCATATCCCAACTCATACTCGGCTGTACATATCTTCAGAGCGAAAAGCAGGACAGTCATGCGTGGTCTCCTTCTCCTCGTTTCAGTCGTATGACCCGGTGAGGCGGCACATGTTGAGGAGACCCGTCCTGCAGTGGATCCTCTTCCTCCCTGACGCTGCGTCCAACGTCTCGCTGCCATGGAACCAAGTCATGCAGGTCTGGTCTGGTCATCCTGGTTCCGCCAGGAGAAAACACTGGTGTCTTCAGAGAGCCCCAGGGTTTCAGATCCCTCCTGCCAGAGAGGTTTCTGGAGTTGTAGTCAGAATATCTGGTGCCCCCACTTGGCTTGGCACCCTGGTGGAATGAAATGGTCAGACCCCAAAACTACAAGACATGGAAGTCTGGGGTCACGACGCGGCGTGAAAAAATGTTGACGCGACGTCGTCATCGGTGTGAAAACCCCAAGTTTGGTCAGACCTGCACTCATTGGATGTTCAGTTCAGAATCCATAAAATCTTCATGTGACATGCCCCACGCACCGGAAATCAAAACACCGCTTCCTGTTTTCTCGTGACATAACGACGGAAACCATGAATTAGCATCGACGGCTTGGTAGGTGTCGTGCACGCAATGCACATGAAACCACCACAAAGCCCCACCTTCCTGTCTCTTGCATTATTCCACGTAAAATAGAAGAGGAATTGGTGTCCGAGAAATTCAAAACACAGTCGGAGAACTAGAGAAAGTTAGCGGCTCTGTGATTTTTAGTCGAGCGTTGGAAATGCATGTCTGATTCTCCTGAAGGAAAATTCTACGCATTACGCGTAGAGTCAGGCTCTGAGTGCAGGTGTGGGAATGTTCAGTCAGCCGTGTCTGTTGCAGGACGACTTCACGCTGGTCTGCAGGAGCCCAACGCCCAGGCGCGCCAGCTCTCCCGGCCTGGGAGTCCCCAGCCTCGGTGCCCCCGGCCCCGCCCCTCGCGGCCCCGGCGCCCCCAGCCCCGGCACCCCTGGCCCCGCCCCTTCCCGGTACGACGTCCTGCGCTGCGCCGCGCCCTGCGCCACCGGCCGCTTCAGCGTCGCAGCCGTGGCGGACGCGACAGGGACCGTGCTACACGGGGAGCTCCCGCCCGTCCAGGGGCGGTTCACGGGGTTCCAGGGCAGGCACCTCCTCTACAGCAACGCCAAGGTGGGTGTCACCTGTGTGTGGGAGAGATGAGGGGTAGTTTCAGGGTCAGGGGCAGATCCAGGGTCAGAGACAGATCCAGAGTCAGGGGCAGAAACAGGATCAGGGACATATCCAGGGGCAGAGGCAGATCCAAGGTCAGAGGATGATCCAGGTTCAGGGGCAGATCCAGGATCAACGCCGATCCAGGGTCAGAAGCAGATCCAGGGTCAGGGACAGGTCCAAGGTCAGGACAGATCCCAGTCAGGGGCAGATCCAGGGTCAGCAGCTGGTCCAGGGCACGACGGTGGCTCTCAAAACATTTGGAACCACACCTTTTCTGGAAAAATGTGTGTTGAGGTGCAAGCAAATGCGCCAAGCTTCAACTGGGCGACCAATGGGTTGCAGCTCTTCCTCTGCAAGAGCACCAACAAGTTGCGCGCGAATTTTACATGCACATGGATTTGATTCCAAATTTCCATTGAAGAGGGGAGGGATCTGAGCAGAAGCTGCTTCTGACCAACACAGAACCTGTGAACCGCAGTGGGGGGGGGGTCGTCTAACTGGGTCTCCCTGAAACATTGAGCGTGTGTGTTGGGGCTTTGATCAAGCATCAACACAACACAACACAACAAGGGAGCAATTTGTTTCAAACAAACTTCGCCTTTGTGCACCGTGCATCAAGTTTCGCTGATGCGCAACTGAAGACAAAGGAAACCCAGATGTCTGTCGTCAAAACAACAGAAAACACCCCTGCAACAATGCGTCTGTGTTGACTGTTGGAAAAACAAATCCTGTGGCGACATTAAACGGTACAAACAGCGTCTGGTAAGTGAATGGTATTGAAAGAGAACTCGCCTGAAACGGTACGGTAGGTACGGTACGGTACGTAGGGCGTTCACCCCACGGCACACACGAGGCTGGATGCAGCGGGCCCACACAGTACAGGATTTACCCTTCTGGCGTGGGCAGATTCTAGTAAACCCATGGTGAGATCGACACGGGTTGGGATCTGGGGTGGATTCAGGGTGCACGTTGCGATGAATTGCGTCTTGTCTCGTATCCCACAGCAGGCGATGTTTGCTGTCCTTGGCTGGGCAGATATGTGAGTGGACCCATGGATGGTTCCTGGGGTTGAGATTTTGGGAGACACGTAGTATCTGATTTGCGCTGATTGTCTGCCGCGTCTCCTCTCCCACAGCAGGCGATTTTTGCTGGTCTGGAGTGGGCAGAGTGAACCCAAGGATGGACCCTTCATGGGGCTGAGATTTGCACTGACTGTTGATTTACTCCCCTCTCCCACAGCAGGCGGGCTTCACGGTTCTGCGGCGCGTCAACGGAACGGACGTCGTGTTGGGACTCTCCGTCGAGGCCGTCAGGGTCTTCTCCGAGGCGCTCAACTTCACGTGAGTCGGGAAGGGTCCAGGGTGGGTCCAGGGAGGGTCCATGGGTGGTTCTAGGGAGGGGTCCAGGGAGGGTCCAGGGAGGGTCCAGGGAGGGTCCAGGGAGGGTCCAGGGGTGGATCCTGGGGTGGACCCAGGGAGGGTCCAGGGAGGGTCCAGGGGCGGACCCAGGGAGGGTCCAGGGAAGGGTCCAGGGAGGGTCCAGGGAGGGTCCAGGGGTGGGTCCAAGGGTAGGTCCAGGGGCAGGTCCAGGGGTGGGTGGGGTGCATCCAGGGGTGGATACAGGAGTGGATCCAGGGGCAGATCCAGGGGCAGATCCAGGGAGGGTACTGCAATAGAGGCAAGGTAAAGGCTGGCACTTGGGCTGGATCAAGGGCTGGGTCTGCAGAGGTGCCCAGGGCAAGATCCAGGGGCAGTTGCAGGGGTGTATCCAGGGGTGGATCCTGAGGAACGAACTCAACAACATCCAGGGTCAGATGCTGGTTCAATTGGGTTTCTGACTCACCAGGATGTCTCAAGGAGGTTGAAGACGTACCATATCCCCTGACCGACCCAAGAGCAGTATCCACGGGTTGATGGAAGACCGTGCATGAGAACCTGGGGCAGGAGGTGGAAAAGGGCATTTGGTCTTTGATACTTGCTCCATAAGGGAAGTGTGAATGTGTCTGGAGATTCCGAGGCAAGGTTCTCCTTCCAAACCCCAGACTTGTCATCCCGCATTGTAAATTTACTTCACACATTATTATTCACTCCTGTAAGTCAGATATTGCCCCGCCCGACTTGCTTTCACTGCTGAACCCTACTTTAGATCTATCTGCCAGCAAGACCTTGTTTGCTGTGAGTGCTACACAGTGGGATTCTCTCTCCAAATTGCTTCTGTAGTTGTCCCACTCCGAAGCTGACGCCTTGGCACGCCACCGTGCGTGTTGAAGAACACAGCGCCATGTGTAGTGCACGGGGAGGAACGTCCACATTCAAGATGACGCTGTCAGTTGTTCATGTGTCGTTTTGATTGAGAGGTAGACACAAATACTGAACCGCAGAAAAAAAATTGCAGGAAGTCTGGGAGTGAATACAAAAAGAATCCATGTCATACACGAACTCTCAAGAATTGGAACTCCACCCGACTTCATTTTGAAGGGGACAAGGGTCGGTCCAGGATCCTGCCCGTCGATTTGTCAGCAGTTTTCATTTTTTTGGCGTCAGCGTCACAACTGAACATTGCACCCAATGGTTTTTAGGTGATTTGAGGTGGGTTGCACGATTTGGGCTCAAATGAGCCAAATCGGTGCGAGCCAAATCAAAGCACCTATAGGCAGTGTCTTCCAAAAGTATGTGTACAGCAGTTTCATGGTCAAGATGAGGATTGATTTGGGATCTTTTGGGCTCTTTTGGTTCATTTT
>JAAUXT010044606.1_pt1 | contig 14787 bp, 18 predicted proteins | sample 7278171 | NCBI WGS metagenome assembly JAAUXT01 (sample SAMN14350112, study PRJNA611818) | marine sediment metagenome | isolation source: surface marine sediment (1.8m) | place: French Polynesia: Moorea | collected 2018-08 | reverse complement strand
TTATGGAACTCTCTCAGTTATTGAACAAGTGCTGTGCACTTGTTCAACAACTGAGATCGTTCCATAACTGCCTGTGAAACATCTCGTGTTCGTTCTATATCTATTACGTATGGCATGACGCACATTGTTGACAGCAAACCAACTGAATGAAGTGTGTATTTATTGGTACGGAATGTTTGCTTCCCTTTCCATAGGACACGACTTGGAACAAGTGGATGAGGAAAGAAATTAAAAACGGATGAATGAATGTCTTGGGCAGTTTTATGTTTCGGATTTCGTCACTGGATGCAAAACTCCACGAAGACAAAATGCTCATATGGTGCACGTATTGTCAGAAATAAAGGTTCATTGTGGTCTTGCTTACAAAATTCAGAAATAACGGAAACAAATCATGGTTTTCTGCAATGAGCTGGTGACCATTGTTTTGCTTTTGGTTTCAACAAGGAAGACATCCCAACAAAATGCCAGTTATATACCGTGTCAAACAAGTAAGGTTCTACTTTGTGAAATCGCAGCAATGCGATAAGTCTTCATGAGTCATAGACCTCAGATATACTATTCTTGAAATTGCAGTTGTTCCGATTCCAAAAGGAGACACATACACTGTATTTTACATCTCACACAATGGCTCAGATACTGACTTTTGTAGAGTGTCTAAAGAGTCAGCTTGTTTTTCTCTGGAACAAGTTTTGTTAATCTACTATGATGAGCCTCCAAAAAATGGCCTGCAAATCAGAACTGACAAATCACTGGTGATTGATGATCACATCATGGTGAGTAGTTCCACTGAAAGAGAACCATAAATTCTGTCTTTGAAACTAACAAACCCAATGATTTAATTTGTTGTTTCAGACGATGTGTGCAGCTTTCAGAAGCTGCCAGTTTTCATGCAGTGCAACAACAACTGAATTGAACATCAATATCAGTGTCATTGAAATTAATTTCCATGAATCTCTTTGGACAGTCTTTGGGATCAATTTTAATTTCATCAACAGTGATATGAGATTACTCTTCTTGGACTTTTACGGAACAAAATCAGTTGAGGATGTTGTGTTGAAAATTGGGCAAAGTAAACTTGGACAAATTTACATCAAGGATGCAAATGCCACTTTGGATGACTGTTCAAGTATTCAATCACGCATCTCAGAAAACAAGACCTTTGTTGTGGCAATGGAGAGCATTTTGATTCTTACTTCATTACACACCAAGCATTTTTATGGTGGATCCTTCCTTCAAGCTTTTTCAGGGACTGTTGAAATGACAAACGTAAAGTTTGTCAAATCAGTTGTTTTTTATTCACTGATTTCTGTCACAGATCAGTCTATCCTCCAGATTGTAAACTCATCATTCATTTCCAACTCAGCCTTTCGCTACAACAGTTCAATGACAATTTCTGCTGAAGGAGAAAGTAGTTTGATTGAAGTCAGCAAAAGCAGGGTTCATCTAGCTCATTGCATCTTCATAAGAAACACCTTCCCTCTGTCATCAAGCATAGTTCATTCTTCTGAGAGCTCTGGTTTTGTTGAAAAGTGCAAATATCTTTCAAACAATGGCAGTGGTGTGTATGCAACAGATGCCATTGGCAAATACAACCCACAATTTTACAAAATTCCCAACGAATTTACTGGTGATAACATCAACAATGATATGGAAAGGATATTCAACAGAAGCTTGGGGAGTCCACTAAAGTGGGTCATTGTCCAGTGCACATTTGTTGAAAACACTGCTGGAAATGGAGGAGCAATCTTTGCTGGCAATATCTCCCTTTATTTGTTGAGGAATAATTTTACCTCAAACTCGGCTGTTGATTTCAAGTTTCCTTTTGGAGTACAAAGTCATGGTGGCGCCATCTGTTTGGCAATGAGCTCCACTCTTGTTGAAGACTGTTTATTTTTGGGAACGAGGCTGCCAGTGGTGGGGCAATTTCAGCACAAGGAGGATCATTGCTGATAAATTCTTCTAGTTTTATGAAAAACTTGGCTGTCAAAGAAAACTTTTCCATTGGTGGAGCTGTTGCTCAAACAAAGATTAGCCTTTCACCAACACCAGAAATGTTTCTCTATATTTTCAATTCTCAATTTTGTGGATGCCAAGCCTATGACAAAGGAGGAGCTGTCATATCAAGCATTTATACAATTGTTCAAGACTGTAGATTTCAAAACAACAGTGCAGAAATTGGAGGAGCACTGGCTTGTTCCTCTGGCAAAATAAACAACAGTCACTTTGAAACAAACAATGCACAGAAAACAGGAGGGGCAATTTATATTTTTCCAAATTCTGAGCTGAATACTTCACACTCCACATTTACTGGCAATCAAGCTATAGGTGGAGGAGCCATACATGGTGAAGCAAACACAAGCATCTCATTTGAGTTTTGTTCATTTGAAAACAACACAGCTGGATTCCGTCATGGTGCAGGCTTTCAGTGAGTTTTGTTTTGTGTTTTTGAACGGTGCCCTAATTTTGCAGCATCAACTAGTGCGGGCGTTTTGATGCGTTTCATGTGTCATCGATTGCTTCCTATGTTCCTGACAACTTACTTTGTTATTCTTTGAAGGAACAGCGACAAAAACAGCGGAGGGGCCTGCCTATTTTACAACACGAACCAAGTTTTCTTAACCCACTGCACATTTGGAAATAACACAGCCCTCGGAGAGGGAGGAGCACTGTTTTTGGACACATTTGCTCAGAGTTACATCATTCATTGTAAATTCAGCAAAAACATAGCCAGTCTGGGTGGGGTAGTATATGCCCAAACAAACAACAACCCTGTTTTTCTGGTAGACGACTGCAGTTTCAGTGACAACATTGGCAAACTAAGTGCAGGTGCATTACTTTTGGCTGGCCCTTCACTGATTATTTCAAGCAGTGAATTTTCCAGCAACATGGGGAATGTGGGAAGCACTATATTTTTGGAAGGAGAGAAGTGTTGTTTGTACATTACGGAAACCAAGTTTGAGAACAATGACATGTACACAAATTATTCCAAACCAGATCATGCAAGCTCCATTTATGTCTCAATTGCCAGCAAAGCAGTTTTCAACAAAGTCTATTTTGTTGATAACAAGGGAGGAGGAATCACCTTTGATAAGTCCAAAGGAGAGATAAAAAACTGCTCTTTTTTAAGGAATACTGGTGTTCTTGGAGGTGCCATTGTAACAAGTAAAGACACACCCATACTTGTGACAACAAACACATTGTTTGTAGGCAATAGAGCTCCTGTTGGGGCAGCTATGAGGTTGTTTCACCCAAACACAGTTGTACAAAGCTCCTATTTTGTAGACAATATTGCTGCTCAATATCCTGCCACAATAAGTGTTGTTGTGCAGAAAATGCTTCAGTTGAGACTTTCTGAGAATGTGTTTTGCACATCCAGTTCAGAGAGCTATTCACAATGTGAAATTTTCATAGGAATAGGTGGAGAAAGCTTGTCTGTTGGTGTGAGTCAATCTGCTGAATTATACTTCTGGCAGACATCATACAAATTCAACAACAAACATTCCATCCTGATTGACAGGAATTTTCTACAGAATGATTCAATGCCACGAATCATTCAATCAGAAGAAGGTATTCAGACTGTTGAAAAATTCTCCCACTTTGCTTCAGGTAAGCACAAAACAGAGAAATAATTTTGAAACTGTTGCTTTGAAAGGAAGATTAAATCCCAATGGCTGGTGAACATTTGCTTTTCATTTTGCCAAGTACCATCATGTGAGAAATGCCAAACTCCTTTTCTTTCTTTCAGCATTGCCATTGCTTTGTCTCAATGGATGCTTTTGTTATTTTTCTGTTGATGATGATGCCAACACAATGAATTGCAGCCACAAAAGCATGGTCCATTTGCCTCACAGAATTACACCACAGACTGAACAGCTGATCATGTCGGAGAATGACATAAGACTTCTTGACATGAAGGAAACCAATTTGACCCAGATAAAACTATTTCATTTTGAGAACAACAACATCGAATCTGTCAGTTCCAAAACATTGCAATTTCTTCTTTCGAATGCTGTTGTTTTGAATTTGAAAGGAAATAAACTGCAAAAACTCCCCAAGCTCTTCAACCAACCACATACAAAAACAAAACTCTGGCTTTCTGGTAATCCTTATGTCTGCAACTGCAATATGATGTGGATGAAAGACTGGCTGCAGAATAACACAAATGTGATGGACACAGAAAATATTACTTGTTCTGGGGGCAAGTGGGATGGTTAGTAGTGCCTTTGATTTGTTTTATTATGACTCTCGACAGTGTCTCCATTCAGAGCTCTCTTTCTCCCTTGAAGATGTTTGTTTCCATTGTGTACAGGAACTGCAGTGTACCACATGACCAGAGAAAAAATGGGCTGCATTTCTTCTCCTGTTTGGATTGGGATTGTGATTGCAATACTTGCTGTCTCCATAATTTTGACAATGATTGTGATCAACAGAAAATGGAATTCCATAAAATTTCTGTTGTTCATGAAATTTGACATTCTTGTGAATGATGATGTACTGGAAAAGCTGGATGATTTGGAGTTTGATGGTTTTGTCATTTACAGGTACACCTGGTTAACATTGGTCTTTGAGCAAATTGTGCTCAAAGCAAGTGTTTGGTTGATTGTGATTTGTCTTCTCTCTTTTTTTACTGCAAGCCATGTTGATCGGAAATTCATGAGAAAAGAAATTCAGCAATTTCTGGAGAAGCAAGGATGCACATTGTGCATTCATGAGAGAGATTTTCTTGTTGGAGAATCTATTCCCGCCAATATTGAAGCTGCTATTAACCACAGCAGAAGGATGATAATGCTCATCTCCAGGTCCAGGGTTTCATTTTTGGAAGTTGGCGCTTATTTCATCCCTATTTAATTTTCCTTTGATATACAGCTTGGTTTGATTTTTCTGCAGAAATTCCATGAATGCTGGGTGGTTTTTGGCTGAGTTCCATATTGCTCATGATCAAGTTATTAATGGCAGGAAGAAATATCTTATCCCCCTCATGCTTGAAGAAATCAATGCATCTGAAATTCAGGATGCTGACTTGAGGCTGTACATTGAGAGCCACACATACCTCGATTGCAAAAATTTGGTATGTTTTCAGTTGAACAACTTAATGCAACAATAGAGATCCAAGTTTATAGTCAAGCAAGGAAGCAGTGCCGTTTATCCCCCCAAAGCAATTTTTTGTTTGGTCCTTTATGTATTTTCTAAGGATTTATGACAAGTCAAATGATTTTCCCCCTACTTCACACAGAATTGTGACCTTGGAATGTTTACTGCAGGACAACATGAAAAAGCGGCTTCAGTATGCCATGCCACGTGTGCCACTCCGGAAACTAAAGCAGATCCCAGGCAACTGTGAAGAAGACACTGATCACATGAAAGAGGAACCAGTTTCTTACGTTGAGCGAATTACAAGAAGAATTGTCCAAGCCAGAAAAGGAAAACAAGGAAACAAGCAGCGAACTCGGACTCCACTTGGTGGAGATGTTGGATGCACTGGAGACGATGGTGATGGCAGTTCTGCTGATGAGGATCAGGGCAGAAATTTGCTGGAAGCTGCAGGTCCAATTCCTGACGAAGAAAACCAACATGAGGTTGTCCACCCATCCCAATTGAGCACAAAAGACACTTTTGACCTTGAGGAAGAGGAGGAACAACTGGTGAAAAGCCTGCAACAAAAATTACGGCGAAGGAAGAAGAGGGTTGAACTGAGGGTGTTTGATATTGCAAATGAGGAAGAGGAATACATTCCTGTCACCAAGACATCAGATGTCAAAGACTGCCCACAAGGGCAGAAAATGGAGGGTGAGAAGACCCTGGTGGTACAGGCACTTGTGCATGATGTTGAACAAGAGAAGCCAAACCATGTAGGAGCTATGGCTGATAGGATCAGTTTTGATGGAGTTGAGCCAGCAGAGGTAAACAAAAACAACTGGATAACTCAAGGAGATGCAGCAAAATGCAACACACAAGATGAAGGGCATAGTGGAGCAAGGCTGAAGACTAAAGGGATGTTTTTGGAGAAAGGAAATAATGACCAGACAACAGAAAGGAAAACAAAAGGCAGGGGTGGGAGGAAGAGAAATTGGAAGACTGAATGCAAAACTGAAACTGGTAGACAAGTGGAGTGGGGGCTTGATGAGAGCAGTGAGAGTGATGGAGACTGGGAGGGAGACCAGGGAGACATTCCTCTTCTGCCATTGGACTGAGGAGAAGTATTTGGAGGAATTCAGAGAGGAAACTGTTGATCTACTTCTGTATATTCTTGTGATGTGCTTTTTTCTCACAATTGTGGAAGAAACATCTCATTTGTCAATAATTCCAGACTTCTAAATATTGCCTGTGGAAAGTTCCTGAAACAAGAATCATGTGCAAACCTTGATGATAATTTCCTCATCAATTCTTCAAAAGAATATTGTGTCACTTTTACTTTTGGGTTGGTTCTCAATTTTTTGTTCACTCCGTATTTGGGTTTGAAACAGGGACTTCCAGGCAAGTGCAACTTGTCAAAGTCAAATGGCGTTGTGCTAAAATGTTCGAATTCTCCGACATGAGACAAAAATAGAAAATAAGATAGAAAACTGGCCTGACACAAAATGTTCCACTCTATGTGAAACACAATGATTGCCAAGCAGTGCTGTGGTACCACCACGTGACCTGTCAAAATTCCAATCACACCAGTGCACAGAGCCAATTCACTTTGAAACGTTCTTGCAAACAATTTGTTAAACATGAACACCGCGGGATCTGCAACCACCACAAGAAGCAGTTCACACCCATGAGTTATTAATTTTTCTTGAAAGTCTCCACACCTTTTTTGGGGAATCTTTATTCACTGATGACATCAAGTTGTTTCCAGAGTAAATCTGTTCATTGAATATTCTCGCCAATCTTGGTCACAGAAGCTTGTTATGCACTGACACATGTTTGTTCTTCTCAACAAAAGTTCCTGTATAAATGTTCTTACTCACTCACTCTGGCTCTCTCTCTTCTCTGTCTCATTTGTCTGTGTGTCTCTGTCTCCCTTATTCTCAGAGGAAGAATCCCACAGGAGATGGATAACACAGCCACACCCAACAGAGTTTCACAGTTTAAACCTGATATTGGGTTAGGACCACACAGTGAATCAACACAAATATTCAACAAGGCACCAGACAATGGTTCCATGTTTTCTGCAGTATTGAGAGGGTGGGTTCAAAATTGCTTGTATTGTGTGTAGAGCAGGCAAATATTTCAGAAAATTCAAACCACCAATGTTGTGTGTGTTTGCTCAACAAAATGAGACTTTCTGATCAAGACCTGACACAAACTTCAGAGAAGGACCACAATAAGTTTTGAGAGGATCCCCGATGACGTCAAAATGCATGTTCATTGTGAAATCAAAGCTATTGCAAGCTTCCTGTTTTATTGATTGGAAATTTACCTCAATGAATAATGAATTTGAAAACTTGTTCCAACAAGGCCTTGTTTTTAGTTTTAGATCTGTTTCTATTTGCCTGCAAGACTACATTCAAAGACACACACCGATTTTGAACAGTCTCTGTATCCTTTGTCTCAGTGAGCAATAAGCATAGAAACACAGAGACCCTGTCAACAAATCACACAATGAAACCAAAATCAGTATTTGCATGATCAGCACTAGAGTCTTGAACAAAAAAAACAAACCATACGTTTGTGTTTTCTCATCATATTAGAAGAACAGAAAAACACACAGAAGCAGGTCAATGCATTTGAAAATTGCTGTGGGCAAACATTTCCCTCAGTCCAATGGCAGCAGAGGAATGTCTCCCTGATCTGCCTCCCACCCATCATCATTCTCACTGCTCTCATCAATTCCCCACTCCACTTGTCTGCCAGGCCCAGTTTTGCATTTATTCTTTGTTTCATTCTTTCTTGCAAATTCTTCCCTGTTTCTAATGGTGCCACCCTGGCCATAACGTTTCCTCTCTATTTTCTGCTCATTGCTTCCCTTTTCTAACACTGTTCCTCTTTTTTTGGGCTTGGCTCCATCATGTCTTCACCAGTCTTCTTCATTTCATCTGGCTGTGTGTTGCCTTCTGCTGCATCTTCCTGAATTTTCCAGTTATTTGTGTCCATCTCAGCACTGGCTGCATCAGCCATTGCTCCTTCTTGGATTGGTTTCTCTTGTTCAACACCATGCACAAGTGCCTGAACCACCAGATGTTTACCATCTTCTAATTTACCACAGACTGCACCATCTTTTGGGTATTCCATCTTGTTGCCACCAAAGTCTACTTCCTGATTCTCAACATCAACCACTCTCAGTTAAATTGCCTTGTTCCTTCTCTGCAATTTTTCCTGCAATCTTCTCACCAGTTGTTCCTCTTCTTCATCAAGGTCAGGGTCATCTGTTTGATCTTCTTCTGTAGAAAACTGGAATAACTCTTGTCCCACATTTTTCTCAAATGATTCACCCTGATGAATTGGAGCTGCCGCTCCAAGCAAACTTATATCATCTTCATCATCAGTGCCATCATCTTCATCACTGAGTGTGAGTTCAATATCTCCACCCAATGGAACCCTGGATGGCTCTTTTCTTCTTTGTTTTCCTTTTCTAGCTTCAACAATTTTTTTTGTCATTGTGCCAACATGGGACTCACCTTGCTGGGTGTACGCCTGGTTGTCTGGAATGTCTTTTTGTTTGTGTAGAGGCACTCTTGGTATGGCATACAGAAGTCGTTTCTTCATGTTCACCTTCAATGTAATACAAAGGCCAGGTGACATTTTGGGTCCTAAATTTCAGAGTACATTCAACCACAGGACCAGAAATAACGATGATGAAATCGGGGTAAAAACTGAGATGTACAAACATGTCATTTGGTTTTGTCTTGGTTATGAGACAGAATGCTGCAAATCCAGACTTGTTTGTTATAATCAGAAGCGTTACTTACCAAATCTTTGCAGTCCAAATAGGTGTGGCTTTCCACATACATCCTCAGATCTGCATCTTGAATATCAGATGCCTTGATTACCTCCAGCATCAGTGGTATGAGATACTTTTACCTTCCATTTATCACTTGTTCATGAGCAATATGAAACTCAGCCAAAAACCATCCTGCATTTATGGAAGTTCTGCAACAAGCAAAAATATGAAGCACAAGTCATCACTTGTTTTTCAAATGCTTGCAGAAAAATCAACTTGTAGCAGAAAAGAAGGAAAATAATTCCATTGTCCTCTTTATGCAACAGAATAAACCTCTCATCAACATTTTGTGTTTGCAAATTAACAGACCTGGATATGATCATGATCATCCTCCTGCTGTGATTTATTGCAGCTTCAATATTGGCTGGAATTGATTCCCCCACAAGAAAATCTCTCTCATGAATGCACAAAGTGAATCCTAATTTCTCAAGGAATTCTTTTATTTCAGCTTTCATAAACTTCCTGTCCATGTGGCTTCAATTGAAATCATTTTTTGGATTATTACTTGCTTGGGTGAATCTAAGTTGGCAGCCACTTTTGTGCACAACAAAAAACTTTATGTGATCAGGGGGATGCAAGAATACATTTGTTGAGCAACTATGTTGGCCCAAGCTACAGGTGTGAAGCATGCAGGGAATAAGATAGCCAGGAAATCATGGTGACAGTATAATATTAGGTTTGCATGAGAAAATGAAAGAGACACAAAGAACTACAAGAGCAAAATGTACCTGTAAGTTACAAATGCATCAAATTCCATGTCATCTAGATTCTCAGGTTCATCATCATTCACCAAAATGTCAAAATTCATAAACAAGAAAAATTTTAAAGCATTCCATTTTTTGTTGATGATGACAACAATAGTGATAAGAAGCACAGTAACAGATCCAACAACAATTCCTATCCAGATAGGAAATGCAATGCAGCCCATCTTTGTCCTGTCCAAGTTGAGAATGGCAGTTCCTGGAAGACAAACAATAACACACACAGTTTTTTTTCTCATGCCCACTTGTAGGAGTTGAAAATTGTTCAGCCTACCTTTCCATTTGCCTCCAACACAAGTTATATTTTGTTTGTCCATGACATTTGTGGTGTTGACCAGCCAATCTCGCATTGGCATCATATCACAGGTGCACTCAAATGGATTGTTTGCCAACCAGAGTTTTGTGGTGAAGTTTTCTGTTGCAAGGACACTTGGAAGTTTCTGGAGTTTATTGCCAGACAAATTTACTTTCATGGCACCTGCAAGCAAAGCTGTCATTGTTTTCTCACTTATCTTTTTTAGATGGCAGTCATGAAGATCAAAATGCTTCACTTGTGACAGATTTTTTGCCATGCTCCTCAATGTCTGCATGTTGTTTCTAGCCATGATTAGTTGTTCAGTCTGTGGCAGAACTTCAGTTGGCAGCTTTGTCATGTTGTTATGGCTACAGTCTACAGTGTTAGCCGCATCCATAGTGGAATAGAAACAGGTGCATCTGTCTAAACAAGGCACAGGAAGCACTGAAAACGTGCCAAAAGAACAAGATAATTTCTGTTTCAACTCAAGTTCACTCAAAAAACAATATTACCACAGAATAAACATTCAGACATTCAGGGAAAACATTGCGCTTTATGTTATTGTCTGCTGGCTCAGCTTTCCATGTTTTCAGAGGCAACCTACCTGATGCAAATTCTGTGAAAAATACTGTCAAATTCGTCTTCTCATAAGAATGAAGTACGACTGGCATTGAATTGTTGTGCAAAAAGTTTTGATCAATGTGACAAACTTTGTGGTTTCTGAACAGGTAGAAAGTTTCCCAAAAGTACACTGTTGCTTCTGGCAATTCGGAATGCATATTTATCACAGCTTTCCATGGCGAACGGCTCCGGTCATTTGACTCAACAAACCAGGTATTGGAAAATCTCAAATCTGTTTGCACAAAATCACCAATACCAATAACATTGCGGCCGGCAAAGGCCACATTTTCCGCAAAATAACAACTTTGTATGATGGTTTGTTTGTTGTTCAGCCTCATTGCAGCAGGATCGAGTCCTCTATTTCCAACAAATGATGTGTTTGTAATGACCAGTTGCAAGGGATGGTCCAGAGCAACAATAGCCCCTGCCAAGGTGCCTGAATTATTGTGAAATGAGCAGTTTTGAACAAGTGCTTTGGTATTTTTCTCCATTATGATTCCTCCTCCAGCATTGTTGTGATGAAAAATAACATTGATGAAGGCCACATCCCTGGCAGAATGTATGTAAATAGCACTGGCAAAGTCAGTTTGGTGAAATTTGGCCTCAAAATTGTTTCTGAAAATTATGCTGTTGGTGATGTGAAGAACATTATTACTGCCCATAAAATGGACACCACTACTCTGAGGACCAATGTTTCCAACAAATTCACTTTGTGAAATGCTTATTGATGTGTCAAGCACGTACAGTGCCCCTGCATATTCCTTTGCAACATTTCCATTGAAAATGCTATTTTCAACAAAAATCAAATTTTGATTTCCATTTGCAATGTGCACAGCACCTGCATATTGAGCTCTGTTGTTTTGAAATGAACAGTTTTGTATGATTCCATGGTTGAGTGTGTCAAGATCTAGAGCTCCTGCCCAGGTTGTAGCTGTGTTTGTTGCAAACTTGCAGTGTTTAAATTGAACAGTTGTGATGTTGTAAAGCTGACAGGCACCTCCTTTCAGTACTGCATCATTCCTGCCATGGAAGCAAACAAATAGATGTCAAATGAAGAAGTTTGTCATGAAGCCTATCATCGGAGATATATTTCTTTATCTAAAAGGAAGCGCGTGTATCTATGTATGTTTGATTCGTTTTGTCCAAAATCAACACATTTGCAGGAGGGAGGCACTGCGTAGTTCACGATGATGTGGCAAAATTCACATTTTTGTCATCAACCTCTGCATCTTCATGTTGTTTCATAGAAAAAACTTACCAATAATCTGTAGTTGTTGTCTGGCCAGCAGTGTTGTTGTAAAAGTGAGAGAAAGAACAACAAAAGCTGACATTTTCGCCTCCAAAAATTGCTCCACCTCCTTGTGCTGCATTGTTTGTAAAAATGCAGTGTGAAATATTGATGGTGGAAAAAGGCTGAAGGAACACAACCCCACCAGTGACCTCAGCTGTGTTCATTGTAAAAGTGCAGTTGGTAACATGTGCCTTGGGGCAACACAATGCTCCTCCTGATGCAGCATTATTTCCACTAAATTCACAACCTTGAATAAGTGAGTAAATATGTGTGCTGCTGAAAATGGCTCCACCAAGACCCAGTACTTCGTTCATGTGAAAAGTTGAGGACAATACAACCAAACCAAGGGTATCTGATAAGAATGGCACAGCATAGATTGCTCCTCCACGAGAAATTCCCGAGACAGCTTCATTTCTGTTGAAATAACATGATAGCACAAGCAATGACCTGCAGTGTGAAAAAACTGCTCCACCAAGAAAGGCAAAATTCCCAACAAACACACATTCAGAGATGTTGGTCTGGCTCATAAAAACGGAAACAAGAGCACCCCCAAGGCCTTGGTCATTTGATGGTGGATTTGCAGCTACATTCCCTGTAAAATAGCTTTTTTGCAGCAGAAGAGACACATTCTCAGCATAGACAGCACCACCATTTGCAGCTGAATTGTCTTGGAATGTGCAGTTGTAAATCCTGGAAGCAGCAAATGAACCTCGGTGAAGAAATGTGTCTTTGAGGTTGTAATCCAATTGGAATTTGATCAATTCTCTGAGAAATCCAGAAAAATGAAAATTGTCACAAGTGCCACTTGTGTCATTTGATTCAAGACCAACAGCAGCCCCTTCAAAAATTGAGTTATGTTTGAACCTGGAGCCTGAGATCTCAACCTTGGAACTCTCAACCAAAACACCTCGGCCTTTGTTGTTGACAAAGTCAGCATTTTGAATGATGCCAATGCTTCCATTCATGATAGCAACTGTGCTCCCAGGGAGCACAGTGTTGTTGGAGAAGTTGGCATTCTTTATCAGAAAAAAAACACATGTTTTGCTTCTTACAAAACTCAGAGGGTAGGTGGTTTCACTGAAGACATGTGTTGCTTTTGAAAGTTGAGTTGGAAATTATTCCCAAACTGGAGTTGTGGATATCCACCAGAGAATGACTATTGTGCAGGAAAGTTGAGTTGTCAATGGAAAGTACACTCCCAGCAGAGATGTCAATCAGAGAGTATGATGCCACACAATTGACAAACTTCACATTCCTCATGTGCAGAAATCCATCAGAAAGTTGGATGAAATAGGTGCCTTGGAAATTCTCGACGTGCAAGAAATTAACAGACAGATTGCTCTTGTGAGCAACAATTTTCGTTCTGTTGTTCACTGTTTCATTGAATATGAACCAAGAATTCTGTAGTTTCAGCTGAACATCAGAGATATTCAAACTTCCAACATGTGATTTTATGATGCGTAAATGACTTCTAACTGATTTGATTCCCTTTGGCAATTGATGAAAATGATATGAACACCTGTTGTTGACCAGAGAGATGTATTGAAATGAATTGCACTGACTTTCATAGCTGTGTTCTGTGTAAGATTCAGAGGTCTTGTTGAAAATATTGAGTGTCTGAAAGGTGCATACAGTTTCTGAAATGCAACAAGAAGAACTGTAGCGATGAATTACCACTTTTGTTGACAATGTGTTATGGCCACAAAAAGAAAACAACTCACCATCAAATTGTTGTCAATCAATAATGATTTATCAGTCCTTATCTCCAGTCCCATTGTGGGAGGTTCAGCAAAGTACAGCATGAGAACACGGAGGAGACTGAAGCAAGCTGAATTCACAGATCCTCCACAGTCACTGGTGTCTGATCCATTGTCCAACAGATAATAGGTGATATTCTCATTTCCAGGTGGCAATGAAACAACTGAAGAGATACCACAAAATAAACCAGGTCGGTGGAGTTACAGGTGATTTGAACGATACTTTGAAAAAAGTGTAGTGGTGAAAAAACATCTTCGGCATCAAAAGGCTAAATATGTGAAGAACGTTTTGAAAGTGTTCTACTGGTTCAATATCAGTTGTGTTTAGCGCTTTCATTCACTTTTGGGCTTTGGTTCATGCCCAAAGTGTCAAAGAGCAATCTAATGGTTTTGCTGGTTTTTACAGCCAATAAAACAAATGGCCATCATGATGAAATTGGGGACAAAATTGCTTTTGTGCTCAGAAATTGTTGAAATCTGCTGAAAGATGTATGCAAAAAAATGTAGAGAATTTGCTGGGGCTATATTGTAAAAGTGGTCATTGGTTGATTTGGCAAACTTTGTTGCAGTTTGAAAGTCAAAATGTGATTTTTTTGCTTTTGTGGATCAAAAAAGTGCTGCATGCTGCACAGCAATATTGTACAGTTTCATTTTTTTTGGTTGTGGTAAAGGTGGAAGTTTTTGGTAGCAGATAATTCCTTTTGTGCAGAACTAAATCTTCAGGGTTTTTTAGTCATGACTGTATGTATGGAAACATGACAATTGTCATCATGTGTATGTCTGTGATGGTGTGCCAATCTGCCAAACCCCATCAACATTATTTATGCTCTTGGCAGGGCATGCCATAAATAGCCCATGAAAAACACAATTTAAATTTCAATTCTGGCAGCCAGGGAGGCAACATCTCTCTCTCTCTCTCTCTCTCTCTCTCTCTCTCTCTCTCTCTCTCTCTCTCTCTCTATATCTCTATCTCTAAATCTCTAAAAAAACAAAAAAATAATTAATTCTCTGCGAGAGCGGGTCAAAAAATCTCTCTCTCTCACTCTCTCTCTCTCTCTCTCTCTCTCTCACTCTCTCTCTCTCTCTCTCTCTCTCTCTCTCTCTCTCTCTCCTTCCTTACATTCTGAGTGGCTGAG
>JAAUXT010035593.1_pt1 | contig 14788 bp, 13 predicted proteins | sample 7278171 | NCBI WGS metagenome assembly JAAUXT01 (sample SAMN14350112, study PRJNA611818) | marine sediment metagenome | isolation source: surface marine sediment (1.8m) | place: French Polynesia: Moorea | collected 2018-08 | reverse complement strand
TAGGATAGTGGCTCCATCTAGGGAATGATATGATTGGCTGTGGCTGTTGCTGTGGCTATGGAAGGCCATGGCAGTCTTAGGGGGTGGTCATGGTAAATATATATATAACATGACGTTCCCAGGGTCTCAACTCTGTAGCATCTGCAGAACTGGAGAAACAGGTGCGCCAAACTGTACTCGCAAATGTCCATTCGATCGGACAGCGGAACATTCAGCCGATCCAGAATCCGTTCTTGATCACAAGAAGGACTCGAACTGTCCAATGTACTTTTGTGGGAACTGTCGAGCCCTTCACCTTGTTGGCCGCAGCTGAGCTTGAGAAAGAGCAGCCCAGTTGTGCAGCAGATCGAGCAACAGCGACGCTCTTCCCCAGATGCTGGAAAGTGTGGAAAAAATGTTTGGGCGAAATAGTAAATAAACAGGGGATTATTGTGGCAATAACTGGAGGGAAACTGGAAGTACAGAGCAGTTGCAGTCAGTTGCAGGCTTATCTGTTGCTACTGGCAATATTTACCCGCAGTTTGAGCGGAATATTTTTTCTCCACACAGGATGTGAGCGAAACACTCCAGCAGGAAAACTCACTGGCTTGTTGTAAGTTCAAAAGGGGCTCACAACTTTTCCCTTCCTTCATCGTGCAGCAGAAAAACCGCGACTCCTTTTCGATTCCGTTTTCAGACAGACAACAGAACAGCTCCACGCCTTGGAAACGCCGCTGTCAGTTCATTTCAATCTCAAAGCCAAATCATGGGCCTCGTCGCTGATGCCCTGCAAATCTGCAAGGTGAACTGCGCAGCTTCAAAGGACAGTTCCAGTGCAGGCAAAGGCGATTGTTGTGCTGTCAGGTCGGTGGATCGAGATGTGAAAGGCTGAAATCCGAACCAACGACTCAGCACAACACGAAACATCTGGGGCCAACATCGATTGGGGTCCATTTGGCATGAATTTCAACTTGTCAATGTCCTTTGCGATTCTGGCAGATGAAGCCTGAAGCTTCAGCCGCCCCTAGTTTTTACGGCCGATGGTGATTGCATGTTTTGCACTCGCTTCGTGTGTGGCAATGCTTACAAACTTGGAAGTCAAGCGTACTCTACCTGCTGAAGAGAAGCCGCATTTTCCTTGTCGCCCTGAACGATTATCCTGTTTGAACAAAGATTCTTTTGTGAGACATTGTAGAACTTGAAGTTCGAGTCTATTTCAGGCGAATTTGAGTGCTCTTTCTCGTGTGAACGTTTCCCAAACAGAAGTCATGGGTGAAGACAAAATTGAACCACGGGCTGTTGAGGCGTCACGCTCCGAAAACACTTGATTGAGACAGGACCTTCGACTGCTGTTCAACACACATTCTGCCTCACCAGGTGTGTGTGAAACTGAATGCAGAGAATTTTCATTTGGACACAGGCGCAGTCTTCACGTTTGCGTGACGTGGCTGAGCGGACTCTGGTCTGTGTCCGCGTGAAGCTTCGCTCTTCAGCCGTCCAACTTGCATGAACTGACACGTACGCAGTTGCAGCGAACAATGCAATCTCCGAACTGCTGTTTCCTGCAATGTTCTCACGCCAAGTCCCCAGAGAACCTTGCACTTTTTCCCGGCAATACGGGAACAAGTCATTTTGTGGAAGCAGGTTTTGGAGAATTGTCCGTGTTCATTTTTTCCGCACGCCAAACACGAAATGCTTCGACATGTGTATTGTGATCATATTTGGGAAAAAATAATGCAGGCAGACCCACGGCATTTTACTCGCTCGTATCTGGAACACGAACAGCATCAGGCTGGCTACGTCAACTGAGTGTTGTCCGTGTAGAGCCAATGTACGTCAATGCTCCGAAACTTTTACTGCAAAAAAAAGTGTGTTTGTGCTTGATACATTTCAAATTTTTGAACAACTTTTCTCTTCAATTGAAACATTGACCATGAATCACAAAGGCAAGTGACATTTCTCAAATAGCCTTCACCTTGACCCATATTCACCTTGATCTATCCGCACTAAGGCCACTCATGCAAGTTGGTACAAAGTTATACGGGGGAAGTCCCAATGAAAGTGGCTTATGTCCCGAAAAAGTGGCTTCTGAGTGATGCAGACAACTGAAAATTATACAGAGACCACTGCAAGTGAAGTTGAAACAGATCCTGCCAAAATTACCTCTCATCTAGATAAAACAAAAAATGGGTGTGGCTCCTGATTTACTTAAAACTTTACTTTTTTGTCTGCTACTCAATTCTTTTCTTTGTTAGTGATATTAGTATGCATGAATTTAATGGAAAATGAATGCATTTCTGGTGCAAATAAAGATAAGATAGGGACATTATAGTTTTTTAGCTATTCTGATTGTCACAGCAAAAGTTCTAAAGCTTATACTCAACACATTTGGTTTGTGAGGAACAATAAAAAAATTGTCAGCTGTCCTTGATATGTGCTTTATGCCCTGACTAAGCCATGTCTGATAGGATCAATGTTTAGCCAATGAAACGTGGACACAAGCCGCTTTCATTGGGACTTCCCTCGTACTTGAGGAAGGTCACTTGCAGAACCACTATACCTTCCCAATGACTAGATTATTGGGTCCTTTTTGTTTTGTGGGTTGCAAGGAAAAATTCACGCGTTGCAGGGAAAAGTTACAGACCGATCCCAACCTCTGTGCTGAATAGAACTCTGCCAAAATCTGGACATTTCCTGCCAGGCAAAATGTACAGGTTTTGACCTTCCACGAAACTTGTACCTATTCAGACTGTGCCAAAATTGATTTTCAGGGGTTCTGGTTCTGAACTTGCCCCCTCCCCTGTCATTTTTGAAATTTGGCAAAGTCTGCAAGTTTCCTGTCAGGCCTTTTGTCAGACAAAGTTCTGGCGCGAAAATGTGTGCTTTTCTTCGGGCGATTCGGTGATGTCTACACTGCTAAATGTTCTTGTTTTCTGTTTGTCATTGTTTGAGCTTGGCCACTCGACACCCCACCGAATTTTTCACGTTCCTTGACAAGCGCTGTCAGGAGTGCCATCTTACTGGGAGTAACCGAGAGATCTCTCCTTTTTGGTATCCCTTCTGCACCTTGACAACGCGACAGGAGTGTGAAAAACGTCAGGGTGCCAAGAGAGATTGATAATTGATCTTCCCGTCCTCAGGCTTCCCCACCTCCTGCTCAATCTTGGTTCTCGAGGCCTGGAGGTTCCAGGTGGAAACGAAACGGGCGACAGAGCGGCGCCTCGAGCAGCTGCTGCGCTCACCGGAACCTGAGGCCAATTTCCGGTGCGTGTTCGCTGGACGTTTCTCAAGAGTGGAAATTCAATTTGAATCTTACTTCGGTGAAACTTGTCTTGGTTCAACAAATTTGGTTGTCCAGAGTCCCTGATTGTTTGCACCGTGCAGGAAAAGCGCAGTGACGTTTCGTGTGTGGAGGGAACAAAGCTGGGGCGCACATGTTCCGAATCTGTAGCGTTGATACTCCGGTGTTGGATGAAGCGCTGTGTTGTTTGTGTGTGGTCATGTTTACTCTGTAGAAATAATATAATATAATGCTGTTTGTTTTGCTTGGCAGTGTTCAAGATTCCTGAGATCTCTCTTTGATGTTGGGGTCTACTTTTCATGTTTGTGGGCAACTGATTGTTTGATTTCGTCTTCAGTGAACCCAGACAAGCCCCACAACGAGCAGCTTAATCGTGCATCAGGAGAATAAATTCAGCATTTGTCAAAAATCCAGGAGATGGTTGCTTCCGCACACTTGGCCGTGTGTGTCGCTCGGTGCGTGTGATGAATCTCCCCGGCCTGTTTACGGACCGGTGTCGGGAGTCTGGGTCGGACAGATAAGCCAGACGTCGTGTGCGTGTAACATCCCCGGCGAGGCAGCAGATGTACCGTGCACCTCATATTTCTCTGCAGATGCCGTTGTTTGCGCTTGACGCAAATTGCTTTTGATATTGAGGAGGAAAAGAATGACAGCTGCTCATCGTTTGATACGATGGAGATGTTAAAACGGTAAAACGAGTTTTGTTGTCGGCGCGTCGCGAACTGTGATCACGTGCCCTCAGTTTCTGCACGACTCTATGCGAACAGGAAGCGACTGTGTTGTGCCTCAGTCCGTGATCATTGTTTGTGCAGACAGTGAAAATGTATCAATTCATGAGGCTAAAATTACCTGTGCCGGGGAATGCTGACGTAGAGCCGCGTACGAGTTGTTCTCGCGTCTGAAGGTTGCGGCCTTTCTGATCGGCTCACCTTGATGTTTCTGGCTTTGCTCCGTCTCACACTGACGGGAGTTCATCGCAGCTTCAGTGATCATAACTGAAACGATTTTGTAAGCGCCACTGCACTGATATTTTTGCTTTATGTTTTGGCAAAGTCAATTGTCATTGGGAATCTGATCCAGCGCTCTTGGTCAAGTGCCCTATGTCACGCAAAAGGCGCACGAATTTTTAGACCAGAACACGACAGCAGGATCAAGAATCCCATTCCCAGCGAACACTAGACAACCTTCTCATACGCTGCATTTGAATTGTTTGTCACCTCTATTGCAATGGTTGAAATCGAGGGCACAACTGAAGTTCTCTCAAACGGAAGTTGAGCCACAGTTCCAGGTGTAGTGTGAACGCGGCCCAGATTCGACTTCAGATTGAGCTGGTCTGCTCATGAGATCCATAGACTGAAACTTAGTGTGTTGAACACAATCATGGACTCCCCCATGCTGCCAAAAGTGCTGTTTCGTCAACTTGCTTTTCCCTGAAGGTCAGAATGCGTCGACTCAATAAAGAGTTTTAGATGCAACCCGTGCGGGCCCCTCCGGTCCCGTTTCATGTCCGGTGTGAGGAAACACATCACAACGTGGCATTAAATTTACGTGGGACCATACTCAGTTATTCTCTTTTTTCACCCATTTGGGAAGAGAGCTGAAGTTCACAGTGTTTTCACTGGTGATGCAGAAGGGTCCCACACACAAAATTATCAAAAAGATTTGCTCATTTCAACCCTCAGAAAAATGTCAGAACACCACGGAAAATGCTCCATGGCAAGTTGAGTTGCCACATACAAAATTGTGATTTTTGGAGCGGACATCCGACCGGACGTGTGTTCGGACGTGCTGCATCTAAAACTCTCTAATTTTTGCGTTCGTCTCTGCGGTGCTGAGCAGAATGCGAACTTGCGTCAAAAATGGAATTCATTTGACTCCGAAAGTGTTTTGTTCATCTCTGTAGGGCGACGGTGGAACATAGGTCTGTGTTCACGAGTTCACCTTGTCTGCCTGTCCGGCCTTGACCAAGCTTCTGTTGTGCTCGTTCAGTTTGGACCAGATTCAAGTGGCGAACCCATGCATGTAGTTCTGATTTGTTCCCGTTCGAAATGTGAAGTGGCTTGTTTCAAGTTTGCCTCCCTCCAGAAGCGTAAATGAGCATCTCGCGAACTGCCGCCGCCGGGCGCTGTCGTCGTCGATGGGACCGGAAGAGCGCGAGTTGCAGCACCGTCTGACTCATTTGTTGCTAAAAAGGGGCTGTGAAACTTAGGCTTTGTGGACAAGGAGGTAGTTGAGCTTGTTCAAAAACGTACTAGCATGCGAAATCATTGCCTTTCGGTTTTCGGGTGTGTTCCATCACTCAAACATTGCAAAACGTGTCGTGGTTCACGCTGCAAGGATGGCGCTGCATCAGCAGCGTATCTCCAGCATCGAATTGCGCCAACTGAGAGAGGCGACCTTTTCTGCTTGATTAGAGAACAACTCCGACGAATGTCGGCTCGAGGCGCGATATCTTCCCGCGGACCAGCGCAAAGAGAAGGGCCGTGAGGAACAATGAAACTCAGAGATAGAACACTACTTTTGTTCATCAGCCCAGCCAAAATGGCAAGCTCAAAACCACCTTTTCTGTGGTTCTCTTTCATGCAGTCACGTTCTTTCTCGTGATCTTGACTCATTTCTCTCTGAGAAGAGGAGTCGTTTCCGGGGGATGTTTGTGGATCTGTGATTGAGAGAAATTCGGAGCAGGTGGATTCTGTGTATCAAGGGTTTCAGCAGCAGCATACCTCAGTTACTATGCAGCGGCACAAGTATGGGAGACAGGGAGGAGAAGCCAAAAACCTGCCCTTCAAGTGTTTTACTGGTTCACAACACGTTTTTGTAATCTGAGGCAAACTGACTCTGATAGAAGCAACAAACGTACACAAATGTTACGGTTTTGATTCGGATATCTCCCAGATTTGCAGAAACAAACAAGACATGGAATCCGCTCAAGTTTTAGACTCCGTCTCAGTGAAGAAAGTGTCGCTTCCCTGGTGTCCATCCGCAGTCGTCTCTCGCGGATCAATTTGCTCCCTGGGCGCGTCTGCACGGGAAAGAGAAAACAACCATCGCTTGATTGCCTGGCTCGCCGTGTGGGTTTCCGCCCGTGCCACGACGTATCATTGTTGTCTGGTAGTTTTGGCAGGGACTCTGCACATGATCATGCTGTTATCAGATTCAGATAGAAGTGCAAAATTGGACAGGCATTTGATCTTGACATGTTCACGCAGAAAAAGAAATTTTGCTTGTGGAAATTTGTGCCTGTGTGATTTTCGAGGTTCGGCAATGTGACACAGTCAAATCGGCAAGAAGTGCAGTTCTTTGATGAACCCCTCATCACTTGGTTTCTTGGCAGAAGCCTCAAGCCTTGCCTTTCGCTGTCATGCATGAACAACGAGTTTCCGTGAGGATTTGGTCCATGATAAATCAGCCCATTCTTCCACTCGAGATTCAGCGCGGCGTCCCCCCTCTCCAGAGAAGGCGCAGGGGTCTGTCTCAGTAGCTCGAGACTGCAGGCTTGGAACATTGTGTCCAAAATTCGGCAGAGCGGTTCTTTCCTGTTTGCTTTTCTGCTTTGTCCCCTCAGTTGCCGTCCAAGCGTCGCCACTGAACCTCTCGCTCAGTTCAAGGTTCCCGGAACAAGTTGTGGATGAACTACTGCATGGAGTAGTGCTTTGAACAAAGGCAACATGGCTGCAACATTATGCCAGCAGACACACTCCCAGGCATCTCTTCGTCACCTGCCTTGCAAAGGTTAGCTGTCCAAAACACACAATTTATTGTTGGTGTGGGGCGGCCTTGCAGCTCACTCGCAGGTCAGAAGCCCGACTCCCGCTGTGGTCGAGATCTGCGCAAGTAGAGAACACTGCATTGGTCCGTGAATAACAGGCTTCCTTGATCTACAGCCTGAAGACTGGAATTCCAATGAGACCTAACTGGTAGATGCCCTGCAATGAAAGCCATCTGTTTTCTCGTAGACCATGTCTGCAGATTTCACCAAGCCCCCAGATTGATTAATTCAGACCCGGATTGGAGTACTATCGCGGTGTCTCGTTGCCAAATTCTCAACTCCGCTTTTTTGGCTCCACCAACCACGAGAACCTGACAAAATGTTTGGTGGAGGATTCGATGGAGGCTGCAGTACATTTGTTTGCTTGTGTGAGTCTCTCTGTGTGTGCGTGCGTGCGTTGTGCCCCAGCTGGCTTCTGCAAACTCCTGAGATGCGTTTGCAGACAATCCAAAGCACACATTGAAATGGACAAAATTTTCTCTTCCTTTCCCTTCCTTTAACCAGTGAGACATTCTTTTCGCTGTTGGGACGAAAGCCTCCTTCCCCTAACAAGGCATTGAAATCTCTGTTGCGTGTTGTTTGGACAGACAGGACTGAGTGCGGTCGGCTGATTAGTTGACCCACGCACCGGAACGTCTCAAGACCCGAATTCGCGTGCACACAAATCCTCAACAAAAGTTCTACCTTTGCTCATTAAGTCCTGGAAATATGGACGTGAAGCCAGGTGTCCAGCGTGAGAGGTGCTCAGTGCATTACCTGCAGGGTCTCAAGTGCAGTTTATCATCGGCGGTGTGTTGGCGCAATAAAGAACCTGAGTCCACTCTCTGGAAGCGTTGCCAGGCTCAACACACAGTTTCGTCCCGAAGGACTTCCAAACTTTTATCAGCTCACTCATTGCACCCAACCACCCGAAGTGCCCAGACGTCAGGTCCCAAACCGGAAGTGGTTTTTCTTTCCTTGCGTGCCTAAGTCGAAGGAAAGGCTTTGTCTTGAGCGCGTAATACGGTGGAAGTGCTGCGTCGGCAGCTGAATTCCTGAGCTCGCGGCTCGGGGTTCGGGGCCGGCTCCCCACCGCGGGCTTCATGAAGGTGAGCCAGGAACAGTTGCGCTCATTCGTGAGGAATCCGGCCTCAGAGATGCGGATTCCAGAGGAACTGGGCAATCCTTCATCTGCTGTTTTTTCTGCTGTTACGTGTATCGAAGCGAACGTCTGGTCGTAAGGAGCAGCGCTGCTGCTGAGGTTGGGGAAGTTGGTTTGGCGCTGTTTGTTGGCTGACCCCTCTCTCTGGGTTGAACATGCTGGTCTTCCTTCTGGTCGCAGTGTCCACACAGCCGTCTTCAGTACCTGAGTTTTATTCCACCTGAGCTGCAGTGTTGCGCACAGCAGAAGTCTCAAGCGTTTCGGACCGCGATACTTGGTGAGTTTCATTTCCAGTGACCAAATGGACCAACTGAACAATGATGATTTGCCCATTTCATTTTCCAGATGCTTCTTCATGCGCGTCGTGAGAAAGACTTTGGTTGCGTACACATGTGGGGTGTTGTCGTCGCAAAGAACTCAATGCCACAAGGCAAAAATCTTGACAGGTACAAGCTCCAGTGCAAAAAGCCTGCCGCAGCGAAGGTCCCTGGCAGAGTGCGCATCTGGGACAGGACTCAGCATCACGTGGCGGCTGTGGACGCGACCGGTGATTCGCAACCAGCTTCAATCCTGGATCGGAAATCAAGAAAACACCTGCTGTCCTGACATCAAACAGCCTTGAGACATCCATAACCGATGTAGATCAATGCATTTGAGGACACACAGCGGCGCTGCCTGAACGCGGGTTGGGGATTCGTGGCGGCGTCAGTGGGAATCGGCCTTGTTGGCTGCAACCTGGAGCTTGAAAGTTCCCCTGAGGGGTTGCCGGACTTTGGTGGCCAAACTATTGCTGATCATAGGGAGGTTGTGGTTTTCGTTTCGCAGACAATTTCAGATTGCCAGAACGTATCTCCTTGTGGACTGAGAAACTAACCAGTGCTGACGTGCAGAAATGTGTTGAGACTGGAAACTGCGGTCTGCGAAATTATTTTGACAGTTGAACTTGATGAGTCTGAGTTGCGTACGATTCAAAACTCTACAGGGTCAGTTTACCCTGATCGTCCAGGTGAATCAGTCAAAGAGGCAAACCTGACCCAGGATTCGGCCAGGATTAGTCCACCTCTCGTCAGGTTCAGTTGTCTCGGGGTTGGACTGGCTCTGGTCACATGACGGAGTCATTTCATCGGGGCTGAACTGACCCTGGGGTGGTCACAGTCTCTCACTGCTTCGCGCTCGAGGCGAGTGTCGGTGTTTCTCAGTTCACTGCCTCGCGTGAACAAGAGTCGGATTCCATCCCGTTCAGCTTGTGAAGAACAGAAATTCAGACCATTGCTCATGGAGGACCGATGTATTGCACCTATGTACGAATCAGTGAGCACTGTGTGTCATTCGCTTGTTCAGGGACGCATCGCACGACGCATTCAGTGTGAACTCAGCCGGAATCAGGTGTCTGGCAGTTGCAATCTTGCAAACAATGTGTGGTGTACTGATGAGTGCAAATGCTTCCCAGTCTTCTCACAGGAAACAGTGGAGCTCGAGAACCTGGCGGCCAACTTCTTGCTCCGTGTTGTGTAAACTTCTCGGGTGTAATTTACAGATGCGACCGATACAGCGTTTGTTGAAACAGTTATTGCGGATGATGAGGGCGGCTGCAGGCAACATGTTGGGAGAAGTGCAGAAACATGTCATAATTTAGTGCGGGAGGGGGTGAAGGCGAGCTTGGCCGCCGAGTTCCCTCTCTTCAGTGTGAAGTGGTGAGTTTGTGGAGTTGCTGATGATGTGGTGCTGTGAATGTAGACGCTGTGGCATTGATGAATCGGCACCGGCGTCCGCTCACGTGGGTCCGGGGGTTGGGCTGCTTCACGTCAATGCTGCAGCGCCACCTTGTCGCTGTGCGTGTGATTCTTGCGGAAGGACACACACACGCATACATGAGTCACTCGCTCAATAACTGTATACAGATGAGCACTTCATGTAATCAGCTTCATGCAACAGAAAGGGAATGAATTTTGTTCTCGGTATGCACAAGAATACCACGTGACCACACGTGCATCTGCAACCTGGGCTGAGAAGCCCACTGAGTGGACACTGTTGGCTTGTTGCCGTGAGGTTGCGCCTCCTTCGCTAAACATACGGTAAACGAGCCCTGTTCCACCAAACTGCTTGTTTCTGGTCAGATGAACTCCAATGACGGCGCTGCAGCTTCACTTGCAACTGTTCATCCAACTTTCTCCATTTCCTGGCAGTCTCCCGTCTGCAGCCGCTCTTCTGCTGACGGGGCGGAGACCCGTGGAACGCCACACGGGCTCCCGGTTCGTTTCCGGCCTCATCCCTCTCCCTGGTGCGTACAGGACCAGAGAACCAATGGCGTTGCGAACCAGTGAAGTTGTGTGCATGCACGTATGTGTCAATACGGTTCAATGTTGAAGGGTGGCTCAGCGTTGACGTGTGTGAGTGGTTGTAGCTTCTCCTGAAAGTGGTGGCCAACACAGGCAGTCACAATATTTCGGCTAACCTTTGGGCCGCCCCACTCTGCGAAGTCCAAACGTAGCTCCATGCACTCTGTTCGTAGATCATGCACAACAGGCAACAACTTCACGTGATGCAGAAAACAAAGACACTTCCGACATGCTTGGTGGTTGTTACACGTTGTCGCTTTTCATTTTGGGCGCTTGTGCTGGAAAACCAGCTGGAAATTTGATCTTGAACTTCAAAACTGGTCATTTTGAACGTGGATGCTGTTGACCAGGAACCTAACACACGAATCGACTTTGAGCTCTGCTTTGTTCCGAGTCCATGTTCTTGGGCCACTCTGCTCCGCTGCAGTGTTGATCTATGTGCTGCTCAGAATACGTGGAGAAGATAGGTGTTTCGCCAATTCCACTCGGGTTGTTGAGAGGGTTGTTCCAGAAAATATGGACACTGTGCCCAGTGAGAATTAGAAAGAAGGATCGAGATTGGAGACCAGTGGAACGTGTAATTATCTCCCTCCACCCGGTCTGTTCATCCTGGTGTTGGTATCTGTGAGTAGGCGAGGGCAGTGAACTGCGAGTCTGCGCACGTCTCGGAGAGCTGGCGTCGCTCGGATTGCGCGGAGTCACTCCTCGCTCTTTTCTTCTGTGGTGAATGCGGAGTGTCTGGTGCTGAGCTGGTTGGGAAATCATCTCAGTGTGAAGATATATGGACCTCTTCCTTTTTGTCGTTGTGCATGTGCACACTGATTTTGGCAGGGTGCGTGTGCGCTGGATCACAATCTTCTTCCAGCTTTGTCTTGAAAGTTCTGGTCTGAAGAAAACCTGAAGACATACGAGGGCAGAATCGTGAATTCTTGTCTCTTCGCTCTGTGGTGATTTCCATCGGACACGCTCCTCACACAAGCGAAACTTTCATAGCGTATATATGCCGGTCCTAACCCTGACCCTGACCCTAACATCCGTGATGTTAATGAAATTTGTACAAATGCATTCCCATTGAAAATGGACAAGGAGCAATCAAGGCGAAATTTGTGAAAAAGACTCAGTGATGCATGGATGACTTCAGTGGAGCGCCACACACAGAGAACCTCCAGCCGTCTCTTTGGTGCCTTGACCATCCTCTCACCCAGCTTTTTGCAGTTCTGTGGACATTCCCGAGGCCCGAGGCCTCGCGGCTGCTTTCGAAAAATGGAGCTGCCCAATTGAGATTTCAGTTGCCACAGGTATATTTTCACGCAGCGAGGGGACACATTAGCCAATGCGTCGTGTTCAGTTTGAGAAAGTTAGAATGTTTCTGTTCACAGTCAGTTTGCACTCCCGTGGACAAAGACAAAAACAGAGTACAGGGTGTTTTGTGGGGGACCTGGTGACACAAAAGTGGAAACTGCAGATTGCTGGTGCAGGTTTTGGCAGCGATGCACTCGCGGAGTCAGGACATTGATTTGAAATCCGAGCCTGCGGAATTGGCCAGTGTGAAAATTGAGACGCAGACAACACGTAGACAGGATCCAAGTAGCCCCTCCTCGCGACCTTCTGGGTCACATTCATGCGTCAACGCCAAGTTGACAACGTTCTTCCTCTGGTCGTGGAACTGAGCTACTCAGACAGTGGTCTTCACTTCAGAAGTGTTGTCTTACCGCAACCCCGAAGGTTCCGGGTCCGTCGCATCTGTTTCTGGAGCTGTTTGTCACACTTATTGTCGTATTTCACACGAGGAAACAAAAGATTCTTTGGACGCTGCAGTCCTGGCATCGCTCGATGGAAGAGGTTTTCAGCCTGCGCCGCGTCGAGTTAATAACGCCATCGGCGGGTTTTATCTCGGGATGCCGCCTTCTAATCTGCGCCATCATTTTCCCATTGAGCCACTGCGGAGAACGTCTTCCCGAGCTCACCCGGGACGTTTCGCTAACATCTCGCATGCTGCGACCAAGTAGAGTCTGCAGTAATAGTGTGTTAACCGCGAGATAAAGAAGAAAGCGATTTCGCCGAACGGTGTTGTTTCTTTTTTCAGACGAATGGGCTGCGGGAGGTGAAATGAAGACAAATCTCGAGACGACCACGAGCGGCCTGCCCCCCGAGGAGTGACTCACGGCGCCACAGCGAGATTCGGTCGTGGCGTTCGAGTGAGTGATGTTGCATTTCCACTGTCCGTTGCCGAGGCTTTTCTGGGTGTCGGAGCAATGTGGCGCCAGAAACAAAAATCTGCAGATGACATGGAAAGTTGATCGTGCGCGTGCTGAAATCGACTTGGTCCATTCAGTGGTTGCGGAGTTGATTCATATAAAAACGCAAAATATCTGAAAGATTTTGTCGATTGCCTTTGACACAATGATCGCCATCCAGCTTCTCGTGCAGCTGCTCGCTTGTTTGTTTGCAAATCCCACTTTTCTGGTGACATTTTCAGATTCTAGCTGCGATACAAGACGTGGATCACAGAAGCGACTTCTGGCGTCTCAGAAGTCAAACGTTCGTCCTTCATCTGCGTCGATCAGAGCAGGGACAAACAACCGTGCGGACCGCGCCCTGCCCTGGTGAGCGCCTGAGCAGACGCATCGACTTCGCTCGTGGAAATCAGCCTGTTCCATTTCGCTCTGTTGGGACGTGCACGGAGGACAAGTGACTGGGAAGGACGTGGTTCCCATTCAGCTGCGGAGTTTGGTGAGCGCAGCAAAGGAAGGTTCTTGTCGCAACTGATACGAAGACAACTTGTTGCACCTCGTGGAGCTGGAGCCGTCTCGACGACAGCAGTGCCTCTCACGGCGGAGGGACGTGGTGCACAGCGGGTGCGCGGAAGACCACGTCATCGAAGTTTCACAGAACAGACGTCACTACTGGCCCAAACTCAACCATTGATCGCGTGGCCCAGCTCGTGCTCCACAACGCTGACCTCATTGTTATTACACACATTGGTTCCTGTGAAATCACACAACTCTTTCTGTTGACCACAGGTCTCGAAAAGTCGTGTGATTTCACAGACTACGAGGGGGTCTTCAAAAGAAACCGCTGCAGGGGTTTTTTTCGGAGCGATTTCTTCTGTTGTTCTTCATTTCCTGAGGATTGCAAGTGATCTGGTTGATCCAAGCATATGCCAAAGATCGAGGTCAGTCCTGCCAGGTCAATTGGTACGGCAAATGATGTGACATGCGAATCCGAGTTGGTTTTGTGCAGCGGTTTCTTTTGAAGACCCCCTCGTATTTTTTTTCCGTCGTGTGTGAACCCTTACATCTTTGTGCTGTGTTTTCAACGATCGTTTGTACAAAATTGCTTGGTTGAAAATGAAAGACTGGGAAAATATTGTATTGCACGTGCTTCTTACTTGCGAACCACACAACAAGAACAAGATCTTGGTTTCCAACTTTTATTTTTGTACAAATGTACAGCTCGATCTTTCACACACAAACCCACAACAGCGCCCACCCAAAAAGTACCATCAAGTAGAATCTACTTCTGTACTCCTCAATCATATCACGTTCCGGAAATGATAACAACGAGCTGAACATTCAGGATACTTCAGAGAAGTGTGCGGGAACCTCCAAGGCACCCTTCCGAGAAATCCAGTTTGTCTTCAAATTTGCTGCCATCAGCATACCAACCAACAACAGTTCCGTTGACTCGGTGCAGGTACACAGCAAATGTACTTCTCATTTCCCACAACAAAAGATGTAACAAGTAAAGAGCTTTTGCTGGTCGGCGCAGGCGCAAGCACTTTTACTCGCTCCCATTCATCACGTTTGCGTGCAACACTTGCGTCTCAACAGGCGCGCACCAACTGCTGCAGACTCAGCTCGAATAACGTATCACGTGTCGGCAGTCCTCGTGAGGTGCGCATGCGCGGAACTGCAGACTCGACAGGAATGATGCAGCTGGGTCACAGATCCAGGAAATCTTCATCCAAGTTAAAGTCCTGCAATGACAAAACGCACTTGGAATGTTGGCCAAGAAATGTGACGGGTGCAAATTCAGATTCAGCGTTGTTGGCAGATCAACAGCTTTTCTCAGCTTCCGTTCTTTTTTTCCTTGCGGGGTTCTTTCAGAAAACAAATTGCCCCCCCCCCCCGGGGGGAAAACTTTACCCTTGGCAACAAAACAGAAAACCCTAACAAAAGGGCAAAATTTCCTACCAAATTAAGGGGTAAAGAAATTCCAAAAGCAAGGATTTTGTTACATTGGTGTGGGGTTAAAAG
>JAAUXT010018177.1_pt1 | contig 14790 bp, 14 predicted proteins | sample 7278171 | NCBI WGS metagenome assembly JAAUXT01 (sample SAMN14350112, study PRJNA611818) | marine sediment metagenome | isolation source: surface marine sediment (1.8m) | place: French Polynesia: Moorea | collected 2018-08 | reverse complement strand
CAACCCTGGTCAGTGTTGATGCAATTTTCAACCGTCCACTCACAAAATTTCCAAGAGCAGTCCCACCACTTTTTGAAAGAAAATATGGGCCTGAAATTTGCGCCCCCCCCCCCCCACCACCACCACCATAAATCAGCTCTCAAACTGAAACCACTGAACACGGAAATTTGAAGACTGAAATTACTTCCGTTTGCAACCGCAGATCTTGTTCAACAGAGAGCAATGGGGACAAGAATAACTGGAGCCTGCCGGTACCTTTATTGTTGAAATTTGAGACATTTGACAAAGTAGTTTCATTCAAGGTAGGTGGGGGTCAATCGCACGACGAAAATGCGAGCCCACTTTTTCTTGTCTAAAGATTCTGATCTTGTTCACAGGAAAGGACCTGTGGTCCAGTACACAGGCAATCATCACCCTCTCTCTGGTTACGCTTTGGCACCTTTCAGACAAGGCCCCTCCCGGAGACCCAAGGTATTTCTCTTCTCTTTTCTTTTTCTATCTTTTCTTTCTCTTTGTACATCACCTTCTAATTTTGATTCCTTTCTTTGTCAGGGTGTACAAAAGCCGAGGCAATGTGATCACACAGACTGAAGGATAACTTTATGCTTTGTACAATGCGGCATATCCACACCGAGGTGCTGCCAAAATTCCTCGTTGGTACACGTGGACTGTGCAGGAAAGCGCTCGTGCAGCAAAATTAGGTTGTGGTGCACAAAGTTAGTCCTTCAGAAAAACAACTTATTTTGGGGGCCAATGTCTTTGTCATGTGACATGTCCAATCCACAATGCCATGCACAACGTAGATAATTTTGAAATTCCAGACCAAGACTGCATGCAAGGAAATCTTGTACACGCAAACCTGATTTTGTTCCTGAACGCAGACAGACAGAGGAATTCAGAATCGAAATGAACCTGTCTCTTGGTACGCCAATCGGGACAAGCCAAAGGCATAAAAAACGTGAGAAAAAAAAAACAACAAACAGAGAGCAAGAAGAGAGATACACAACGCAACAAGTGATTCACAACAGCTGCACCGCACACGCGCAACGTGACAAAGGCAAGTACGTGTTCCCGAATTACATTGTACGGATGAGAAAAACGTACACATCAGAGATCTCTCGTGAATTTACACAGCAAAATCTGTCATTTACAATTCCTTACAGAAGAGCAAGACTGCATAATGCTGCTTTTTGAAAGATCTGAGATGAAATGTTCAAAGGTATAGCAAGTGAGGTGAGGGATATCATACCTAGCATATCACTAGAACAACTTGGACTAGACGTGGTAAAACTAGGCGTACCCTCCGTGTATTCAGTATGGGTTGGGGTAGACTCGGACATACTGTGGACAGGTGAACTGAGGAAACCTGACCCATGCAGCTCCTCATTAGCTAAATGTCCGGCGCTACCCACAATCTCAACCCTGCAATGACAAGTGCACACAATTATTTTTTGATGACGCCTTCGACGGTTGCTGCAACAATTTCTGTTGGACGTTTCATTTCGTTTTGTGCCGAACAAAACCATCAGCAGCTGTTTCTGAGTCTCTGTAAGATTTGCCACACAGACGAGTCACGTCAGAAAACAGCCAGTTCAATCGGGAATCTCTGCCGTCCGGCATCCACTCAACTTTCCATTTTGGCACAGCCAGATCACGATCATGCCAGCAGTTCGTTCACTGAAAGAAACATGCGCTCGCACATTATCAACAGATCAGAAATTTTGCACTGAATGCGGTCTTTCTTACGAGGATCGCGTGGAGGTGCGCGTGTGCGCCGCGCTGGAGGCGGCGGCTGCGGCGGCGAGGCTGCGCTCCTTCTGTCCGTCCGCCAACGCCTCGGCGAAAGTGGGCGGCGGGGTTGACGTCGCGGGCAGCAGGTCTGGCCGACCCCCGATCGCTCCGACTGCAACAGAGTGCAGCCACACGCATGACGTTGACTTCGCCACGGACTGCTTAACACAAAATGACCGTAATTTGTCAGAATTCATTGTATTGGCCACAATATGGATTGGTTTTCCACCAAACAGCCAGTTGTCAGTTGCGAAGGGAGGGGGGCGGGCAACTACGTGCTCGGTTACCGGTGTCTTCGTTGCTGGTTGTGCGCGTCCTTTCCTGCGCTCGACCTTCCAACTCGGACGTGGTCACCGACCGCTGGCGCCCAGGAACGCTCTTCTTCTTGGAAGGCGAATGCTTCAGAGCTGCAATTACCAAACAAAATAGTCTGTGTAAGTCATATGCTTCGAAGACAATGCATGCACAAAGAAACAAATCCTGGGTCTTTCTCAGACACAGCTTCTTCAGACGTGCCAGGGAGAAGAATCCATTGGAAAAATCTGAGACGCTCGAACTTGTGAACAGCTCATTTGGAATTCTGCTTCATTTGTTCACAGTGAACATGTTTGAGAGCACCACAGAAAAGAACGCATGCTGCGAGTTTACGAACGAGATACCACGGTAAGATTATGTTGGGCCTACTGGGAACACGACACGGTCTGATGGGCTCACACAGCTTCCGAGAAAGGATTTTAGTTGCTGTGTCGGGGTCACCACAACCACAGGATCGGCACTGGGTAACTCGTTTCAGGGACGTTCATTGTTCAGCAATGGAGAACCACACCAGTGTGACAAGCAAGAATGTGAGAGTTGCCCGGAGTTGCTTCGATGTTGAAGTAGTTGAAAGACCGTACTTAGCATGAGACGAGGATGGAATTACTAACCTAGCGCACTTGTAGCTGAACAGGGCGGGGAATGAAAAAAAGACATAAACCAGATTAACATATGTCAAGAACAACACGTGGCAGAGTTGCCCGAGTGGAAGGATGACACGATCACAAAACGAACGTTTAGTACTACACTCAGCGTTCAAACAACTGTTGGCAAATTCTCTTTGTCAAGCAGCTGCAAATGAAAAACGATCTGTCGGTTTGCACTCCGTGTCAAATGGCGAAGACAACTGTGAATTTTTCGCACTGAAGTTCTGAATGCCGGAGCTCACGATAAATTTCGCCGTGTCTTCAACACCACACCAGACTATCTTGAGCAGTAACATCAATTAATTAATTGTACGTGTCTGTCGACACGTCCGGACGTCAAAGCTACAGTCTGTGCAACAAACGTGTCGAGTTCGCAAAAAGGTTGGCCACACAAGCTGCAGAATTGGCATACAAGGGGATATCAACTTCTGCCTTCCGAAATGTAGTCATGATACCATTGAATTTAAATGGTATCATGACAGTTTTTTTGGAAGGCAGAAGTTGATAGTCCCACGTATTCTGAAAATTCGCACACGCTCCCTGAGCAGTGTTGCGCCTGTGGACCGCTCGGGCTCCAAATCTTGGAAAAGAGAGGAGAAAGAAAACAAAGAAAACAAATCTTTTTGTGACCAAACCTCCCGTCACACACGACCCCTCCCCACCAAAGAAGCAAACCATTGGTCACATTAACTCAGTCACTTGTCAATTACATAAGTTGGATGAAGTCTCATCAGGCGAAAAACGTGTGAAAACTCCGCCTAAAAGCCAGTCACTCAAATGAGATAAGTAACGAATCAATGCAGAACGTGTGCGAAATAAGTGTCGTAGCCACAAAAACAAACTTGAGCACGCATCAAAAACTGAATGGTGGCGGTGCCGTCACTTGGGGAGTCGAGCTTCTCGTTCTAGAAGGTTGTGTCTGACAGCAGCAGGCGTACACGGGGAAAAATAAAAATGCCAGCCATGGACAGCTCTACATTATCATGTAATCATTCTAATTGTTACCCACTATTCATGTACATTTCTGCTCTTACCTTGGACTTCAAATCGTACAAAGAGACAAGCAAAAAAATTAACCTCCTGCATTACATGGTGAACAAATTTGCTTTTGTCATATCGCCTGTCCCGTTGGGTTGAGTTTTGTTTCAGTAGCAACTAGAATGAGTACAAACTGCGTTGTTTTCACAGCACGGTCACAAATGACAACACGAAGTAGCTAACAACAAACCTGGCGGTGAAAAACAGTCATCGTAAAACAGTATCGCCCACAATACGCAGTGACAAGTTTGCTCGTTTACGGTTTTCAGCATTTCAACTCTTCGAGTTCTTGTTTCGATTTCGTTTTCTGAATAAAATTGAAAGCAACTCTTGTCTTCAGATTTGCTTCTTCGTTACTGTTGAAAAAGAAATTTCTGAAAAGTCGTTATGACCACCCTGAAAATGTTTTCAGCTGACTCTGGCTCTTGAAAAACAACTTGTCATCGTCTAAGAACAACAGAAAAAATTGAACATGCTGAAGGTGAACCAAAATCAAAGCGAAATTTTGTTCAGGTCAATTGCAGAGTAGATTTTGCAGCTTTCGTGTGACGTCGTTTCTCAGTGGGCGAATTCGCACTTCGAAAGCTGATTCAATCTGCAATTTCCCCAAGTTGTCTTCCCGAAAGACGTACAGCTGTACTTCAAACGACAAAGCAAGACTCGATGGAATAAAACCAAGGAATACTGATGTGTCTAGTTATGTTACAGCAGCGGGGGAAAACTCAAGTTCTGATGAGGGTGACCGAGTCGAATTATCACACAAACACTTTGATACACGCTGTCCGTCATATTTACCTAAGTGGACCAGTTTTCTGAACCTCATATGAGGCCCTTTGATGTGCGCATCCACTGAAGGCAAGGAGTACAAGTTACACGTCAGGCATTGAACACACAACCGAATTGCACAGATCAGGGGCCAAAGATGCAGAAGTTGAAGCTCCACTGTCACACAGTCTCCACACATGTTTTGAACTTTCTTACTGGTCAAGACGCAGTTCCCTGAGTCCAGATGGAGTCTCCTTCACGGAGCAGAAATGCTTTTATGGGTGTGCAAGCGTGAATCGCGCTGGCGCACTTCCTGAACATTTTTTCTGCAACCTACCACATAACTAGGTCTGACCAAGCGAACCACTTTTGATTTGCACAACAGAACTCAAGGCATGTAAACATCACCTTGGCCATGCAGTATTCTTTTCAAGCACAAGCTAGACAGACAGGAAACACATCGACTTTTCTGCATTGACTTATCGAATGATCCCAGGCTTCAACTGCCAGGCCACAAGGAATTTCTTAAAATGACTTTGAAACGGACAAACATCTAAATCTAAGACGATCACTGCTATCACAAGGGAGGACGATTTGTAATCATAAGCCTGTTGAAAATATTTGACGAGAACTTCATGATTGTTATGGTTGAGTCAGTCAAAGCATCTATCTGTTCCGAAATTTTCTCTGGAACTGATTGAAAAAAGCAGAAAATTACTCTTTTTGCTTCCTATGTCGAAGGTTGAAAACCAAAAGTTATTTTACCATTCAAAATAAAGCTGACTTGTGTTTGAGTCGGTGTCTGTGTTTGAGCTAAAATTTACAAACATGTTGCGAGGTGCAGTGGAGAGTCCGTTCTTTGTACGTTACATGTATCAAACGGATCCAGAAACGTGAATCCTAAGCAGCTTGCAGATGTATCCCGTCATGCAACATTCACAGAAACAGCAGGTGTGTCACAACACATCACAGATTTTATCCACGGACTAATTTCTTTTCAACGTACTTGAACTAGACTCAGTCTACTTACATGATGGTATTTTCTTGAACACAGTGGCTGAGAAAAACGTCTGGAACCGTTGCGCATAGAAGCCAGGGCGGTGAACGGAGATGGTGTCCTGAAAGGAAAGCCACGTTGTGAAAAACATTTGTTCGACATTGCAAATTGTTGTTTGGTTCGCGACAGCAAACAAATTTGATCCCATCGATATGGAAGTCAATCCAGAAAATATGAAGCAGTGCCCAGGAAAACCGCGCGTGCGATGTCTCCCAACAAAGTCGAAAAAAGAAAGCAAGTCAGGGGTGGTCCGTCGCATCTTGCGGAAAAGCGCGACTGTAATTCTCGCGCCGACGCGAGTCGTTCAATCTCCGAGTCGACGCGTGTGAAAATTCTGCTTCTGGCAGACAGTGCGTGCTCTTGCTGTGACGGGACATCGCACAATTCAAATTTCGACTTTTCGCTGATAACACCAAGACGAGCACAGAGTGGAACATTACCCCGTCGTGAACCATGGCCTTCATTGCGTGTTCTAGTCGTTTCTTGAGTCGGTAGCTTTGGAGAATGTCGATGATACCCGCGTACAACAACAACCGTTCACCTTTGGAATTGCGGGCTGGAATACCTCCGGGACTGAAAAACAACGTTCAGAAGCTGCTGTCGTGACCTTGGCTTTCTCGTTGGACAAAAGACGCAAAACAAATGACCACAGAAATTCCTCCTTCCCCCTTCTCATCGGTCGCGAGACGAGCAATCTCAGTTGCAAACGTTTCTTGAAGTGGACCAAAGTGGAAACCAGCGGTTTCCGCTTTCTTTCGTGACCGACAGAGGAGCAAGAAAACACTTACGGCACGTCCTCATTTTCAAGTTCTACGGGTTCCGAGTGCGCCTGAATGGACTCCATGGCTGTGGAGTAAGCTGCTATCCGCTGCTTCATAGACCGACCTCGGGACAATGCTGAAGAACACCAGTTCTGCAACCTCAATTTTCTCATTTTCCAACATTGGTATTTGTGTCCAAAACTACAGAAATGAAGGTGTCACCTACATTCATTGAGAGGATTCGGTTTGACGCTCCAAGCAGCTCTAGCAGCACCAATGGTTGAGTTCACGGAAACATCAAAATCTTCTCGCTGTTCTTCCTGCACAGAAATAACTCCATGCGAATAGTCAACGGCGCATGTGAACCTGGAATCGCTCAGTCTGACACCGAGAACCATGACTCCGCCGGATTTGTCGAGGACTTCCTGTTGTGCCCCTCACCAGTTTTTGCGTTCAATTTTGATTCACTCGTAAGGAGGGTCGTTGCGCCACACGCACACACACACACGCACACACACACAAACGCACGCACACACACAAACGCACAAACACACGCACGCACGAGTGGCAATTTCCCTCATGATCTCCCCTCAATGTTTCCGAAAGGTCAAAAGATTGACCAACCGCTTCTCTCGAAGAAACGTCGAGGTTGTGAACAGCCAGCAGCATGCTGTAGTCCATGATTTTGAAGCTCTGTAAAACCTAAACAAAGACAGAATCACAACATCACACAAGAGCATCCGCAGGCAGGTGTCAGACTTGAAAACGAAACCCTCTTCTGCGTGACGCTGCGATCGGAACAAATAATCACGTTCGTTCACGATTGAAATGGCATCAACTTTAAATTTGAGTCAAATTGTGCTGTTTTACCGTCCGACACATACCCGACAGTCTCGCTCGATCGTTTTGTTCAGCGCCACGAATGTGTCGGCCTCAAGCATGATGCCATCTTGATGGAGCTCCACGTAGTCCAAATCCTTCAGCGTTGGAGTCGACTTGCTGCGCTCGTGTTTGGACGCTTTGCGTTTGTACGTACTTCCCTTGAGATCATATTTTTCGTGCATTTTCACAGACGACGGCAGCAGGTTATTCATCACAACAAACCGAATGTTCTTTCCGCCACACTGAAAGCAAAAAAGAGCAGCATGCGAAAGAGCGAGTCTGAAAACACTACATGGGAAAGCCAGATCCAACTGGGGATAGGTGTACGTACCTGATAGCAGTACAGACCATAGAACTTCGGCAGAAGTGTGCGGGGGTTTTGATTCAAGTTCTGTACAGAAACAGAAAGGTGCACAAATTGTGTTGTGAGACGAAAGACTTTCCTCGAAAATCTTACTCGTTTCGCAACTGAGTCCACGCACCATGTAATAACCGGGCAGCAGTTTCTGCAAGAAGTCTGCTTCTTTGTGTTGCACGGTTTTGATGATAAATTCGTCGTCACTTGTGATGTAGAATATGCTGCCACTCGCACCAGGGTTGGAAAGTTCTCGGAGAGCTTCATTGCACAGCGACAACTGAAGACGTGAAACACGAGCGTTGACAGGGAGCAGGATGCCAAATGGGGACAGCAGAACAAGATGCAACATCACAAGACGTTGATCACACACAAGACATTTCTCTGATTCGCATCATGGAGAAAAGATTGCAGCTATTTTCAACGTGTATCACAATTTCAAGAAAAATATGAAATTGCAAAGGAATGTTCCGGGCAAACAGAGTTGTGATGCTTCCAAGTAGAACAAGACTGTAAAGTGGAAAATCAGTCGCGTGCCATCCAAATCTCCTGCAATAATCATCCCTGGGGTGAACCAGCGAAGTTGAGTTCGTTTTGGGACAAAGCAACAAAGTTGTTTTCAAACAATGAAGTTGCCGGGTTTCTGACTTGTTCCACAGGGAGGGGGAGACCCTGGAATCCAGAATGTCTGAATTTCCTACTTTCCTTGTTGTTTGTATGAGAAGGGGGGGGGGTAAAGCTGGAAATCTAGAAATCAGGGAGGAGGGGGGGGGGGTCCAGAAAATGCCAGTTCATCACCTACACTTCAACCAGCTGGGTAAAACCAATACAAACAAAATCTGGAGTGAAACGTACCAAGAAATCGTCAGGCTGGATACCGAAGAGTTCCCTGAAGTACCTGAATGCTATTGGTGCATATGTCTTGAAGCGGAAGTCACTGTAGTGATGTGCAGGTGTCAGATTGCTGCCCTCCCTGCAATGAGACAATTCATCAACACGCCGCTCCTTCAAAATCGGACACAACGCGACAGAAGGGGGTCCCACAGACGGGCGGGTGAACCGAAACCTGCAGATAGTTCGTCCTTGCGAGATGGTGAAAAGACTTCAGGTCGATGTCACAACACGAGTGACTTGACTTTGTGTGAACAACCTGCAGTTTCCAGGCAAGGTTTCTGAGATACACGTCGGTTACATTCAGATTGCTCATTGGTTACAACTGTGCGACACCACAGACAAAGAAAATAGTCCCAAGGGCCTTGCGGTGATCTGAACCAATTCAGGTCGGCTTGCTTTTCAATTTCCGCAAAATATGAAATTGCCTCTCTGCAACCAAATTCAAATGACAACTTCCAAAACTTTTGACCCATGAAGTCCACCAATAACCCTGTCACACCAACAACATGGAAAACTTCAAAATACTTTTTTGCAACGAGCTTGGCCACTGATAAAAATTATGGTCATTTTAGCCCCAAACCTAAAATCCCTGCTCCATTTAGAAGATCTGAATACCAAGATGATCACCTGAACAGAAATTTGAACTGGAGCCTCAAGGTGTACTTCGGATCACTTATTCGGGTCACTCTTCACACAGAGCAACCCGAATACGCGCCCGTTGAAATCAACTGAAAACACATTGTCGGAATCGCAAATCAGACATAAGAGCAAAACGTGCGCTCCGCTTGGTATTGTGCGATGTGCTTCAAGCTTGTCGCGCAGATAGCGAGACAGGCAATCACTTGGGTGATGGCAAAAGCTGCCCCCAAGTCAATAAGGTCTCACGAACAGCAAGAGTCCAGAAGTGTGTTTAAATTTTGAGTAGAAACAAGAAGGCTGCACGAAGAAAGTCCGCGGTTCCACGGGTTCAGCATTGAGCACAGCCAATTGGTCCCAGTCAGCATGAGATCCTTGCCTGGAACCTGGCTGACAGGAAACTTGCAAATCTAGCCAAATTTTGACAATGAAGTGGGGTGGGGTGCTGACCGGCACGGGACATCCACCCCACCCCCCATCCGTCGCGAAACAAAACCAGGCAAATCCTGAACAAGAGATCAGCGATCAACGAGCCTTCATAGACACACGGCCAAACAAGAGAGTAAACCCCAGAGGGGGCCACTGGTTCGGTATCCATACCGGTATCCACCGGTACCCTGACATTTTTTCTTTTTCTGACTCCAACAAAGCTGGACAAATATTTTTTCTGCTTTTTGTTTCATTGTGGGAAGGCAGGATTTCAGGTTGGTCCCATATTTTTGAATATTTTCAGTGAAATAAGGGGAGAAATGTGTGTGAAAGTCATTTTAGATTAAAGTTGTAAAGGTATTGAGTGAGGATGGCCAGAAAAGTTGGTAGATTTTGATGGATTGAGGGATTTTTGGAGGGATTTAGTGGGCAGCCTGAAATGGTTTCTCATTTGTTTCATGAAATAATGGGTTCAATGAAGGTAGAAATAATGTAGAAAGACATTGTGGCAATTTTTTTTATGTGGATGCATTGAATTTTTGGTGGATTTTGAGTGATTATGATTGGGAACATCAGGGTACCTGTGGGTACCTACAGGTACCCACTGGTACCTGCCAGTACCCACTGGTACCTGCAGGTATCTGCTGGTACCTGCCAGTACCCACTGGTACCCTGGTACCTGCAGGTATCTGCCAGTACCCACTAGTACCCTAGTACCTGCCTTCCCAAAATGGCTGCCACTCCTGACTGACCAAACCAAGATGGAAGCTCTTCTCTCATTGGCTCCTGGTGTATCAAGCTCTGTGATTGGTCCTGCTCATAATCTGAGCCAATCACAGCCCTCTATTTCAAATTTCAAGCAGTTTCCCAAGTCCAAATTTCTTCAGGCACTCGGTATACTCCTACAAGGGGTCCGGTGGGAGAAACAGGCTGACAGGAAATTAGCACATTTCGGGGACTTGGCTAACTTTGTCAGGTGACGACCAAAGGGCAGGGGCAAGTCACCCAAACAATTTTCTGCTCAGAAGTTAACTTTTCCAGCCTGGGTATTTTACCCGAACCCTGGGTAAGTCACCCAGCCAAGTTATCCAAATTTTTTGGAAAATGATCAGCACCACATTCTGAGCAGAAAATTGTCTGGGGGATTTAACCCCTCCCCCTATAAGTGACACACACACAGACACACATGCCGGAAATGATTGTACCAAATTTCCTGGCAGGGTGAACAAATAATGCGTGAAGCATTTACAAGCACAGTTTCCAAAAAACTGAACCGCAAAAGCGGGCACACATAAAATCTGGCTTGGCAGGAAATGACGAACAAGAGGACACACATTGACAAGCACGCGGCTATTCGTCGTTTACGTAACTCCCCAGCCAGAACTGTTTGTCCTGATAAGACCCACCTTGACCCTCACCCAACCCCACACGCAAACACGCAGGCACACACACACACACACACACACACACACACACACACACACACTGGACATTAGCTGTAAGCGCGCGGCTGTGGCTGTGGCAGGCTTCGACCAGCCGCGCGATCAAAAAAGAACAAATGAAACTCACTGTGGGCACACAAAGAAAAAAAATCGCAGCTAAACTTTTCTCATTGATGTCTCAACACAGTAAGATACGACACTGGCAATTCAAAATAAGCTTTTAAAAAGTTGAAACATCAGACAAGCGTAAAACTTGAAATCTGGTCAAATTCTTGCCAAGTCCCCAGTTCAACAAGGGACTCATGATGCCACTTCTGGTTTTCAAGTTTCTGAAACTCAGTTGAACTGGTCTGTCCAAAGACCGAAATAAACAACCCATCTTTCTGCACGTTCCAACCTGGGAGCAGCAGCCGAGGTGCACGAGCAGCAGGAGGGGGCACGGTGTTCATGTACAGAACCAAATGAGAAGTCGAACAGAGAAACCGCCACACAGAGTACAAACAATCCATCGCTCTTACCTGGGGAAAAACACTGTCTCTACTATGGTAAAATCTTGCAAAAGCAAGTCACGTTTGGGCTTTGTGGACAGGCTTGTTATACTCTGACCAATCCCCAGTTGCATAGCGGCCATAAGTTCCGAAGTTGGTTTCTGTGGGTTAAATGCAAAAGAGAAACCGATGATTACGAGGTTGCATTAGAGGAGCTTTGCGCACACAAATACTTACTTTGGGAAAAATACACTGTCAACAACAGTGAAGTCTTGCAGCAAGACATCTCTGTCAGGTTTGGACGACAGTCCTCCGACACTCTGGCCGATGCCTAGCTGTACAGCGTTCATCAATTCATCGGTGGGTTTCTGGGAGTAACAACAGTAAACAAAACAAAACTCAAGCAACACAACAGGGTGAAACGAAGCACAAAATTGAAATGAGAGTCAAAAACACACGACACAAAAATGTACAGGTATGTAGAGCTGCAGGTGTTTGAAAAGATCTTGCATCAGCAAAAAACAGACTGCTGAAACTGAAAACAATCAGATGAATCCGCATTTTCCTCGCTCAGCTTCTGGAAACAAAACTTTCCTCTGTTAGCAAAATTCTCTCTTCTGTTCAGAATTGGCCGAGGTGGCCGCCATGCGGGCGGGCCTCTACGTTAGAGATAGCAACACGAGACAAGACAAACATCTTGCGGCTGATCGCGCACGGGAAGGAGTTCGCCCACGTCACATGTACTTGTACACCAAACTGTCTGACGACAAATTCTCAATCAAGAAGACGTTTCTGCAAAAACTTACAGCGGCCATGTCACTGAGCAGACGCTGCCAGTTGACGAGGCTGGCCAGACTGTGGTAGCTTTCTTTGCTCTCCAGCACAGCCTCGGTCTGGCTGTTGGGGTGTTTCGAGAACAGATCAGGCTCGGACATCCAGGCCACTTTCTCCGCCTCAGGGTGAGGCACCCAGCTGTCGTTGTGTACGTCCCATCCTTTGCGAAGCTCCGGTTCCAAGTTTCCCGCCTCTGTGGACCAGTCGGGGGCATCGGTCGGGACGTAAGGATACTGGCTGTCCTCGACCGATTCGGGACCATAGTAACGGTAAATATCTTGCAGACCAATCAACGACCCGTTGGACATGTGAAAACCGAAACGCTGCATTCTGATTGTCGGTGACGCTTTGAAGACGATCTGGCAATGCTGAAGGTCACTGGGGTGATTGTGAGCGTTACTGTTTGGCACGGTTGTCCAGAGACTGAAGATCTTCCAACTTGTCGCGAATGTCTTTTGAGCTGACACGCAAAAATCTGTGAACACAGACGTCACGTTTGGAAGGTCGACAAGGCAAATATTGACACAGGAACGCGGTCCGTATTTAATTTTGCAAAAGGCAGCATGAAGCTGTAAGGGGAGGCACACATACACAAGCAATGCACTCTGCAGGTGAGCGTCATTGTACCTGTTCCTACAGACGCTGACATACACATCCAACACCGCCATCACTGCCGATTTCCATCAGATTTGCTTCCAATATGCACAGTACCTGAGACCAGCAAACAGCTAATCTGCACGATCAATCCTTTCTCATCGGCATGTCACACATCGGCCAACCACACCTCAGGAAATCCTCTCCGTGGTTCAGCTGTTCACTGTTTCATCTTGCTTTGCCACGTTGATTTCCCTCCACCACATCATGCACTCATCACGATTCGTGATTCTTGTCACAAAACGGTGTGGACTTCATTGTCTCGAACACACCGAAATCGTGGATCCTTCACCGCAGAATCGTCCTGGCTGTGAAACGGACAAACGCATCCCGAACTGCATCCCAGGGACGTTGGGCAACTCCCGGCAACACGAGGTCAACTTGCTGTTTTCCCATCGTCAATGACTTTCACTTTCCGCTCCAGTGAAGTGGTCACTTCTGTCTTTGCTCTGATGCAGGTTGGCAACATGGACCATCGGTTGTGTTTCTACATCCATGTCCTTTCAAGGCAGCGAGTTTCACTTTTGTTTGTTGAATCCTTCTGAATTCTGTGCAGCTCTCTTGTCACGAGCTGCTCACTTCCCGAGATGACCGGCGCTGCCGCAGAAGCGGAAGTCGGGTGGAGCCCGTCAACTCCGTCCGTCAAATCTGCAGCTTCGGCAGCTTCGCGACTCGGTGTCACAAGGTACGAAGTGCAACTGAGCCGCGCAAAGCACAACGAGCCAAAACAACGTCTCAACGTCCAGGCCAGGTCTCAACCCTGCCGTCTTGCGTTGCTCCTTTTTGTCAACTAATACTTGCGCCAAAATGCAGACACTTGACACCACGACGTAGCAACAGGTACTGCTCACCACTCGGAGCCGTGATCAAGGAGGTCGACAGGAGGAACACCAGATCACCAGCACAAAAGCGTGATCGATGCACAGAGTTGTTCATGGCGACGATCGACCTCTCGCGAAAACCAGCTCTTCTGCTCGCCATGGTTTGTTAACTCAAAACCACAGCTCAGCTGAATTCAAAGACGCATCAGTCGGTTTCTAGTTTCAACAGTAGCAACCAGTAGCCGGCAGGCGCGTCGGCGCGATTATCAAATCTCAGCACTCGTACCTCGAACTGAGGTTTGCACACAAAAAATTGTTCGGCATGTGTGCTGTTCGCTGAGAACGATTTGCAGTCCGTTACTGCTGACAGGGTAAGAGAATAGCTGTGGAGCGAAGACGACTGTTCACGTGCGTTCCCCGCGTACCTGTTGGCACAAAGCTGTCGCTGTGTATTGATTGTTGGGAGGCACCTGTGCGCTCAGGCGATGCGCTTCCACAGCTTTCTTCAGACACAGCCACCGAATACAGAATCACAGCGTGTGCGTACAAGTGTAGGATTTTGCAGGAGAATCAGTTCGTCGCAAATATTGAGGCAGCCCAGACCCGAGAATACCTTGCCTTGAGCTAGGTCCCAGCATGACACCTGCTTGCCCAGTCGAGGTCGGATCCCCAGTTGAAGTCGGATATGGGGGGGGGGATCCTATTTTCAAGGTCAATGACTGAGGTGGACCCCCCTGAGTGTACCGCAGGAGTGCACTCCTCTCGCTGTTTGAGTCGGTATCAAAATTTAGTTTTTGGTTTCAACTGGTAGAGTTAGTCCTGAAACTAATCAAAACAGCATTTTTTTATGTCAAAAATAGCTCCACGGAGCTCGCGGTGATTTGAGGAAATTTCAGTTGCTCTGATTTGGCTTGCTCTGATTTGGCTTGCTCTGATTTGGGTCACTCAGATTTGGCTCGCTCTGATTTGGCTCACTCTGAT
>JAAUXT010072955.1_pt1 | contig 14791 bp, 10 predicted proteins | sample 7278171 | NCBI WGS metagenome assembly JAAUXT01 (sample SAMN14350112, study PRJNA611818) | marine sediment metagenome | isolation source: surface marine sediment (1.8m) | place: French Polynesia: Moorea | collected 2018-08 | reverse complement strand
CCCCTCGGTTTCGACCTTCTGACTAATGGCGTCTCGGGCATTGGTGAGCAGGTTGAAGACGACCTGCTCAAGGCGATTGGTGTGGGCCAGAATATGCGGCAGTGTTTCGCTCAGCTGGGTCTCGACAACGATGTTCTGAAGTTTCAGCTGACGGCCCAGAATAGCCATCACGCTGCGAACCGCATCGTTGAGATCGACCATTTTCTTGCTCATATCGGATTTACGCCCGAAATCTCGCAGGCGATCGATGATCTGCGTAGCCCGGTCGACCTGCTGGCTGATTTCAGTCACGACCGTGATGAGATCCCGCTCTGGTACGATACGTTCCCGTTCCGTCATCATTTCCAGGTATTCGCTTCCCATTTTAATGGCGTTCAGCGGTTGGTTGAGCTCATGGGCGATGCTGGCGGACATTTCGCCCAGATTCTTCATCTTGCTGGCCTGGATCAGCAGGCTGTCCTTTTCAACCGTGGCGGTGATGTCGGTGGTCGCGATGATCAGCACCTCGCGGGCCATATAACGGGTCGCACAGGCATGCACGTTGACATAGAGGTAGCTGCCGTCCTTGCGCCGGTACTGAAGCTTGGCGCTGATGTTACAGGCGCGTCCGATCTCTTCTAATGGTTCCAGATCAAGGGGGCCCAGATCGGTAAACTGTCGCCCCACCAGCTCTTTCCGGGTGTAACCGTAAATCTCCTCGGCAATCGGATTGGCATCCAAAATCTGCCGGGTGTGACAGTCCAGGACGAAAATCGGATTGGGGCCGCTGGCAAAGAGGGATCGGTATTTCTCTTCCGATTCCCTGAGTTGGGCCTGTGAGGACTTGATGTGATGGGTCATGTTGATGAAGGAGTTGGCCAGTTGCCGAACCTCATCCTTGACGCCCTCGCTGTAAACCGGACAAACTAGGCATTCGGGCGACAAGTCGCCCACAGCGGGTGTGCGGTCCGGGCTTTGGTCTATCGTTTTTTTGGCGATGGACCAGCACGGCAGCTCCGGGTTGGCATAGGCCCCGCAGTCCTCCTGCCGGCAGTTCTTTACCTCCCAACAGCGATTGTATTCGATCAGTTCCGGGGTGACGTCGAAATTACCGCGGCTGATATCGTCCGACAATCGGGTGAGCTGCGCGATGGGTCGCGTGATGTAGCGCGCCAGGACATGACTGATGGCAAAGAAGATGACGACCACGACGGAGATGAAACCCAGAAAAGTGGTGCGCAGTTTTCCAATCAGTCGATCGATATGCTCCTTGTAAAGACCGATATGGACGCTGCCGATCTCATAAATACCCTCCAGCACAGGAACCGCCACGTCGTAAATGTCTTCCGGGCCGGTATGGATGAGTTCGATCGCATGAGACTGGCCGGGCTGGAGGATATTGGCGGTCCGCAGCATTTCTGGAAAAGGGCGTGTGAAGGTATGGGATACAACCGCACCCTGTTTGTCGGTGATGTATACGTAGTTGATCAGCAGACGCCGTTCACCCAGTCGGGCGTCGAAGATCAGACTGGTCAGATTGGGGATGTCCCGGGTCAGCAGATAGCTGCGGCTGCTTTCGGCAATGCTCTGGGCGATGCCCAGGCCCCTCAGCTTCAGCTCGCCGGTGAGGGTGGAGATGAGGATCCAGCGCGTAAACAGGGCGATCAGCACACTGATCAGGACGATCACCGCGGTGGTGGAAAAGTAGATCTTGTTCTTGAGGCTGACGTTGTTGAGTCGTTCCAGAATCGTGCGCGGCACCATGCAGGCAGACCTCTTTTATTCATTGAACAGGATGAAGCGCCCATCCTTGAAGTGGGTGAAGTAAACCCGGTCCAGCCCCTGATGATCCCTTGCACTGAAGGCCAGTGCATTGTCGATCCCGAGATCGTAGGCCCGGACTGACTCGAGTGCGTTGATGAAGCGTTCCCGGGTCAGGTCGGCCCCCGTGCGTCGGAGCCCTTCCACCAGAACCCGGGCGTTGAGATACCCCTCCAGGCTTACGAAATTGGGAATATCGTCGGGATAATACTGCTTCAGCAGGCGCGTATATTCTTCGACACCCCACAGGTTGCCACCATCCGCATGCGCATTGGGCAGTGGGACGACCTGGGTGACGATCACCCCTTCAGCCTGATGACCCAGAATGCGGGCCAGTTCATCAGCCCCCACAAAGGAGACGTTGCTGAAGACGGGATCATAGCCCTTGCTTTTGGCCTGGCGGATGAATTTGGCACAGGGCTCGTAGGTGCCAATCATAACGACGGCCTCGGCGTCGGCATCCATGATGCGCTGGAGCCCCTCTTCGATCGCCAGGGTGCCACGGATGTAGGTGCCGGTCGCCACCGGATAGAGGTTGTATCGGCGCAGGGCCAGTTCGGTCCCGCGCAGGCCGTCGAACCCATAGGTATCATACTGGTAGAATACGGCGATGCGTTCGATGCCCAGGTCTTCAACCAGGTAGCGTACCATGGCGCCGGTTTCTTGGTAGTAGGAGGCGCGGATATTGATCAGATAACGGTTTACGGGGTCGCGCAGGGCATTGGCGCCGGTAAACATGCCCACCAGAGGGATGCGGGCCTCGTTGACCAGCGGGATGATCTTGACCGTGGTCGGGGTGCCGACATAGCAAAAAAGGGCGAAGACCTTGTCTTCGATCAGGAGGCGCTGGGTATTATAGAGGCAGCGCGGCGGGTCATAGCCGTCGTCGTAGGCGATCACCTTGATGCGACGACCGTGGATCCCGCCGTTGGCGTTGACATGCCGGATGTAGGACATGGCGCCGTGCAGGATCTGGGTGCCAAGGTAGCCGGCATGCCCCTCCAGGGCAAGCGAGGCCCCAATGAGAATCTCGTCCGCGCTGACACCGGCCGAAGGTTTATGAACGGCATCCGCTTGCGGTGTCGGCTGACAGCCGAGAGCGGTGATGGTGCCCATCAACAGCAGCAGGTGCAGCATCCCTCTAATCATCGGCAGGCGCCCTGCATGACGGTAGGATGTCTCGGGGTAACGCATGGTCCAGTTGGCCTCGGCAAGCAATGTCATAAACCGGTATCCTATTTCGTAGACCATGTCGGCCTTCATCGCAAGAGCGACATCAGGATTGAATGTCAGGACCTATGCGACTGCCGGGTGTCCCCTGCGGTGGCAGGCTTCAGAAACCGAGGGTCTTTTACTCTAAAAAAAACCGCCGGCCGTTTGGCCAGCGGTGAGCTTGTACTAAGACCGGAATACCCGATGAGCCACAGAGGCGACTAAAGCAGATCGCCCACGGGAGTGTAGTCCAGCCCGAATGCATTCGCAACGCCCTCGCAAGTTACCTTGCCCTGCACCACGTTGGCGCCCAGTTCGATCTCGGTATTCTCTTGCATTGCGCGCCGCCAACCCTTGCTGGCGATTTCGACGGCGTACGGCAGGGTGGCATTGGTCAGCGCCAGGGTGGACGTCTTGGCCACGGCGCCGGGCATATTCGCGACACAGTAATGCACAATGCCGTCAATGGCGTAGGTCGGTTCGGAATGCGTGGTGGGTTTTGAGGTCTCGAAACAGCCCCCTTGGTCGATGGCCACATCCACGAGCACACTGCCGTTCTTCATCAGGGGCAACATATCCCGGGTCACCAGCTTGGGCGCTTTGGCACCGGTTACGAGAACAGCGCCCACTACGACGTCCGCCTCCTTGAGTAGACGTCGTACGGTAGGCGGACTTGACATGAGGGGAAAGCAGTTGGCCGGCATAATGTCACTGAGATAGCGCAATCTTTCGAGATTCATATCCAGGAGGTAGACCTTGGCGCCCAGGCCGCAAGCCATCTTGGCGGCATGGGTGCCCACGACGCCACCACCGATCACGACGACCGTGGCCGGATCGACACCCGGGACGCCCCCCAAGAGCACCCCGCGACCTCCCTGGGACATCTCCAGGTATTTGGCCCCCTGCTGAATGGCCATGCGGCCGGCCACCTCGCTCATAGGGGTCAGCAACGGCAGGCTGCCATCCGCTTTTTGAATGGTTTCATAGGCAATGTTGACCGACCGGCTGCGAATCAAGGCCTGGGTCAATTCTTCGGCGGCCGCCAGGTGCAGATAGGTAAAGACGATCTGATCTTCCCGGATGAGATCATACTCCGGCGCAAGCGGCTCCTTGACGTGCAAGACCATGTCGGCCCGCTTGAATATTTCAGCCGAGGTGGCCACCATTTCCGCGCCCGCCTTGGCATAGGCCTCGTCCTCAAAACCGCTGCCTTCGCCCGCCTTCACTTCCACCAGCAGGGTGTGCCCGTTTTGCCGCATCACCTCGACGCCGGCCGGCGTCATGGCGACACGGTTTTCCTCGCTTTTGATTTCTTTCAGGATTCCGACGATCACGTTGCACCTCCTTGCCGCGGGATGGTTGAATGAGGACCCATGCTTTCGTGCACCGCAAGATGCTTGCCAAGTGTGCAAATCAGCTTGATTTCTCGTTTAATTTTTCCCGCGGTCGAGCTCGATATCCGTGTCATAAAAATATAAGACACTGAAATATATTAAATTTTAATTAAACACCCCGGCCTCGAACCAGTTGCCAGACGGATGCCAAAAAGTCCGCCAAAGTCGATCTGCTGCCATGGATTGGCCCGTCCAAGCGCAAAGCCGGTAAAATTTTTTACCACCCGTATCCGGTTTTCACGCTCCTCCAGCGGGAGGGTTTCAACGTTGCGAACCGACGCAGGTCCGCCACGCGCTCCAGACTGGCTGCCAGGCGGCCATGCCCATCCGGATGGGCGGCATTCTCGACCTCAAGGAAGACTTGGGCTTCGTCGTCTGAACGCTGGACTTCGATGGAGGCAATGTTCATCCCCAATTCGGCGATCCGGATGGCGCTATCCGCCACGATGCCGACGCGATCCGGGAAGCGAAGCATGAGTTTCTGGTTGAGCGTGGTAATCATTGATGGCGGCCCGATGCTCTTCCCCTCGCAGGCGGCAAATGGTCCGACCGGATGGCGCGCGTGCCCCTCTTTCATAGCGCTTAGGGCGACCATTTTCAAAACACCATTTAGGCCGCATGGTTTGCCCGTGCTGCCCAGATCTGCTACAGATTAGCTTGATCCGTTAATCACTTGGGAGCGAAACGGCATGAAAGAAGAATTTCGCACCTTGACCATGCTAGTTCAAAATGAACCGGGCGTTACGGCCCGGGTGTCGGGACTCTTTGCCAGCCGCAACTACAATATCGAGACCATCTGCGGCGCACCGACGGCCAATCCCGAAATGTCGCGCATCACCATTACGACGCGGACGCATCCTGACCAGATGGAGCAGATCATGAAACAGCTGCGGCGGCTGGTCAACGTTATCAAAGTCCGGGACATGACCGGCGAAGAGGCCGTGCGGCGTGAAATGGCCATGATCTGCGTGCGGGCCCTCGCCAAGGATCGCTCTGAAATTCGAAGCATCGTCCAGACGTTCCGGGGGCGCATCGTGGACACCGGCACCACCCACTATATCATCGAAGCCAGCGGCAGCCAGGAGAAAATCAACGCCCTTATCCGTTTGCTGGAACCCATGGGCATCAAAAAACTGGCACGCTCCGGTATCCTGGCCCTGTATCGCGAAGCGGACTGAACGGCACCTCACCTGCCCGCCCTATATTGCCAATCGTCATTTGATGGTCATTTTGAGTCCCGCCATGGAAAAGTCACACTGTCTAACCCGCGACTTCACCGCTCAACCCGTTCGCCGGAGGCCGAATAATAATGATCTGGTTCGTGAGCGTTGTGCTGGTCTTTACACTGGTTCTGCTGGTGTCCGAAAAGGTTCCTGTGGATCTGACTGCCATCGGGATCATGGTCGTGCTGATGGTTACGGGCGTTTTGACACCGAGCGAAGCATTGGCCGGATTTTCGAGCCCGGCCGTCATCACGGTGGGGGCCATGTTCCTGATCAGCAAAGGCATGATCCGAACCGGCGCCGTGGGTTATGTCTCCCGCAGCGTGATGCGCATCGCCGGCCACCGGCCCCCGCTGACCCTGCTGGTCATTCTGGGCATCGTTGCACTGGCCTCGGCGTTCATCAACAATACCGCCGTCGTGGTTCTTTTTATCCCGATCGCGCTGAGTATTGGCTGTGAAATCGGCCTGAGTCCGTCGAAAATCCTGATCCCGCTATCCTATGCCTCCATTCTGGCCGGCACCTGCACCCTGATCGGCACATCGACCAATATCATCATCAGCGACCTGAGCGCGGCCCAGGGTTATGGGGCCTTGGGGATGTTCGAGCTCGCGCCGCTGGGGGTGCCGATCGCCATTCTGGGCCTGGCCTTTCTGCTGTGGGCCGGTCCCCGTCTGATGCCCAACGTTCACAACCCCATCTGTGAGCTGGCGGATAAACAGCACCAGCGCTACCTGGCCGAGGTTCTCATTCCCCGTGGCAGCCCCCTTGTGGACCAGGACCCGCAGTCGGATTTTGCGGCACGCTTTCCCGGGATCGAACTGATCGAACTGGTGCGCTATTCGCACGTCTATTACCCGGACCGGGATCCAGTCATCATGGCGCCCCACGATCTATTGCTGGTCAAGGGTTCGGCCAGCGATCTTGTGGCACTGCTGGCCTCGGATCAGGTGGAATTGCCGCTGACTGAAGCGGGTCTGACCTTTAGCGGCAAAAAGGGCGAACATCTGATCGTTGAACTATTGATTCCGCCGCAGTCTTCACTGGTGGGCGCACGCCTCCTGGAAAGCCGTCTGCGCCGGGATCCGGATATTCATGTCATCGCACTCCAGCATCGCAAACAGCATTACAGCGAGCCGAAGTTTCAGGACGTCCGCCTCAGGATCGGGGACATTCTGCTGGTAAGGCTGCCCGAAGCGGCTCTGAAACGTCTGCGGGGCCAGTCCGATTTCATCATCATGGAAGACATTCACCACGAGATCGAGCACAAGCACATGGGGCGGCGCGCTTTCGTCATCTTCGCAGCCATGGTGTTGGCGGCGACGACGGGCTGGCTCGACATCATGGCGGCCGCCCTGACAGCCGCTTTCTTGATGCTTCTGACCGGCTGTCTACCCCTGCGGGATGCCTACAAATCCCTGGAGCCGCGGGTGCTCCTGATCATCGTGGGCACTTTTGCCCTGAGTGCGGCCCTCGAAAAGACCGGCGCCAGTGCCCTCTATGCGAAAACCTTTCTGCAGTTGTTCACCCCGGCCGGTCACGTATTCATCCTGGCAGCAGTCATATTTATGACCAGCATCAGCACCCAGGTCCTGAGCAACAATGCCACCGCCATCCTGATCCTGCCCATCGCCATCGCAACGGCCAACGGTTTGGGGGTGGATCCCAAGCCTTTCATCATGGCCGTCTGCTTCGGTGCCAGCGCCTGTTTTGCCACCCCCATCGGCTACCAGACCAACCTGATGGTCTATGGGCCGGGAGGGTATCGTTTCAGCGACTTTCTGAAGCTGGGGATCCCCCTGAACCTACTCGTGCTGGTCATGGGAACGTTTTTCATTCCCCTCATTTGGCCTTTTTGACACCCCGGCCGTGGGCCGACCGGGCGACGGTGCCGTCCCAGATGTGCCGGGTCCAGGACCTGGCCTTTTCGAAGGGACCGATTTCGTCCAGCAAGGCCGAAGTGCTGGCCACCCCGACATGGACCAGGCAGAACGTAGGGACGGCGGCCATGACGACGGATGCCGTACCGGGGTTTACGTCAAGGTTCAAGCCGATGACGACCGAATTAATCAGCAGCAGGGGCAGCCCCCGGAGGAATGCCCGCCGAATCTGAATGCGCCCGCCCTAACTGGCGTGTGTGTCACTGTCCCGCTCCCCTACCGCTGGCTTATCTGCCCTTGCAAGGCCACGGAATAGCCGGCCCTGCTTAAGCCCCCTTCCGATGCCGACAATGCCGCGTCACTCGAGACCCGCCCCATTTTTAAAGCTTCAACTAAAGTTGATAAATAAGATGCCAATATAACCTATGATGGACCGTCTCTCGATTCCACCCGCAAAAGCAAGAAAATGCTTGCGCTCGGCAACTGGGTATGGTGGTTTTGTTTTATGACTTGGATCTCGCAATGAGCTACGCCACTTCCGTCAACCAACCAAAAGGTCCGCTTGATGGCGCCTGTCCCGCCGCTGCACCCATCAAGAGCGACCAACGCCTTCTGTACAACAGCCGCATAACGGCTGTTTATGTCGAATATTTAGACCGCTATTATCCTGAAATCGACATCGACCGTCTGCTGGCCGATGCTGGCATGAACCGTCTGCAGATTGAAGACCAAGCCCATTGGTTTACGCAAGCGCAGGTCGACCGTTTCAACCGCCTTCTTATCCAGAAAACCCGAGATCCTCACATTTCTCACGCCGTCGGGCGCTTCGCCGCCTCGTCTCAACGCCTCGGCGCCATCAAAAAATACATTTTGGGGTTCATCCAGCCGGCTTCGGTCTATTTACTATTCGACCGTTATCACGCCCTTGCCAGTCGCGGCGCCACGACAGCCAGTCGGCGGACAGGCCCCAACAAGGTGGAAATCGTGGCGACCCCGTTGCCGGGCGTCAGGGAGCAGCCCTACCAATGTGAGAATCGAATGGGCACCATTGAATCAATCGGCACGGCTGTGACGCACCACTTCGCCAAGGTGTTACATCCCCAGTGCATCCACCGTGGCGATCCGCTCTGCCGGTACGAGGTGACTTGGGAAAATACGGTCGCGCTCTGGTGGAAGCGTATTCAAAATTTTACCCTGTTAATGACGCTGATTCTATCGGTCGGCGCATTCTTATTCCTGCCGGCACCCTGGTGGTTGATCACCATTCTGGCCTTGGCCTGCGTGACGAGCACCGCCACCGCCTATGCCTATTACCTGGAAAACGAGGACCTTCGTCGAACCATCAGTGCCCAGGGCGATGTCGCCGAAGAGCACATGCACGAAATCCATACCCGCTACAATAACAACCTTCTGATTCATGAAATCGGCCAGGCAACAGCCACGGCGATGGACGAAGAAGGGCTGTTTCATTCCGTGGTGGCGGCGATGCAAAACCGCCTAGATTTCGACCGGGGACTTCTACTGCTGGCCGATCAAAACCAGAAGTATCTCCGTTACGGCGCTTGCTATGGATTTGACCCGCAGAAAGAGAAGATCCTGCGGCGCGTCACTTTCCATCTGGACAAACCCGAATCCAAGGGGGTGTTTGTTCGCAGTTTCCGCGAACAAGCCCCCTTCATTGTCGATGATATCCAGGGGTTGAAGGAACAATTCTCTGCCAAGAGCCAGCGCCTGGTGGACCGTTTCGGGGCGCATTCGCTGATCTGTGTACCGATCATTTTTGAAAATGAGGCCCTGGGCATCCTGGCCGTCGATACGATTGTCTCCCGCCGCAAGCTGCTTCAGACCGATTTAAATTTACTGATGGGCATTGCCTCCCATTTGGCGGTCAGCATCAACAATGCGCGATTCTACCAGAAGCTGCGCGCCAGTGAAGAGAAGTACCGCGATATCTTTGAAAACGTATCGGATTTCCTTTACTTCCATGATATGGAAGGCCGTATTCTGAATGCCAATTTCGCCTTTCAGAAAGCCACAGGTTATAAGCAGGCGCTGACGGGGTTGAATATCCGGGAACTGCTAACCGCGCAGTTTCGTAACCGTTTGGATGCCTATCTGCTTGATGTCCAGCGGTGCGGGCATGCCGAAGGCGTCATCAAGCTCCGTCGGCGAAACGGATCCACCATCGTGGTCGAGTATAAGAATTCACTGGTTTTTGACGAGGGCACACCGATAGGGGTCCGCGGATCGGCGCGGGATATTACCGAGCGCTGGCGGGCCCGCCGCGAAAAGAAACGATTGGAGGAACAGCTCGCGCGCGCCCAGAAAATGGAGGCCGTCGGAACGCTGGCCGGCGGCGTGGCCCATGACCTCAATAATGTGCTGACGGGGATTGTCAGCTATCCTGAAATTATGCTCATGGATCTTCCCCCGGACAGCCCATTGTGCAAACCGCTGGAGGTCATACAGGATTCCGGGCAAAAGGCAGCGGCCATCGTCCAGGACCTTCTCACCATGGCCCGACGGGGCGTGACGGTTGCGGAAGTCGTCAACCTCAACGATGTATTGAACGATTATCTCAATTCGCCGGGATGTACCAAGCTCAGGCACCATTACCCCGGCGTGGCGATACAAACCGAATTGGACGCGGACCTGCTCAACATGCTTGGGTCGCCGGTTCATCTCTTTAAAACCATGATGAACCTCGTTACCAATGCTGCCGAAGCCATGCCCGATGGGGGAACGGTGACCATCACATCCGCCAATCGTTACGTTGACGCGCCCATCAGGGGATACGATGTCGTCTCCGAGGGCGATTATATCGTTTTGACGGTAACGGATACCGGCACCGGCATTTCGGAGCAGGATTGCAAGCGCATTTTTGAGCCGTTTTATACCAAAAAGGTCATGGGAAGAAGCGGCACCGGCCTCGGGATGTCGGTCGTCTGGGCGGCGGTCAAGGATCATCACGGTTATGTCGATATCGCCAGCGAGGTCGGCCAAGGCACCACCGTAACAATTTATTTTCCGGCCACACGACAGCAAGCCAGGTCCCAAGGCTTCCAGCGCGCGATCGAAGACTATCGCGGTGACGGGGAATCCATACTGGTGATTGACGACATCCAAGAACAGCGCGCAATCGCCCAACAGATCCTCAGCCGGTTAGGCTACCGCGTGGCCACCGCCCCGAGTGGTGAAGCGGCGCTGCCCTACCTGGAAGAGCACCCCGTCCACCTGGTGGTATTGGATATGATTATGCCCCCGGGCATGGACGGCCTAGAAACCTACCGTAAAATCAAAGAGCGCTACCCTCAACAGAAGGCCATTATCGTTAGCGGCTTCTCCGAGTCCGATCGGGTCAAACAGACTCAGGCCTTGGGTGCCGGCGCTTATGTCAAGAAGCCCTATCTGATTGAAACCATCGGACAGGCGGTCCTTACCGAACTAACCGCCGGATCCCGGCCGAACTGAATCCCGTCTCATCCGCCATCCAAGGCGGTCTGCCCCATGCTAGGCCGGCACCGTTTCGACCGCAGCAAATCGGGGTTCATGAAGCGGGATCAATATATCCGCTCGATCCTTCAGGGCAAGCATGATGTCATACGCCCGGCAAGGGTTGACCGGGGTGCCGGGCGGAATCACCTCCATTTCCATCGCCCGAACGGCCTGGGGAGGATGGAAATTCTCGTCGATCACGCAGAAGCCGGTGATGATGGCCTGCCCCTGCTCCGTTGCCACGGCGATCGATAGCCCCCCCGGGGTATGCGCCGGGGTATGCAGCACCTCGATGCCCGGCCGAATCGTCATATCGCCCTCGACAAGACGCAGCTGGCCATTGTCTTCCACGTCTTCGATGAAATCTTCCAAATATCGGAAATCGAGCGGATGCGGATTACGAATCCGTTCCAATTCGGCCGCGTGCACATAGAACGCCGCATTGACGCACTTGTAGTCGTTTTCACAGTGATCGTTGTGCAGGTGAGTGTGAATCACGATGTCAATGCTTTCCGGCGCCAACCCCCAACGTGCAAGGCCTTCTTCGAAAGTATGGATCTTGCCGCCAATGGCGGCCTCCCGCTCAGGGGAACGGATGGGATGCATCTCACCCGTATCCACCAGGATCGTTTGATCGCCGCCCTCCAGATACCAGGCGTAAATCGGAATCACATATTCCTGGCCGTAGCCGTGCTGGTAGGTCATCATTCCCTTGTCGAAGATTTTGGTTCCCAACACGATAGGGTGAATCCGGTAGGTGGTCATCATCAGCCTCCTGTGAACGATTGGCGAGCGTGCAAACACGGGCGGCGGGTGAATTGAAGCACTGCCGCCCACGGCTGTCAAAGTAGAAAACGACGAACGGTCGCCGCGGCGCCCCGTACCTTGGCATGATCCGTCATCCGCGCCCACGGGGCACGGGTCCGAATGGCGACTGGCGCCTGTCGTTTGCCCGCGGTCGTAGAACGCGGAGGGGTATCTTGTCAATAAGTTGCGCAACGGCCGGTTGTTCCGGCCTTCAATCGGCTTCCTTGCCAGTGTCTCGATCGTCGGCTTCGCGGTAAGGCGCTCGCCAGTTAAGCCCGGACTCCGTGGTAGCCCGCGGCCGGTATTCACATCCGACCCAGCCCTTGTAGCCGGCCGCGTCTATGGCGGCGAACAGGTTGGCAAAATTGATTTCGCCCGTGCCGGGTTCGTGGCGCCCGGGGTTTTCGGCGATATAGATGGGGCCGATGCGCTCCAGATGGCCGGTCAGGGTGATGATCAAATCACCCTCCATACGCTGCATGTGATAAACGTCTTATTGAAGGGCCAGGTTGGGATGCCCCACCGCATCGATCAATGCCAGCGCCTGGCGGGTCCCGGTCAGGAAGTAGCCGGGTACATCATGGCTGTTCAAGGGCTCCACCAGCAGTTGAATGCCGGCGGGGGCCAGTTGATCGCAGGACCACGCATAGGGAAACATACATTCCACCGCTTCGAAACCGCAGGCCGTCGCCCGACCGAAGCGCTCGAGAAATGCCACCTCGGTAAAAAGCATGGATAGATTGGCGCTGAATTTAGGCATTTATCGCTTGCAGGAAAAGGGTGCCATAACGTTCGGCTTTGGCCTCTCCGATCCCGTGGATGGCCAGCAGGTCATCACGGGTTCGCGGACGCAGGGTCACCATCATCCGCAGGGTTTTATCATGAAAAACAGCGAAAGGCGGCAGGCCGGCCGCTTGGGCGATTTCTAAGCGCAGACGCCGCAATCTTTCCCACAAGGCCTGCGCATCTTGGGTTTCGAAAGCAGCGACTGGCGGAGTGCGGCGGGGGTGAGCCGACGGTTTGTTGGCCGGGCGGGGATCACGCCGCAATTGCACCGTGTGCTCCCCCCGAAGAACCGGCCAGCTGGCCTCGGTGAGCCGAAATCCCGATACCGCCCCCAGATCCACCGACAACAGCCCGGCCGCCAGTAGCTGGCGAAAGACGGATTGCCACTCGGTCTTGGAGCGTTCGCCTCCGACGCCGAAGGTTTTAAGCTGGTCGTGACGCCAGTTGCGGACCCGTTCGGTGGCATTGCCGACAAGCACGTCGGCCAGATGCACGGCCCCGAATCTCTGGCCGGTACGGTAGACGCATGACAGGGCCTTCTGCGCGGCCTCGGTGCCGTCCCAGCTTTCGACGGGCTGAAGACAATTGTCGCAGTTGCCGCAATCGCGCCCGTAATCCTCTCCGAAATAAGCCAGCAGCACCCGGCGCCGGCAGGTCGCGGTTTCGGCAAACCCGAGCAGACAATCGAGCTTGCGGCCCTGAATGCGTTTGAAATCGGTGCTGCCCTCCGATAGTTCGAACAGTCGCCGCAGGGCCACGAGATCCGCCAGGGAATAGACCATCCAGGCATCGGCCGGATCGCCGTCCCGCCCGGCCCGTCCGGTTTCCTGGTAATAGGCCTCCAGGCTGGCGGGCAGATCGAGATGGGCCACGAACCTGACATCCGGCTTGTCGATGCCCATGCCGAAGGCGATTGTGGCCACGATCACGACCCCGTCGTTGTCGAGAAACTGTTTCTGGTGACGGCGGCGGGTGTCCGGATCCAGACCGGCGTGGTAAGGCAGGGCGAGAAGACCGTTTTCTTTCAGAAAGTGCGCGAGTGTGTCGGCCCGTTTGCGGGTCCGGACGTAGACGATGCCAGTGGCGGCCGGGTGTTCCGCACGCAAAAAGGCCAGCAACTGGGAACGATCGCGATGCTTGAGCTGCACGCGGTAGCGGATATTGGGGCGGTCGAAACTGGCAATGAAGGTCCGGGCATCGGTCAGATCGAGCCGCTGCAGGATATCCCGGCGCGTCTGCGCATCGGCCGTAGCCGTCAATGCCACGCGCGGCACGGCGGGGTATCGACGGGTGACCGCGGCAATCTGAAGGTATTCGGGTCTGAAATCATGCCCCCACTGGGATACACAATGCGCCTCATCAATAGCAAACAAACCGATTTTCAACTGCGCCAGGACGCGCCGGAAGCCGTCCGTTAGCAGGCGTTCAGGGGCCAGGTAGAGCAGATCCAGCCGGCCGGCCACCGCTTCGTCTTCGATCCGGCGGATTGCGATGGCATCCAGGCTGGAATTGAGGAAAGCGGCGCGCACGCCGCTGGCCTGCAGGGCGGCCACCTGGTCCTCCATCAGCGCGATAAGGGGCGATATGACGATACCCACCCCCTCACGGATCATGCCGGGAATCTGATAGCAGATGGATTTGCCGCTGCCGGTCGGCATGAGCACGAAGGCGTTTTGGCCGTCCACCAGCCGTGTAATGATCGCCTCCTGATTTTCACGAAATCGGTCGTAGCCGAAAACCGTTTTGAGAATTTGGTGCGGATCTTGGCGGTTAGATTTACACACGCGTGGACCTGGCTCCTTGTTCGGTAGGGCTAAATCGGCAACCACGGCCGATCCTGTCTGCCGCCGTGGATGGACCGACCCCCAAAAGGGTTTGCCCTCAACGGCTGTCCTGCTCGACAGCGGCTTGAAAGGGGCTGGTGCTTGCGGTCGTAGCGGTCGGCGAGGTACCTGGCAGATCTGGTTGATCGCATTGTTGCGCAGCACTTCGGACAGGATCCCGACCTCGAGCCCCCAATCGCTGGGAATGCGGAGGTTGAGGCCACATCGGCCCGCATTGAGAACTCCCCGGCCAAGCGGACATGATCGAGGGAGGGGCTTCGGCCTTTTTTAATCACCGCGCACCGCAAGCCGGCCGCCTTCGCCCCCGGATCGCCACTGAATGCGTTTCCGGGCTATGGCCGGATGCACAT
>JAAUXT010022984.1_pt1 | contig 14791 bp, 13 predicted proteins | sample 7278171 | NCBI WGS metagenome assembly JAAUXT01 (sample SAMN14350112, study PRJNA611818) | marine sediment metagenome | isolation source: surface marine sediment (1.8m) | place: French Polynesia: Moorea | collected 2018-08 | reverse complement strand
TTCATTCATTTGTGCCTTACAGAACTGAAACATTTGTGCCTTACAGAACTGACTGAGACATTTGTTGAAATTCATCTGTGATTCATCGTTGATTCATCCATCTGTGATAAATAAACACCATTGCCATCCACTTTTACACACACATGTCTTGTCTTTTGCACTATGAGCGCATCTGCAGGAGAAAACTACCCCGTTCAGGGTGAAAACGTACCGGTTCGCATGTCAGTGCATCCACTGGTTGAAAATGTACCATTCAGGGCCAAAATGCCACAGTTCAGTTTGGAACGAATGTACGTGTCCAAAGGGGACCGTTCAGGGTCGAAATGGTAGTGTTGTACAGGATGAGCAAATTCCCATGTCACAATGTAACCATCCAGGGCAGAAAGTGTACCGTTCCTATGAAGTGCAACGATGCATTGTGACACGAACGGTGACTTTTCACACGGGGTCAGAACCACCCATCGAGCATTTTGGCATGGACGACTGTCGAGTGGAAACTGCTGATAGGTAGTTTTGACTACCCTACCCTTCTGACACTCCGACAACGTTCTCATTGACTGTCCGACAATATTTATGGGGGTGGAGATTACGTAATATTGGAAAAAGCACTTGGTGAACTTTTTTGGTGTCCGCGAGTGAAAAGCATGTTTTGGTTTGGAGCACCGTGTTCGCAACGGACTTCTGGCTCCAAACTCGTCAAGAAATGACCTCTTGACTCGTTCTTGTCGTGTTTTGCCTTCGTAACTTGAACCCAGGAGGCGGAATGACTCTTGTCAATTGACAATCCGGCCAAGATACGGCTCCATCAACCAAGGACCAGCCAGCCGCGTGCAACATCAGGCAAAATGATCACATGTTTTCTGTAAATACTTTGGGAGGAACAAGGGAGCAGCGTGAGTTTCTCCCGCGGGCTCCGTCAGTTTCCACGTTTACACTCGGTAGAATCCATCCTCCATTGTTGTTTACCAACAGCCCTGCCAAGAGGCCAATGATTCCAGATACAGACACGGCTGCGTCTTGGGATCCAATCAAACTCTATTGATTCCATAAATATTTAACTCCAGGTAATTTTCCTGAGGGGCCTGCTCTACTCCAGAGAGCAGTTTGTCCTAGATACTCGTCAACAAAACAGTTGTTTTTACACGAAAAGCGCCCAACAATGTTGAGATTGCGGACAACAGATTCTTGGACTTCACAGAAAATTGTCCTTGTCATTGTTTGGGTATTTGAAAGGAATAGGGGTTCTTTCCTTTAAACCGACAGGCACATCAACGTCAGTTTGAAGATCTGTGGCTTGACTTGTCAACAAAAGAGTCACCCCAATGTTCTTCAAAATTCCAACAAGAACAAAAATCTTTGATTCCGAAAAAAGAAGAGAAACTAATGTTATTGTCTGCTCCCTGGCAGATCTAGGAGGCCAGAGGATTCGACTCCGTTCCTGAACCTCTGAATCTTTCCACATGTCCAGCAAAATATTTTCACATGTCCCGCTACTCGAACCAATATGGTTGATGTTGTCATGAGTGTGGAGTGCAGCTGTGACAAAACAAATAGGAACTGGGACCGCCCCCTGGGTGCCAGCTCCCTGCCCCGGACGCACGACGCACCCGCTCGCTGCCGCCCGCCTTCTTTACGGTCCGCCCGGAGAGGCTGCCCGTCACGTTCACCTGACCCCGCTTCGTCCGCGGCCCGTCCACGCTGCTCCCGTGGATCTTCAGCTCGCCCATCCCTGAAACACAACCAGCGACGCGTTGGTACGAGGGTGATCCAAGTTCTGGCGGTTGCGCAAAGCATGTTGTATCACCTTCAGAAACTTTAGAAATTGGGACGCCTATTGTGCGCTCTTTTGTCAATGCGGATGATCAGCCTGATATTTGCATGTAGAGGGTCGCCAGAACTTGGACCCCCATCGTACTGGTGTAACTAAATGGCCAGGCAGCTGAAATCAAGAGGCACGGGTAAGGGTTCCTCGTCCAAAGGTCAGGCAGGTCTGGCCGCAGATGCTCCTTGCCTCATGCCTCCTTCTTCCAGAGCTCAGACCATGTGGCTCTTGAAACACACATCCAAAGCACTTTGGAATCGTTCACTGTGGCTCAAAATAGAGAACATGATTGAAACAATGAAAGAAAACCAGTGTTTGAGGACAGAACTGAGGCCACGAGGCAGCTCGAGGGCTTTGACCGCCGCGCTGAAGCCTCCGCGGACTCAGGTGCCTGTGCGTGACGAGGCGCCATCAACCCGCGCGACCTCGAGACCACAAGTGTCTCTTAATCGGCGCCTTGATCACTTAACGCCCCGCCGAACCGTGTTCAGAACCGCTCCCCACCGCAAGTATCGGGTTCGGTCGCCTCCGCGCGGCAACATTGACGGAACTGAGCCTTTGTAGTTCCTGGTGCGCATCTTGTGGCGTCACCGCGCCTTGGGCTCCGATATTGACAACCACATCAAGACGCTGATGAACATGTGCTGGGCTTTTGACAACCGCTCACGCACCATGAGCCTTGCCTGCGAGCTAAATCGCAATCATATCTTCTTGAGCGAGTTTAGCAGGAGCGTTTGGCGCGACACGGGAAGTTGCTTTTGTTGACCATGCACACGCGTTTGTAACCTTTCAAAAGATGGCATGCAAGAAGAAGGTACTGCAACCAACTTTTGCCCAAACACTTGTCTGAACCGTCGGTCGGTCAGCGTCTGCGACGTTGTGACTCACAGCTGCGTTTGTCCGCACGTCAGGAGCAACGAACCTTGGAAGCTGATATTGCGACTTGCCTCCGCTCACGCCTAAAATTTCCCGACCATCACCACAGAAGAGATTGGAAACCGGGATTCTTTGAAGTCCCCGTGCCAGGTAATGAAGACTGATCAGATATCGGATATTTCCTTTTCAGCGGCAGTACTCAAAGCACACACGCTTCCCTCTGATGATGTTACGTGGTGCGTTGGGGAAAAGGTGCCACGCAAACAAACAAATTTGTATTTCCATGGAAACGAGGAACTTCATCGAACCGAACAAAGCTTCTATTTGCTGATATATATCACGCAACGCACCCACCTCTCCACACGGAACTGATCCATGACAAAATTGCATGCAGACCTGGTTCCTCTGGCTGCACTGGAACTGCATGGCTAAATCACCTGGTTGCACTGTGTCCCCGTGTGTACCTTCAGTGCAACCCACCCAATTTCTCCGAATTACCAGCTTGTTGTCTCCCTGCAGTCTCACTCACCCATGTCCCACGCGAACACTCAAGAGGAAACGTCCGAATCCACGATGAGTTTCAACTTTTCACTTATCTCTGTCCCTTGTAAAAGGGGAATGGGCAGGATCCACCGATGCCCTCCTGGGGCAAACAAACAAAATTTCCTCACCATTGCACACGGCGTGCTGCTGGCCCTCTCCCCCTCCTCCCATGTAGGCGTCCATCCTGCCGGCGGACCCGGAGAGCGCGGGGAGCCCGGCCCGGGCCCCGTCCCGCCCGGCCGCCGCGAGGCGCGGGGTGCGGCCGCCCGCCGGCGGGTAGCGCGGGTTCCCGTCCCCGTACGAGTTGACGGTGACGGCGGTCGTGATCTGCTTGTTACCGAGTCCTGCCGAGAAGAAAACGGACAGTGAATTTGGGAACAGAACACCGAACGCACGCAGACTTTCAGAGTCCATCACGTTTTGCAAAGCATTTTCTGCGGGGAGGGGTCAGTACCGACAACACACGACAACATTGCTGAATACTGTACGAATTTTAGAGCTCATTGGTCAATCAAATCCAACGAGAAGAGGCGCACTCGGGTGACGCCCAGCAGTCGGTTCAGCTTCAGCGTGAGATCAAAGCCGTCTTGAAACCTGATCATCACTCCGGCGGAGTGCTTCATGCTCATGTAAGAATCGTCTACAACCCCCTATCAGCACGCATGTTATCCAGAGCGGTGTCTCCCAGCTTCCCTCACCTGTGTGATTCTGTCGCAACCCGTGCCCAGGTTGCGGCGCGGGCAGCCTGCCTGTCGCCGACGTCGTGGCTCTCCCGGCGGCGGCGGCCCCTGCAGCAGCGCCGCTGCCCGGCCTCCTCCCCGCGGCCCCGGCCGACGCGGCGCGCGAACTGACGAGGTTGGTGGGGAGCAGCGGGCGGCCCCGGGTCCCACTGCGGCGACGCAGAGCCGTCAGCTGCGCGTAGGTGAGCTCGAGTCCCTGCGCGCGGCGCGCGGGGGGCGGCTGCACGTGCGCCTGCTGTCTGCGCCGGTGGTGCGCAGCCTCGATTACTGTGGCCAATGCGGCGCTCTGCTGAAGCGAACCTGCCGACACGGGACGAGAAGCTCAGTACAACGGGTGACTTTGACGTCCGTGCACGGAAAAAGAGCGAAGGGCTGCTGTGTGTGGGTGAGTGCAAGAAAGGCTGTGGGAATTGCACGTCGACAACGGCGGACGCTGTGACCTTCGCGTTTCTTTTGTCCTGAGCGTATTGCAATTTTTCAGTCACACTTTTGCCGGCGCTATCGACAAGAAGTCGCTGAGTAGACTTGCTTGAATGTATTCAACATGTCAACAAGGTAGTCAAACACAACATGGTCGACAAACAGGAACAGAAAGTAGAAACCAACATTAAACATGTCAACAACTTCAGTCAGTCGATTGATCATTGTGATACTCAACTTCAAACCGGACACTTTTTACGGTTTTTCCGCCAACTTTGTGAAACATGTCATACAGTGCGCTCCCTGACACGGAACCAAGACCTTCCTCGTTGTCCTTGCCGACCTTTTTGGGTACCTTTGTCTGTACCTTCTCACCAATTGCCGCTTTCTCAGCCTGCTCAAGGACACTGTCAGCCGTACATTTGTATGCCTGTACGGCATCACTTTTGTGACCCGTGCACTCTTTTACGACCTGTTCTTCCACACTGGCATTAAACATTCTCGTCGCCGCCGTGACGCGAAGACTATGGTTAGTGAAACGTCCGGGAATGCCTGCCCTTGTCATGAGTGTGTTGACCACTTTTGACACGGCGTTGATGCCGAGAGGGCAGTCTTGGTACCATGTGTGAGCGGTGACCCTTCTGGGAGGAAGCTCGTATTTGTACAGCGCGTTACATTTGGGATCAGGCGGCAACAACGACACATATTTGTCATACAAGAGTACAATGTTTTGACTTGGGTCACTATTCCCAAGCGCCTTCACGATCTTTGGCTGCCACTTTCTCGTCACCAACCCGCCTTGATTACTTTTGCTCTGCATGTCCTCGCGATATTCCAAAAATTTGGTGCCATCTGCACGACTTTGAACTGTTATTTGAGGGTCATAAGGAGGACACCTGAGCAACCGTTGCTCCTTCCCCCCCTCAGAGCAAATGACAGACCGACAAGGTACATCACTGTTTCTCTCAATTGCTTGGGATTGTCGTTCCCTAACAAACCTTGTGACCAAAGCTCTTCTTCGTTTTCAACAGTGATGGGGTCGAACTTTTTTCCACACCAACACATGATCACGCTCTGTCCTTCATCAGGTTATCTAATGTGTTTCTGACTGACAAGAATTCTCTGTCGTCAAGCAATTTCCAGTCAAGTCCGGTCTTCTCCAAATGGAGTTGGATCATTATCAAAAGTGAATACAAAGTTTTCCCTGGGTACTCAGACCCGTTGGCACGTTTCACATCTGACAGAAATGCACACAGTGCAGTACTCAAGTTCAACTTGTCTAAACCTGGCTCATCAACATCAGAGTTTATGATCTGAAAGATATCATTCAACTGTCCACTGTCGATTCGCGCTCGCCTCCAGTCACGATAGAGGCTAACAGCCCACCCAATCTTACAGTCGGTCGACTCCGCAAAAGTTTTGCCAGTCAATTTCCTTTGCATCTCAGAAGAGAGAGGAGCCTTGAAATGATCCTTTGGAACAGTCTTACTTGAAGTAGGCTTGTTGCGGTCGTCTTGAGAGTCTTGGTACGGCACCAGCACCAGCATTGACCTTGGCTTTGGAGGTGTAGATCTAGTCGGAGTTTCGTCAGCGTCCCTGTCACATTCAGGTATGGCGCGCGCTTGACTCTGTGGGTCTTCTCCCTCGTCAGAGTCATCTGAACAGCTTGAGATTTCGACACCAAAGTCAAACTTCACCCCAGTGCTGCGTTGTGTTGAGGAGATCGCTCCACTGAAACCAACATGTTGACCAGTTCAGAAACAGGGAATTCCCAACCGCCAGCGGTTTTGTCTACGTCCGGAGTCACCGTCAGACACCAACCAAAAATCTCAAGTTTCAAACAAAATTTCCACCCAAAAAGTTCACAGTGACATGAAGAACCATTTTCCAAGGTCGCACACGAAATTTCAATGCTAAGAACGAATTTTTAACATGAAAAAGAACACATTTACCACCATGAAAATTTGTCTCAGAATGAGGCTCCCAAACTCAGAACGAGGCTTGGCACACAAATGATGTCATCACTACTTCCAGGGGCATCCCCAAACATCAACAGAAAAACCAAAAAATTCATTTCGCAATGTGAAAAATCTAAATTTTGCTCGACCAAGACAAAATTGAATGACAAACACAACTACTTACTCTGATTCAGGGTTGAAGTCGATTTTCTGGAAAGTTTGGTCTATCTGCGAACATGGAAAATCTGTGTCTTCCTCGAAAACAGATTCTGCCGATGAGTCATCAGACATGACGACCACACTTCAGTTAGTCAACTCAAAGTAACATCACTGGACACGCTCACAACGAAAGTCAAACTGGTTATGAGTGAAATGAGGTCAGTGCGTCTCTTTTGTATGGTCATTTGAGACATGAGTAATGATCACACATGTAGGTTGACACATCGCTCAGGTCACAGCGTCTGCCATTCGTCGACGTGACTTCACTCATGAGTAGCGTGGTGTGACATGCTCGTTGCACGCCTGTTGCACACACGGGCACGCAGGTCACGCACTCGTTCACTACCGCTCACTCGTGAATGACCTTCGTGCCCTTGCGACGTGACGACATGGTGCGATCTTGCAGTCGCATCACACTACAGATGGGTGAACCCTGACATCTCCAATTGGCAGTTTAGTGGTTTGACACCTTTGCACTTTTGGTTACCCTAACTTGTGCCTTGCAACAAAAAACAGGAGATAAATAAAATCCTCGGCTTTGCCTCGGATTCATTGATCTCCTGTTATCTGTTGTTTACCTACAACTGAATCTTGGTGTTCGCTGCAGCGCAAACCCGCCGCTGACCGCCGCGCTGTCCGTCGCTCGAAGACGCTCTCGTCTCGGATCATCAACCTGATTTCTCCAGCCACCAGTTGCACAAATATGGACTTCGCGTCAAAACATAAAACACTTCATAACAATTCATTTGTTTTTGCCATAACGCGTGCTGTTTCATTTATCAAACGAAGTGATTCAATCTCTTGTGTTCCCATGACATTTTCGTCCTCAACCACTCGCAAAAAAGCAGAGAATATTCACGCAGGGAAAATTGTTACTTTCAACATCAACGCCTGAAATACTTTATGCGAAAAACAAATTTTTATATTGAATTTTTCAAAACACATCACAACAAGCTTGTCACGATACGCGTTCTGTTCGATCCATTCTGTCGCGACTCGCACGAAGTTTGAAAATCAACCCAGTATGGAGTATGGAGGCTACAGATCCGGCGCAGTGCGGCGCGTGCGCAAAGGCCGCGCTCGGCAGAAAGAAGAACGAGACCCTTTCTTTACGGGATCTAACCTCAGGAAGCCAGGGCGCAGTGATTGTATTAGGCACGTTTTCCAGCAGTGCCAAAATGGGCTCTTTGGTCGGGTGGCTGAGGTGCAAACCCATCGAGCATTCCGCCAGCGCCTTGTTGGAGGCATGATCTATGCAGCTACTTAAGGGTGCAATGTGCTTTACTTTGATTTGCTGTTATGGGCAAAATGCGTTTTACGACTGTGAAGAGGAAGCGACGAAACCCTCCCAATAACTGACGCCTCCATTGAACGTCGGTCCGGTGCGATCCACCGAAGCTTCTCTCTTTCCGCACCGTTCCACTCGTCACGAAACTTCAAAAAAAAGCTGTTGTCATCGTTTCACGGGGTAGATTTATGTTCACACAGAATCAAGACATCGGATCATTCATCCCCAACAACTCTTGGGGTTGAGTGCAAACAAACCATCTGTTTTCTCGGCAGTTTCCGCAAATGAAAACGTGGACGTGGGCGTGAACGTACACGTAGAACCCCACCCTGTGGGATCCACTACACCACAGAAGAAAGAAGTCCAAAGCAGCAAATGTCTTTTTTTTTTTTCTTCACCAGACATGTTTGCATTCATTTTGTCTTGCGGAAACTCCCTTCTGACTGGGGGCCGCCCGCAGTGGTCCGAAGTTAGCCGATGCCTGCGGGCACGGATCGGGTCAGTGACCTGGTCAGCTCAGCCCTGCTGCAGAACCGCGAGGCCGGCGCCAGTTCTCCTGCGCGCACCTCCCTGCACTGCGTAGACTCCGAGAAATGACGGCGCTGTCGGGCGAGCAGTTCGCTCAGCGTTTATCTCAGCCGGACATGCGTCTGGAGAGAAGTTTCCAACAAATTAAGCTTATCTCAAATTGAAATGGCTTGTTAGCCGGCTGCTCCCCGGAGAACCCGAGCTGCGGCGATGCCTTGTTTGTCGCTGTCACCTTTTTTGACTCATATTTTTCCAACGAAAGCGCAGTTCAAGCCGCAACGAACGTTGCAAACTTCCCAACAAACGTCTCCGCAACGTGACGCAGAGTTGAAGGAGTCTGTGACCTCCAGGACAAATGACTTCAATTTCATAATCCAGGGCTGAATGAACGTCACAGAACCACAAGGTTGAAAGTACAACCTGAAAAACTACGTGCGTCGCACAGAAGCGACCTGCAAGTGCAGGAAAGTGAGGTGATCTCAGCGAACTCGGAGGACAAAGGCACAGCGCGCGACAGAGAAGCTGCAGATGCTCTTGGCAGCGATTCGTCAACAAAAAACGATTTTTTCTGGTGAAAGGGGGACATCGCAGACACAATCAAGGATACTCCGTAATACACGCAGCGAGGGCGACCAAGTCAAGGGCAGGACAAATACGAGAGACGCAAAAAAACAGACCCGAGATCAAAATCAGGGCGGCACCTCTATTTGCAAGGGAAATAGATCCCATGGCTTATCTCAGATGATCGAAGTATCCGGCCGCGGGCCAAGGAAACTAGTTACGGAGAATTCGACCTTTGCTGGAGGAGAGTCGCGAGGACACGGATCGGGACAGCGCAACGCAGACACGTTGGACGAAGGAAACCCTCGTGTGACGAGTCGGTGAGCAAAACATCTCCAAAATCGAGGCCACGCCAGACCTGCTTGTTAGGGAGACAGAGAGAGAAATGGGGAGCTGTTTTCCACCTGTCATCTGGAATATGTTGTCCAGAATAGTCCGTGTTTTGCAGCAGATAGTTTCTCCGCGTGCACTGAGGTTACCAGGCCGACAGCGACGACGACGACGTACAGTGGATATGACAACCTGACCGATCCACAAAAGCCATACAGCTGTCTTTGCTGCCCCTGACAATGCATGCAATTATGCAACACGCGGAATGTTTTTTGAGGTTTGCGTGCCTGTTTAAAACAACACAGTGCCTTCCTTTTTTTGCACCTGGGCAGCCGAGCTCTGGGGTCAGGACTGCGACCTGCCTCATCACGTCCACACAACAATAACGTTGGTCGCACGCTGACACTGGGCATTGCCATTTGGCTGCCGAAACGTCCGGAAATAACATAATGGACGGTTACCTCACGGAGACGTTATCGGACACCTCAATGGCCCCACTGCTCCAGTGACCAGTTTGTTTTTTCGAAAATAAAAGCCATCTGCAAGCTTTATTGTCGCCCCGAGTCAACTTTTGAAGGTCAGTCATAAAACATGCCCTCGTCGAGGCGAACTTACTCCTCGTTTCCAAAGATAAATTTCAGTTTCTTGAAAGGCACAGTCACAAACGGCCTGTTCGATTGGACCGCAAATTTCGGGTCGAGTCTGCACCCACCCGAAACAGACTGAACCTTCAAAAGTGAGCCTCCACTGTTTGCGGTGGAAATTTGTTGTCAGTATGCAAAACCAATCGAACAGGTCTAACCACTCCAACATGAAACACAGTGTAATTTTGCGCTCACGTTCTGGCCAATTGAATAGGCCCCCAGACAACCGTAGCCTTCCGTGCTGTTCTACAGACGAACCCTTGACCCGCGGGACAACACGACGAACTGTTCGCACCGAACGGTGCTGGTTCGCTCGGTGTGCTTCACGGGGGTGGATGGGGTGAGGTGGTGAGGGCTTTGTTTTTCGAGCTTGTGGGAAGTTTGCAACACCTTGAGTGCAAAACAAAATAGGAAGATTCTGAACCCCCACCAGAAGGAACTGCAAGGTTTGACACACGTGGAGAGAGTCAAAAACTTCAGGCACAATTTCTCTGTAGGGAATCAAGCATTGACACCCAGTGGCTTTCGTGTCTCCATCCCCACGCAAAATGCAAGGTTAAATTCCGTTTCCGCAGCCTCAACTTGCTCGCAAACACGGAAGACGCGCTCGCACATTCGCAAACTCTGCACCTCCAACCAGCCTCGGGAGAAGTTTTCCAGACAGCAGCACAAACGTAACGTGTCTGGACTCCATATTTTTTGCTGGGGAGGGGGGGGAGGGAGAAATGCGTTGTGTTTGTGTTTTAACAATCAGTGACCGAATTCGTTGGAGTGCCGTGTTTACCCTGTATTGAGTTGCTTTGTATATCGGTCAGTCTGCACACAGGCCAAGTCTCGCCGGTTTCAAGGGTCCGCGTGGGTTCACGCACAACCTGAACCGCGCACTGGGCGCGTCGAATGGGGGCCGAGTGCCCTCCAACAGAAGGGCTCGCACAGCGCAGACCACCGTCAATCCGAAGTGTTGTAGTGTTGGGCGTGTGAAACGGAAACAAAACTTTTCAATGGAAAACCAGAATCGCGCCCAATTCCATCGTTTCCAGACAATGAAAGGCTCAGCAAAATCATTCTTCCTTTGATGCAACATGTTTCGTTCCAGGTCGCAAGAAATTTTGTTGTCTGGCCAAATTTCCGCACCAATGGAGTGGCGCATTGCTCTGCTTCGCCTGTTTTCGCCCCAGATGCTTTGCGTGTTTTTTTGAATTGGCTTGAATCGCTTGACTCTCACTCGTTATTCCAAACCCACAGAACGTTAAGCGACGAAACAAACCCTGAGCGCGTGAGGCTCAAAACTCACCCCTCATGTCTTACCAAACCCTGCATTGTTGTCTTCGAGTCAATATCAACCCGATGCAACAACGGTACCGCAGGTGCGCCGCTGACCCTCCTTTAGCCGTAGATGGCAGCTTGCGCTCACTGAGGCGCCCCCGCCGCCGCTGCGCGCCGCTCAGAAGGGGGAGTACATCTTCTGTGCGTGCCACGCTCATCCTTGGGGATTGATCGATCAAAGATCACTCGGTGCATCAATCCCAAAAAGCACTCAACATTCCCCGGGCTTCATCAATTCCTTGGCGACGCCGCCGACAAGACTCACGCAGGCAAGAAACAAAGCTGTGCTTCTTGAAATCCTCTCACAACAACAGCACCATGCCAGATTTTTTCAAAGCGAAAAAAATACACACTTTGAAAAAAGAAAAACAAGAACATGAATGTACGTTGGGACACGCGCTTCAAGAGGCGGATCCTGTGTCACAAGGTATGGTTTTGTGAGACAGAGGAAAATCGTTCTGAGCTTCTCCAACAACCCTTTGCTGAAGCGAAAACCATGCGTGTACGCGTGCGGTGGCCTTCACTGAAAAACTCACAATTTCACGAAAGAGAACGACCGTTTTGAAGAGATCGTTTTGAAGCTCTGATGATGTAATTTTGCAGAGCAACAGGTCCCACGTGCGCAGGATTAACACCCAATAGCGCTGTTAATTAAAAACTCAAAAGAAGTCAATTAATTACTTTGGAAAATCTGACAATGAAACTTTTGGCGAAAGAATCTTTGCAGCATCCGCTTATCAACGCCCTGCCTTCTGCCCCCCCCCTTCCAGGCAATCAACATTCGGGCGACAGGGGGTGACAAAACGCAACACACTGACTGGGACAAGGTTTTTCAGCCAATGTCGTACCACTCACTGCAATCTCCGACAGTCTGCAGGGCTCAACCTGCGCAGGAAGGCGAGCTGTCGCCAAACCAAGCCATGCCACAGCGATTTGTGAACGAGTGGTTGCAGATGGCAAAACCTTTCAGTGACGCATGTGGCACGCGACATGTAAACCGACTGCAGCTGAACAGACCGGCGCACAGTTCAGGCCTGAGGTCACCAGCAACAGCTTTTACTTTGCCATCGCTTGGAACAGCCAGAGCTAGAATATGGTGCGCCAGGTTTCAGACAAGAAATTGGCTGAACAAGAATGAACAGACTCTCCCCACCGTCTGCAAAACTGGATAAAATAGACGAGTGTTTTGGTCCCACAGAGCGGTCTGATGATCGGTCACCAGATGACGTGACGCTGTCACAGACAACCTGCAGATCTTCTTGAAGAATGAGCGCATGTCAACTGTCATATCATCCGACCGCTTCAGTGGAGCATTTGAGCCACGGGCCCCGACGTCCAAGAGAAGCTGGCCCAACATCATAGACACGCGATTTCAAAAGCGTGATCCAGCTGGTGCTCACATTCCACAAATGGTTTGTCGTGTCGACACTGTGAAGGTTCCAGGACGAGCCAGAATTTCTCATGTGAAAATCGAACAGCACCACAAGAAAAGACAGGGGTAGTCCAGATGGGTTCGCTGAACCTTGGTCAGAATAAGGGTCAATAGGTGTCAAAAACAGTCACCAAAATGGTCACAGTGACATCCAGTGTGGAGTGTGGACAACATCATCGTGCATTCACAATGACCCCTGAATCCACGTTTGGAATCTGCATTTGACTGGAGTGTTCCATATTTGCTTCTCGAACCAGGCTGACTTAGCTGGGACCAATGCACGCAGGGACGTGAGCCTTGGGCTGCTCGCAGCCTCTCGTTCTTCTGTCCCAGTCAGAGTGAGGGACGCGGTGCGTGGTCGGAGGCGACTTCTCTGTGACAGTACGAGGGGTGGTCAAGTTACGGTTTCCCCGCGCTCTAAGCGTGTTCGCTTCCGCTGGGTGAAGCTCTCCACGTTGAACACCACGTGGTTTCTGCGTCATGCCGAGAGTGAAGGGAAGTCACACGTGAACCACCCCTCGTGTGCACTGTGCTTCATCCTTGGATCACCCAGAAATTCAAGTGGACCAATGGACACCATGCTGAGTACAATATCTGTGACCTGCCGACAACAAACACACACACACACACACACACACACACACACACACACACACTCACTCACCATCACTCCTCTCCGAACACTGGTTCACGACTCTCTTCAGCTGCTGGATTCCTGCAGGTACACAAGAAACGTTTTGTACAGTCAACTGAGCTGTTTTTGACGCGTTCACCACAACAAAGACGCAAAACGTTGAACAAACATCAGTTCTCCAAGCACGGCCACGTACTGTCCTGGTGTCCCACACAAACCTCATATTTCTAAAGATCTGCTGTCCACCTCGGGCACCGTGCTACATCTCTGGACACACCAGGACACGTCTCCGAACACCCGAGGTCTCTGGCCTCTGGTCTCCGGACAAGAGACACGTGGCCCTGAGTCACGTGTTTCACACGAGGTTGCTTCTGGAGGTCTCGAACCTGATCCTGTGTTGAAGCCCTTCACGCCCAGTGCCTGGCAAGATGCGTGTTGCAGACTCTGACCCTGGTAATTGCACAAGAAGAAGCAAACCAATGTTGTCAACACACCACAGTGGTTCGAAGAAGAGGCTCATGGATTGTCCCCTGCCCCAGTCTTCTGTTGACACCAAGTGAAGGGTTCGTGATTTCAGGCATGAACACCTGTATTTCTTTGCAGCGAAGCAGGTCAAGGACCCACAGTGAGTCTGTTGTTCCATTCAGCCAGAGTAACTTTGCAGGAGCTGAACCTGCGGTTGCGGTTGATTTTCCCCCTGTTCAGGATGAAAAAGGGGACACACTTCCTTGCCTTCCGAAAGGATGGTTCAATTGAAACGATCCACACTTTGAACGTTCTGCAGCCTGTTGGGAACCCCTGGGTTTGACACAACAATCGAACTGCACACAGACACAATATCCGGGAGCTCACCACAGCTGCTCCGCCCTGGGACAAGTGGCTGCAAAACCGCTGCCGGACACTGGTTCTGCTACCAAAGGTACTCAGACATCAGCAACACATGCCTCGTGTTTGAATCGCATGCAAAACTGGTCTCACAAGTAACAAATGAAATTCTGTGGGCAGACTAACTAACGCAATTCGAAACTTTTCCTCTCCGCCGAATCGCTGCGGGGAAGGCGGATGCGCGTCCGGGATTCACAGCTTCGGCGGCAAAACAGCGGAAAGTCCGCGCACGCGCCGACAGCTCGAGTGTTTTCCATTGTACGACCACGTGTCGCAGGGTCTTCCCAAGCAAGTCTCGAAGTTCATATTGAGCACTGGCATTTCACCCGACAGAAAAAGATCTGCGCCTGGTTCAACCAAAGACTTCCATTGCAGCGCTTCTCAATTGTTGTCCTGGTCACAAAGAAACAGCCATCCCCTCTGTGTGTGTGTGTGTGTGTGTGTGTGTGTGAGTGAGTGAGTGAGTGAGAGAGTGTGTGTGAGTGAGTGAGTGAGTGAGTGAGTGAGTGAGTGAGTGAGTGAGTGAGTGAGTGAGTGAGTGAGTGAGTGAGTGAGTGGGTGAGTGAGTGAGTGAGTGAGTGAGTG